>Ga0190272_10000901_pt1 | contig 14513 bp, 17 predicted proteins | sample Popmic504T_FD_133746 | JGI IMG/M metagenome (GOLD analysis project Ga0190272, IMG submission 133746) | Populus adjacent soil microbial communities from riparian zone of Shoshone River, Wyoming, USA - 504 T | ecosystem: Environmental > Terrestrial > Soil > Riparian zone | place: USA: Wyoming...
GATGCGCTTGTCGGCCACCTTGCGGTCGAGGATGATTTCCGAGTTACCGGTGCCCTTGAACTCTTCGAAGATAACCTCGTCCATGCGGCTGCCGGTGTCGATCAGGGCGGTGGCGATGATGGTCAGCGAGCCGCCTTCCTCGACGTTCCGCGCCGCGCCGAAGAAGCGCTTCGGACGCTGCAAGGCGTTGGCGTCAACGCCGCCGGTCAGCACCTTGCCCGACGACGGCACCACGGTGTTGTAGGCGCGGCCAAGGCGCGTCACCGAATCCAGCAGGATGACGACGTCGCGCTTGTGCTCGACCAGCCGCTTGGCCTTTTCGATGACCATTTCAGCAACCTGCACGTGCCGGGTGGCCGGCTCGTCGAAGGTCGAGGCGATGACCTCGCCCTTCACCGTGCGCTGCATGTCGGTGACTTCCTCGGGCCGCTCGTCGATCAACAGGACGATCAGGTAGCTGTCGGGGTGGTTGGTCTCGATCGATTTGGCGATGTTTTGCAGCATCACCGTCTTGCCGACCCGCGGCGGGGCGACGATCAGGCAGCGCTGGCCCTTGCCGAGCGGGGCGACGATGTCGATGACCCGGCCGGAGCGGTCCTTCACGGTCGGATCGGGCAACTCCATGGTCATCCGCTCTTCGGGATAAAGCGGAGTGAGGTTGTCGAAGTGGACCTTGTGGCGGACGTTCTCGGGCGTCTCGAAGTTGATCTGGCTGACCTGGACCAGCGCGAAATAGCGCTCGCCGTCGCGGGGCGCGCGGATGGCGCCGTCGACCGTGTCGCCGGTGCGCAGGCCGAACTTTCGGATCTGCGAGGGCGAGACGTAGATGTCGTCGGGGCCCGGCAGGTAGTTGGCCTCGGGGCTGCGCAGGAAGCCAAAGCCGTCCTGGACGACCTCCATGGTGCCGCTGCCGCTGATCTCGACGCCTTCCTCGGCGACGGTCTTGAGGATCGCGAACATCATGTCCTGCTTGCGCATGGAGTTGGCGTTCTCGATCTCCAGCTTCTCGGCCAGCGCCAGCAGGTCGGCCGGGGATTTCTCCTTCAGCTCCTGCAGCGACATCTTGGAGATGTTGAGGGCCTTGATCGCGGCGCTGACGGCGGCGCCGTCGTCGTCGTGGTCGCCGCCGTTATCCGAGGCGTTGTCGGCCTCGGCGCTATCCTGCGGCGCGGCTGCGGCGGTTTCCTCGTCGAGGGTGTCGATGGTGGTGTCGTCGGTCATGGGATGGACTCGTGGCATGGGGAGCCCTCGGGCTCCTGAGAAACGGTGCGGCCGCTTGGGAGCGGCGCTCTGGTGCGCCTGGCCGGCGCGGGCTTTGGGAGCCGGGCTTCAGCGGCCGTTAAGGCGCGAGGTCCGGAAAAGAGGCGGGAACGCGGGTTACGCGTCTGGACGAGGGGAACCACAGACAATCCCACCGGTCAAGCGGCGCGCTGGTCCTTGGCCGAATAGATCCAAACGCTGTCGGCCACCCTGCGCAGCGGCGGGATGGCCTTGCTGGCCCGCAGGAAAGCGTCGGCGGTATCAATGATCCAACGCTTCGAGGCCGGCACGAAACGCTTGTCGCGGGCCTGGACGTTGAGGCCGAAGAAGCAATCCACGCCCCAGCCAGAGGGGCCGATTCCGGCCTCGAACATGGCGACCAGCTCTTCGACGGCGTAGTAGCGGACGTCGAACTCCGAACCCTCGCCCCGGCGGCCGGCACCCACCAGCATGGCCTTCAGGCCGTGCTTGTTGGGCATCTGAATGGCCGATTTCCCGCCGGGCTTCAGCACCCGACCGATCTCGCCGGCGATGATCGCCGCGTTGCTGCGGCTGAAGTGCTGGATGACGCTGTAGGACGCCGCCCCGTCGAAGACCCCCTCGCGGAAGGGCAGGCTGCGTGCGTCGGCCAGGACGAACAGCGGCATGTTGTCGGGGACCAGCTTCTCCGCCAGCCTCTGCGCCACCAGCAGCGAGCGCAGGTGAACGTCGACGCCCACCATCTTGTGCCCGGCCAGGGCGCCGGCGACGGTCCAGCGGCCCCAGTTGCAGCCGACGTCCAGAACCGCGCCGCCGGGCAGCTTGGGAAAGTCGGGGATAGGATAGTCGTCCTTCAGCTTCACCCCATGAAAGAGGTTGCCGCAGGTCGGCACCAGCATGTGGTGGAGATATTCCTCCACCTCCTCGTCGGTGACCGGCTTCTGGCGCTTATTTTCTTCCCGCAAGGCGGTGTACCCACCGTGGGTCGGATCAAGGTCAGGCAGCAGACAAGGCACCCCGCCGACGACCTCGCGGACCTCCATTGAGAGGATGCTTTGCAGCCAAGGATCGACTGTCTCGTCTGTCATGTTGCTGGCGGCCCCCTCACCCCCCAGCGGTCTAGACGACAGCGGGTTACCGGGGAAGTGGTGAAGCTTAGCGGCCGAACTCGGTGGTGACGGCGATGACCATGACAATGGCAGCCAGGAAGGGCAGCTCGTTGGTGGCTCGCCAGAAGCGCTCGGAACGGGGGCTGGTCCCGCTGGCCAGCCGCTTTCTGGAGGCAGACAGATAGCCATGCCAGCCGGTCAGGAACAGGACGCCGGCCAGCTTGGCGCTCATCCATGGCTCGCCCAGCCACGCCCAGCCGCCGCGCAACTCGCTGTTCGCCACGATCAGGCCGATGCCGAAAAGCCAGGCCGCGACCATGGCCGGGTTCATGATGATGCGCAGCAGCTTGGCTTCCATGGTCCGGAAGGTGGTTTCCATCTCCGAGCCGGGGGTCGCCTTCGTGTGATAGGCGAACAGCCGCGGCAGGTAGAGCAGCCCCGCCATCCACGCGATCACCGCCAGGATGTGGAGGCCCCGCAGCAGGTCGTAGTGCCCGGCCAGCCAGTCGTTCATGCCGCCTTCTCCGTTCGCCCGCATTTGGACGCGGGGCAGACATAGCCCGATCCGGGGCAGACGCCGCCCTCGCGCTGCAGCGCCTTGACCGTCAGGTCGGCCAGCGAGGCGATGAAACCCTCGTCGACGCCCAGCGCCGGGGCCCGCACATAGGCCGGGCAACCGTTGGCCTTGGCCAGCGCGGCATACTCATGGTCCAGCTCGACCAGCGTCTCGATGTGTTCGGAAACGAAGGCGATGGGCGCCACCACCAGCGCCAGGCCCGCTTGCGAGGCCTCGACGATGGCTTGGTCGGTCGGCGGCCCGATCCACGTCATCGGCCCGACGCGGCTCTGGTAGCTGACCTGCCAGTCCCACTCGCCCGGCAGCTTGGCGGCGATGGCGGCGGCCGTGGCCTCGACCTGCGCCTGGTAGGGATCGCCGGCGGCGACCACCTTCTCCGGCAGGCCATGGGCGGAGAACAGTAGCCTCGCGGGACTAGGCTTGCCGGCCGCTTCCCAAGCGCTCTGGATGGAACGGGCGTAGCCGTCGATGAAGCCCTCATCGACCGGATAGCAGCAGACCGCGCGGCTGCGGCCGGCGCCTTTGTAGGTCTTGGCCCAGGCGGCCAGTGACGAGGCCGTCGTGGTGGTCGAGAACTGCGGGTAGAGCGGCAGCAGCACGACCTCGTCGGGCCAATAGGCGGCCACGGCCCGCGCCGTCTCCTCCGTGAACGGATGCCAGTAGCGCATGGCGATGAAGCAGCGGGCGGTGTCGCCGGGCAGCGCCTTGGCCAGAGCCGCCTCCAGGGCCGCGGCCTGCTTTTGCGTTTCGGGAAGAAGGGGCGAGCCGCCACCCATGAGGGCGTAGTTCGCCTGCGCCGACTTTTCCCGCCGGCTGGAGATGAACCTGGCCAGCGGCGTCCTCACCACGGCGGGCAGATCGATGATGGCGCGGTCGTTGAAGAGGTTGAACAGGAAGGGCCGCACCGCCGCCGGCCCGTCCGGCCCGCCGAGGTTGAACAGCACCACCGCGAGGCGTTTTCCCGTCACGTAGCCGTCACCCGCTTGAGCACCTGCTCGACATGGGCGATCGGCACGTCGGGCAAGATGCCGTGGCCGAGGTTGAAGATGTAGGGCCCGCCGCCCCACTGTTCGAGCAGCTGGTCGACCCGCCTGTCCAGCGCCGGTCCCCCGGCCCTCAGCAGCAGCGGATCGAGGGCGCCCTGGATCGCCCTGGTCTTCTGCACCCGCAGGCCCAGCTGAGCGCTCGCCTGCGTGTCCAGCGCCACCCCTTGCACCGGGGTGCGCGCCGCATAGCCCTCGACCAGGGCCCCGGCGCCGCGCGGAAAACCGATGATGGGCGCGTCGACGCCGGCCGACCGCACCTTCTCGACGATGGCCGTGTGCGGCTTGACGACGACGCGCTCGAAGACGTCCTCGGGCAGCTGCTCGGCCCAGCTTTCGAACAGCTTGAGCACCTGGGCGCCGGCCCTGGCCTGCATGACCAGATAGCGGGCGGTGGCCTCGACCAGCACCTCCAGCAGGGCGTCGAGTTCCTCGGGATGCTGGTGGGCGTAGGTCCGAGCGCCTGTGCGGTCGCTGGAGCGGCCTTCGATCATGTAGGTCGCCACCGTCCACGGCGCCCCCGCAAAGCCGATCAGCGCCCGCTCAGGCTCCAGCGCGGCCCTAACCAGGCTCAGGGTCTCGCCGATCGCCGACAGACGGTCGGTGGAGGCCTCGATCTCGCCGCGCATGGCCTCGATGTCCGGCAACGGCCCAAGGCGCGGGCCCTCGCCGGCCTCGAACCAGACCTTTTGGCCCAGCGCCCCCGGGATCAGCAGGATGTCGGCGAAGACGATGGCCGCGTCGAAGGCAAAGCGCCGCATCGGCTGCAGGGTCGCCTCGGCCGCCATCTGCGGATTGTGGCAAAAGGCGATGAAGTCCGGCGCCTTGGCCCTCAGCGCCCGGTACTCAGGCAGATAGCGTCCGGCCTGGCGCATGAACCAGACGGGCGGCCGCGCCAGGGTCTCGCCATCGAGCACGCGCAGCAGGGCAGGGCGGGGGGAGATCATCGCCGCTCTCATAAGGCCCCGGCCTCACGCCTGAAAGCCCGAAGGCCTGCCTGCCTTCTTACTCTTATAAGATTTTAAGAAGAGGGATGGGGAAGAGGTAAGGCATGGGCAAAGCGGGGATGAAACCACCCGCCCACCGGCCGCCAGCCACTCTCGAACGGCCATCCAGCCCTTTGTCCCCAGCGGGGCGCCAGCCTGTGAAGAGCGTGGACAGCCGGCCAAGCCCCTCTGCCGCCGAGCGAAATCGGCGTGAGTCGCGAGGCGCCACCATGTGCAGGATGATGTAGAGGCTGGTGTTGTCGATGGATGGCCAATGGGCCATTCACACGCCGCCGGCCCTGGGGATGATCCGGCACGAAAACGGCGACAGGCCACAGGTGCGCCGGTTGTCAGCGCCGCGGCCGCATTTGCTCCCCAGGACGCAGCACCCCGTGAAGACCTCATCAACGCGCCGTCCACAGGGATGGTTCCCGGCCGCCGCGCAGTTTATTTGAGGGCGCATGAGCCCCGCTTCCCGCATCGCCACCTACTTCCACATCCACCTGGTCTCGGATTCGACCGGTGAGACGCTGAACGCCATGGCCCGGGCGGTCTGCGCGCGCTTCACCGTCGTGCTGCCCATCGAACACATCTATGCGCTGGTGCGCTCGCACCGCCAGCTGGAGCGAGCGCTGGAGGAGATCGCCGGGGCGCCGGGCATCGTCATGCACACCATCGTCGACGCGGACCTGCGCGCGGCGCTGGAGGAAGGCTGCCGCAAGCTCGACATGCCCTGCGTGGCGCCGCTCGATCCGGTGGTCTCGTCGATGTCGCGCTACCTCGGGGTGCCGCTGACCAACCGGGTCGGCGCCCAGCATGCCCTGGACGCCGACTACTTCAACCGCATGGAGGCGCTGAACTACGCCATCGCCCACGACGACGGCCAGGGCGGCCAGGACCTGGAACAGGCCGACGTGGTGCTGGTCGGCGTCTCGCGGACCTCCAAGACCCCGACCTGCATCTACCTGGCCCATCGGGGCATCCGGGCGGCCAACGTGCCGCTGGTGCCGGGCCGCGATCCGCCGGCCAAGCTGCTGGAGCTGAAGAACACGCTGATCGTCGGACTGATCGCCTCGCCCGACCGGCTGATCCAGATCCGCCGCAACCGGCTCTTGTCGCTGAAGGAGGAGCGCGAGAGCACCTACATCGACCAGGAGGCGGTGCGCGAGGAGATCATCGCCGCCCGCCGACTCTATGAGCGCCACGGCTGGCCGATGATCGATGTCACCCGCCGCTCGGTCGAGGAGACGGCGGCCGCCATCATCAACTTCCTGTCCGGCGGCCGCGGCCAGGTCGAGGTGCTGGGATGACCCCCGTGACCCTGGCCTCGAAGAGCGCCGCCCGCGCCCAGGTGCTCGGCGCCGCCGGAGTCGCCTTCGACACCGTGGGCGCCGGGGTCGACGAGGCGGCGGTCAAGGACGGCCTGCTGGCGCAGGGCGCCACGCCCCGCGATGTGGCCGACGCCCTGGCCGAGCTGAAGGCGGTGAACGCGTCGCGGGGTCGGCCGGGCCTGGTGATCGGCGCGGATCAGACGCTCGACCTCGAAGGGCGCCTGTTCGACAAGGCGGAAAGCCTGGACGAGGCCCGCGAGCGGCTGAGCCTGCTGCGCGGCCAGAGCCACAAGCTGCATTCGGCGGTGGTGGTGGCCAGGGACGGCGTGCCGATCTGGCGCGAGGTTCCCGCCGCCACCCTGACCATGCGGGCTTTCAGCGACGCCTTCCTGGACGCCTATCTGGCGCGCCACGGCGAGGGCCTGTTGGCCTCGGTCGGCTGCTATCGGCTGGAGGACGACGGCGTGCAGCTGTTCGACCAGATCGACGGCGACTATTTCACCATCCTTGGCCTGCCGCTGACTGGTCTGCTCGACCTGCTGCGCCGGCATGGAGCGCTGACCACATGACCACGATCGCCGGGGTGGTCGGCAACCCCATCGCCCACTCGCTGAGCCCCGCCATCCACGGCGCCTGGATCGCCGCCGCCGGGCTCGACGCCGAGTACCACGCCTTTCTTGCGCCGCTCGACGACTTCGCGGGTTTCGTGGCGCAGGCGAGGAGCGACGGCGTTCGGGGCCTCAACGTCACCATCCCGTTCAAGGAACAGGGGCTGGCCCTGGCCGACCGCGCCAGCGATTTGGCCAGGCTGGCCGGCGCCGCCAATCTGCTGGTGTTCGAGAGCGGCGAGGTGTTCGCCGACAACACCGACGGCCCGGGATTGTTGGCGGCGTTGGCGCAGACGGCCGGATTTGATCCCAAGAGCGGGCCGGCCGTGATCCTCGGGGCTGGAGGGGCGGCCCGGGGCGCGGCGGCGGCGCTGATGCTGGCCGGTTCGCCGCAGGTGCGGATCGTCAACCGCACGCCGGGCCGGGCCAAAGCGCTCGCCGCCAGCCTTGGGGAGCAGGTCGTGGCCCTCGAAACCGAGGAGGCGTTCAAGGACGCCGCCGTCATCATCAACGCCACTTCACTCGGGCTTGGCGGCGGCGAGGGACCGCGCACCGCCTTCCAGCTGGCCCCCGGCGCGGTGGTCATGGACATGGTCTACAAGCCGCTGGTGACCAGCTTCCTCGATCGCGCCGCCAGGGCCGGCCATCCAACCGTCGACGGCCTGGGGATGCTGATCGGCCAGGCGCGGCCCAGCTTCGAGGCCTTCTTTGGCCAGGCGCCGCCCGACATCGACGTGCGCGCCGTGGCGCTGGGTGCGATGGCATGATCGTCGTTGGCCTCACCGGCTCCATCGGCATGGGCAAGTCGACGACCGCGGCCATGTTCCGCGACGAGGGGGTGCCGGTCTATGACGCCGACGCCGCGGTCCACGCCCTCTACGCCCCGGGCGGCGCGGCGGTCGAACCGCTCGAAGCGGCCTTTCCCGGTGTCACCGGCCCGGGCGGCGTCGACCGCGCCGTCCTCAGCCATCGGGTGGTCGGCAAGCCGGACGAGCTCAGGCGCCTCGAAGGCATCGTCCACCCGTTGCTCGGCGGTGACCGCGCCGCCTTCTTCGCGCAGGCTCAGGATCAGGACGCCGACATCGTCGTCCTCGACATCCCTCTGCTGTTCGAGACCGGCGGCGAAAAGGCCATGGACGCGGTGGTCGTCGTCTCCGCCCCCGAACACGTGCAGCGCAGCCGCGTGCTCGCCCGCGAAAGCATGGACGAAGCCAAGCTCGACGCTATCCTCGCCCGCCAGATGCACGACGCCGAAAAACGCGCCCGCGCCCACTTCATCGTCGACACCTCCCAGGGCCTCGACCACGCCCGCGAGCAGGTCCGCGACATCCTTGCGGCCCTACGCCGCGATGGGCCGCCGAAGGTTGCCGCGCCGGGCGAACAGCCGCAATAAAGGACCATGGCGCGCGCGATCGTCCTCGACACCGAAACCACCGGGCTGGACCCGCGCACGGGCCACCGGCTGATCGAGGTCGGCTGCATCGAGGTCGACGACTACATCCCGACCGGCAAGACCTTCCACCGCTACGTCCACCCCGAGCGCGACATCGATCCGGACGCCCAGCGGGTGCACGGCATCTCGCTGGCCATGCTCGAAGGCAAGCCGAGGTTCGGCGACCCCGACGTCTGCGACGCGCTGCTCGATTTCGTCGGCGACGCGCCGCTGGTAGCGCACAACGCCGCCTTCGACCGCGGCTTCATCAACCATGAGCTGGAACGGGCCGGCCGCTCAGCCCTGCCCGAGCCGCGCTGGGTCGACACCCTGAAGCTGGCCCAGAAGCGCTTTCCGGGCATGTACAATTCGCTCGATGCCTTGTGCAAACGCTTCAAGATCTCGCTGGCCGACCGCGACAAGCACGGCGCCCTGATCGACGCGCGCCTGCTAGCCGAGGTCTATCTGGAGCTGCAGGGCGGCCGCGAGCGGGCCCTGAACCTGATGACCGACGCGGTGGTGGCCCGGGCCACCTCGGCGGCGGTGCAGGCCGCCTACGGGGCCAGGCCACGGCCGCTCACGCCCCGGCTCACCGACGAGGAGCGGGCGCTGCACGAAAGCTTCGTGCGCGACGTGCTGAAGGACAAGGCCGTCTGGTTAAAGCACGGCTTTTAGGCCAAGCGCGCTAGGCGTTGCCGGTTTCGCCCTGCTCGGCGGCTGCCTTGCGGGCCAGGTAGATGCCCTGGAAGTCGATCGGGTCGATCATGAAGGGCGGGAAGCCCCCTTCTGTGGTCACGTCCGAGACCAGGCGGCGGGCGTAGGGGAACAGGTAGCGCGGGCACTCGATCAGCAGCACCGTCTCCAATTCTTCCGCCGGAACCCCCTGGATCTGAAAGAGCCCGCCGTAGAGCAGCTCGATGTGGAACACCGGCTGGCCCTCGCGGTCGGCGCGGGCCGACAGCTTCAGGTCCACCTCATAGAGGCCGTCGGGACGGCCGCGGGCGTTCATCTCCACGCCCATGTCGATCTGCGGCGGCTGGCCGGCGGCGCGGAGCGAATCCGGCGCGCGCGGGTTTTCGAAAGACAGGTCGCGAACAAACTGGGCCAGGATGCGGAAACCCGGCTGGGTCAGGCCCTGGACTTCCGGGGTGTTGTCGGCGGCGCCGTTTTCGATGTCGGTCATGCGCGGAAGGTCCGAAAAATGTTGTGCTGGCGCGGCTTTGCGCGGGGGACGGGATCGAGGCGCGCTGCTATCACGCGGCCCCTAACGGCGCAACGTCGGGCCAGTCTTGGGCGGGGCGCTGACGCTGGGCGCACAACCGCCTATATAGGGGCCTATACAGGTCTGGCACTCACAGGATTTGCGGTTTCGCCTTGGCGCTCATCGAATTGATCATCTTCGCCGTCCTCGCCGCCGTGGTGCTCTACCAGCTCTATTCGGTGCTGGGCCGGCGCGTCGGCCGTCAGCCGGAAGACAATGCGCCGGCCGCCGTCCGGGTCGGGCCCAAGGACGAGGACGTCCCCGTCGAGGCGCAGCGCGACACCGCCTCGCCGACCGGCCTAGCCGCCATCCGCGCCCTGGACCCCAGCTTCGAGGTCTCGGCTTTTCTGCACGGGGCCAAGCAGGCCTACGAGATGGTGGTCACCGCCTTCGCCAGCGGCGACCGCGACACCCTGCGCCGCGTCCTGGCGCCCCAGGTGATGGACAGCTTCGAGGCCGCCATCGAGGCGCGCGAGGCCGAGGGCCGCACCGAGAAGGTCGAGTTCCTGCACCCGCCCCGCGCCGACCTGGAGAAGGTGGAGACCGAAGGCGCGCTCGGCCGCGCGGTGGTCCGCTTCCTGTCGGAGTTCCGCTCCCGTTCGAAGGGGCCCGAGGGCGAGGCGGTCGACGACCGCCGCACCGCCGAGCTGTGGACCTTCGAGCGCAACCTCAAGAGCCGCGACCCCAACTGGACCCTCGTCCACGTCGACGCCGCGGAGGCTTAGGCGTGCGCCTGGGGGGGATTGCCGCGCTGGCCGCGCTGGTGCTGGCCGCCTGCGCCAGCACGCCGCCGGCTTCGCAGCCGCGCCCGCCGCGGGAACCAGCGCCCTATCAACCGCCGATCGGTCAGCCGCCGACGCCGCCGCTGACCCTCGAGCTTTCCGCGCTGCCCGGCTGGGGGCAGGACGACCACGCCGCCGCCCTGGCCGCCTACCAGCAGACCTGCCACGTCGCCCGCGCCGCCAACCTCGCCGACGCCTGTCGCCGCGCCCGCGCCATGGGGCTGCTCGGCCGCGACGACGCCCGGCGCTACCTCGAAGCGAACTTCCGCGCCGCCCCCAGTCCTCCGGCCGGGCTGCTGACCGCCTATTTCTCCCCGGAGTACGAGGCGCGCTTCTCGCGGCAGGGCGAGTTCACCCATCCGGTGCGGCCTCGCCCGGCGGGTCTCGTCGATGGCCGCCCCTACCTTGACCGCGCCACCATAGAGGCCTCGCCCGAGGTCCGGCCGCTGGCCTGGATGAAGCCCGAGGACCTGTTCTTCCTGCAGATTCAGGGCTCCGGCACGCTGCGGCTGCCCGACGGGCGGCGGGTGCGGGCCATCTATGACGGCAACAACGGCCAGACCTTCGTCGGCATCGCCAACCCGATGCGCGACCGGGGTCTGCTGCCAAACAACAACACCTCCGGCCAGGCCATCCGCCAGTGGCTGGCCGATCATCGCGGCCCCGAGGCCGACGCGGTGATGCAGCTGAACCCGCGCTACGTCTTCTTCCGCACCGCGCCGGACGACGGGACCGAACCCTCCGGCGCCGCTGGCGTGCCGCTGCCCTCGGGACGGGCCATCGCCGTCGATCTGAGCCGCCACGCGGTCGGCGAGCCGTTCTGGATCGAGGCTTCGGCCCCGGCGTTGACCGGCGCCTTCCCCAGCTACCGCCGCTTCGTGGTGGCGCTGGACACCGGCGGCGCCATCAAGGGCGACGTGCGCGCCGACCTCTACCTGGGGCGCGGCGACGCCGCTGGCGTCGAGGCCGGGCGGGTCAGGCACACCCTGCGCATGTACAGGCTGATCCCCGTCATTCGATGAAGCGCGGACCCAAGCCCGAGGACACCCGCCTCTGGTCCCGCGTCGCGGCCACGGTCCACCCGCTGCCGGGCCGTGAAACGCCGCCGGCCGACGTCGAGCTGTTGCGCGCCGCCGCACCCGTCGACCAGCCGCTGCCGATCCGGCGGCCAAAACCAAAGCCGCCGCGTACCGGCCCCCTCTCCGACATCGAGCCCAACCGCAAGCGGGCCATCACCCGCGAGCATCTGGAAGCGCGCATCGACCTGCACGGCATGACCCAGGACCGTGCCCGCGCCGCGCTGGAAGCCTTCGTGCGGCGGGCGTGGGACGAGGGTTATCGCTCGGCGCTGGTCATCACCGGCAAGGGCCTGCGCGGCGACGGCGTCCTGCGCCGCCATGCGCCGGAGTGGCTGGCCGCTTCGTCGCTGCAGGAGGTAGTCGCCGGCATCTCCACCGCCCATGACCGCCACGGCGGCGAAGGCGCGCTCTACGTGGCGCTGAAGAGGAAGCCGCGTCCGTAACTACACCCGCTCATCCCCGCGAAAGCGGGGACCCAGGTGTTTTATCGGAGGGCGCGAGGCTGTCAGAAAAAGCCTGGGTCCCCGCTTTCGCGAGGATGAACGGAGTTAAGAACGGGAGGTCTTCTCATCCAGCCCCGAGCGCCCCTCTCGCGCCTCCAGCTTCTCCGCCACCGCATCGGCCGAGACCCCGGTCGCGGCCAGCAGCACCAGCCAGTGGTAGATGAGGTCGGCGCTTTCGGCGGCGATGGCGTCGGGGTCGCGCTGGCCGGCGGCGATGACCGTCTCCACCGCTTCCTCGCCCAGCTTCTTGGCGGCCCGCACCGGATCGCCCAGCAGCTGGGCGGTGTAGGACGAGGCGGGATCGCTGCCCTTTCGGGTCTCGATGGTGGCGGCCAGGCGGTCGAGGACTTCGGAGAGGCGGCTCATGCGACGGCCTCTTCGGTCAGGCGCATCGGGATGCCGGCGCGGGCCATGGCGGCCTTGGCTTCGCCGATGCGGACCTCGCCGAAGTGGAAGATGGAGGCGGCCAGCACCGCGTCGGCGCCACCGGTCTTCACGGCCTCGATCAGGTGATCCACGTTTCCCGCTCCCCCGCTGGCGATGACCGGCACGCCGACGGCCGAGCTGACCGCCTTCAGCAGCGCCGTATCATAGCCGATCCTGGCCCCGTCGCGGTCCATGGAGGTCAGCAGGATTTCTCCCGCCCCCCGCTCCACCGCCTGGACGGCGTAATCGACCACATCCAGCCCCGTGTCGGTGCGTCCGCCGTAGGTGAAGACCGACCAGCCGCCGCCCGGCCGCGCCTTGGCGTCGATGGCCACCACCACCGCCTGCGAGCCGAAGGCGTCGGCCATGCCGGCGACCAGGTTCGGGTTCTCGACGGCGGCGGTGTTGACCGAGACCTTGTCGGCCCCCGCCAGCAGCAGGCGCCGGGCGTCCTCGACCGCGCGTATGCCGCCGCCCACCGACAGCGGCATGAAGCAGACATCGGCGGTGCGGGCGACGACGTCGAGGATGGTCCCGCGCCCCTCGTGGCTGGCGGTAATGTCGAGGAACATCAGCTCGTCGGCCCCAGCGGCGTCATAGGCCCGCGCCTGCTCGACCGGATCGCCGGCGTCGCGCAGGGCCACGAAGTTGACGCCCTTGACCACCCGCCCGTCCTTGACGTCCAGGCAGGGAATGACGCGGACCTTGAGCATCAGGCGGCGGCCAGAAGCGCTTCGGCCGGCTTGATGGCGCCGGCATAGAGCGACCGCCCAAGGATGGCCCCGGCGATCGGCACGCCGCCGCGCGCCTTCAACCGCTCGATGTCGGCCACCGAGGCGACGCCGCCCGAGGCGATGACCGGGATGTTGACTGCGTCGGCCAACTCGCCGACCTGCTCGACGTTGACGCCGGTCATGGCTCCGTCGCGGCTGATGTCGGTGATGATGAGGGCCGCCACCCCTGCATCTTCAAAGCGCCGCGACAGGGTGATGGCGTCGAGGTCCGAGCTGCCGACCCAGCCGTCCACCGCCACCTTGCCGTCCTTCACGTCCACCGCGACGGCGATCTGCTCGGGCCACTGGCGAGCGGCGCGCTTGACCAGGTCAGGGTCGCGCACGGCGACGGTGCCCAGGATCACCCGGCTGACGCCAGCCTCGATCCAGGCCTCCACCTGGGCGAAGGAGCGGATGCCGCCGCCCAGCTGCACCGGCACGGAGACGGCGTTGAGGATTTCAGTGACCGCATCGACGTTGACCGCCCGGCCCTCGACGGCGCCGTTGAGGTCGACGACGTGCAGCCACGAAAAGCCGTCGCGCACGAAGCGCTGGGCCTGGTCGGCGGGCGAGGCGTTGAACACCGTCGCCTTGTCCATGTCGCCGTGCAGCAGCCGCACGCACTGGCCGTCCTTCAGATCAATCGCGGGATAGAGGATCACGGCCGCCACTCCAGAAAGTTCGCGAGCAGCCGAAGGCCCGCATGTTGCGATTTCTCGGGGTGGAACTGCACCCCGGCGATATTGCCCCGCGCCACCGCCGCCACGAAGGCCCCGCCGTGGTCGGCGCGGGCCACCACGTCGGCCTTGTCGGCAGGCTGGAGCGCAAACGAGTGGGTGAAATACATCTCCACACCAGCCGGCTCGGCGTCGAACAGCGGGTGCGGCCGGGCGCTCTCCACCGCGTTCCAGCCCATGTGAGGCACCTTAAGCGCCGGGTTTGACGGTTTCATGCGCGCCACGTCGCCCTCGATCCAGCCCAGGCCCGGCGTCTCGCCAAACTCCAGGCCGCGCGTGGCCAGCAGCTGCATGCCGACGCAGACGCCCAGGAACGGGGCGCCGCGCCGAACGGCCTCCTCCATCGCCTCGACCAGCCCGTCGCGCTCACGCAGGGCGGCCATGCAGGAGGCGAAGGCGCCCACGCCCGGCAGCACGATGCGGTCGGTGCTGGCCACAACCTGGGGATCGGCGGTCACGACAATGGACGCGCTGTCGCCGGCGGCCCGCCGCAGCGCCTTTTCAGCCGAGCGCAGGTTGCCCGACCCGTAGTCGATCAGGGCGACGCTCTGCATCAGATGATCCTAGAGCACGCCCTTGGTGGAGGGGGCATGGCCGCCGGTCTTGGGGTCGATCTCGACCGCCATC
>Ga0190272_10000902_pt1 | contig 14512 bp, 15 predicted proteins | sample Popmic504T_FD_133746 | JGI IMG/M metagenome (GOLD analysis project Ga0190272, IMG submission 133746) | Populus adjacent soil microbial communities from riparian zone of Shoshone River, Wyoming, USA - 504 T | ecosystem: Environmental > Terrestrial > Soil > Riparian zone | place: USA: Wyoming...
TCTTCTGCTCACCAAAAGACGACGACATGCCCATCGAGCGTTGGCTTACGTTCTGGAAACGGGAATTCCGACGCCTCGGAGATTCTGCCCCCCGCTTTCAGTCAGACGGCTTCCATCATCGCTTGCGGGGTGAGGAGAGCTACGCTGAAAAGTGGGAGTACGTGAGGGCGAACCCCGTGAGAGCGGGTTTGGTGATGGAGCCGGAGGATTGTCTCTACCAAGGCATCATTCATGAGCTTCGTTACTGACGGCTCGACAGAGTCTCGCCCTACCAGAATGCAGCCCACGCGCGATCCCTATTTGGTAGGGCGAGACTCTGTCGAGCCGAACCCGGCAGACTGCTACTTCGTGTTTGCCGGGGTCAGCCGGATTCCATCCCGATAAAATACGAGTGCTCGCTTGTCGCGAACGGTCGTGGCTTTGATCGACACGACAACATCGTTGCCCGCACGGCTAATTGTCCCAGAACCTGCATTTCCATCGCTGTCGACGAACTTGAACTCGACCGTGCCCTTGGCACTCACCTTGCCCGTGCAGTTGGCTTCCGGCGCAGTTCCGTGGCCGTCGTTATAGCCGGCGGCAAAAAAGATATCCACGGTGTTCCCATTTTGATCGAGGCTCAGTTGAAAAACAGCCTGGCCGTTCAGGAATTTCTTGTCCGCATATTCGCCAGCAAACTTTGGTGCCTCGGCGGCGGAGAGGAGGGGGTTGGTTGCCAGGATAAAAAGAAACGCGAACGCCGTTCGGCAAACAGAGTTGGAAGGAGTTATCTTCATAGGAGGAGATTAAGCGACTGCCGCACGTTGGCCATTCTAATCTGGCCGAGGCAGCGTTCTCCTCTACAGACGTGCGTGTCGACGAAAGCTCTGGTCAGGCCTTCCAGCCGTAAGGAATAAAGCTTTGGTGAACGCCAAACTCCTGCACGCCGGAGCTTGCTGCCCATTTGACGAAGCCTTCCCGATTGACACCGGAAGCATCGGGGAATGCGACCCGAACATCCGGACGCAGGTCGTAGATCGCGTGCCAGAGGCGCGTGATTGTTAAGGCGGGATCGGGAGGAACGTCGACCGGTTCGTTCAGCCAATTGAAATAACTGCCAGCTCCTTCCGTGCGAAACGGGTCACCGAATTTCTCCGCGGAGTCCGAAACGTCCAGATAAAGGCGGCGCGCGGCCTCTGGGATGGGGACGCCGTTATCAAAGAAACCATAAGCATACGGCCATTGCTTCGCGATCTCATAGCCAGCCCCGTTCAACAGCGCCGCGTAGCGATCGAAAAGTGAGAAGGCCGGACCGACATTTCCCATCGTCAACCGTGGTGAGTGGCGAGTGACGGCCGGCGGTTGCTCGGGATCGAATCCGCTAAAATGAAAGAAGCGGCACGGCTGGGTCTCGCCGAGCGAAGGATTGTCGGCGAGGTGGGGGTTGCGCTCCGGCAGGGTCCAGTAGGCCACATTGCAGGTGGGATCCCGAAGGATGTGGACGTCTTCAAAGTAGACGGGAACCAGATCGAGCCAATGCTGATCGTAGTGCATGCCGCGCGCCAAGTCATGGCAGCAATGCTCGTAGAGTCTGTCTTGCCACCAGGCGAGGAAGAGACGCGTGGATTGTGTGTCGGACACACCGATAAACCCGCCATTGTAGATGCCGGAGAGTAGAATGTTCAGTTCACGCGTGGCGCGTTCTTCGCCCGTAAGTGGAGCAAGGAGATGCGGGGTAAGAAGAATGGAGTGCTGCTGCACCACGTCGAAAAGAGGAGCGAGATTATCGAGAACGAGAATATCGGCATCGAGAAAAACGGCGGAGGAGAAGTTCTGCTCGAGCAGGTAACTCAGCAGGTAGGCTTTCGCGGCCACCACGACTTGCTGCCGGGAGTAGTAAAGGCAAAATCGCTCGCGATGCGGAATAGCCAGATCGTCCAGCGTCAGGAGGTGAAACGGCTCTGCCGACGGATCGAAATATCCATCCACCTTGTCCGCCAGAAGGACGAAGAACGGAATCTCCGGATGGTAACGACGAAACGAGTCGGCCAGGACACGTGCAAAAGGAATGTAATTTTTTGAGACGACCGTTCCGACTGCGAGCTTGGCCATTGGTCGATCAGTCCGTCAGAAAATCCCTCGGAATTCCGTGTTCCGCTGCCCCCGAATTTTGGATCCATCGCCGGAAACCCTCGCGATCGACACCTTGCGGATCGGGGTAGGCAGCTCGCACGTCTGGCCGCCGCTCGTAAATCGCCTGCCACAACGGACGCAGCCCCTGAGACGGGCTGCTGGTTATTTCCCCCGGTTGCTGGAGCCAATTAAAATAACTTTCCGAGCCGGTAGTCCCAAAGGGGTCGCCGAATCGGACGGCTTCGTCCTCGAGACTCTCATAAAGCTCGCGCACGATATCCGGGATCGGAACCCCGTTGTCGAAGTAGTCATAAGCATACGGCCACGTTTTCGTCTCGTGATAACCGGCTGCTTCGAGCAACTCCAGATAGCGCGCGAAGATTGGCGCGGCCGATCCCAGATTCGCCATCTGCAGTCGAGATGAATAGCGCGTCACAGCAAGGGGCTTCTCGGGATCGAAACCGCTAAAGCGAAAGAAGCGACAGGTCTCGCCATCGGCGGTCAGATGATTTTCCCACCAGTGAATGCTGCGTTCAGGCAGGTTCCAGTGGCCAACGTTAAAACCGGGATCCCGGACAATGTGAACATCTTGAAAGAAGCCAGGCACAAGATCGAGCCAGCGTTGTTCGTAGTGGATACCCCGCGCAATATCGTGACGGCAATACTGGTAGAGACGGTCCTGCCACCAGTGGAGAAACTTCGACGTCGTTTCGGTTTTCGTAACACCGAGAAAGCCCACGTTATAAACGCCGGACTGAAGGATATTCAGCTCGCGCTCGTGCCGGTCGTCACCGACCAAAGGCTTCAGGAGATGGGGCGTGAGCAAGATCGAATGGCTGGCGAGACGCTCCAAAACCGGGTCCAAGTCATTGAGAACCAGGCTTTCCTGTTTGAAGAAACAGGCACCGTCAAAGCCGCGCTCGAGCAGATGCGAGAGCAGGTAAGGAGTTGCGGCATAGGTCAACTCCTGTTGGCGATAGTGAAAGCAAAAGCGCGATAAATTGGGAATATTCAGGTCGCGCAAATGCAGCAGTTGAAACGGTTCTAGCGACGGATCGAAACATCCGTCAACTTCGTCGGCGAGGAGCACAAAAAAGGGAATTTCCGGGTGATGCTCTTGGAAAGAGCGAGCCAAAACTCGGGCGAGCGAAAGATGCCTTTTCGCCGCGATTGTCGCCGCCGCTAAGCTGCTCATGCGACCTATAGCGGGTAGGAGAGCGTCGCCCCGAGGATCGTCACAAGCAGAAGGACGACGGGCACGAGCACGAGAAAGACGACGAAGGTGTAGCCCATGACGTCACGCGCGCGGAGCTGGAAGAGGCCCAGGATCGGCAACATCCAGAAGGGCTGCACGAGATTGGCGAGTGCCTCTCCCAGATCGTACGCCGCTACAACCCAGCCAAGGTGAACTTTGAGTTCGTGCGCCGCGGCCATGACGTAGGGCGCTTCGACCACCCATTTGGAACCCCCTGACGGAACGAAGACGCCGAGCACCGCGGAGTAGATTGCGACGATGGCGGGAAAGGTTTGGGGGGAAGAGATCCGGACGAAAGCATGGGCGATCTGTTGGCTCAGGGCGGTCGAGGTAATGATCCCCGCGATGCCAGCGTAGAAAGGGAACTGGAGGATGACGCCCCAGACGGCCGGCGTCGCACCCTGCACGGCGTGCATCAGGCGCGCCGGAGTTTTGTGCAACAGAAACCCCAGGAGCAGAAAAGTGAGGTTAACGATATTCAGGTTGATTGCGTTCAGCGGCTCGCTGGCCTGCATGAAATAGCGGACCAGGTACGTGCCGCCGATGAGAACGATGAGCCAGTTGAGGATCGGGGAATGTTCGAGCCATTGGCCCGGGGTCGGTCTTTCGACTGGCGCCGGGGGTTCAATCTCGACCTGGCCGAGTACGATGCCGAGATCGCGGGCCGTTTTTCCATGTCCGGCGGGCGGCGTTACCAGCCACATCACCGCAGTCACGATGACGATCTCGACGATGACGGACACAAAGCTTTGCCAGAGAAAAATGGTGTGGCTGAACGGGATGATTCCACCCGCGATCATGCCATTGTGGGCGACGATTTCCCGGATTTGTGGCTGCAACGCTCCGGGCGTCGCCATTTGCAGCGCAGCCGATCCGCTCAAGCCCTGCGCCCAGACGCTGCCGAGGCCGAGGAAGCTGGCGGCGGCGAGCGCTCGATAGTCCACGCCCTCGACCCGGCGCGCGATTTCTTTCGCGAGCACGGCGCTGAAGATGAGGCTGAAGCCCCAGTTGAACCACGAGCTCGTCATGGCGAAGAGCGCCACCAGCGCGACGGCGTTGCGCGGCGTGGTCGGCCACGCTGCCACCCAGCGAATGACTCGTCCCACCGGCCGAGAGGTCGCTAGCATGTGCCCGGTAATAATGATGAGCGCCATTTGCAGCGTGAACGGGATCAACTCCCAGAATCCTTTTCCCCAGGCATCGATCACCTGCGGCACGCTCGACGGTGTGAACGCGACGCCGGCGACGACGACAATCAACGTCGCGACGAGCGCGAAGACAAAGGCATCGGGCACCCACCGCTCGGTCCAGTCCGTTAACGCCAGCGCCATGCGCGCGAGGATTCCCGGTTGCTCATCCGGGTTCGGATTTTGTGCGGAACGCATGGAGCAGGAATTAAGCTTCAGGCCTGCGCAACCTGGCATTCGATTCCGTCGGGATCGTCGAAGTAGACGCGGCCTCCGCGGCGCTTGGGCGTTATGCCAGCGGCCTTGAGTCTTTTGGCGGCATCATCCGGATCGTAATTCTCAATGCTATAGCAGTAGTGGTGCAGACCGGGCTTTTCGTCTTGAAACAGCGCCAGCCAGCCTTTGCCGGAGGTGACAAACCCTTCCTGCCCCATCGGCTTCAAACCAAGGTGCTTTTGGTACCACTGCTGCGAGCGTTGGACATCGCGCACGCTCAGCGCGATGTGGTCGAGATCGACCGCCTGAAAAGTCGTGGCCGCATCGGCCGGGTTTATTGCGCCGGATTGACCCAGGACGCTTCTCGCACCTGCGGCCGCCGCGATTACCCCGGCTAAATGCGCGATCAATTGCCGCCGGCTCAGCCGGCCGTGCTCGAAGTCCAGCACCATTCGGGCGATCTCATTTTGCATCTTTCTGCCTCCTGTTTTCCTGTTTTAAAGAATCGCGGCTGCAATTCTTGCAACCGACGTGTCCAGAATGCGACATTCCGTGCCGCGAGATGTCAATTATTGATTCCGCCCGGTATTTTCGCAGCCTCGCTTCCTGACGCCTTGAGGATGTGACGCGCGATGACGGGAGGAAAAGGGAAGCACGCCTCAAGATGCAGACTTCGCGCGGCTTCGGAAGACCCTTCCGGCAAGCGGGACGCCCACCCTACCCGAGCGCAACCTCGAACGGTGCGCCGGTTTTCGCCTGAACATCTTCCAGCGACACGCCGGGATGCAGCTCCGTGAGGACGAGGCCGCCGCCCTCTTTCACCTCGAAGACGCACAAGTCCGTGATGATTAGATTGACTACGCCAAGCCCGGTGATCGGCAGGGTGCATTGTTTCAAAATCTTCGGGCTGCCGTCCTTGGAGGTGTGCTCCATCACGGCGACGACGCGTTTCACTCCGGCGACGAGGTCCATCGCTCCGCCGGGCCCCTTGATCATTTTGCCGGGAATCATCCAGTTCGCGATGTCTCCCTGATCGGTCACCTCGAATGCGCCAAGAATGGCGAGGTCGATGTGCCCGCCGCGAATCATCGTGAACGAGTCCGCGCTCGAGAAAAAGGCCGAACCCGGCATGGTGGTAATGGTCTGCTTGCCGGCGTTGATCAGGTCGGCATCCACGTTGTCGTCGGTCGGGAACGGCCCGATGCCGAGCAGGCCGTTCTCGGATTGCAGGGTCACGTTCATTCCCTCCGGAATGTAATTCGCGACCAACGTGGGGATGCCGATGCCCAGATTGATATAATAGCCTTCGCGAAGCTCCTGCGCCGCGCGCTTCGCCAGCAACTCCCGGACGGGATTCTCTTTCTTCGCTCCGGCGGTGTCCTGCACGGTGCGGAACTCGATCCGCTTCTCGTAATTCTCGCCCTGGATGATCCGGTCGACGAAGATGCCGGGGGTGTGGATCTGGTCGGGATCGAGTTCGCCGACCTCGACGAGTTGCTCGACCTCGGCGACGCAGACCTTGCCGCAACTGGCGATCATCGGGTTGAAGTTCCGTGACGTTTTTCGAAAAATGAGGTTGCCGGATTTGTCGCCCTTCCACGCTTTCACGAGCGAGACCTCGGCGGTAATGCCGGGCTCGAGCACGTATTCCTTGCCATCGAAATCTTTCGTCTCCTTGCCCTCGGTCAGTTTTGTGGCGAACCCAGTGCGAGTATAAAACCCCGGTATGCCCGCGCCGCCCGCTCGCAACCGCTCGGCCAGGGTGCCCTGCGGGATCAACTCAAGGTCCAGTTCACCCGCCAGCACCTGGCGCTCGAATTCCTTGTTCTCGCCGACGTATGACGCCATGACTTTTTTTACCTGCCGGGTGGTGAGCAGAACTCCCATGCCGAAGCCATCGACGCCCGCGTTATTGCCGACAATCGTGAGGCCCTTCACGCCGCTATCGTGCAGGGCGGTGATGAGATTTTCCGGGATGCCGCATAGCCCGAAACCGCCTGCGGCGATGGTCATGTTGTCATGGAGAAGGCCGGCCAGCGCCGCCCTGGCGTCTGAGTAAACTTTGCTCATGGGTGAGAGATTTAACCACGAAATCCGCGAATCAACACGCCTTTGTCATTCCGAGCGAACGGCAGCCTCTTCTGTAGCCGCTTCGCTATGCGAAGCGCCGGGATGGGATCGTGGCGTCCTTTGCAGCGGGGTGCGCCGCCCACAGGGCGGCGGCTACAGGGCGGCGGCTACAGGAGCGCAGCTACGTCCCGCATGGGGCGACGTCCAGAGGTTGCCGCGCGGCGATTAATCGCCAGATTGCAGGCTCACTTTATGTCTAAATCGCTCGCCCATCGCCTCGCCGAATTCGCTTGTTCGCTCAATTTCGAAGATCTATCGCCTGAAGTCGTCCATGAGGTGAAGCGACGCGTGATCGATTCATTTGGCTGTGCGCTAGGTGCCTGGAACGAAGAGCCCTGTGTGATCGCGCGAAAAGTCGCCTCCGATTTTTCGGCGACGAATGGCGGCACCATAATCGGGACCGATCTCCAAGTGCCGCCGGATTGGGCCGCCTTCGCGACTGGCTGCTGCATTCGATATTTCGATTACAACGATACTTACCTTTCGAAGGAGCCAGCGCACCCGAGCGACAACATCGCCGCGGCGCTGGCGGTCGGGGAAAGCGTCGGCGCGAACGGCCGGGAGCTGATCACGGCGATCGCCCTCGCTTACGAAGTGCAATGCCGCTTGTGCGATGCCGCCAGCATTCGCGCGCGGGGCTGGGACCACCCGACTTACGGAGCTTTTTCCACTGCGCTGGCGGCTGCGCGCCTAATGAAACTCGACGCCAAAAAAACCCGGCACGCCGTCAATATCGCGGGGGTCGCCGGGATGGGGATGCGGCAGTCGCGGGTGGGCGAGCTGTCTCATTGGAAAGGCGTCGCCTTCGCGAACGCCGCACGGCACGGCGTGTACGCCGCACTACTCGCCCGAGCCGGCATGACCGGTCCCGCGCCGATATTCGAAGGGCAGATGGGGTTCGAGAAACAGCTGGGCGTTTCGCTGGGCGACGTTGGTGAAGTTTTCGTCAAGCGGCCGGCCGCGAAGAGCCCGGACGAAGGCACGGCGGCGATGATTCTCAAAACCAGCATCAAATATTGGCCGGCCGAATACCACAGCCAGAGTGCGATCGAAGCGGCCATGTTCCTCCGGGCCGAGATCGGCGATCCAGCGAAGATCAAGTCGGTGCGGATCGAAAGCCACGACGCCTCGGTCGATATTATCGGAAGCGAGCCCGAAAAGTGGAAACCTGAGACGCGCGAGACAGCCGACCACAGTTTGCCTTACATCACGAGCATCGCCTTGATCGACGGCGAAGTGACCGAAAAGCAATTTCAGCCGGAACGTTTCATGGACCCGGAGATCTGGAAATTTCTTGAGAACGTGACCGTGCAGCGCAACGCGGAGTTGAGTTCGCTCTACGCGAGGGCTGTGGCTAACATCGTCCACGTAACGCTGGACGACGGACGGACCCTGACGAAGCGGGTGGATTATCCGTTAGGCAATGCGCTCAACCCGGTGAGCGACGAACAGCTCGAGGGAAAATTCAACGCGTTGGTCGTGCCCGCGCTCGGGGAAGAGGGTGCGCGGCAGATCGTGGCCGCGGGCTGGAAACTCGACGAGGCGAAAAACCCTAACGAATTGATGAAACTGGCGAAAATGCCGGGTAATTCCGCGAAATGACGAAGGCTGCCCAACTACGGAGCCTGATTGCAAAAAGCGCCGTGGCGATGCCGGGCGTGCCTAACGCATCGATGGCGCGGCAAGTGGAGCGTGCGGGATTTGCCGCCGTTTATATCAGTGGCGCCGGCCTCGCTAACTCCACGGCGGGCTTGCCGGACATCGGTCTGCTCACCTTGAATGAGGTGGCGATGCTGGCTGGTTTTATCGCGCACGCGGTCAAGATCCCCGCGGTCGTCGATGCGGATACTGGCTTCGGCGGGGCGGAAAATATCGGACGCACGATCTACGAACTGGAATGCGCGGGTTTGGCTGGTTGTCATCTTGAAGATCAGGAATTTCCGAAACGCTGCGGCCACCTCGCCGGGAAGCGTCTGGTCGAAACGGAAGAAATGTCTGAAAAGATTCGCGTGGCCATCGCCGCAAAACGCGATTCAGATTTCCTTGTGATTGCCCGAACTGATTCGCGTGCGCTGGAAAACTTCGACGGCGCAGTGAAACGCGCGAACGCGTACGTTGCCGCCGGCGCGGATGCGATTTTTCCCGAGGCGCTGCAGACGAAAGAGGAATTTCGCGATTTCGCCCGGGAAGTAAAAGTCCCGCTCCTGGCCAATATGACCGAGTTCGGCAAGAGTCCCTTGCTCAGCGTCCAGGAGCTCGACGATCTCGGTTATCGCCTGGTAATCTTTCCGCAAAGCGCATTCCGCATGGCAATGAGAGCTACCGACGAATTTTTCGGCGGGTTGAAAGAGCAGGGGACGCAGGCGGACTGGCTCGAGAAGATGCAGACGCGCAAAGAACTGTATGAATTGCTCGATTATGATCCAACGGCGGAGAGTTGGCCTGGATACAAAGGAAGTTGATTGTTTAGCTTCCTTTTTTTGTCATGTTGAGCGAAGTCGAAACATCTCTCATGTGGCGAGAGCGAGGGGAGGCGAGATTCTTCGACTTCGCTCGGAATGACAGGAGGGCGGTTTAAGCGCTTCCCTTCGCAAGAGGATGAGAAATTATGAGCACTGAAACAAAACCCCCTTACAGCCCGGGCCTGGCCGGTGTGGTCGCGGGCGAAACGGAAATTTGCTGGGTCGACCCGAATGCGGGTCTGATGTATCGCGGCTACGACATCCATGAGATGGCCGACAAGGCCAGTTTTGAGGAAATTGCGTATCTCCTTCTGAATGGCGAGCTACCCAACGGCGGACAGCTCGCGAATTTCACGAACCAGCTCGCCTCCGAGCGCGCTCTGCCGGAAGCGATTATCAAGATGATGCGGCTCATGCCGAAGAACACGCACCCGATGGATATGCTCCGCACGGGTGTCTCGATGCTCGGCCCTTTCGACCCCGACCTGAACGACCACTCGCACGCCGCCAACGTCCGGAAGGCGATGCGGCTGATCGCGCGTGTCTCGTCTCTCGTCACTGACGGATGGCGAATCTCCCAAGGTCAGGATCCCATTCCAGATAAACCGGACCTGACGCACGCCGGTAATTTTTTCTACAAACTGACGGGCGGGGTGCCACAGGATTGGCAAATCCGGATGCTCGACACGATTTACATTCTTTACGCGGATCACGAGTTCAACGCGTCGACCTTCGCGGCCCGCGTGACCGCCTCGACCCTGTCGGACATGTATTCAGCCGTCGCTTCGGCCTGCGGGACGCTGAAGGGACCGCTGCACGGCGGGGCCAATGAGGAATCGATGAAGATGCTCGATGACATCAAAACCCCCGACCGGGCGGAGGGCTGGCTGAAGGCCCAGCTCGCGAAAAAGGCGAAGATCATGGGTTTCGGTCATCGCGTTTACAAGGAGGGTGATTCAAGAGTGCCGATCATGCGGGAGATTGCTCGTGATCTCGGCGAAAGATTGGGCAAGGAGCAATGGGTCCCGATTTGTGAAAATCTCGAGAAGACGATGGAGCGCGAAAAGCACCTGTGCGCCAACGTCGATCTTTACGCTGCACCGGTTTTCACCATGCTGAAATTCCCGCCGGCTTTGAATACGCCGGTTTTCGCGGTCTCGCGCGTCGCGGGATGGTGCGCGCACGTAGTCGAACAGCACGATCATAACCGGTTGATCCGTCCCCGCTCGCTCTATACCGGCCCGGAATTGCGACCCTATCCCGGCTCGGCCTCTAACGGAGCGAAGTGATCGATGGCGGAGACCGCTGATTCGCAATCGCTCCAGGAAAAATACGCACCGGCAAACGCTTGCTTCGGATGCGGGCCGGCAAATCCGGAGGGACTTCACGTCCGCAGCTTCGTGCGCGGCGAAGAAGTCGTAGCGGAATGGAAACCTGAGACGCGCTATGAAGCGTTTCCCGGCGTGCTCAACGGCGGCATCATCGGAGCGTTGCTCGACTGCCACTGCAACTGGACTGCGGCCTGGAACTTGATGAACAAGTCCGGCGCGGATCGGACGCCCTGCACCGTGACGGCGGATTATTCGATAAAGCTTTTGCGACCCACGCCAACCAACGCGCCGGTTTTTCTTTCGGCGAAGGTTGTGGAGTTGACCGATGACCGCGCGACCGTGGAAGGCACGCTGACTGGCGGCGGCAAAGTTTGCGCGACTTGTCGCGGCACTTTTGTCGCAGTGAAAGAAGGTCACCCGGCGTTCCACCGCTGGTAATCTTGAAAGAGCGGACACCGCAGCGTGGTGTCCCTACCGGTCGAAAGCGACGCGTTCGATGTGCGAATACACGTTGAACGTAGGCGGACGGAGGAAGCCGATGAGCGTCTGTCCGCACTCGCGGGCGAAATTCACGGCGAGCGAAGACGGCGCCGAGACAGCGGCGACGATCGCAATCCCGGCGGCGAGCGCCTTTTGCACAATTTCGAGCGAGGAACGTCCGCTCACGATCATGATGTGATTTTTTAACGGCAGCAGCTCATCGAGAAACGCGCGGCCGATCGCTTTGTCCACCGCGTTGTGACGGCCGATGTCCTCGCGCAGGACAATCAGGTTACCGCCAAGATCGAAGATCGCCGCGGCATGAATACCGCCAGTCCGGGAAAAATTGCCCTGGGCACCGCGCAATCGTTCGGGCAATTCGAGAAGCATCGCGGCGTCCATTCGAATCTGCTTCGTGGAATCAATCGGTGGAAATTGTTGGCGAATGAATTCGATACTCGTCTTTCCGCACAGTCCGCAGCTTGTGGAGATCGTGCCGAAACGGTGGGTCGCCGTCGGACTAAATTTTGCCGTGGCAGCAAGCGTGAGGTTAAGAACGTTGCCGAGCGAGGCTGGTAGCGTGCACCGGGCAATCTCTCGGAGGTCGGCGCGCGCGCGGACGATTCCCTCGGAGAGGAGGAAGCCGGCGGCCAATTCTTCATCATTTCCCGGAGTGCGCATGGTCACCGCGAGCGGGTCCTGACCGATCCGGATTTCCAGCGGCTCTTCGATTACGACTTCATCGGTCACGCATTCGTAAGCGCCATCTGATTTCCGGCGCATTACGCTTCCGGCGCCAATCCCTCGCTCCTCCGCATTCGACGCCCTCATGGAGAATCATCGCACGAAAGAGCAATGCGGCGAGACTTCCGATGGCGGGGATTCAACTTCTTTCGTCATGCTGCGAAGTCGAAGCATCTCTTGCTGTTGCTTTAGTGTCGCGTTGCAACGGTGGTAACAGTGAGAGATTCTTCGACTTCGTTTTGCTTCTGCAAAACGTCGCTCAGAATGAGAAAGGGGAACGGCGAGATGCAATCGACAAGGACTTGCACTGCTCTGTTGCTGGTTGGCGGGCAGTCGCGCCGAATGGGAAAGGACAAAGCGACGATTGTTTTCGAGGGTGAGCCTCTCTGGCAACGGCAGATCGAGCTGCTGCGAGGTCTTCGTCCCCAGGGAATTTTCGTGTCCGCCCGGACAGAGCCCTCCTGGTCGCTGCAGAATGCCGAATTAATTCTGGATGAGCCACCGTCACGCGGTCCGCTCAGCGGTCTAACGAAAGCTTTGGAACGAATGCAGACCTCGCACCTTGTTGTGCTGGCGGTCGACATGCCATTTATGACCGGCGAGCAAATGCAGTTCCTTTGGAGCCTGGCCACGACCGGTCGCGGCGTTCTGCCTATGATTGGCAGTAGGGCGGAACCGCTGGCCGCAATTTATCCGCGAGAGGCCGGCAGCGATTTCTTTGCTGCGCTGGCCGGCGATGATTTCTCGCTGCAAAACTTGAGCCGCGATTTGGTGGAGGATGGAAAATTGCGGGCCCTCCAAGTTTCGCCGGACGATGAGGAACTTTATCGAAGCGTGAATGAGGCGAGAGACCTGGAAGGAAGGGCCTAAGGCTTAACGCGAATTCAACGCCTGAATTCCGTCGATGCGCGACTGGCCAGGCTGCGCGTAGGCTGAAGCCATGAAAACTTCGATCTTTCGAATCGTGCCGCTGAGCACGGAAATCGCCGAGGCTGCCCGCCGTGCTGCGGAGGCTGGTGCGTCGGATCATGCTGTTGTCACAGCTGATTCGGCTGGTGGATATCCATGTCGACACTGTCTTCGCTGGGCGCAGCCGGGCGAACGCATGGTCCTGTTCCCATTCGCGGCTATCGCGCCTGACCGGCCCTATTCGGAGAGCGGGCCGATTTTCGTCCACGCGGAACAGTGTGAGCGCTACGCGATAACGCACGAATTTCCGTCCGAGTTTCGAAAGAACCGTGTGATTCGCGCATATAACTCGCAGCATGAGATCATCGCCGCGGAAGTGGCGAACGGGGAAGGACCCGAACCGGTGATTGAAAGGTTCCTGCAAAAGCCTGAAACTGCTTTCGTTCACGTCCGCAGCGCCAGCCATGGCTGTTACACGATGGAGGTCGAACGCCTATGAAAGCGATGGAACTACTCCCACCCTCGGACACGATGTATCGGGCGCTGGTGAATCGCGATTCCAGCTTCGAGGGGATCTTTTTCGTCGGTGTGCGCACCACTGGAATATTTTGCCGGCCGACCTGTTCGGCAAAAAAACCAGCGCGGGTAAATGTCGACTTCTTTTCGACTCCGAGCGAAGCGTTGCACGGTGGTTATCGGCCTTGTTTGCGCTGCCGGCCGATGGATCCAGGCGAGCGCCCGCCCAAGCTGATTGAGCGCTTGCGCGCGGAAGTTGAGCGTGCGCCGGATGGGCGGCTGACCGACAAGGAACTAGCCGCGATGGCGATCGACCCCTCGACCGCGCGCCGGCAATTCAAACGTCATTACGGAATGACCTTTCAAGCCTATCATCGCGCCCGGCGAATGGGTCTGGCTCTGCGTGAAGTGCGGCGCGGGGGGCGGGTAGACGATGCGCAAAACGGGAGCGGCTTCGAGTCGGCCAGCGGCTTTCGGGAGGCCTTCACTCGAATTTTTGGGGATCCGCCGACGGCGGCAAAATCGCGGGCGTGCATGTTTGCCGAACGAATCGAGACCCCGCTCGGCGCCATGTTGTCGGTGGCGGATGACGAAGGGTTGCGCCTGTTGGAATTCGCCGATCGACGCGCGTTGGAACGCGAGCTGACGATACTGCGTCAACGGTTGAAGACGAACGTCGTTCCGGGCGAGCATCGAAATCTTGAGGCGATTAGGAGCCAGCTCGCTCGATATTTCTCGGGCGAAGAACTAAAATTCGACGTGCCGCTTGCGCCGATCGGCTCCGATTTCCAACTCCGGGCCTGGGAAGTCTTGCGGTCGATTCCCGTGGCGGAGACGCGCTCCTATTCCTGGATGGCGGACCGTCTCGGTATTCCTGGCGCACGCCGCGCGGTGGGCCGGGCGAACGGGACGAACATGCTCTCCATCATTATCCCGTGTCACCGGGTCATTCGCGCCGACGGGACCCTGTGCGGTTACGGCGGCGGCCTCTGGCGAAAGAAATGGCTCCTCGAACACGAGCGAAAGTGGAAGAAGTGATCACGGCGCGTCGATTCGTTAAACTACTCGCTCGCTAATTCGCTAAAATTTTATCGCGCCCAGGAGGACTCGAACCTCCGACCGTCGGATTAGAAATCCGATGCTCTATCCGGCTGAGCTATGGGCGCTAAA
>Ga0190272_10000903_pt1 | contig 14508 bp, 10 predicted proteins | sample Popmic504T_FD_133746 | JGI IMG/M metagenome (GOLD analysis project Ga0190272, IMG submission 133746) | Populus adjacent soil microbial communities from riparian zone of Shoshone River, Wyoming, USA - 504 T | ecosystem: Environmental > Terrestrial > Soil > Riparian zone | place: USA: Wyoming...
CCCTCGTGCTCTGCGGTGAACCTCGGCAGCGCCCGGTCACTGGTCCGGCTCCGGGCCCGTTTGGCCGAGCGCTCGATCTCCTCCCGCAAGGACTTCTCGGTGGCCGTTTCGTGCAGCCGGCCGACGTCCAGCCGGTTGTAGCTGCGCATCAGCAGCGGCTGCTCAGCCAGGAAGCGCACCTCCGCGCGGTAGGCGGCCACGCAGGCCAGCACCGAGTCCCGGCACTGCTCCTCGGTGGAGCCGTTCTCCCGGCCCGCCACCCAGATGCTGGCCACCAGCCGCCGCAGGTCCCACTCCCAGCATCCGGGATGCGCCTCGTCGAAGTCGTTGAGGTCGATCACCAGATCCCGCTCGGGAGATGCGTAGAACCCGAAGTTGCCGAAGTGCGAGTCACCGCACACCACCGGTGTGATACCCGTTGCAGGCAGATGCGCGACGTCCTCGGCCATCACCACCGCGGTTCCGCGCAGAAATCCATACGGCGAGTCGACCATGCGACCGACCCGGATCGGGATCAGCCGGTCGACCCTCCCCTGGTGACTGACATTGATGAGTTCCACGGGGTCGGGTCGGTCAGAAGGCGCGGTCCATTCGGCCAGCGACTTGCGCGGCACCCGCTTGCGCAGACTCTTGCCAAGCGCATAGCGCTCGGCCCGTGTTACCGGTCGCTGCCGCAACGACCGATACGCCGTGCCGTCGGCATCGGCCAGTACTGTGTGCACGCCGGCAGCTGCGATGCCATCCATATCGGCTGGATACCCCGTTCGTTGGGAATTGTCCAGGGGCCACCTGGCGGGTAACTCCCTCGCTTCACACGCGATGACGCGACGAACTGATCCTGTACCTGCCCGATGCTCCTAATACGCATGAGAAATCCGGCAACCCCGAGACAGGTTCGTGTGGTCGATGGACGGTGTCACGATGGAGGTCCTCCGGGTGCCACTGAGTGCATTGGCGCATGCTCTGGTCATAGCAAATCATGGATAGTCGTCGCTTGCGTCAAATCGGATCACCTGAACCAGTAGCTACGGTCTGGACCAGCTCAGAAGACTCCCATTGCATCGTCGCGTTGAGCGAGAAGGCGGCAAACGTGCTCGAAAGCGTCTGCCGCAGTTCGGCATCCGAGTTGGGGTGGCACGGCTGATACGACAGCACCGAGATGCCCACCTTGCCGTTGACTCGTCCCGAAATGAAGCCTAGGACCCCACCCGTGCGGTGCATCGTCGCCCGGGTCACCCCCGGGTAGACAGACCGCGCCGTGCAGTAGTCCGCGTCGGTGCCGTCCGGCCGGGTCACCGCCGAGGGGACCTCACCGAGGTTGGACGACACCACGCTTGCGGCATTGCCGGTGGCGACGCTGACCATCCTTCTCATCAGCCGCTTGGGCACAAGGGGAACGATCGGCAGCAGCGCCAGTCGCTCGTCCTGGACGTCGTTGAGGTGAATCAACGCCTGCTTGATGGCAGCGCGGATCCCGCGCAGATCGGACGTCGCGTTCGTGGGATCGACTGTGACGTCGACGTTCGTCACCGCGTTGGCACGCGTGTCGCCGTCGGTTCGCTCGTTGACCGGAATCGACAGCATTACGGCGCCGTCCCCGACGGTTCGCCCCATCCGCTGTGCGGCGTCGGCGGCCAAACCCGCAAGCAGCGCGTTGCTGGTGCCGCCGAGCGACTGGGCGCGAGCATCCCATTCGCTCGCATCGATAAAGGCCGTCGCACTTGGCAGCGCGATCCGTTCATCGGGACGCTCGATGTGTTTTGGTGCGCGTGCCGGCTTGCCGGCATCACGGCGGTGACGCCGCGCCATCCGGATGGCTGCCCGCGTGGCGCGGCCGACGGCAGGAATATCGCGCGCGGTCTGGCGGGCGTCTTCACGCACCGCACGCCAGCGGCGACGTGACCCCGCGAGAGGCCACATGATCGCATCGTCGACGCCCGAAGTCGCCTCCACCAACGCCATGGCCAAGCCGACGCCGTCGATGAGGGAATGAGCGACGACCAGACTCACCCCGGTCCCGCCGTCGGTGAATGGCACAGTCGCAAGATGCCATCCGGGTCCGTGCTCGGCGTCCAGGGGGGTGTGGGCCTGCTCGGTGAGCCAAGCGTCGAACTCTTCCCGCGGACGCGGGATTTGGGCGAACTCGATGTCGGACGAGTCGCTGCCCATCACCCAGCGATGGCGGCCGAACGGTAACGGTGACCGTTCGATGCGACGAGCCAGCCGTCCCCGCTGAAGATGGTGGTGGAAGCGTCGCAATCCATCGATATCGATCGCCCGGTCATAGACCCAGATGGACTGAATCACGCTGGTGGCTCCGGTCGCCCGCTCGCCAAGGAACAATGCCTGGTCGGCCAGATCGAGAATGTTCGTCATTCCTTCGGTTCCCTTCATTTTCGTCATTTCGTCACCGGCTTCCGGCGCACACTGCGCACGATTCGCTCGAATTGGCATGGTGGGCAAGCTCTTCGATCCAGTCCGCGGTGATCTTGGCGACGTCTGCGAACGCCTTGCTCAGCGCCGCGATATAGCGGTGGACCGATTTGCGCGCAATCGGATTGTCGGGGAAGGAGATTGTCACGGTGGTGCGTCCGGCGTGCCGGTTGATCCACATGTTGATCCCACCGTGCGACAGGTTGTCGCCGTAGATACCGTAATTGGTCTGCTCCCACAATTCGGCGACGGGAATCTTGCGGAAGTCCAGGAAAGACACCATCATTCCCGGACGGGTCGGCAGCTTGATCCCGAGTTGATCCACCGGCGCCAGTTCAAGAACCCGTTCGAACGGCACGTTCGCCAGGTACTTGCCCGCGTTGAACGACTTCTGCGCTGCGCGAGCCATTTCGGCGAACTCGCCGTCCCCGATGGGCACGGTGACCGGGAAGAGGCTGGCGAACCAGCCGACGCTCATGGTGTCGATGTCGGCTGTGCGCGTATCCGACGGGGTGAATCCGTGATAGGTGGTGTTGCCGGTGAGTTGGTGCTCGGCCGACGCCGCGCACGCCAGGACACCGCCGGAGAACCGGGCACCGGCCTCGCGACAAGCGGTGTCAAAGGCCTCCGTGTTGTCTTCGTTCAATAACTCGACGGTGACGAAGTCGCCCTTGTTGTTTGTCCACGTGTCGCCCAGCTCCAGCGGAAAGCTCGGCCAGTTGCCGCCGGTGCTCTGGGCGAACGCGATCCAGTCCTTGATCTCCGGCGACGACAGGGTCATGCCGGCGACCTTGTCGAGCTGACGGGCGGTGTAGTCGCGGTACCCGCCGACCTCTGGAAGTGCGATAGGCCGCCCCTGCGACAGGTTCTGATACATCAGGTGGATGTCGACGAAAATCAGCCCCGCCGACATGCCGTCGATGTGCAGATGGTCGACGCTGGCGTAGAAGGTGAAATGGTCAGCGCTCTGAACGATGCCGAAGCTGAAGCAGTCCCATTCGAGGGTCTCCGGTGTCATCGCCAGTGCATGTGCGCGAATCTGCTCCTGCTCCATACTCCCGAACGAAGCGGGCACGAATTCGATTTCATTGGGGTCGTCGATTGTGCGGCGGAAAATGTTGTCATTCTCGAATTCGAACGTGCTGTGATAGGTGTCGTGACGACGCACGTGCGTGTTGATCGCCTCGGTCATCAGCGCGACGTCACACACACCGGGGATATCCCACGCGACGACCATCAGCCGAGGTAGCTCTCGCCCGAGCGCCTTACCGTAGAAGGCGCCACGCAGGTGCTGAACCTGCTGAAAGCTCGGAGGCAGGTCGCTCCGGCTCGCCCTACTGGCGCTTTCCCGTGCGGCCGACGAAGCCGTCCACGTAGTAACTGTGCCGGGTGCCGGCTGCCATGAATGGATGGGGCCGAGTGCAACCATTTCTAAGCTCCTTTATTCGGTGATTGAAACTCGATGCGACCGAACGTATGGCGCCGCCGGCGGAATGGCTCGCTTGTGCTCACTAGTCGCGAAGTGAGCGATTCAACCGGTTGTGCGCATTGTGCTCACCCTGTTACGAGCGGATACATGCGTGAGCACAACGCGCAAAAGCCGAGTAATCGCCGCTTGTGCGGGTTGTGCGCACAAGCGAGCCACGACTGGGACGCATCCGTAATTTCAGCGCTGCCCGCAGGACGAACTCGAAGATGAAGGACCCGCCGTGTTAAAGAAAGCCACCACCAAGACCGCGAAGAACTTCGACGGTTTCTCGTTGTTGGGCCGCGCCGCGATACGCGCTCCCTGGCTGGTCATCTCCGCATGGATCGCCTTGGTCGTCGTGCTGTTCATGGCCTTCCCCGCGTTGACGAAGGTCGTCGAGAACCAAACGATTCAACCGCTGCCGCCGGCGGCGATGGCGGCCACCAACCAGATGGCCAAGGATTTTCACGAGTCCGCGCAAAACATTCTTGTCGTGGTCATGACCAACGAGCACGGCCTGACGCCGGCCGATAACAACTCCTACCGCGCGGTGGCCGACAAACTGCGCAGTGACACCAGTGAGGTGTCCGCTGTGCAGGATTTCGTCAGCACGCCCCCGTTGCGAGAGTTGATGCTCAGCAAGGACAACAAGGCCTTCTACATGGCGGTGACTCTGAAGGCGCCGCCCGGCTCACCTGAGTCCTCGCAGGCATATCAACAGATCACACAGATGGTCAAGCAATCCACCGCGGGCACTGACCTCACCACACACGTGACTGGATCGGCGGCGGTCATCGGTGACCTGTCGATCGTTACCTCCCACGACATGCACGTGATCGAGATCGCCACCGCTGCACTGGTTCTGCTCATCCTACTGGTGATCTACCGGCGTCCCGTTACCGTGTTGCTTCCCCTGATCACCATCGGAATCTCAGTCGGGGCGTCCCAGGGCTTGGTGTCTGCACTGACTGAGGTCGGGATGAGCGTTTCGGCTCTCACGATCGTGTTGATGACGGCGATGATCGTCGGAGCCGGCACGGACTACGCCGTCTTCCTGATCAGCCGCTATCACGAGTACATCCGGTCCGGAATGGACTCCGACGCGGCTGTGCAGAAAGCGCTCACCTCCATCGGCAAGGTGATCGGCGCGTCGGCGGCCACGGTCGCCGTCACGTTCCTCGGCATGATCTTCACCCAACTCCCCGCGTTCACGAGTGTGGGCCCGGCGCTGGCAGTTTCGATCGCGGTGGCATTCCTCGCGGCCGTGACGCTGTTACCCGCCGTTCTGGTGCTGGCGGGCCGGCGAGGGTGGATCGCACCGCGGCGACCGCTCACCGACCGACTGTGGCAGCGCTCGGCGATCCACATCGTGCGGCGGCCCAAGGCACATCTGGTGGTCAGCCTGACCATACTGGTCGCACTCGGGGCGTGCGCACTGTTCATGAACCCGACGTACAACGACCGCATGCAGTTGCCCGGATCCGCAGAGAGCAATCTGGGGTATTCCGCAATGGCAGACCACTTTTCGACGAGCGCGTTGCTACCGGAATACATCTACATCCACTCGCCGCACGACCTGCGGAATCCGCAGGCACTGGCCGATATGGATCAGATGGCGCAGCGCGTGGCTCAGCTGCCCAACGTCGCTGCGGTGCGCGGTGTCACCCGGCCGACGGGCGAGCCAATAGAGCAGACAAAGGTCAGCTATCAAGCTGGTGAGGTCGGCTCCAAGCTCGAAGATGCATCGTCGCAGATCTCGGACAAGTCAAGTGATCTCGATAAGCTCAGCGGCGGTGCCCACCAGCTGGCCAGCAGCCTCGCCACCGTTCGTGACCAGGTCAACGGCGCAAGCCGGTCCATGACGTCAATGACGGCGACACTCAGCCAGGTGCAGAATCAGCTGGACGGACCTGAAACGACCCAAATGCTGAACACCATTCGTACCTATGCGAATAGCGTCGGCGGCAATCAAGAGGCGGTGAACGGGGTCGCGAACTCCGCGCCGGCCATTCTGAATGCACTGAACAACAACCCGCAGTGCGACGCCGATCCGGTGTGCAGCGACGGCCGTGCCAAGCTGCAGCAGCTCGCATCAACGGGCTACAGCCAAACCGGGGCGTCCGCGCAGAATGTGGTGTCTACGGTGCAGCGCCTGGACTCGCTGATGCAGTCGGCAGGCGCTGGCATGCGGTCCGCAGGGATCAGCAGTCCCCAAGGCGCACAGGCCAAGATTGCGCAGATGCAACAGGGTGCCAACGCGTTGGCCGACGGCAGCGCGCAACTGGCCCAAGGCGTTCAGGTGCTCGTCGATCAAACCAAGAAGATGGGTGGTGGCCTGAACCAGGCGGCCAGTCTGCTGCTGTCGATCAAGCACGACGCCTCATCGCCGTCGATGGCGGGTATGTACGTTCCGCCGCAGGTCCTGACGACAAACGACTTCAAGAACGCCGCGAAGGTGTTCATCTCGCCGGACGGGCATTCCGCCCGCTACATGGTCGAGACGAAGTTCGACCCGTTCAGCACGGACGCCATGGGCCAGGTGCAGACGATCCTCGATACAGCGCGAGGCGCACAGCCGAACACGACGCTGTCCGATGCGACGATATCGATGGTCGGTACCACCCCGATGTACAGCGCGATTCGCAGCTACTACGACCATGACCTGCGATTGATCATCGTCCTGACGCTGGTGGTTGTCTTCCTCATCCTGGTCGCCCTGCTCCGCGCCATTGTTGCACCGCTGTATCTGATTGCCTCCGTGGTGATCTCGTACCTGTCGGCATTGGGGCTAGGGGTTGCCTTCTTCCAGTTCCTGCTCCACCAGCAGATCTACTGGAATGTGCCGGCCACTGCCTTCATCGTGTTGGTCGCGGTCGGTGCGGACTACAACCTGTTGTTGATCAGCCGCATCCGGGAAGAGTCCCGCAATGGCATCCGCTCCGGGATCATTCGCGCCGTCCATTCGACGGGCGGTGTGATCACCTCGGCCGGCATCATCTTCGCGGCCTCGATGTTCGGCCTGATGTTCGGCAGTGTCTCCACGATGCTGCAGATCGGCTTCATCATCGGCGCAGGCCTGTTGATCGACACGTTCGTGGTGCGCACCATCACGGTGCCTGCACTGGCCGCGCTGATCGGGCGGGCGAACTGGTGGCCGATGATGTCACGCAAAGCCGCACCTGGGCGTAAGGCGGTCGATGCCGATGCCGGGTAGCCGACCTGCTGTGCCGCAGTAGTTACAGGAGGGCCGCCGATTGGCGGCCCTCCTTTTATGCGGCTAGCGATGGTTAGAAGGCCCGTAGTTCGTCGCTGTTGACGAAGACAAGGTCGCCGGAGTTGAGGCGAACCGCCCACCGCCGCGCCGCGGCGGCGATCCGGGTCGACCCGACTTCGACCGCCTGCCCTGCTGACGATCCGAAGTCTTCGACGATGACGCCGCCCTGCTGCTGGTCGGTCTCGGGATAGACCAGCACCGGCGAATTCACCGCCAGCTCGGCCGCTTCCTCGCTGTTTGCCCTGCTCTTTACCATGTAAACCCCCTCCACTCCCCCGGATCAGTAGAGCACAAGCGCCTACCCGCAAGAGCTGAAACGCCGCGCATTCGCGATGGCGGCGCTGGGGGCGGTCTGGATGCGACGAGGACGCTGAGGCCGCGTGTCTAACCGACTCCGATGGTCTCGCCAGCGCGTCGTCAAGTGAATACGGAACTTCGTGAGGCTGCTCAGGTCGCGAATCTCGACGGTCCAGTCGTTGACGTACCGAGCGATGATGTCGCGGGACAAGCCAACTTGGATACTGCGATGGTCCAGTTTGGCGTCGCGCTACGAATACTCCGGATCCCACTGCGCGCGAACGACCGCACGAGCGAATCGTTCCCGCCACTCCTCGCGGCTGCCGTAGACCCGAGCCTCCTGTGTGGTCAGCACCGCCTGCGACAGCGCCTCCTCCCAACCGGCGCGGGTGATGCGCACCGCCACGACCCGCTCTTGGCCGGGCGTGCTCGCCCAGCCGCCGCGATGCATTTCCACAGGATGGACGGTTTGATCCACGTCAGTCTGTTGAGCGAGCACGGATTAACGAAAACGCTGAGCCGCTACCGCCGCCTCGGCGATCGCCGGCCGATAGGCCGGCAGCAGCCAACAGCTACTGAATTCTTTGGCGGCATACGGAACCACGCGCGACTAGGCAGCGGCGGCGGGCGTCTCCTCGGCAGTGGTGGCAACGAAATCGTCGATCAGGCGTGCCACAGTCTCGGGACGTTCCGTCGGCGGATGATGGTGCACACCCGACATGATGTGAAGCCGACTGTCCGGCAGCATTCGGTGGGCTGCACGTGCATGCTCGACGGGGATGACCCGATCCTCGTCACCACTGATGATCAGTGCGGGCAGAACCCCGTGAAAGCCCAAGCGATTCAGGGCGCATACCGCCTGACCGCGGAAGTCGACAACCGAGCGCAGTGTGCGCAGGAATGCCTGCCTGTTGTCCCGGTTCGACAGCGACGGACGCGCTTTGAAGCGATCGGAGGATCCCATCAGCGCCCGCAGCGCATTGCCTGCGAGGATGGCAGGCCGCGACGCGATCACCGGCAACACGAGCTCGGATCCGGGCAGGGACAGCAGACGCAGCACGCGCCCGACGTCGTCGCCGAACCCGCCGCTGCTGATGAGCACGATCCGCTCGCAGTACTGGCGGTGCTGGTGTGCGAATTGCATGGCGATCCCGCCACCGAGTGAGTGACCGATGACGGTGACTCGGGGGACGTCGAGCGCGTCGAGTAGATCGCGAAGTAAGACGGCGAAGGCGCCCACGGAGTAGTCGCCGCGCGGCTTGTCGGATTCCCCATGGCCGAGCAGGTCCGGTGCGATAACGCGATATTTCTCGGCCAGCAGCGGTATTACGCCGCTCCACGTATTGGAACTGCCGCCCATGCCGTGCACCAGCAACAGGACCTCGCCGGTGCCCTCATCGCGATACGCGACGCGGTCACCGTGCAACGTCACCGTCTTGAGGTTCGCGGTGGCGTCGCTGTTGGCGGAATCCGGGCTCGCGTCACGCCCGGGCAGTGAGACGACGGCCGGGGCCGCGGCGACGGCTGCGCAGGCGGCTGCCCCGACCAACAGACTCTTCAAGACTTTCATGGCGTTTGCTCCGGTTTGTACTGGTTGACGATCACTACCGATTACGTTATGGCTTGTGTCCCAGCCCTTCTCGCTTGTGCTCACTACTCACTACAAGCAACGATCTCCACGTTTTGCGCATATTGCTGGCGAGAGAATTCAGGACACTACGACTGCGAGTTGCGCTGCGGAGGAACGGTTCCGAGGCTTGCGCGCGTTCGCGGGGCTGCGAGATCCGCGGCGCATCCCCATCGCCCGACTGATCGCATTGCTCACGCAGTCTGCGGCTTCTTGAAGCAACATGTGACCGGCAGAAGGGTGGTACAAATGCACGGCACCCGGGATGGCTGCGGCAAGATCGCGCGAGTGAGATGCCGGAGTCAGGATGTCGGTCCCTCCGCTGACAACGAACGTTTTGGCGGAGATCGACTCAAGCGCTTGATACACGTCGTAGCGCTTCAAGCTCGGCAGGAAGCCGGCCACCGTTGTCAACGACGTTGTGCGGATGGCGGTCGCCGCGACCGCCGCGACTGCAGTGCCATCGCTGGAGAATCTGCTCAACGCTTCGCCAAGCGGCCGGATGAGCGCCTGGACGGCCTTATCCGTCGCTCGTTGCGGCATGCGGTGAACGAGTTCGAACAGCGCTCCCGTCGCGGGCGTCGCCAGCAGTCGACCGATGCCCCGCGCGGCGAGGCCGCCTGCGGCAGTGCCAACCAGGACGAGGCCCAGAGGTTCCACAGGACGCTTCGACGCCGGGCGGCCGAAATACGCCAGCGCCGTCATGCCGCCCATCGAGTGACCAGCCAGCGTCAGCGGACCCGTGATCTGCAAGGCAGTCAGAACCTCCGCGAGATCGGCTGCGAGTTGCGCGATTTCGTAGGTGGGCATCGGCGAGCCGGATGACCGACCGTGGCCGCGATGGTCGTAGGTGATGATGCGAACTCTGGTGCCGTACCGACGCCGCAGTTGGCACACCTGGGGTTCCCAGCTCTCTTGCGAGAGCAAAAGGCCATGCAGCAGAACGACTGTCGGGGCATCGGCGCGGTCAGAGCCGTAGTCAGACACTGCGAGCCGGACACCGTCACTCGTGGTTACCGTCCGCTCGACGCATCCGTCGCCAGCTGATGCCGACGGCCGAAACGCGGCGGGTGCCAGGCTCGCATCGGGCGCAACCGACATGGCGGACTCCTCGGTAGGTGTCGATGCCGGGAAGGTTCCGACATCCTGATGCCCCGAAGCTACGGTCCGGCGTCGACGGTGGCTTGCTTGTGCGCACAAGCCGCGCAAGCGGCAATCTGTGCGCTTTTGCGCATTGTGCTCAACGAGCGCGTGGTGAACGCCGGTCTCTTGCAGCAACATTCGACGCATTGGGGCTGGCGTGAGCGCAATGCGCAAAAGGCAACGAAACGCCTTTTGCGCGGTTTGTGCGCACAAGCGGGCCAACGCGCGAGCAGCTCCATAGCGTCGTGGGCAGTGATGACCAACTCGCACGATCAGAGCAGCGGAAACGGACGGTCGAACCAGTGAAATGACGGCGACACTGCACTCCGACCGGGAGGGTGGGCCGAGCGACATCGGGCGCCGGCTCGATCACCTTCCCGTCGGCCCTGTCCACCGCAGAGTGGTAATCGCGATCGGGCTGGGACTGTTCTTCGAGGTTTACGAAATCTTCTTGTCCAACACGATCGCGGCCGCGCTGAGGACCCAAGATGGCCTCGGCGGCGCCGCGCTGCAGCTGCTGCTCGCTTCGTCATTCCTCGGAATGTTCGTCGGTGCCGCGGCATTCGGCCGGATTGCTGACCGTATCGGGCGCCGACGCGCGTTTCTGCTCAACCTCGTGTGGTTCTCCGTGTGGAGCGTCATCGGCGCCTTCGCGCCGAATCCGTGGTTCTTGGTTGGGGCACGTTTCATAGCCGGGATAGGCGTGGGCGCAGAGTATCCCGTCGCCGACTCTTACCTGTCCGACGTACTCCCGAAGGCTCATCGGGGACGCCTGGCAGCCTGGGCCTACACCTGCTCCTTCCTTGCTGTTCCGGCGCTGGGCTTCCTGTCGCTGTCGCTCAACGGCCGCAGCGTGTTCGGCTTCGAGGGCTGGCGGGTCCTGTTGTTGGTCGGCGCAATTGGCGCACTAGTCATCATTCCGCTGCGCCGCAGCCTGCCCGAGTCGCCGCGGTGGCTGGCGGGCATGGGTCGAATCGATGATGCGCGGGCCGCATTGCGAGCGTTCGAATCCGGTGCGGGCCCGGCACCGGCCTCCGCCGCCGACAGCGACGGAGACGATGACAACGCCCCGGCTTCGGCGCCGGCTCGGACGGTGTCCGCGTCTCAGCGACTACGACTTTCCCCCTACCGGCAGCGGCTGCTCATGCTCGGGGTGTTCCATCTGTTCCAACCCTTCGGCTACTACGGATTCGGCACGCTGGCGGTGTTGGTATTGGTCAGCCGCGGTTACGACGTCACCTCATCGCTGCTGTTTACTGCGGTGTCCTTCATCGGGTATCCGGTCGGGTCACTGATCTCGATTCCGTTGCTGCAGAGATTCGAACGCAAGTATCTGATCATGGTCATGGTCGTCGTGATGGCGGCGTGTGGCGTCCTTTTCGCGACCGTGCACGTTGACGCGCTCATTGTCGTTTTCGGACTGCTGATCACGGCGTCGAGCAACGTCTTCTCAAACGTCTACCACGTGTACCAGGCCGAGATCTTCCCCAGCGATATGCGGGCGACCGCCGTCGGCTGGACCTACTCGGTATCGCGGCTGTCGAGTGCAGCGCTTCCGTTCATTCTCGTCCCGGTGCTCGATAACTGCGGCGCCACAGCGATGTTCGCGGTCGTGCTTGTTGCGCTCGCCGCCACGATCGCCGTCATCGCACCGATCGGACCGCGCACCACGGGGAAGAGCCTCGACGAAATCAACCCGACATGATCGGTCCGCAAACCAGCGATGTCCGGATTCCGAGTTCTGCTCATTGTGCTCAGCGCGGCGCGTACTCTCTGACCATGGTGCGAAGGCTCCACGTGGACGTGCGGCTGGCTACCCAGGTGCTGTTGCTGCAAGTCGCCGTCGTGACGCTCACCCTGGGGATCGCGGGCGGGTTGCTTGCCTTCATGAGTCACCAGCGCCTTGCCGCCCAATACGAAACCCGGTCGTTGGACATGGCGCGGGCGATCGCCTTCGCACCCGCAGTCCGTGCCGACGTCGCGCGCTACGACGTTGCCCCGTTGACACCGGGCCCGGCACTCACCGACCAGTTGACGAAGGGGCAGCTGCAGACACTGGCCACCGAGATCCAGCAGCACACCGGCGTGTTATTCGTGGTGATTGCCAACAATCAGGGCATCAGGCTCTCTCATCCGAACCCGGACGAGCTCGGTAAACATGTCAGCACCGATCCTTCCGAGGCGCTGGCGGGCCACGAGGTGGTGACGAGGGAGACCGGCACGCTCGGAACGTCCGTCCGCGCGAAAGTACCTGTGCTCGCACCGAATTCGAATCGGGTGGTTGGCGAGGTCAGCATCGGCATCTCGACAGCCGCGGTTCACCACCAGCTGTGGACCGACGTGCGGACGGCGGCAGTGCTTGTCGGCGTGGCGCTGCTCATTGGCGTCGTCGGCTCGCTGCTTCTGGCCCGACGGTGGCGGGGCTTGACGATGGGCCTGCAGCCCTCCGAAATGGCCGAGTTGATACGCGGCCAAGCCGCGGTCCTGCACGGGATCGACGAGGGCGTGCTGGCCGTCGACACCGCCTGGAAGACAACGTTCGTCAACGACGAGGCGCGCCGCCTGCTGGAAGTCACCAACGAACCGGGCAGGCAGGTGGACGACATTGGATTGACGCCGCGTGTGCTCGAGGTGTTCAGATCGGCGGATCCGACGCCGACGCTCGCCACGGTCGGCGATCGGATCGTGGTGGTGTCGGCGCGACACGTGGCCCGTGAGGGCCGCGAACTGGGCACCGTCCTGGTCGTGCGCGATCGCACCGATGTGGAATCCCTGACCCGCCAACTCGACGCGGTGCAGCTGATGAGCACGGTGCTGCGCGCCCAGCGCCACGAGTTCGCCAACCGACTGCATCTGCTCAACGGCCTCTTACACAGTGGTCACGTCGACGAGGCAGCGCAGTACGTCGAGGAGTTGTTGGGATCGGGCCCGCTCGGATCGGCGCTGCCAGGGATCGACACCATTCGCGATGCGTTCCTGCAGGCATTCCTGGCGGCGAAGGCTGCCTCCGCCCGCGAAGCGGGGGTGACGCTGACGATCGGCGAGAACACCTGGGTGCCAGGCCGACTCGCGCTGCCCGTCGACGTGACAACCGTACTGGGCAATCTGATGGACAACGCCATCTATGCAGCCCGCACGGGTGCGAACGAGACCAAGGTGGTGGAAGTCGAGCTGCTGCAAGATGGTTCGACACTGCACATCACGGTGGCCGACACAGGGGACGGCATTGCGCCCGACTTTGTCGAGCACGTGTTCACCGAAGGCAGATCGACGAAGCCGGACTCCGGGATACCGGGCGGTCGCGGCATCGGAATGGCCCTGTCGCGACAGATCAGCCGTGCGCTGGGTGGAGACATCCGGCTTTCGAGCCCCGGCAATCCGGGCGCGGAGCTGTGCGGCGCAGAGTTCATCGCCCGACTGCCGGGCGTGATGGTGGAGGAGGAAGCCCAATGGGTGGCACAGAACTGACCGTGCTCGTGGTCGACGACGACTTCCGAGTCGCCAACATGCACGCGGGTATCGTCAATGCGCTACCCGGATTCACCGTGACAACCACCGTGACGACGCTCGCCGCGGCCCGCAAGGCAGATCCCGTCGACCTGGCGCTGGTCGACGTCTATCTGCCTGATGGGTCGGGTATCGACTTCGTCCGCGAGTTACGCTGCGACAGCATGGTTTTGAGCGCGGCTACGGACGCCCCAACCATCCGCGCCGCGATAGCTGCGGGAGCATTGAGCTACCTCGTCAAGCCGTTCGCCCCAACGGATCTCGTTGCCCGCCTTTCGGGCTATGCGCGCTACCGCAAGATCCTCGCCGGAACCAATCTCGGTAGCAACGAGGTGGATACGGCATTAGACGCGCTCCGGCCCCGCATCGCCGCGACGCCGTCTCCCACCGCCGTGGCCTCCCCTACCAAGCAGCTTGTGCTGCAAGCGCTTCGCGCATCCGGTCAGCCGATGTCGTCGGCTGAGCTATCCGCGGAGATCGGTGTGTCGCGGGCCACCGCGCAACGATATCTGTCGACGCTGGCCAATTCCGGCGAGGTCAAAATCCAGCTCCGCTACGGCGCGACCGGACGACCCGAACAGGAGTTCGTTGCCGTCGACAAGCCGCCCAACCGCCCTCCGCGCTGACGTGATGCAGATGTGGCGAGGACGTCTGCTCCCACAGCTTTAGGATGCGGTCCGGGCAAAATGCGCAAAAGGCGAAGATCGCCCGTTACGCGGGTTGTGTGCACAACCGCGACGCGGTGAGGGTGGGTCCGTA
>Ga0190272_10000904_pt1 | contig 14494 bp, 16 predicted proteins | sample Popmic504T_FD_133746 | JGI IMG/M metagenome (GOLD analysis project Ga0190272, IMG submission 133746) | Populus adjacent soil microbial communities from riparian zone of Shoshone River, Wyoming, USA - 504 T | ecosystem: Environmental > Terrestrial > Soil > Riparian zone | place: USA: Wyoming...
CCGACCGTGGTCCTGCGCGACGGCGAGATCGTGCTCGGGCTGGGCAGCGCCGGCTCCAACCGGATTCGCTCGGCGATTCTGCAGACCGTGGTGCGGGCGGTCGAGCAGGGGATGTCGGCTGCCGAGGCGGTGCAGGCACCGCGCCTGCACTTCGAGGACGGCGTCGTCCAGGCCGAGCCGGGGATCGACGAGGACGCCCTGGCGCGGATCGAGGCAAGCGGCCTGCCGGTCGCTCGCCGCCCCCAGATCAACCTCTTCTTCGGCGGCGTCCAGGCGGTCGCCCGCGACCCCGCGACCGGCGCCCTCAGCGGCGGCGGCGACCCGCGCCGCGGTGGTGCCGTCGCCCTGGCGTAGAGGGCGGGGCGACTTTGTCACCCATACGGCCACAAAGTCGCCCGTGCGGCGAGAATGTCGCCGATGTCCAACCGCCCTGAGATCGATTTTGAGGCCGAGGGCCTGCTCGACGACCTCGAGGGGGAGACACGGGTGGCGCGGCTGGAACTGCTCGAGCAACTGGCGTCCGAAGGGGTACCGCTGGAGGAGCTGCGCGAAGCGGTCGCCGCTGGGCGGCTCACCCTGTTGCCGGTGGAGCGGGCGCTCGCCGGTCCCGGCCGCCGCTACACGTCAGCCGAGGTGGCCGCCGAGGCTGGGTTGGAGCTCGACCTGTTGCAGCGTTTCTCGGCCGCCCTCGGCATCCCCTATCCCGATTCCGATGAGCGGGTCCTGACCGAGGCGGACGTCGACGCGGCGCGCCGGATCAGGGCCTTCCGTGACGCCGGCCTGCCCGAGGACGGGATGCTGCAGGTGGCGCGGACGATCGGGATGGGAACGGCGCGAATCGCCGAAGCCAACCGCGAGTTGATCATCCGCACCCTGGCGCAGCCCGGTGACACCGAGCGGGACCTCGCCCTGCGCTTCGCCGCGGCCGCCGAGTACATGCTGCCGTTGATCGGGCCGACCCTCACCTACGCCCTGCAGTCGCACCTGCTCGAGCAGGTGCGACGCGACGTGATCGCCACCACCGACCTCGCTTCCGGGGCGCTCGGCGGCACCGCCGAGCTAACCGTCTGCTTCGCCGACCTGGTCGAGTTCACCCGCCTCGGCGAGGAGATCGACCCCGAGGAGCTGGGGCAGGTCGCCGGGCGGCTCGAGGAGATGGCGACCGCCGTTGCGCAGCCACCGGTACGGCTGGTGAAGACGATCGGCGACGCCGCGATGTTCGTCTCGACCGAGCCCGAGCCGATGCTGATCGCGGCGCTGGAGCTGATCGCGGCGGCGGAGGCCGAAGGCGAGCAGTTCCCTTGGCTGCGGGCCGGCCTCGCCTGCGGCTCGGTCCTGCCCCAGTCCGGCGACTACTACGGCCGCCCCGTCAACCTGGCCAGCCGGATCACCGGCGTCGCCCGCCCCGGCAGCGTCGTCGTCGACGCCGCCGTCAAGGAGTCCGTCGGCGAGGACTTCTCCTACACCTACATCGGCGAGCGCCGCCTCAAGGGCATCGACTCCAAGGTGAAGCTGTTCCGCGCCCGCGTGGAGATGCAAGATCGTGCACGCACCGCTTAATTTCTTCTCAGCGCAGCCGTTCTCGGTATCGTGATGCACGATCATGCATCGTAAAATTGACACTGCCGCTCGTCTCGCCCAGGAGATTGGGGAAATCGTACGACGGGAGCGAGAACTGTTGGGCTTGCGGCAGGACGAGCTAGCTCTAGCCGCGGGCGTCAGCACCCGCGTCGTACACCAAATAGAGCACGGGAAGGCCACGAGCCGCCTGGATAGCCTGGTGCCACTGCTGGAAGCCCTCGGCTTGGGGCTCGAAGTGCAGCCGCAGCGTCAGACCCCTGAGGGAGATGCACGGTGAGTGCGCGTGCAGGGGCCCAGCTCAATGTCTTCCTCAGGGGAGAGATGCTGGGCGTGATCGAGAGGCGCGGACCGTCGCGCTACCGATTTTCTTATGCCGAATCGGCGCTTGATGATCATCAGGGTGATGTCGTCCTCTCGGCATCGCTGCCTGTCCAGCCCGATGCATACGCACCTGCCCGGACGGCGCCCTTCTTCGAGGGACTGCTCCCAGAGGGAGAGGTGAGAGCGGCAGTGGCCCGATCATTTCGCCGCAGCGAGGAAGACGGATTTGGGCTCCTGGAGGAGCTGGGAGCAGAGTGCGCTGGAGCCGTGGCTGTCCTCGCTCCCGGCGTTGAGCCCGCGCCGGCCGGCGGGGGTCGCTTGCGGCCATTGAGCGAGAGTGAGCTAGGTGATCTGATCGAGGATCTGCCCCGCCACCCTCTCGGGGTTGACGCGCGTCCCGGCGGTGTCCGTTTGAGCCTTGGCGGCCTCCAGCACAAGGCAGTTCTCACCTATGAGGACGGGGAGTTTCTGCAACCCCTCGACGGCGCGCCCAGTACTTGCTTGCTGAAGCCCGATTTTGGGCGGTTTCCGGACCTCGTCGCCAACGAGGCGTTCTGCATGAGGGTCGCGGGGCTGGCCGGTCTCCGTGTCGCATCGACCAAAGTCATCGAGACGCGGACGTTGCCCTGTCTTTACGTGGAGCGCTTCGATCGCTCTCAGGACCGACTGAGTCGCGTGGTCCGGGTCCATCAAGAGGACATGTGTCAGGCCTTGGGTGTCCTTCCGGCCGGCAAGTATGAAGAGAACGGCGGGCCTTCGGTCGTCGCGATCGTCGAGCTATTGAGACGGTTGCGCGCTCGATATATGGCCAGGGACATCAACGACTTCGTCTATGCCGTGCTCGTCAACTTCCTGCTCGGTAACAGCGACGCACATGGCAAGAACTTCGCGTTGCTCTATGAGGCCGGTGCCGGACCCAGACTCGCGCCCCTTTACGACATCGTCTCGACTGCGGTCTATCCCGATGTGATCGAACGTATGGCGATGGCGGTCGGAGGACGCGACGAGCCCGCGCTGGTGGATCTGGATGCCTGGGGACGGCTCGCTGAGGAATGCGGCTTTGGCGGTGGCATCGTCCCACTGATCCGTCGTCGGGCGGCGATGGTCTTGCGAAGTGCCGAGCGTTGGCGGGTAAAGGCGCAGGAAGATGGCTGGCACCGCCCGGTGATCGACCAGATCGTCGACGTCTGCCGCGAGCGCGCCGGTCGGCTGGTCGACGGCTAGGCCGGCTTGCGGCCGGAGACCAGCAGGTTGTAGAAGAGCTCGGCCGGCAGGTGGGGCTCGAGCAGGCGGGTGTCGACCTTCTGCAGGGCGATGTAGCTGCGGAAGGCGAAGCGGCGCCAGCGCAGCGAGACCGATTCGGGCTCGGCGCTCGACTCGATCGTGCGCAGGCCCCAGCCCCAGGCGTTGGAGAGCAGCTCCTCGCCTCCGACGCGGCGCTGCTCGAAGCCGGCCTCGCGCAGCAGCCGGCGCAGGTCCGCGGGGGCGAAGGCGTGGACGTCGACCTCGCTCTCCAGGGCGTGCCCGTGGGACTGCTCGGCTTCGGCGACGGCGCGGTGGCGAGCCCCGATCAGGCGCCGCCATGCCGGCGCGACCAGCATCCCGGTCCGCTTCGGCAGCGCCGCCAGCATGTCGCCGTAGCGCGAGGGCTCGCCGGCGAAGGCGATCACTCCGCCGGGTCGCAGCACGCGACGGAACTCGGCGAAGGCCCGGTCGAGGTCGGGGATGTGGTGCAGGACGGCGTGGCCGAAGACCAGGTCGAAGCTCTCGTCCTGGAAGGGCAGCGTCTCCGCCTCGGTCGCGACCGTGGTGACCTCGCCGATCCCGAGATCCTCGGCGGTGCTTGCCAGCCGCTTCAGCATCCCGGGCGAGATGTCGGTCGCGGTCAGCCGTTCGATCACGCCGAGTTGAACCAAGTTGAGGGAGAAGTAGCCGGTCCCGGAGCCGATCTCGAGGGCGTCGCCGAAGGAGTGTCCGTCGAGCCCGCCCAGCGCCTTGACCAGCTTGAGGCGGACCTGCTCCTGGCCGACGTCGCCGAAGTCGATGCCCCACTTGGCGTCGTACTCCTCGGCGGCGGCGTCGTGGTAGCGAGTGTTGACGTCTTTGATGTGCTCCGCGGTGGCGGTGGGGGAGGCCGGCATCGGCGCGGAACTCTACGCGGATTGGCGCAATGCACGGCGTGCCGCGTCCGCAATAGCGTCTCGCCCGTGCCGGAGGAGTACCTGCAGCTGAACCAGCCGCCCGGGGTGCCGCCGCTGCCGCTGACCGGCGAGCGGACGTTGCCCGACGTGCCGGAGGAGAACTACTGGTACCGCCGTCACCTCGTCGTCTACGAGTGGATCGCCGCCCGCGTCGGCGGCCTGCGGGTTGTCGACATGGCCTGCGGCGAGGGCTACGGCTCCAGCGTCCTCGCCTCGGCGGCGGCCGGGGTGGTCGGCGTCGATGCCAACCCGGAGGCCCACGAGCACGCCCGGCTGCGCTACGTGCGGCCCAACTTGCGCTTCGAGCGCAACCTGGTCGAAAGCTTCGCCGAGCCCTGCGACGCCGTCGTCTTCCTGCAGACGATCGAGCACGTTCAGGACGCCGGCGCGATCCTCGAGCACTTCAAGTCGATGTTGGCGCCGGGCGGGGTCGCCTACGTCTCCACCCCCAACCTGCTCACCCTGGCCCCGCCGGGGGCGGAGAAGTCCGACAACCCCTGGCACGTCCACGAGTACCGGGCGGAGGAGTTCCGCCGGCTCTGCGAGGACCACTTTGCCCGGGTCGAGCTGCACGGCCTCTTCCACGCCCGCAAGCTGCGCGCCCACGAGCTGGCGCTGCGGCTGGGCTGGGACCGCATCCACAAGGGCCTGCGACTGACCAAGCCCTTCTACGACCGCTTCACCCCGGCGATCGCCGCCTCGGACTTCCGACTGGGGGAGAGCGACCTCGACCGGGCTCTGGACTTCGTCGCCGTCTGCCATGTCTCCTAGCCGCTGAGGGCGGGCTTGAGGGAGGACGGAACAGCCGGCGACCTCGCGATCGTCCTGCACAGCCACATGCCCTACGTCGAGGGCTTCGGCACCTACCCGTTCGGCGAGGAGTGGCTGTTCGACGCTGTGATCCGCTCCTACCTGCCGGTGCTGGAGTTCGCCGAGCGGCTGACGATGACGGTGACGCCGGTGCTCGCCGACCAGCTCGAGGATGCCGGTGCCGCCCGGCGCCTGCGCGAGTTCCTGACCGAGTGGCGGATCGGGGCGGCGGAGGCCGACCTGGCCGAGGTGCCGGTCGAGTGCCGGGCCGCCTGCGAGGGCGAGCGGGATCGCTACCGGGGGGCGCTGGAGCTGCTCGACGAGGCCGGCGGCGACCCCTTGGCGCCGTTCCAGCGCGCCGCCGCCGAGGGCCGGGTGGCGCTCGCCGCATCGAGCGCCACGCATGCCGTGCTGCCGCTGCTCGCCACCCGCGAGGGGGTGCGGTTGCAGCTCGACGCCGGGATCCGTTCGCACCGCCGGCGCTTCGGCTGGGACGGCGGGGTTTGGTTGCCGGAGTGCGCCTACGCGCCCGGCCTGGAGTGGCGCCTCGCCGAACAGGGCACGAGCTGGTTCTGCGTCGACCAGAGTGCCCACGAGGAGCCGCTGGAGGCGCTGGCGCCGATCGCCACCGAGGCCGGCCCCGTGGCACTGCCGATCGACTGGGAGGCGATCGGCTGGCTCTGGTCGCTGGCCGGCTACCCCTCCGATCCCGCTCACGCCCAGTTCGACGGCAAGTCGCTGCGCGGGACGCGGATCTGGAAGGTTGGGGGAGGCGCCTATGACCCCGCCGCCGCCGAGGCGGCGGCACGGCGCCAGGCGGGCGAGTTCCTGGCCGCGACCGCGGCGCGCCTGCGTGGCTACGCCACCGAGCGCGGCCGCCGTGGGTTGATGGTCTTCGCCGTCGACACCGAGCTGATCGGCCACTGGTGGTCGGAGGGACCGGTCTGGCTGCGCGCCGTGCTCGAGGGCGCCGACGAGGCCGGGGTCCGGCTGCTGACCGTGCCCGAGGCGCTCGCCGAGCACGAGCCGATCGCCCGGCCCCTCGCCGCCTCGACCTGGGGCGAGGAGAAGGACATGCGGACCTGGGACTCGCCGCCGGTCGCAGACCTGGCTTGGGCGGGGCGGCGGCTGGAGCTGCGGCTGCTGCGGGCCCTGGCCGGCGGCCTGCGCGGCCCGGCGGCGCTGCGGGCGGCGCGCGAGCTGCTCGCGGTCCAGTCCAGCGACTGGGCCTTCCTTGACGGGCGCCGCCAGGCCGGCGACTACGCCTTCCAGCGGGCCACCGATCACGCGGCCGCGATGTTGGAGGCCATAGACTCCCGATCCGCCACCGATCCGTGCATGCGCGCGCTTGCCCCGGACCTCAGCCTCGCTCCCCTGCTGGAGCCATGATCGCCACCAAGCCATGACCCGCGTCCTGATCCTCTCCTGGGAGTACCCGCCGCTGATCGAGGGGGGCCTGGCCCGCCACGTCCGCAAGCTCTCCGAGGCGCTGGTCGAACGCGACGTCGAGGTCCACGTGCTGACCCGTGGCGGCGAAGAGTCGCCGGTGGAAGAGCGGGCGAACGGCGTCATCGTCCACCGCATCCGCGAGCCGAAACGACCGACCGACCTCGGCGAGTTCGTCGCCTGGGTCGAGCGGATGAACTCCGACATGCTGGCCGCCGGGGTCGAGCTCGGCGACCGCTACAGCTTCGACCTCGTTCACGGCCACGACTGGCTGGTCGCCAATGCCTGCGATCACCTCGCCAAGCGGTTCGGAGCGCCGCTGGTGACGACCATCCACGCCACCGAGCACGGCCGCCACCAGGGCTGGGTCGACAAGCACCCCCAGACCTACATCCACGGCGTCGAGCGCTGGATCACCAATCGTTCGGAGCGCGTGATCGCCTGCTCGCACTATATGCGCGAGCAGATCGCCGACATCTTCGGGGTCGAGGAGGAGCGGATCAGCGTCATCCCCAACGGGATCGACCCGGACGATCTGCCGCCCGAGAACCCAACCGAGCTGGCGCGGCTGCGATCCGAGTTCGCCGCGCCCGACCAAAAGCTGGTCCTGCTGATCGGCCGGCTGGTCTACGAGAAGGGCTTCCAGCTGGCCCTGGAGGCGATGCCAAAGATGATCGAGGCGGCGCCGGGCACCCGCTTCCTGGTCGCCGGCTCCGGCACCCACGAGGCCGAGCTGCACCGCCAGGCCGAGGAGCTGGGCCTGATGGAGCACGGCACCTTCCTGGGCTGGATCGGCGATGACGTCCTGCACTCGCTTTACCGGATCGCCGACCTGACCGTGGTGCCCTCGATCTACGAGCCGTTCGGGCTGGTGGCGCTAGAGGCAATGGCCTCGGGCTGCCCCTGCATCGTCGCCGACACCGGCGGCCTGCGCGAGGTCGTCCCGCACGAGGAGGCGGGCCTGCGCTTCCGTGCCCACGACCCGGACGCGCTCGCCGAGGTGGCGATCCGTGTGCTCTGCGACGACGAGCTGGGCCGGCGTCTGGTCGCCGAAGCCTACGAGCACCTGCGCCGCTTCGACTGGGGCGACGTCGCCGAGCAGACCGCCGCGGTCTACGCCGAGCTGGCTGGCGCCAAGCTCGGCCCGGCCTGAGGCCGGTTAACCGCCGGCTCGGCTGTCGCGGTGGTTGTCGCGCAGCCTGAACTTGCCGATGCGGGGCCCGCCGGGGGTCCAATCCAGCCCGGCAAGGAGGTCTTCGGGCGGGATTTCGAGTGCCCCGGCGAGCTTGATCAGCGTGTCGACCCGCGCCAGCCTGGTACCCCGCTCCAGCATCCCGATCTCGGTCCGGTGCAGGGAGGCCCGGAATCCCAGCTCTTCCTGCGAGAGATCGGCCCGCCTGCGACAGCGGACCAGGTTCCGGCCGAAATGGGCGGCGATGTCCACCGCCGCATTTTCTTGCCTCTCCGACAACCCCGACTCCTCTCTGCCTGATTACGGGTTGCCGGCCACATGTGTGGAAGTCTACTGTCTTACAGACAAGAGACTTCCAAAAGTGCTATCGTTGAAAATGGATGGTGGAAAAACGCCTTTATGGCACCATTCCACCATGGCACTCAACATCAAGGACAAGGAGACGGAGGAATTGGCGGCGGAGATCGCAGAGCGCACCGGCGACAGCAAGACCGGAGCCGTGCGACAGGCTCTGCGCGAGAAGCGCGACCGGCTCGCGTTCGAATCGGGCCGCGGGGGCAGTCGCCCCGGGGACTTGCTCCGTTTCCTGGAAACTGAGATCTGGCCCCAGATTCCCGCCGAGCTTCGCGGTGGCCCCCCGATGACCAAAGCGGAACGCGAGGAGATCCTTGGCATCGGACCGGAGGGGTATTGATTCTCGATACCTCAGCGGTCGTCTCCGTCCTCTTCGAAGAGGACGGCTACGGGAGGCTCGTCGAGGCAATGGATGGGGCCGAATTGGTGGGCATCGGCGCGCCGACTCTCGTCGAGGCCTCGATGGTGATGGTCGGCAGCTTCGACCTGCACGGTCGGGCGGTGCTGTCGCGGTTCCTCGAGCGCAATCAGGTCGTGGTGATCGGCTTTGAGGAGCGCCATTGGAAGATCGCCGGCGAAGCTTTCATCCGCTACGGCAAGGGCCGACACCCCGCCGCCCTCAACTACGGCGACTGCATGACCTACGCGACCGCCCAGGTTGCCGACGCGCCCCTGCTCTTCGTCGGAGACGACTTCTCGAAGACCGACGTCGCGGTCGCCTAACTAGGCGGCCGCAGCGTCGTCGGCGCTTCCGGGTCCGGTTCGACCGGGTCGGGCCAGCGCAACTCGCTCGGCACCTCGCGCATCCTTACCACCCGCGCTGGGGTGCCGGCGACGACGGCGTTGGCAGGGACGTCCTTGGTGACCACCGCGTTGGTGCCGATGATCGAGTTGTCGCCGACCCGCACCCCGCGCAGGATGCAGGCGCCGTAGCCGATCCAGACGTTGGAGCCGACCTCGACGTCGCGCATGTAGATCCCCTGCAGCCGGATCGGCCGCTCGACTTCGACCACGCCGTGGTCGAAGTCGATGAACATCGCCCGGTCGGCGATCACGCACTGCTCGCCGATCCGCACCCGCCGGTAGGCGGAGATCGTGCACTCCTGGCCCATCACCGTCTTCGCCCCGATCTCGACCGCGCCCTCGTGGCAGCGGATCTTCGAGCCGTCGCCGATCCAGACGAAGCGGCCGAAGCGGATCTCGGCCCGGCGGGCGATCTGCAGTTCGAGCCGGCGGCCGAAGAAGACCGGGCCGTCGGTGCGCCAGCGCCAGCCTGCCCGGCTGAAGAGCCGTCGCCGCAGGTAGCGGCCGAGCAAACGCGCGTACTGCGCGTTCAGCATCCGGTTGCGGGCGAGGAAGCGCGTCAGGCGGATCACGGCCGGCCGCACTTTAGACTGGCGCAGCCGTGGCCGACGTCGCCAAATCCGCCCCGCTCACCGAGCGCGTGATCGCCGGCGACAAGCGCGCCCTGGCCCGCGCCATCACCTTGATCGAGTCCGACGACCCGGCCGGCTGGGAGTTGGTCCGTGAGGTCTACCCGCGCACCGGCGCGGCGCGGATCGTCGGCTTCACCGGCCCCCCGGGGGTGGGGAAGAGCACCCTGATCGGGGCGCTGACGGCGGAGCTGCGCAAGGCTGAGCGCGAGGTCGCCGTGCTCTCGATCGATCCCTCCAGTCCCTTCACCCGCGGCGCCCTGCTCGGCGACCGGATCCGCCTCTCCGACCACTTCCTCGACCCCGGCGTCTTCATTCGCTCGATGGCCTCGCGCGGTGCTCTCGGCGGCCTCTCCGAGGCGGCCCTTCAGGTCGCCCTGGTGATGGACGCCGCCGGCAAGGACGACGTCCTGATCGAGACGGTCGGCGTCGGCCAGGCCGAGATCGACATCGTCGACCACGCCGACACGATCGTGCTCGCACTGATGCCCGGGTCCGGCGACTCGATCCAGGCGCTGAAGGCCGGCGTGATGGAGATTCCCGACGTGATCGTCGTCAACAAGTCCGATCACCCGATGACCGACACGATGGTCCGGGAGGTGCGCGGCGTGCTGGCGCTCTCGCATGAGCCCGGCGGCTGGCAGGTGCCGATCCTGCGCACCGAGGCGGCGCGCGGGGAGGGGGTCGAGGAGCTGGCCCTGGCGATCGCCGAGCACCGCGCCCACATCGAGTCCGAGGGGACGCTGGCCGAGCGCCGCGCCCGCAACCTGCGCAGCGAGGTGATCGGGATCGCGACCTCGCGAATGCGGCGCCGCCTTGAGGCTGCGATCGCCGACGACCCCGGCGCGGAGCGGCTACTGGAGCAGGTGGTGCGGCGCGAACTCGACCCGGCGACCGCCGCCGGTGCACTGCTGAAAGAGCAAGTCGATGCCTGAGCCCGCCGCCGCGCTGCCCTCATCGCGCGAGGCGATGAGCTGGATCGGGGCCGAGCTGACCGACGTCGACGGCGGCGCTGCCGGCGTCGTCCACGGCTTCTTCGTCGACTCCGGCAGTGGCGAGCCCGCCTGGCTGATCGCACGGCTCGGCCGCCGCCGCCGCCGGATCCGCCTGGTCGCGGTGCCGCTCCGCGACTGCGCCGGCACCTCGCGCGCGGTCTGGGTCGCCCACGGCGCCGAGGCCCTGCGCACCGCCCCCGCGGTCGACCCGGCCAAGCCCCTGCGCCGCGAGCACGAGCTGACGATCTGCCAGCACTTCGGGATCGGCGACAAGATCGGCCGCGCCGCCGAAGTTGCCGGGGGCCCCGAGGGCGAGGTCACCGCCCGGCCACCCGGGGGCTGATCCTCCGAGCGCTGGGCGTAGGGAGCCGGTCGTTGCTCTGGGTGAATTTCGTTCGCCCGCTTCGCGGGCTCCGGATGTTGGAGCGCGGCTACGCCGCGCAATAGACAGATTGCATGTCGCGGGCTTCGCCCACATTCGCCCAGAGACGCGACCGGCCCCTTCCCGGCACAGGGAGAGGCAGCGGCCGGAGGGAGACAAGCCTGGATGCCCATCCGGCGCCCGGTAGCTGGACAGCTCCCGAGCTGAGTGGTGAGGGTCGGAAGCTCACAGCCCGGAATGCGCTTCAGCTGGTGAGTTATCCCGAGGCGCTTGTGGGAGGGATGTAGACCCCCTCTCCGGGAATGTGGCGAAGCCGCGATATGCAATCTGGTTTTTGCGCGGCGCAGCCGCGCTCCAACATCCGGAGCCCCCGCAGGGGGCGAACGAAATTCTCGGAGAGGGGGTCTACATCCCTCCCCCGAACCCTCGCGCTAGCAACCCAACTGTCGCGCAATCACCATCTGCTGCACCTCATCCGTCCCCTCACCAATCGTGAGGATCTTGGCGTCGCGGTAGAAGCGGCAGACCGGGTACTCCTCGATGAAGCCGTAGCCGCCGTGGATCTGGACCGCCTCCTCGGTGGCCCGCACCGCGAGCCGGCCGGTGATCAGCTTCGCCTGGGCGGCGGTCAGGGTGAAGGACTGGCCGGCGTCCTTCTCCAGCGCCGCCCGCCAGGTCAGCAACCGGGCCGCCTCGATCTGGGCGGAGAGGTCGGCGATCTTGGCCTGGATCGCCTGGAACTTGGAGATCGGCTGGCCGAAGGCCTTGCGCTCCTTGGCATAGGAGATCGCCTCGTCGAGCGCGCCCTGGGCGAGGCCGACGCCCATTGCCGCGACCCCGATCCGGCCGCCGTCGAGGATGTGGAGGAAGTTCTTGAAACCGTCGCCGCGGCGGCCGAGCAGGCTCGACTCCGGCAGCCGGCAGTCCTCGAAGGAGAGCGGCCGGGTGTCGGAGGCGTTCCAGCCCATCTTGCGGTAGGGCTCGCCCGCCTCGTAGCCGGGGGTGCCGGTCGGGACGATCAGGTTGGAGACCTCTTTGCGGCCGTTCGCCTCGCCGGTGACCGCGGTGATCGAGACGCAGCCCGAGATCTCGGTGCCGGAGTTGGTGATGAACTGCTTGGCGCCGTTGACGACCCACTCGCCGTCCTGCAGCTTGGCGGTGGTGCGGACGTTGCCGGCGTCGGAGCCGGCCTCAGGCTCGGTCAGGCCGAAGGCGGCGAGGCGCTTGCCGGTACACAGCTGCGGCAGCCACTCCGACTTCTGCTCCTCGCTGCCCCAGAGGTAGATCGGCATCGTCCCTAGCGAGGTGTGGGCCGCCATCGTGATGCAGACCGAGGAGTCGATCCGGGCCAGCTCTTCGACCGCCAGCACGTAGGAGAGGCTGTCGGCGCCGCCGCCCCCGTACTCCTGCGGGAAGGGGATGCCCATCAGGCCGAGCTCGCCCATCTTGGCGACGATCTCGTAGGGGAAGGCCTTGGTCCGGTCAAGCTCCTCCGCGACCGGCCTCACCTCCTGGCGGGCGAAGTCGCGGACGGTTTCCTGCAGCAGGCGCTGCTCGTCTGAGAGGTCGAAGTTCACGGCCGGGAACCCTATGCGGAACTCAGAGCTGCAGGCTCTTCGCCACCAGCAGCTCCTCGATCCCGAGCCGCCCGTTCTCCCGCCCGTGCCCGGACTGCTTGAAGCCGCCGAAGGGGGCGAGCGGGTTGAAGGCGCCGCCGTTGATCTCGATCTGGCCGCTGCGGATACGCTTGGCGACCGCGATCGCCCGCTCCTGGTCGCCCGACCAGACGCCGCCGGCGAGGCCGTAGCTCGAGTCGTTGGCGATCCGCACCGCGTCCTCCTCGCCCTCGTAGGGCTGGATCGCCAGCACCGGGCCGAAGATCTCCTCCTGGGCGATCGTCATCTGCGGCTCGACCTCGGAGAAGACGGTGGGGCGGACGAAGTAGCCGTGCTCCAACCCCTCCGGAGCCTCGGCGCCGCCGGTCAGCAGCCGCGCTCCCTCGGCCTCGCCCTTCTCGATGTAACCGCGGACGCGCTCGCGCTGCGCGGCCGAGACCAGTGGGCCGAGCCGGTGGCGGGGTCGAAGGGGTCGCCGGGCGTGAAGGCCTCCGCGGTCGAGCGGGCCAGCTCCTCGGCCTCGGCGAGCTGCTGGCGGGGGACCAGCATCCGGGTCAGGGCGCTGCAGGTCTGGCCCGAGTTGAGAAAGCACTTGGCGACCCCGTCGGGAACGGCGCGTCCCAGGTCGGCGTCGTCGAGGATCACATTCGGCGACTTGCCGCCGAGCTCCATCGCGACCGGCTTCACGGTCGCCGCCGCCAGCTCGCTGACCCGCCTGCCGGCCCGGGTCGATCCGGTGAAGGAGACCATGTCGACGCCGGGATGGCCGGCGATCGCCTCGCCGACCACCGGCCCGGTGCCGGTGACGAGGTTGAAGACACCGGCGGGCAGGCCGGCCGCCTCGATCACCTCGGCGAGCAGGAAGGCGTTGAGCGGGGTGACCTCGCTCGGCTTCAGCACCACGGTGCAGCCGGCGGCAAGGGCGGGGGCGACCTTGGCGGCGGTCTGGTTGAGCGGGTAGTTCCAGGGGGTGATCGCGCCCAGCACCCCGATCGGCTCGCGCAGCAACCGCGAGTTGCCGATCTCCTCCTCCCAGGCGACTTCCTCCATCAGCTTCGGCATCGCCGCGAACTGGCCGGTGGGCAAACCCACCTGGATCAGCTGGCTCAGCTTCAGCGGCATCCCCAGCTCCTGGGAGATCGTCGCCGCGATCTCCTCGGCGCGCTCGCCGAGCCCGGTGGCGATCGCGGTCAGGTAGCCGGCCCGCTCCTCGCGCGGGGTCCGCGACCAGGCGTCGAAGGCGTCGCGCGCGGCCCGCACGGCGCGATCGGCGTCGGCGGCCACGCATCCTGGCACCGTGCCCATCACTTCCTCGGTCGCCGCGTTGATCACCTCGATCGTCTCGCCGCCCTGCGGCTCGACCCACTCGCCGCCGATGAAGATCTTGTCGCGGACCTGCAGTTCAGCCGCCGTCGCCATCTCTTCGCTTCTCCTTCGCTCGCGCTCGCTCGAAATTCGTCGTGCGGTCAACGCTAGCGCTCCGGGCGAGCCGGAGCAGCGGCCCTGGCTAGGCCGGCTCGGCCGCGCCGGCGCCCGCCAGCGCGGTGGCCAGGCCCGGGCCCGGGACCTGGGTGGCGTCGCGGGCGTGGAGGAGCTTGCCGCAGTCTTCGCAGATGCCGCGGTCGTTGACCTTGCCGCCGCACTGCTTGTGGACGATCAGCATCGGCGGGCCCTCGGCACCGGTCGAGTGGCGGTCGCCCCAGCCGAGCAGGGCGATCAGGGAGGGCCAGAGGTCGAGGCCCTTCTCGGTCAGGAAGTACTCGTGGCGGGGCGGCGCTTCCTGGTAGGCGCGCCGCTCGAGGATGCCCTCGTCGACCAGCCGCTGCAGCCGCGCCGAGAGCACGTTGCGGGCGATCCCCAAGGATTGCTGAAGCTGTCCGAAGCGGCGGTTGCCGTTCATCACGTCGCGCACGATCAGCAGCGACCAGCGCTCGCCGATCACCTCCAGCGACTTGGCGATCGAGCAGATCTGGCCTGGATAGGAGTGACCGAGCACGGATGTGATCTTGGCACACTTGGTTGCATCAAGCAACCCTCTGCGGTAAGGTGCCGGTGCAGCATGAGTTGCTTGATGAAACCAAGCTGTGCATGCCGATTGGAGGCATTGAGATGAGGCTGATTCCCAGACACCGAAACCATCGCTCGAAGACCCCGCGGGTCTCG
>Ga0190272_10000905_pt1 | contig 14489 bp, 15 predicted proteins | sample Popmic504T_FD_133746 | JGI IMG/M metagenome (GOLD analysis project Ga0190272, IMG submission 133746) | Populus adjacent soil microbial communities from riparian zone of Shoshone River, Wyoming, USA - 504 T | ecosystem: Environmental > Terrestrial > Soil > Riparian zone | place: USA: Wyoming...
AAGTCGGCGGCGAAGCTGACGATCCTGCTGACCCAAACTATGACTACCCGATGGGTCTAACTTCCTTCCAAGTCTCCTGCCAGGATGACGGAGACACCGCACGAATCCGCCAGTATTATTATGGTGTTGAGGGTAATGATTCGTACTCAGTGCGTAAATGGATGAATGACGGTTCATACGTTGAAATCCCAGACTATGAACTGCTTGGAATGCCGCTAGGTGACGACGGCGTCCTATTCTTTATCCAATATAATATTACTGACGGCAGCATCTATGATGATGACGGTGAAGAAAATGGCCTTATTTTTGATCCTTCAGGTGCAGCAGTGAAAGTAGCATCAAGTGATAGCCCGGGTTCTAGCTCTAACTCTAATTCTAGTCATAACTCAAATAATAATGGACTTGCTGATACTGGAACCTCAGCAACATGGATTATCCTTATAGCAGCTGGTCTAGTAGGGGCTGGGTTAATGACATTATCGTTTACCTATTTGAATAGACAAATAAAAAAGTAGATTACGATTTTGAATTAACAGATCTGGTGCAACTCTACATAATCTACTTAAACTTTTTATATCAGTGGCTGATGGTCAATTAACAAGTTTCTCATCTATTTCAGCTGAGGAAGAAGCTAAAGAAAAGATTATATATTAACTAAGCAATGTCCAAGATGATAGTAATGAAAAAATCAAAAACTGAATAAGCTGGTTAAGTTATTTAATCTTTCAGGTGATTTGATGATTGTTCCATCTGTAAGTGTCCGGGAGTAATTTGCTTATTGATTTAACACTTTTTTCATCCGGCATTATCACCTGCATGGCGGGATAATAGTCAAAGATAATTTGTCGGCACTTTCCGCACGGCGACAACACACCGCGCTCATTATCACCCACAGCAACAATCAATGTAGGAATCTCATCCTCTGACACCACACGAGCTAGAGCGGCAATTTCTGCACATGGTCCACCTGTAAAGTGGGAGAGGTTCATAGAACAGATAGTTCTGCCGCTTTCAGTTAATACAGCTGCCGCGACAGTATGCTTGTTGCCATCAGCGAGCTTGCTTACTAGTTCTGATGCTGTGTTAATAAGCTGTGATATTTGTTTGTTCATGTAGTTATAATATCAAAAAAGAGCCAACAAAAGCTCAAGTAACAGAAATTATACTGTTTCAAGCTGAATTGGTGCGGAGCTACAGAATCTACTTAAACTTTTCGGTAGCTTAATTAATGGTCACACCCACAGTATCAAATGCCGTTGATGATACTCAGAGAATTATTTACTAATACAGATTACTTAGCGGCTGTTGCTATGAGAACTAGTGTAAAGGTAGCCCAGTCATTCAACAAGTGAGCACCAAAGGACACGGCAATATTCTTTGTCCTGATGTACGCGAGCGTCAGCGACAAGCGGGCTACACCAATTAGTACGACTGCCTGTACGATATTCCAGCCGTATGTTGGCAAGTGCATTGCGCCAAATGTAATAGCCGTGATTATCCAGGCGAGTATGATTGCCTTATTGCGAGACAATCCAAATTTACTATGCGCCCAGTATAGTACTGCCAAGAATGGCAGAATGGTCACTAGCTCCTCACCGAATAGTTGAATAAATGTGCCAAGGTAGAACCAGGCTACATTCCATGCTCCGCCAGCAAGAAGGTCGTCAGTAACCGTGTTGGCTTGGAAGTGTGAGATATCACCACCAGATACTAAAAATCCAGCTCCAGCACTTGCCCCAAGAGTTAGTAGCCAAAATAAGATAATAGTTGGTATATCTACCCATTTGAGCGGTCTGAATATAGCCTTCCAATCAGGCTTTGCAAGCACAATAAAGGTAGTGAGCGGAATTGCCGTAAATAGAATTCGTGAAATTAATTCAATACTTTGTTTATCCGAGCCTGTGAAGGTAAGTACTCCAAATGCAACCACGCACGAAAGGATAATGGCTATCCATTTCCAAGTTGTTATTTCTGTGAGCAGTAAGTTATAGAATGGGAAATCTGCTTTGTCATTTCGCTCAATAAGTTTTCCGAACCGAGTGTTGTTCGCCATATCGTCTCCTTAGAATAATTGTACTACCACTAAAGTAAAAACACACCATTCAGTGTGTTTGATAAATGGCTTAAATTGATGCAACTCTACAGAATCTACTTAAACTTTTTGAATGGCTCATTATCAGCACGGATCAACATTTACTAAAAATCCCAAACCCAAAAGTTGGAGGTTCAAAGATTATTTACCAGCTCCTTTCATGCTCTTGTATTTTTTAGACAACGCTATATTCATAAACGAAGATGAAACAAACTCTCGTACCGGCACTATTATCTCTACAAGCGAGAGAGTGCTTATAGAAAACAGTAAGAATATAGAAGCAAGCAGGTTGACCCGCCAAGGTTTAACTGTCTCGTAGTTAGGATGCTTGAATGTCTTAATGATTATAGGGCTAAAAGCAAATATATTAACTATACTAAGAACATATATGTTTAATGCGGGATCATTAGTAAGCCACCATACTACAATACCCACTAATGCTCCTATAAAACCAACTTTATCCATAAGTTCGAAATAGATTTTCTTGTTTTTTATAGAAATCAAACATATTGATAAGGAAACACTAAGTCCGACAACCGTGAAGGGCACAACTCCCCACACTTTAGCTTCTATAAGCGCGAGTAACTGAGAGGTGTTAATAATAGTGAAGATTACATTAGATGCAATACTTACATTAACTCTTTGTTTCGCAATATCAATTACGTACCAGATAGCTGCAATGGCATACATGAGACCTGCTAAATACCCTGCAACTATGCTAAGACTCATGGGTTATAATATAACAGATATAAAATGCTTATGCTTGGTGCAGCAAGTGGAAAAAAGTTTTCACTCTATTAGAGATGAGTACAGTAGATGGAGAACTATTCTAGCTGTTCCGTATCAAGAGTATCTACAGAGTAGGTAAGTGTAGGAACTACATGAAACCAATTAATCTTTAGAAGTATTTCTTAACTTACTCAGTAATTGTTCAAGTATGCCAGGTGCTTCATCAACTTTAATTTCCAGCACCTGTGATGCAGCTTCCTGGTCTTGCTCTACTATCATCAGCATTAAAAACTCCAGCTCATTTTCGGATAAACCAGCATCAACTACTAATGAAGTAATCTGTTCTCTTGCCTTAATTGCTGATTCTATATCTGGATCCGATTCAGCTAGGGTATCATGCATAGTTCTCGTACTGTCCACTTTAAAAGGTCTGTCTATGGATAGCGGTGATCTTATGCCTTTAATTTGTAAGTATTCAAAGAAAATTCGCATTGAATCTTCATCGCCCGTACCCTTATCTAAAAGCCAACAAGCCATACTTAGACTCTTTATGCCATACTTTGCGGCAAATTCTTTAGCAAGTAAGACTTGAATTTCTACGCGCTCAAGTAACTTATCTTTCTGTTGCTCAAACTCATTTTTAGAAGATTTAAAGTTTCGCCTGGCAAGAAGATTTGCAGCACCTATTGATAGATCGGGGTATTGATCAAGAATAGAGATGTATAATTTATGCATGTCTAATAATGTTTTTCTAGGATTCTCGGCTTTTAGAACAGTATCCTTTATCATATATGGGAAAATGAACTCATGGCCAGCGAACTCTCTAACAAGTTCATGATAAGTTTTTATCCGTGACAATAACGCCTCTCTCGGGTTATCTGACGAAGTTACTATACTTCTAATTACTGACTTAGTAGCGAACTCATGGCCAGCGAACTCTCTAACAAGTTCATGATAAGTTTTTATCCGTGACAATAACGCCTCTCTCGGGTTATCTTCATTAAAGACTAATTTACTTACAACACTGCGTTCTACATACTCATCTTCACCAAACTCCTTGAGCAACTTTAAATAAAGGTTTCTCTGTTTGATTAAAGTAGCCTCTGGCATCGAACTTCTAGCTATAACACCCCTTATTATGCCTGGGGTTATATACTCATCATTTATATATTTCTCTTTTAGCTTTTTATAGACTTTACCCTTTGTCTCAAGTACTTTTCTGGCCTCACCTCGACCGTTTATGGCCGTTCTAACGGTATATACATTTACATACTCATCCTCACCAAACTCCTCCATAAGCTTATGAAAAAGTCTACTCTTTGCCTTGAGTACTGTCCTAGGGTTCTTAGTTCTTAATACGGTCAACCTTATTTCACTTAGAGTAGCATACTCATCCTCACCAAACTCCTCCATAAGCTTATGAAAAAGTCTACTCTTTGCCTTGAGTACTGTCCTAGGGTTCTTCATTTTGCTCACTACTCTTCTAACTACGTAAGGCGTTACATACTTATCATCTTTAAATTCTTCAAGTAACGAATGGCAGAGTCTAGATCTCTTTCGTAATTTATCTAGTGGATCTATTGAACCGGCAATAGCTTCTTTTATTTCGCCTGGAGAGGTAAAGACGTCATCCTTAAACTCTTCATAGAGTTTATCAATGTGAGATGGATCAAGACTTAATACAAGCTTAGACCAAAATTTTGGATTAAAATCTATATCTTTTCCAAATAAAGCTTGCCATTGAGCTTCAGCTCTCACCATTTCTCCAAATACTAAATCTTTATCTAAAAGATCTATATCAATACCGGCTTTCAGCATATGCTTACCAAGCTGTCTTGCTATTTTCGTATGAGTTTCGGTAAGTTTATCTTCAGCTCGTTCAGTTTCATTTGCATCAAAGTGAGTTTGAGTAAAGAGAAATCTCAACGCTTGTACTACATGGCTAGCTTCCTGAACATCGGTTTCAAAACTTGACTTAATATCTTCCAGTTTCGGCTTTAAACCGTTAGGTACTTGAGCTATAACCCACGTACCTAATCTATAAAGCTCTCTGCATTTTGATAAATCTGGTTCTTCGGCTTCAAATGACTCACTGTTATCTTCGCATATCTTCTGATCAGACTCTGGAAGGTAGAGACGATCAGTTATAACTCTTTTATATTTGTCAGTAGGTGGAGTATTTCCTTGTTCCCACCGACGAACTGTACCCACTGTGCAATCTAATATCTCAGCTAAGGTCCTTCTCGAAATATCGAACTGCTCTCTATAGGCTTGAAGAGTGGCTCCATAGTCCACACCTTCATCGTTGTATGTTAGGTATTCGGGTATAGGTAAATCTGGTTTAATTTCACCTTGATTAGCTTGAGACATAAGAACTGTATTCTATGGGTACTTTCAGGTAACCTCAAGCATGAGAACTATAGACAAAGTTAATAAATATTTTATGGTGCAACTGAACAGAATCTACTTAAACTTTTTCAGTCATTGGTTGATGGTCGGTTGTTGAGTGTCCCAAACATGCTGGCTACGAGTGAAATTAAAGAACTAATTATTTACTAGGGATGAACTTTACGGTACAAAGACACTGTTTCTGGCTACACATTTAGTATCACAGATTTGAGTATATCTTATCAAATTGCTTAATTATCAAGATTGATCTTTATTTGAGGCTATTCCGCGGACTTCTCGTAACCTTCTAACCTCTGCGGCTGTAAGTGGTTGACCTATCGCAAAGGCTATTGCAAATAAAGAGTCTGTTGCAATAGAAGAGTCTGCTGCAGTAGTTGGGCTTACGGGCAATATTTGTAAAGGAGTGGTTAAAGATAGTTCATCTTTCTTTTGCCCTTCTGGGTCTTTTTCATAAACCTCATCTCTGCGTTCTGGAAGATATAGACGATCAATTATAATTCTTCGGCTTTCCTCACGTGGCGATGTTTTACCTTGCTCCCAGTTTGCAACGGCAGTTTGTGTACAATCTAATATCTCACCCAAACTTCTTCTCGAAACATCGAATTGTTCTCTATAGGCTAATAAGGTAGCTCCGAAATCTATACCGTCATCATCGTATCTTAGATAATCAGGTATAGGGAGATCAGGTTCGCTTCCAGGTTCTTTATCTACTGGCATAATCTGATAATTATACTATAAATATATTAAAAACACAATAGTTCTACAGAGGTTACGACATGGTGTAGCATTTAAATTTACACTTTATTACTGTTGAGCTTTCACGATGGAGGCAAATGTAGAGAATTATTTAATCCTATAATTTTGATTTAATTATAAAATTATATTATGATATTTTAATGGAAAGAGGTAATTTTACAGAAGAAGCACCTGAAGTTGGTATGCATCACCAACAGATTGCTAATTTCATCAGAGACCGTTTACTACCAGAAATTGATGAGTATGAAGATATGGGCTCATTTCCTGATCGGGATCGGCTATCAGATATTATTAGCGATAGCGTGTATGGTCCAGATGATCTTGAATCTCTTAGTCTTCCTGAAGATATGAGTGATACTTTAAGAAACTTGGTTCTTTTTTCCAGTCATGATCTTGGTCATGTAAGCCCACTGCTTGATGTTGGTATGACCAGGGACTTAGGTGGCTTAAATAAGAGTGAAAAATCTGCTTTACTAGATGCCGTAAAAGATACGGCATTAGTACACGAAGGACTTGGCCTAATATTGGGTGCGCCACTAAGTACAGAAGAGTTTTCTTTATCTGATATTGCTCGAAGGATATTTAATAATGGATCCAGACGGCTAGCCTACGCAAGCGGACGACCAGGTCACTTGCATGTACCAATTGATCCAATGTCTCGCGAAGCCGAAAAAGAGTTAGATGGACATAAAGCAGAACAATACTTTGCTAGCATTACCCGAATCTATGATCATACCAAGGACGAAGTAGTAATAAATGGACATGAAGGAGCAACCTTCTTAACTGCCTACAATATATTTAAAAACGGCATGTTCTTACATGAGCACCTGCTTGGCAGAGCTTTCGATAGCCCTCAAACAACCAGATTTAACAGTTTTATGGACAAAATGGGCAAAGATAATATTGAAGTTCACATAGAGGCAACAGACGCTGGTGAAGATGCAATTATGTACATTTGGGACAATGCGGTTGGCTTTGATATAACATCATTTAAAGAATTTGTAGCTAATATGGTTCAACAAGATCGTGAGCGTATCCCTCAGCTTGCTGAAGATGGTGTAATTTCAGTTGAATTTAGTCAGGCTGTCGCTGATTGGCATAACAATCCTTTCGATAGCTTTAGGGTTTACCCTCTTCTAACTGAGACTATGTTTATTAGTCGGTTCTCAAACAGTCTCCCTTGGTCTACGCATAGTGGAGTCGGTTTATATGGTGCCCACATGTTAGCTGAAAGATTAGGTGTAAAAATAGTTGTAGGGGAGCAAGCCGATGGAGGTGCTGTGTTTGCGCTTGTTATACCAAAAGACATAGAGACTGCGTCGCATAATGATGGAAGTGCTCATGAACTTGCTTCACTCTTTCGCCCTGATCTTCTCAAGGCAGCATAATTAACAGAGGCAATGGTGCAACTCTACAGAATCTACTTAAACTTTTTGATGCGCTAACGAAGGGTGAATTGCTATGTGCTCCTATCATCCTAGCAAGTAAATTATCTGAGAATAAAGTGATCTTTTGAAGTTATTCCCCGACATTACCGGTTTCAATTGCTCCCGCGCGAGCATACCGAGTGACAACGACACCTGACTTACCGACGTGATTTTCGATGAGCGTAAATGTTCTTGGAGCTGCACCATCACTAAAAAGCTTTTTTCCTTGACCAAGAATAATCGGATATATCATAAGACGGAGTTCGTCTACAAGATCATTTGCAAGGAGTAATTGCACCAGCTTACCGCTACCCCATACGTGGAGGTCAGGACCATTTGAGTTCTTCAACTTCGTGATGTCTTCGAGACCCCGCAGGAAAGTAGTGTTTTGCCAGTTCGTTTCAATCTTTGTAGCCGATAAAACATACTTCATATTGTCATTGATAAATGGCCAAATTTGACCATGCTTGGGCCAATAGTCGGACCAGATCTTGAATGTGTATCCCCCTAGTAAAAATTCAACATCAGACTTAAGGGCTGGATCAGTTACCAATTCTGCTGCATCATCGTCCATAAACGGGGCTTGCCAACCTCCGAATTCAAATTTAGCTGTCGAGTCTTCCTCCGGACCTCCTGGTGCCTGCATAACGCCATCAATCGTTACGAATTCTAGGACAATAATTTTTCGCATGACACTCCTTCGTTTATAAACCTATAGTATCAAAAAGAGACCTTGTGGTCTCTTTTTATAGTGCTTATGGTTGGTGCAACTGAACAGAATCTACTTAAACTTTTTGAATGGGTGATTAACGGAGGTGAATGCAAACTTCCAAAAATAGATAATGTCAAAAAGTCTGAAAAAATTATTTATTAGAATTGAACGCTACTGCTTCTATGACTAGATCTTTGATGCCCTGCTCATTAAGTTCATAGCCTTCACGGAATTCTATAGCACGGTCCGTTTCGCTTTTCAGGCGAGCATTGAATAATTTATGAGGATCGTCTAAATATGCACCTTTAAAGAACACTAGCTTGATACCGCTTTTAAATGTTTGAATAATGCAGACAATTCCATCGTGAGAGAAGACAGGCAAGCCTTTTGGATCACTCGGCATTTTCCATTTAACCTCTTCAATAATCTCTGGCGCAGCAGTATTAATGATTGACCTTAGCTGCTTCAGCAGCTCTTTTTTCCAACCTTCATACTGTGCAATAATCTCATCAATTTGTTCAGATGCTGATTTATCACTCATACTTCCATAATATCAAAAAAATGCGAGTTAGGCGTATTTTACAAATCTATAAATTTGGTGCAGCATAGTTGACGTATTTCAAACGGCTGCTATTGATGCACAAGAGGATTATAAGCTAAAACACCTCGCTGAACAATTCCAACTATCTGGTACTTTGATATAGCCACGTCCGTATTTTCAAACGTTAGGCAGCAATGCCTATTTTTTATGCCAAGTGTAGGGGGTAGTCGCCCTTAGTACCTGCAATACTGCACTCCGCCGTGTATATACCTAATTTGTGGGAGCAGATTTGCCAAGCGTTTTTTAGAACGGAAAATCCTCTGGTTCACTATCGTCAGGGAATGTAATCATCCACTCGTCTTTGGTTTTTTGGTTGAACCTATCCCAGTGAGGCTTAATAATTTCCCACAGCTTATCGCCCACAAGGTCGGGGCTATATTTGTGAGCATTGTAGACTTGGTCGTTGGTTGTTGCAGCTTTATACAAAGCTGCTATTTGTTTCTCGGAAAAACTGCCTACTTTGAGTAGCTTCTCTATGATTGCACGACTACCATCAAAGCTACCCGACTGACCAAGCTGCCTAATCAAATCATCCTTAATGTACTCGTCCATCAATTTGATCTGCGGAAAGTTAGTTTTGAATAGACCGTTCAGGGTTTCATAAAGGTGCAGTGAGCCAATTCTACCTTTATCCCATTCCTGTTCTAGGAAACTGTTTAGCTGACCTTTATCTAGTGCTGACGCGTAATCACCATCCTGTGACACAATATGTAAGTCTTCGTCAGTAGGTATTACGCTGAGCAGTAGCTCCCAGTTTATTGCATCGCCAAGTGAGCCAGCCTTACCAGGCGGATTACCTACTTCCGCTCTGCTTTTTGCCTTACGCATTACCTCGGCACTAACTACCGTTGCGTCTTTGAATAAACGTGAGATGATTGCGTCTGCCCTAAGATTACCTTTTCTAGCATCCTCAAGTGTCTCGTTTTTTATTCGTTCAACTTCTAACTTTACCATCTCAACTTGTTTTCGTATCTGCTTGTAATCAGGATGACCAGAAAATAGCTGCGGTAGGCTTATTGAAGTGCTCAACTCTTTTACGGCGTCAGCAATAACTTTGTCACGATTACGATAAAACTCATCAACTTGCTGGCTTGTAACTACCAGCTTAATATCCTTAGTTTTTACGATAAGGTCTTCAAGTTGGTTGAGTTTTGTAAGGTCATCCTTGCTGTAACGGTAAAAGCCAAGCAAGATGTTCGTGTCTATAAACAGATTGAGTGGTTTCTTTTCAGCCATCACTTTTTTGCCTTTACGTTTTTTTGAGCCACTGCTCTAGTACGTCCAATGCTTCGGGCATATTGTCTCTTCCGAAACCAATTCTTATATGCCTGTCATCATAGCCATAAACCGACGATGGAAGTACCATCAGCTTTGCGTCTTCTACAACTTTCTTACAAAAGTCAGTTGCGTTCTTGTCCAGCAGTAACTTAGGAAAGCAGATAGTACCCGCCTTTGGCTTTACCCAGCTGAAAGTGTCGGAGTGCCTGGCTAAGAATTGCTCAAGTAAATTAAGGTTACGCTCTATCTTGCTCAGGTTGTCGGCAATGATAGTTTCTTTAGCACGTAAGCCTATTAAGGCAAGTATCTCACTCGGAGCAGGTGAACAGATAGTTGTGTAGTCTTTGAGTGTAGCCATTTTTTTGTAAAGTGCTTTGTTTTTTGTAACCAACCAGCCAATCCGTAAGCCAGCAAGACCAAATGTCTTAGACATTCCAAATAACGAAATAGCGTTATCATAAACCTCGACAGCCGAAGGCAGCCTATCGTCTGTACTGTATTCAAGAAAACGGTACATTTCATCAGAGAACAGGCATATGTTTTTCTCTTTAGCAATTGCTACAATTTCGTCAAATACTGCTTTGTCTGGCATTGAACCAGTTGGATTATGAGGAAAGTTGACGATAATCAGCTTAGTTTTAGACGTAATGCTACTCCTGAGAAAATCTGGGTCAAACTGCCAGTTAGCATCTTCGTTTGGTTGCCATTTGGTAACACTACATCCAAGCGACTGAGCGATTTCATATAGCGACTGATAGCCAGGATATGTGCAGATGATGTTGTCGCCCTCTTCAAGCAGAGCGTTCATCGCTAGGAAAATACACTCTTCTGGTGCGGCGACTAGCACCTCATCAGCATTAACACCCTGATACAATTTTGCAATTTCGCTACGTAAGAGCGGTAAACCTTGCGACTCCGTGTAACCCAGTGTAAGGTTTTCCCAAAGCTGTTTTGTTTCTGGGTCAGCAAGCTCAAGCAGCTCAGTCATCCTCATACCGTCGCAATCCGAGCTAGACAGAAGATAGTCTACGGAAAACTCGTACTTTGCAAAGTATCGTTCAAGTTCAAATGGTTTTATTTTCATACTTCATCTTTCATTTAGTTCTAATTACCGACAAATACTGTAAGTTCGTTCCAAATAGCATCTGCTACTTCAATCTCATTGCTTTCAGTTGCTTGCTTTGCAAGTGCATCGCCGTGTTCGCCTGGTAATATGACCTGTTTACCAGGAAGTGGCTTTGCAGACTTGATTTCCTTGACCAATTCGGTTGCTCGGTTTAGATATTCTTCTTTACCTGCAAGTAGACCAGCATCTATCGCTAAAACAAACGTACCAGCACCATCATCTTCGTTTACACCTGGCGTAGCAGCCTTAGAGAAAGCACCGCCGAGTAACTGTACTAAGAGTGATAAGCCAAACCCTTTGTGTGCTGCAAATGTAGCAACCGAGCCGTCTAATACTGCTGCCGCATCGGTACTTGGATTACCGTCTTTGTCATATCCTACGCCCTCTGGCAACGCTTCGCCTTTGAGCTTAGCTTCTACGATACCGAAGAAAGCCATAGCAGCAGTGGCATTATCAAAAACTACTTCGCCACCGTTGTATGGAAAGGCATAAGAGAACGGATTTGTGCCTAATTTTGGCTCTGCTGAGCCATCAGGGGCAACAAACGCAAATGAACCGTTACCAACGCACACAAAGCCGATAAAGCCTTTACTGGCAATCCGTCGCGAGAAGTAACCGATTGCACCTGATGAAGTAAATGTGTGGTTGCTACCTACAACGCCAACACCGTGTTCAGTTGCAAGTTCAATCGCTAAATCAGTAGCCTTTGCCGTTGCAACCATAGAATGCCCACCTGAAACTAAAGCACCTGCCTTATTCTGTTTAACTACCTTATATTCTTGAACGTCAGCAGCTTTTGGTACGCCGCCTGTTGCTATTTTGGTAATACCTTGGTTATTACCACGCAGCTGAGCATATAACAGCACATCTACTATGGTTTGTGCTTCATCGCCCTCATAGCCAAGTTTTTTTACGCCAGCTAATACCTTTGTGGTCAATTCATCAACTTTGACTTTCATCACGTAGCTCCTTTTACTTTTTTAATAGCTTCATCACGTCTTCACGACGGTATCGCCTATCACGTCTTGTGCCAAACCGTACCGCAACCAAGTAGCCTTTTTCATCCCACGCTCGTAGCGTGTTTGGATGACAATTCAGTAGCTCACACGCTTGTTTGAGCGTGAGTAACTTCGGCTCCTTTTTCTCTGATTGTGTCATACTATAACTATACACGACTTACCAATGTGAGAATTACACAGACCTTCCACGATGAAATTGCAACTGAGCTAGAAAAGAAACAGCAAGAAATGAATGACCGCCTAAAGTTGCTAACAAATGATAACAAACAGTTCCAAGTAACCGCCTCTTACCTGTTAGACTTAGCTCAGCGAGCCGACCAGCTGTTCAAAGAGAGCGATGAGGGGCTAAGTTATTGGAATACGTACTTTCAAACATTGAACTAAAGGACAAAAAGCTGTCTTATATACTAAACGACCCCTTTAGAACCATTGTTGAGGCAAAGAAAAAGAGCCTTTCGGCTCATAATTCAGATATTTGGTGCGGGTGAAGAGACTCTAACTCTCGGCCTCTTCCTTGGCAAGGAAGCGCTCTAACAACTGAGCTACACCCGCGTAAGTGCAATAAACATCCTAACAGACTGTTGTTTTTGTCTCAAGTAGAGTATTCTAATTTTAAATACTTAATCAAACAAAAATGACAAAATATCACAGACATCTACATAAGAGAAAGCAAAAAGCCGTTCGAGAACTCCGGCAAGATAAGATGCAATTTATAGATATATTAACTTATGCTGCTGCAGTCTTTGAGCCAATACTAGTTGTTCCGCAAATATATCGTATTTTCCAAGAGGGGAGTGCAGATGGAGTTTCGCTAGCTACATGGATAGGATTCCAGGTGATGACTACTGTTTGGCTTTGGTATGCTGTAGTCCATAGGCAAAAAGCCATACTAATATCCTCCGGGCTATTTTGGATTGTTCAGCTTGGAGTGATTATCGGCGGCTTTACCTATGGAGCTAAATGGTAATTAGTGATTCCAAGACTTTGCAGCTTCTGGATCTGATGCTGCCCAGTATGACCAGCCTTCATCGCCAACAATTGCTTCGTGAATCTGACCCTCAAGCACAGTGAATGTTTGACCAACTGGTACTGATTGCCAATCTCCCATAATGCTATCTGAGTCACTAACTCGGATCTGTACATCACCAGAAATGGTATGCAGCTTGGTTTCTTCATGCTTATGAGGCGAGTAAACTTCTCCGGCAGGATCTTTGACGAACTCTACATCCCAGCCCTTGGTTTTAAGTTCTTCAAACTCCGCTGGTAGTTTTGGTTCAGGTTCTGGCATTACCTAACCTTCGATTCAAGATTACGCAAACGTCCCTCTAAAGATTGGATGGTACTACGTAAACTACGAATTTCGTTTTCGGCAGAGTTCTGGTCGTATTCTTCTATATCATGCTGTGACTTTAGGTGTTCCAAATGTTGCCTGATCTGCTGAAGTTCACTTTCGAGGGTTTCAACTCGAGGAGCCATTGTGTTGTCTCGGTACTGTTCCTGCATGAGTTTGTTCTGATTGTCTATCAGTTGCTTAAGCGACAGATTAATCTGACTAATCGTCTCAGAAAACTCTTGCTGTCTGATGACTCTATTTGCTTCAGGGTCTTCGTCCATAAACATATTATAACACTAGGAAGTTAGCAAGAAATGAGCTTGTTCGTTTTTCCGAACGACAACGTGTTACATCTATAGTTCTAACAGTTTATATATGCCCAAGCTTGTAGTATCATATACAAACGTTCATTCGTAGTTTTTCCTATTTATTAAACCAAGCGAAGCTGTTTAATAAATAGAGAGGAGGAACGACGGTAAGTGTATGACAATAATTCTTGCAATTATTGTAAGAAACTTTATAGTCGATTCCGACGAGGCTCTTTAGCTCAGTTGGTAGAGCAACGGATTGAAGCTCCGTGTGTCCCCAGTTCGAGCCTGGGAGGAGCCACCAAAACAAAACCCACCTCTTCGGGTGGGTTTTGTTTTGGTTTTTTTAGACCCGACTGGAGACTTGGCGTTGAAAACGACAATAGTCCCCAGTTCGGCGTAGCGAATGAAGCAAAAGAAAGCAGCTTTTTAGCTATTTTATTTTGTGAATGAGTGGAGGAGCGCAACGTAGTGAAGCGATGCTTGGGATTGTTGCTTGCGAGAAGTGAACTGACGGAATAGTGATTCGCTAGTTAACGAATCGCGTTGCCTAGAAGTATTACCAAAAAACAATCTTTACGAAAAGGTGGTAGTTCGGGTATCATCAGTAGAAGTTATGATGCTTAAGGTTGGTAGGAAATATGAGTGATAAGATAGCCAGTTATTTACAACAACATATTACAGGAGAGGTAATTGCTA
>Ga0190272_10000906_pt1 | contig 14484 bp, 10 predicted proteins | sample Popmic504T_FD_133746 | JGI IMG/M metagenome (GOLD analysis project Ga0190272, IMG submission 133746) | Populus adjacent soil microbial communities from riparian zone of Shoshone River, Wyoming, USA - 504 T | ecosystem: Environmental > Terrestrial > Soil > Riparian zone | place: USA: Wyoming...
AAGGGGATCACCGCATCTCTGATCATTTCCCAGCGTGTCGCTCCAAGAGCGAGCGCAGCCTCGCGCTGAGAGCGGGGCACGGCCATCAGCACCTCCCGCGACACAGCGGAGATGTACGGCAGCGCCATTATCGCGAGGATCACTCCCGCCGCGAGCATGCTTGGCCCGTAGGCAGGTCCGGAAAAGAACGGGGTGGCGCCAAGGTGGAGATCATCGCGCAGGAACGGCATCACGTTCTCACGCATGATCGGCAGGAGAACGAAGATCCCCCAGAGCCCGTAAACGACGCTGGGAATGGCGGCAAGGAGGTCGACGAGAAATGCGACCGGCTGGCGTAGCCAGCTCGGAGCGAACTCGGAAAGAAATATTGCGACACCGATCGCCAGCGGCGTGGCGATGATGAGCGCGACGGCAGACGAGACGACGGTCCCGTAGAGCGCCGGCGCCGCTCCAAACTTGTGCGCGCCGACATCCCAGACGCTCGAGGTGACGAGCGAGATTCCGATCTCGGAGATGGCCGGCCATGCGGCGATGCCGAGGGCCACCGCGATGAGCACGACCAAGAGCGGCACCGACATAGCGCAGACAGCAGTCGCGATCCTGTATATCTGATCGCCGATTGCCGATGTGCCCATGTTCACCCGGCGGCGATCCTTCGCACGCCACGGCATCCAGCCCCGCACCGGCGCTGGACTTTCGTCCCGCGCCACGAAAGTCACCCGTGACGCGGGCTGCACTGCGGGTCCCGTCATCTGGTAGGCGCGACAGCGATCGTCGCTATCCTTGCCTTGAGATTGGCGGCCATGCTCTCCGGGATCGGCGCGTAGTCGAGCGGCGCTGCCTGAGCCTCGCCCTCAGTCAGGGCCCAGTTGAGAAAATCGACGAGCTTGCGGCTCTTCACCGAGTCTTTCTGCTGCTGGTAGACGAGGATCCAGGTGAACGACGATATCGGATACGCTCCGGCGCCAGGCGCGTTGACGATCGAGATCCGATAGTCGCTGTTGGCGGGAAGCCTGCTGGCGGCTCCAGCGGCGGCGGCAGTAACCGCCTCGACGGTCGGCGTAATGAATTCTCCGGCGCTGTTCCGCACGGCGGCGACCGAGAGGTTGTTCTGCTTGGCGTACGCGAGCTCTACGTATCCAACCGAGCCTGGCGTCTGCTTGATCTGCCCGGCAACGCCTTCATTTCCCTTTGCGCCCAGTCCGACCGGCCAGCGTACTTCCTTGCCTCGGCCCGGACCGGCTCTCCACGCGCTGCTCACCGTGGTGAGATAATCGGTGAAGATGTAAGTCGTGCCGCTGCCGTCGGAACGATGCACCACGAGCAGGTCTGTCGCCGGGAGCTTCACACCCGGATTGAGCGTAACGATTCGCGGGTCGTTCCATTTGGTGATCTTGCCGAGGAAGATGTCGGCGAGAACCTCGGGCGTGAGCTTGAGACCTGATGCGACACCCGGAAGGTTGTAGGTGATCGCATCGGCGCCGAGCACGGTCGGAATGTGGAGGATGGGCCCGCCCTTCGCGCGCTTGAGCTCATCGTCGGTCATCGGACCGTCGGTCGCGCCAAAGTCCACAGTCTCTTCGGAGAGCTGGCGGATCCCGCCGCCGGATCCAATTGACTGGTAGTTGATCCTGACGCCGGTCTTCGTCGCATAGTCCGAGAACCACTTCGAGTAAAGCGGATACGGGAACGTCGCCCCGGCGCCGGTCAGGTCGACCGATCCACCGGATGCGGCACGCTGGCTGTCGGCGGTAGTCCCAGGTTCATTGCCGCCACATCCGATGACGGTGGCAATAATTATTGCTAAGGAGATGATTCTCACTATTGGTCCTCTGGCTTATGGGTTCGCGCGGTCAGCCAGAGAAGCTAGATGTGCTCTTCATCAGTTAGGTGCAGATTCAAGTAACGAGATTGTCACGGCTCAAGTCGCGTTCTGCGGCCGGGGGCCTCTGTCTTGCGCGCGTACCTTGAGTTATCCTGCCGTCCTACTTCACACTTCCCGAGGCCCTGCAGTGGAATCGATGCTTCCTCGACCTTTGGCGGTTTCGCTCCTTTTCTCACTCGTGGTCGCCGCCGCATGCGACCAATCTCCAGATCAGGCAGCGAAGACACCGGAGGCGAGTCAGGCGGCTACGGTGGCCCCAGGCGGCCTAGGCGCGGCCGAGGCTCCGCAATTAGCCGACACCGCTAATTCGAGCCGCGTCGCCGGCGCCGGGCCGCGAGCGCCCGCAGTTCGAGGCGCGGGCCCCCGTGTTTCGAGCAAAGCGGAAACCTTCAAGCCAGTTGTCGGCCAGGCCGGGAAAGACGTCGTTTGGGTGCCGACGCCGCAGCCTCTCGTGGACAAGATGTTCGAGATGGCCAACCTCACGCGCAATGACATTCATTTCGATCTTGGATCGGGCGACGGCCGCACCGTAATCACAGCCGCCAAGCGAGGCGCGAACTCGACGGGGGTGGAATACAACCCGGACATGGTCGCCCTTTCGAAACGCCTGGCCCAGCAGGAAGGCGTTGGCAGCACCGCGAAATTCGTCGAGGGCGACATTTTCAAGACGGATTTCAAGCACGCTACTGTCGTGACGCTATTTCTTCTCTCCGATCTCAACCTGAAGCTGCGCCCGACGCTTCTCGACATGAAGCCGGGTACGCGCGTGGTGTCGAACACCTTCACGATGGGAGATTGGAAGCCCGATCAGACCCAGGCGATCACCGAGAAGGATGGCTGCAATGCGTACTGCACTGCTCATCTCTGGATCGTGCCGGCGAAGGTCGGAGGCAAGTGGAGACTGCCCGATGGAGAGCTTCAGCTCACCCAATCGTTTCAGCAGATCTCGGGCACTCTCGGTGCAAGCCCGGTCCAGGGCTCGCTACGCGGCGATCAAATCACCTTCGTTGCGGGCAACGCTCAATACACGGGCAGAGTAAACGGAAACACCGTGACAGGAAGGGTCACGAACGGCTCGAGCACGAGGCCATTCACCGCAACCCGCATCGGGTCGTAGGCTACGCTCCGGCGCCTACCGAGGGAGCAGTCTCGACTTCGGTAGGCTACGCTTCGGCGCCTACCGAGGGAGTAGTCTCGACTTCGGGCGACCCCGGAGGCGAGCCGCGGACAAGCAACAGCAACAAACCGCCGACGAGGAGAACCGCGACCCCGATCCAGGCGGCGTTGAGACCTCCAAGCTCCTGGCTGTAGACGTACGAAAGACTGGACCAAAGCATGTAGGCGCAAACGGCGACGAAAATCACCGGCAGCACTGGATAAAGCGGCACCGTGAACGGTCGCTCCACGTTCGGGTCACGCCGGCGCAGAATGAAAAGAGACAATCCGGCCAGCATGAAAAAAAGCCAGAAAACCGGCGCCGTGAACTCGACCATCGATCTGAATCCGCCCCCCGCGACTGCACCGATGGCGACCAGAAGCAGCGCCGCGGCTCCCTGCAGGAGGAAGGCTGCCGCCGGCGTCCCGCGCGTTTCGTCCCATTCGCCAATCCTGCCAAGCACGGGCCAGTCACGGCCGACCGCGAAATTGGTTCGCGCGCCGACGATCATCGTCGCGTTGATCGAGGTAAGCGCGGCGACGGCAACCATCATCGCGATCAAAGCTCCACTCGTAGCGCCGAAAGTGACACGGAGCAGGTCAGCCGCGATCGCATCCGATTTCGCCATGCCGCCGAGGCCAAGTCCACGCCAGTAAGCCCAGTTCACAAGTAGGTAGAGTGCGGTGATCGCCACGATCGAAACGACTAAAGCTCGAACCATGTTGCGGCGTCTGTCCTTGAGCTCGGCACTGATGTAAACGGCCTCATTCCATCCGCCGTACGTCAGCAGGACGAAGACCATCGCCATGCCGAAGCCTCGGAGCGACGGCGCGGAGCCACTGGCGGCTGTCGGCGCGGGAGCCTCTGTCGTCGGACTTCCTATTAGCGACAGCCCCGCCGCGACGATCAGCAACAGTCCGCCAACCTCGAGAGCGGTAAACATTGTCTGAGCACCCGCGCTCGTCTTGATGCCGCGAAGGTTTACCCACGTGAGGATCGTCACGGCCGCCGCTGCGTAAATCGCCGGGCCGCGAGGTCCTATTGGGACAATCTCTGACACGTAGTCACCGAACACGAATGCGAGGAGTGCGATCGAGCCGGTGGTTATGACGGAGAACCGCGCCCAGGCGAAAATGAAGGACACTCCCCGGCCATAGGCGCGGTGCAGAAAGTGGTAGTCGCCACCGGCGTGCGGGTATGTCGTCGCGAGCTCCGCATAACACAGGGCACCGATCAGCGAGACGAGCCCCCCGAGTACCCACGCTCCAAACATCCACGCGGGCGTGCCGGTCATGCCAGCCACCAACGCGGGTGACTTGAAGATCCCGGCACCGATGACAATGCCGACGATGATCGCGACTGCCTCGTGGAAGCCGAGGAGTGCACGCGGCTGTCCACGCCGAAGATCAGTATTCACAACATCATGTTAATAGTTGGCCACGAGGTGCAGGAAATATGTCTTCGTGTTGGGAACAACCGGGCCATTGTGCGATGTTTGCTCCTGGTAGTCGAGGGAAAGCGATGTCCGCTTATTGAGATCCCAGATCACGCCAGCGATCACCGTATTCGAGTAGGCGGCGGCATCGCGGTTCGGCGTGAACCGGTCAAACCGCGCTACGATTCCCAGAGGGATAGTCGAACGCTCGTTAACGAGCTGGAACGGCCGCAGGATCGTGAAACCTGAAATCAGTCGTCCGGTGCTGTCTGTCTCGAGGCGGGGGAGAAGCGTGGTGTTGTCGCCTGATTCCGAGCCATCAGTCCGCGTAGCGTAATCGCCGCCAAGAGTGATGCCTGGATGCCTCACGCCCAGGAACACTCCAGAGCGGTTGCGCGCCAGACTCGAGCCGACGGCACCGACCTGACCCGCGCCGCCAGCAACGAAGCGGCTCGCGGTGGCTCCTCGATAGGTCCAGGCGGTGAGAGCGAGGGTCTTCAGGAAGCCTTCGCTCGCGCCGAACGGAGTAACGGAAACCCTCGCCGCGTAGTCCTTGAATCGGTCGATCTCACGAGATGTGTATCCCGGACCATTGGTGATGGTGCTGTAAATTTCTCCGAGCTTGTTGGGGAGTGTAATCTGACTGCCAACTCCTCCGTCGGCTGACGAGAAAAATCCCGCGCGCTCCACCGGCGTGATCGATAGCCACCGCAGCCAGAAACCCTCGACGTGCTCGATCACCACCGTCTGGACGAGGCCACCCCGCACAAGCCCGTTCCAGTTCGCGGACTTGAGAAAGTCGTACTGCAGAAACGCGTACTTTGCCCGCATGACCCAGCCGCGATAGAACGCATCGCTGCCGGTTGTCTGCTGCTGAAAGACATCCGCGGTCACCCGAACACTCGCCCGGTCGCCTGCCGGCACGCGAAAAGTGAGGTACACGCGCTCGATGTCGAATTTGTTGCTTGCCCGCGCCGGGCCTTCATCTCCGCGATACTGGTAGTTCGCATAGAGTACTCCCGAGAAACTGAAAACCGGACCGGCGGCTTGCGGCGGCGGCGCCGGCGGCGTGGTCCCTGGCTGAGAGGTGTCCGCAGGCGCAGGCCCCGGCGCTGTCTGCGCGATCAGGACCGCTGGTGCGGCGAGAAGACAGGTGGTCAGAACGATTCCGATATTCCTCATGGATGCTCCAATTAGTGAGTTTGTCCGGCGGTATTGCGCTGTGAGGTGGCGACGATATCCGCCGGTGATGGGAACAACATTTTGATTGTCGTACCGGCTCCCTCCGTGCTTCGCGCGTCTATTCTCCCACCATGCGCTTCGACCAGGTGCCGAACGATCGAGAGCCCGAGTCCGGTTCCTCCCGATTCGCGAGAGCGGCCACTGTCGACGCGGTAAAAGCGCTCAAATATTCTCGGCAGGTGGTAGGCGGCGATTCCGATTCCACTATCGGATATCGAGATCTCTACGCCGCCGCCGACCGGCTCGGTCTTCACGACGACCGCGCCACGGTTCGTGTAGCGGATCGCGTTTTCGAGAAGGTTGCTCAGGATCTGGCCGAGCGCTGTCCGATCGGCATAAACCTCACGGGCGCCCGGATCAATGCGCGCTTCAAGTCCGATCTCTTTCGCGACGGCGGCGGCCCGGAGAACAGTCATTACCTCATCAACGGCCTCCTCCACGTCGACCATCGCCGGATTCGCAACCCAGCCGCCGGATTCGATGCGCGACAGATCGAGTAGGTCGTCCACTATCCGCTGCATCCGAGTGGTGTTGCTCACGATCATTTCGCTGAACCGACGGCGCTGCGCCGGAGGCACGCCCTCTTCGCCGAGTGTTTCGCTGAATCCAGCGATGACTGTCAAGGGGGTGCGGAGCTCGTGGGAGACATTCGCGACGAAATCGCGCCGCACCGCCTCGAGCTTCCGTGTCGAGGTGACATCGAAGAACGCCAGCACTGTCCCGCCGTGTTCCAGCGGGCTGGCGGTGAGCAGAAGCGTCCGACCGTTCAACGACATTTCCAGCGGACCAGACCGCGCGCCGTGCATGGCATTGGTGAGAGCATCGCGCAGGCGCGGTTCCCGCGGCAGCATGTCGATGGAAAAAGGGAGACGCGCCGAGACATCCAGCAGCCGGCGGGCCGCATCGTTAGCCTGAACGACCAGCGCGCCCGAGTCCACAGCGATTACTCCCTCTTCGAGCGAGCTTACCACGGCCGCTAGTAGCGCGCGATCGGTCTGGAGCGCGGACATTCGCGTACCAAGCTGTTCTGCCAAACGATAGAGCGCGGTTGCCAGATCACCGACCTCGCCGGGAGCCGAGAGCGTCGGACGCCGAGTCAGGTCGCCGTCTGCGATCTCGCGGGCAACGTCACGAAGCTCCTCGACCGGCCGGGAAACCGAGCGCGAAAACCAGATGGCAAGCACCGCGGCCAGCGCGAGCGCAATCGCTCCGGCCACCAGAACGTCTGCCCGCGTGCGATCAAACACGGCCTCCAGCGAACGCGTCGGCAGAGAAACACGCGCGACTCCAAGGGGCGCGCGAACAGCGACATAGAACTCTTCGTCACCCGCCGACGAGCTCATGCGACGCGCCGAGCCCATGGTCGCTGCGCGCGCGGCAGCGATTTCAGGACGTTCGTTGTGGTTCTCCAGAGCGCGTAGTGCGTCGCCGTCGAACTCTGAGTCACCGAGCACGAGGCCACGCTCATCGACGAGGGTGACACGGTGGCCAAGCGCCGATCCCGCCACATCGGCAACGCGGTCTGACGTGCTTCGATCCCGCCATTCGGCAGCTACAAGCCTCGCCTCGCGCGCGAGGCCATCTATCGTTTGCTCGATCACGCGCGCCTGAAGCCGGTTGTCAATGATCAGGACCACCGCGATCACCAGCACGGCGACGATCGCCAGCACGTAAAAAAACAGCCGGTGGGCGAGCCTCATCAAGTGCGCGAATTGGCTGTTCGTAACCGGTAACCGAAGCCGCGAACGGTCTCGATCAAGTCGCCGGCGGGTCCCAGCTTGGCGCGCAAACGTTGTACGTGCATGTCGACCGTACGCGTCTGGATGTCCGGCGCAGCGTCCCACACAACTTCGAGCAGCATGGTGCGCGGCTGTACCCGTCCTTTACGCTCGGCCAGCAGAATAAGAAGCTTGTATTCCGTCGGAGTCAGGTCCAGATCGCGCCCTTCGACGCTCACACGGTGGGTAGCTCGCTCGATTTTTAGCGGGCCGAATTCTTCCACTTCGCTCGTATCTGAATCCCCAGCTCGAGTCCGCCTGAGGATTGCGGCGACCCGAAGCACCAGCTCCTGCGGGCTGAATGGCTTCGTCAGATAGTCATCGGCGCCAAGGGTCAGGCCCTCTATGCGATCGCTTTCCTCGCGCCGCGCCGTGAGCATCAGTACCGCGATTCGGCTGGTCCGAGGATCGGCGCGAAGCTGCTGGATCACCTCGAGACCTGAAAAGCCCGGCAGCATCAAGTCCAGCACAATGAGCGCGGGCTTGTCTCGGCGGGCCAGCGCCAGACCATCCGGACCGCTCGTGGCCGTGGAAACGGAGTACCCCGATTTCGCCAGGTGATACGCGACCAGGGCGACGATGTCCGGCTCGTCGTCAACGACGAGCACTCGTTCTGCGTCGGCGGTCTTTTCCGTCACGCTTCAACTTGACGGTTTGTCGGACAGGGAGTCAACAGAAGGTCTGTCACGATCGTGTGACAGTATTCGTGCACTCCCTCGCCGAAGTCGCTAGCGCTAGCTTTGCTCATCGCGCGTTCGCCACCGAGGAATCAACCGTTCATGAATCCAAGACTGCTCCTTCCTTGTTCGCTGCTTGTGATGTCGTGTACACCCGCTCGGATCCCGTCCCCGGCTGAGCCGGTGGATCTCGTCGTCGCGGCAACGACCGATGTGCATGGGAGACTTCGCGCATGGGACTATTACGCGAACAGTGAAGAGGCCACACGCGGCCTCGCGAGAACAGCAACTATCATCGATTCCGTACGCGCGGCGAACCCGGGCCGGGTGATTCTTCTCGACGCGGGCGACCTCCTCCAGGGCAACCCCCTGGCGTACGTCGCGGCGAGGGTGTCCGGCAACCGTGCCAATCCAATCATCGCCGCGATGAACGCGATGCGCTACGACGCGGCGGCGCTCGGAAACCACGAGTTCAACTATGGAGTGCCGTATCTCGACAGCGTGGTGCGACAGGCGACGTTTCCGTTTCTCTCCGCCAATGCTTACCGCGTCGAGCCGCGTGACGTCCACGCGTACCGCTCGTGGACAATCGTCGAGCGGCAGGGAATAAAAATCGGCATCGTCGGCGCGACGACGCCGGGCGTGGCGCTGTGGGACGCGGAGAACATCCGCGGGCGGCTGCACTTCGGCGACATAGTCCCCGCCGTTCGAACAGCCGTTGCCGAGGTCCGTAGAGCCGGAGCCGATATCGTGCTCGTCACGGTTCACTCCGGGTTGAACGAGCCGGCGAGCTACGACACGGTCTCGAGCGGAGTACCCGGTGAAAATGTCGCGGCACGGATCGCGGGCGAGGTCAGCGGAGTCGATCTCATCGTCTATGGACACTCGCATCGGGAATCCCGCGGGACGACTATCGGCCAGACACTCCTCGTTCAACCGAAGAACTGGGCAACGAGCGTTGCTCTCGCGCGTCTGACCGTTTCAAGAAATGGTGGGAAATGGATTGTCGTCTCGCGAAGCGGCTCGCTCGTTCAGGCGGCGGGTCATCCGGAAAGTCCCGCCGTCGTCGCGGCGACGGATCGGGCCCACCGCGAGACAGTCGCCTATGTAACGACGCCGGTTGGGACGATCGCCGAGACGTGGAGCGCTGATTCCGCGCGGCTCCAGGACACACCACTCATCGACTTCATTCTCGAGAGCCAGCGGAAGATCGCCGGAGCAGACCTGGCTTCCACCGCGGCGTTTTCGACCGACGTGAGATTCGGTCCGGGCCCCATTACGATCGCGCAGGTCGCGCAGCTCTATCCTTACGAGAACACACTTCGCTCCGTTCGGATCACCGGTAAGCAGCTCAGGGACTACCTCGAATTCAGCGCGCGATATTGGCGGACCCCTGCCTCCGCGACGGCACCCCTCCAGGCGGATCCGGAAATTCCGGGTTACAACTTCGATATCGTTTCAGGAGTCGACTATGCCCTTGACCCGACTCGTCCGATCGGCTCACGCATCACGAGGCTCGACTACAAGGGCGCGCCGGTTCGCGATACCGACAGCTTCACGATGGCGCTCAACAACTACCGGCAGGGTGGAGGCGGCGGATACGCGATGCTGCGTGGAGCGCCGGTGGTGTATCAGGGCGACACGGAGATCCGACAGCTGCTGATCGACGAAGTGAAGAACCGGCGCGCACTCAGGAGCGCGGATTATTTCGTACAGAACTGGGGGATTGCGAGAAACGGAGCGACTCCGGTTGTGCGAAGCCCGGGCGGCACGAGTCCGCCAAATACGGTTAGCCCGGCGGCGTTTCCCGCGGGAACGCGGTTTCTTCGCATCATCGGCACCAACGACTTTCACGGCGCGCTGCAAGCGCGGCCCGATGCAGGCGGGATTCGACGCGGTGGCGCGGCCTACGTGGCGCGCGCTATCGACAATGCGCGGCGCGAGTGCGCTCCTCAGTGCGAGACGCTGCTCGTCGACGGTGGTGACATGTGGCAGGGCACCGCGCCATCCGGATTGGTCTATGGGAGCCCAGTCGTGGAGTACTACAACCGAATGGGCTACGCCGCGGCCGCACTCGGCAACCACGAGTTCGATTGGGGAGTCGATACGCTGCGAGCACGCATGCGCCAGGCTCGCTTCGCGATACTTGGCGCCAACGTGCGCTACACGAACGGTCGCGATGTGGAATGGATCCGCAACGACACGATCGTAACGCGCGGCCCGGCAAAAGTTGGAATCATCGGTCTTTCCACAGTCAGGACTGGAGGCCTCGCGCTCGCGACGCACGTGAAGGGCCTGCGCTTCGACGATCCAGCACCCATCGTGGACAGCATTGGCACGGCGCTCCGAAAGCGGGGAGCCGACTTCGTCGTCGTGATCGCCCACGCGGGCGCTTTTTGCGCGCGTGACGGCAGGACCGAATGCAACGGGGAGATAGTCGATCTTGCCGGAAAACTGACGACCAAAGTGGATGCGATCGTCAGCGGGCATACCCACAGCCTGGTGAATACCGTCGTGAAGGGGGTTCCGATCGTGCAGGCGCGGTCGAGCGGAAGAGCGATCGACATTGTCGACATCCCTCTCAATCGGACCAGCGGTATCGCCTCGCGCCAGCAGGTGCGCGAGCTGTCCGCCGATTCGCTGGAGGTACTGCCCGCCGTCGACAGCATTGTTGCACGAGCGTGGACGCGCGTCGCGCCTCTCATCACTCGTCGAATCGCTACGATCGCGACACGCCTGCCACGCGATGGCAATCAATATCCTCTCGGCAACCTGGTCGCCGACGCTCAACGTTGGGCGGGTAAGGGCGACGTCGCGATCATGAACAATGGCGGCATCCGCACCGAGCTGCGGGCCGGCGAGGCGACGTACGGCGCGGTGTTCGAGATCCAGCCGTTTGGCAACACGCTCTACGCCGTCAAGATGACGGGGGCCAGGCTTCGCGAGCTGGTGGAGGTGATGCTCAGTGGATCGGAGCCCGACGATCACGTGAGCGGTCTTATGGTGCGATACGATCCGTCGCGGCCAAAGGGGTCGCGGCTGGTGTCCATGACGACGGCCAGTGGCGAACCCATCTCGGATGCCCGTACCTACACTGTGATCGTGAATAATTTCGTGCTACACCGAGGCGAGGGATACGGCGTGGAAGCGCGGGCGATCTCGTCGACACCGCTCGACGTCATGGACCTCGATGCCTTGATCCTTTACCTCCAGCAGCTCCCGACACCGGTGACTGCTCCGACCGAAGTGCGAATCGCGCCTATCAACAAGTGACAGGAACCGTTCGGATCTACATCAACACTCATGGCATCGACGTCCCCGAATCGGCGACCGCGCTCGAGGCGGTCGAGGCGTGGAACGCCGGGGAGGCCGGCGCCATCAGAAACGGCGAGCGCATGATCACCGACAGCCGCGGGCTGCCCGCGGATCCAGCATCATCAGTGCACAACGGCGCGATCTTTCGGGTTGTCCGAGCGCGCAGCGCAGCCTCGGACGATGACGAGTAACAGGTATACATGACGCTTCCACTTTCGATTTTCTCGAGCAAGCTTCGACAGCTCCCAAAGGCGGAGCTCCACTGCCATCTCGATGGGTCGGTCCGCCCCTCCACGCTGCTCGACCTCGCGCGTGAATACAAAACCACGATGCCGCGCGACACCGTCGAAGAGCTCACGAAGTTCATGCGGGTGGACGACGCTGAAAACCTGGAAGACTACCTCAAGCTTTTCGACATCACGGTGTCGGTGATGCAAACCGAGGATGCGCTCGAGAGAATCGCGTACGAGCTCGCGGAAGATGCGGCTCGCGATGGCGTTCGTTACATCGAGGTGAGAAACGCACCGATCCTCAACGTGGTGAAAGGGCTGACGCTCGTTCAGGCGGTGGAAGCGCCGCTCCGTGGCCTGCGCAAAGCGGAAAAGGATTTCGGCGTCACCGGAAGGTTCATCATCTGCGCGCTGCGACATTATCCGGGCACGGCGTCGCTCGAGATGTCGCGGCTGGCGGTCGAGTTCAAGAATGACGGCGTAGTTGCGTTCGATCTGGCGGGGGCGGAGAAGGGAAACCCCGCGTCGCTCCACGCCGCAGCGTTCAAGCACGCGCGGGACAACAATCTCGCCGTGACGGTGCATGCCGGAGAGGGTGATGGCGCCGATTCCGTCCGGCAGGCAGTGCACGTCTGCGGCGCCAACCGCCTCGGCCACGCAACCCGGCTCATCGAAGACCCGGAGCTCACCCAGTACGTGAATGACCGGCGCATTGGACTCGAGATCTGTCTCACCAGCAACGTGCAGACGCGGGTCGCGGAGTCGTACGCGTCGCATCCGCTGCGCGAGTACTTCGATCGGGGACTCAACGTCACTCTCAACACCGATAACCGGTTGATGAGCGGGACCACGCTGACCGACGAGTACGTTTTCGCCGCCGAGCACATGGGGTTCTCGATGGACGAGCTGGCGGGGATTGCCCTCAACGGTTTCGAGAGCGCCTTTCTCCCCTGGGAAGAGCGGCTGATTCTCATCGAGGAAGCCTCGGACGAGATCGACAAGCTGCTCGGCGGCGAGTGAGATGAGCTCCGAGATGAAAAAACAGTACTCGCTGGCAGCGGCGGAAAAGGCAGCCGTCGCCATCCGGGCGCGAGGTGGGACGCGCGAGCCTGATACAGGATTGATTCTTGGCTCCGGTCTCGGCGGACTCGCCAAATCGATCGAGAAGGGGGAACGAATTCCCTTCGGCGAGATCCCGGGTTTCCCGGCGGCAACCGTGGCCGGGCATGACGGAGCCCTCATCGTCGGTGAGCTGGGTGGTCGTCGCGTCGCGGCTCTCAGCGGCCGGTTCCACATGTACGAGGGACATTCGGCAGCGCTCGCGGGATTTCCGGTCCGCGTCCTTTACGCGCTTGGCGCGCGCAAGTTATTCGTGTCGAACGCCGCGGGCGGGATTTCTCCCAGGCTCGCGGTTGGCGACCTGATGATGATCTCGGATCACCTGAATCTGATGGGGGCGAATCCGCTGGTTGGCGCGGCAGATGCGGGCGAGGTGCGTTTCCCCGACATGACCGATGCGTACGATCCGGGGCTCCGGCGAGCGCTTCGTACCACTGCCGAGAAACTTGGAATCGGGCTTCGTGAGGGCGTCTACGCGGGGCTGCTCGGCCCAACCTACGAGACGCCGGCGGAAGTGAAGATGCTGCGGGGGCTGGGCGCGGATGCGGTCGGAATGTCGACGGTGCCGGAAGTGATCGTCGCCCGCTCGCTGGGAATGCGCGTCGCGGGGGTCAGCTGCATCACCAACGCCGCGGCGGGAGTTACGGGCGCGGCATTGAGTCACGCCGAGGTGCTCGAAACTACTGCACGCGTTTCCGCGGCGTTCGAGAGTTTGGTTACGGCCTTTCTGACTTCGGCCGGCGGCGCTAGTTAGCCTGGCCACTGCGCGTCGTGCGTTTCCCGTTTTCAGGTATACTGATTAACGCGGCTCGCAAACGCGACTACGGGCAGCAGAACGACGGGTAACGCACGACGCGTCCGTCAGATCCTGCAGTACCTCGCTTGCCACAAAGCGACGTGCTCCCAGCCTCACGCACTGTGATTCACCGGACCGTGCCCACTCCCAAGTCCTGGTGCCGTCGCTATCGCCGCATGGACGTATTCGATCGAGCTGCGAATCGCCGCGTGTAGCGATTCTCCGTTCGCGAGCTGCGCGGTGATTGCCGCCGAAAGAGTACAGCCAGTGCCATGTGTGTTCGTGCCCGCGATCTTGCGGCCGCGGAAAGCGCGCACGTCGCCGTCGTAAAGAATGTCCACGACGCGGTCGCCGGCGAGGTGACCGCCCTTCAGCAGCACCGCGTGCGCGCCCATCTGGGTGACGATGGTCTCGGCTGCTCTCGCCATCGCGTCCTCGTCCTCGATCGACTCGCCGACGAGGATCGCGGCTTCGTGAATGTTGGGCGTCACGAGTGCCGCCTGCGGAAGCAGCTCCTCCCGAATGACGCGAATTGCCTCGTTCTCCAGGAGGACATCACCGGAAGTCGCGACCATCACCGGATCCATCACGAAGTTGGGGAGCGACAGCTCACGGATCGCGGTCGATACGATGCTTGCGATCGCCGCGTTTCCGAGCATTCCGGTTTTGAATGCGGCGGGAGCAAGATCGTCGGCCACTGCATCTATCTGTGCGCGCACGAGCTCCGGCGAGAGCGCCTCCCACCGCGTGACTCCCCGCGTGTTCTGGGCCGTGATCGCCGTTATCGCGGAGGTGCCGAAAACCGCGAACCGCTGAAACGTTTTGAGGTCCGCCTGGATTCCGGCGCCTCC
>Ga0190272_10000907_pt1 | contig 14479 bp, 8 predicted proteins | sample Popmic504T_FD_133746 | JGI IMG/M metagenome (GOLD analysis project Ga0190272, IMG submission 133746) | Populus adjacent soil microbial communities from riparian zone of Shoshone River, Wyoming, USA - 504 T | ecosystem: Environmental > Terrestrial > Soil > Riparian zone | place: USA: Wyoming...
GTTTGTTCTCGGCGGTTTCGTGGGCGTAATCGAAGCCGGTGATGAGCTGATGCTTCACGCCAAAAGTATCGAAGCTGAAGCGCACATCGAATTGCTCCGCGATGATGGTATCGATCTGATCGCGTGCCTGGAATTGACGGTTGATCACCACGCTCGGGTCGGTCACGTTCGCGATGAAACGCGGCGCGGTCGTGATCGAGTCACGGTGCGTCTGGTCGTAGCGAAAGGTGTTTCGCAAGCTGAACGAGTCGCCCACCTTTTGGTCGTAACGCACGGTGGCGTAGTCGGTGGTGATCTCCTCCTTGTCGCGATCGAGCAAGCCGTAGAAATTATCGAAATCCACCGGCGGCGGCTTGTTCCAAAAATTCTGCGGCAAAACGGCCTGGGTGCTCGGCACCCATGGAATGCCGTAATCGGGGACGTTGTCCTGATCGAGGTGAAAATAGCTCAGCGTGAGCTTCGCATCGCGGCCGAACCCGAAGGCGAGCGACGGCGCGATCCCCCAGCGGCTGTAATCCACCTCGTCGCGGTTCGACACGTCTCCTTCCATCCACATCCCATTGAGCCGGAGGGCCGTTTTCAAGAAAGGCTCGGTGATCGTCACCTTCGCGGCTTTGCCCGAATCGCCGGGCTCCACGGTCCGGCCCTCCCATAACGGAGTAAATTCCTGGTTGAGATCGAACGTGAAACGCTTGAACCCGTCGGACCCGATCCCGAGCATGGAACGGTAAAAGGAGGCATCGAGCGAGGGAGCTTTCGAGACCAGATTGATGGAGCCGCCGGTCGAACCGCGTCCGGTGTAAGATGAGGCCGGCCCTTTCACCACCTCGATTTGATCGAAGTTAAACGGGTCGCGCGAATAGCCGCCGAAATCGCGGATGTTATCGATGTAAACGTCGTTGCGGGCATTGAACCCGCGGAGGGAAAGGAAATCGCCGCCCGGCCCGCCGCCGCCTTCGCCGGCCTGCATGCTGATGCCTGGCACGTTCCGCAACACGTCGCGGAGAGAGGTGGCGTTTTGTTCCTCGATCAAGGCTCGTGGAATGACCGTCACACTTTGCGGAACATCCCGGAGCGGTTCCGTGTATTGGCGGGAATCGACGTTTGTCGGTTTATAAATCGCCTGCCCGCGCACCACGATCTCGGGCGTCGTCGCCGTCGGCTCTTCCTCGTCGGCTGTTGGCGTGGGCGTTTGCGCGTGCGCGGAAAGCATCATGGCCTGGGCCACGGCAGCCGCTGTCGCGGAAGTCCGCATGACCATCCGTGACGAATCGCCTCGAACCACCCTGGTTGATCCGCGCATTCGACGGGACCGCTTCCCCTTTTTGGCCTTCTTCATTGCGAACACTTTATCGCTTCGCCTTGGGCTCTGCTCCCGGTGCCTTGCTATTTTTTGACGCTCAATTGCGCACGGCCGCTCGCAGGGAAATGAGTTTTTTGACCGGGCGCAGGCGAAGCTTATGGTTCTCCGATGCGAATCGCGGCGCGACTTCTCATTTGTCTGGCGATCTCCTGGTCGCTTGCTCTGGCAGTGATGCCCGTGCGAGCGGTGGCGTCGCCGGTGAAAGTGGGCTGTTGCGCTCAGATGGCGAAGGCCGCGATCGCAGACGATTGCGGTCAGCACGCGCCGAAATCGAACGAAGATAAGCAGTGCTGCTCGACGTGTGCATTTTGCGTGGCGCTCCTGGCCGCCACGACGCCTTTTGTTTATTCTCCCTCCGGCGGGGAATTCTTTCCTGAAGTGTCCGCGGGCGAGCACGCCCGCACCGACCGGCCTCCTGTTCCACCGCCGCGCTGCCCGGCCTCTTAGCTGCGCCGGCTCGTCCGGCAGCTGCCGGACGAGAGTCAGGGAAATCAACAGGAGGATTCTATGAAATACCTATTGATGCTCATGGCGGCTACTGCGCTGATCGGCACAGCCCACGCGACCTCGCGGACGGCTGATTGCTGTGGCGGCAGTTCCTGCTGCGGAGGTACTCCGCCCTGCTGCGTGAAATAAGCGCGGCCGATAGTTAAAAAGGAGCCCCCGTCGGAGAAATCCGGCGGGGGTTTTCGTTTGCCGATCGATTTGGACTTTCGATGTCTGAGTTTGAACAAAACCCCCGGCGCGACCGTCTACATTGCACTATGACAAAATTCATTGCCTTAACAGCAGCAGGACTCTTTGCGGCCGGCACCATGTTCGCGGGTGAACACGGTAACTGCGCAAAGACTGTCGGGAACGACGGGAAAATGGCGTGCCACGTTTCCATGGCCAACCTCAACCTGACCGCCGAGCAGAAGACGAAGATGGACACAGCCATGGAGGCGCATCACAAAGCCGGTTGCACCAAGGAGAACGAGACAAAATTCATGGGTGAAGCCAAAAGCATCCTGACCCCCGAGCAATACGCGAAATTCGAGGCCGAAAGCAAAGGCGAGAAGGATAAGACCAAGGCGTAATCGCCCGTCTTCCATAACATCAAATTAACATGACGCGCCGGGAGCAATCCCGGCGCGTTTTGCGTACCCGGGCGGGGTAACTCCACGCGGGAAGCAGAGCTGTTATGGCAAATTTTGAGATTGTCGAGCCGGACGGTTCCGAACAAGATTTCGCGGGGTTGAAGGAAGACTCTTTTGGTTCCGTGATTTTATCGACTGGAGGGGCTTGAGGAAATGACGCTGAAATTTGCACATCTTGTGGCGATCCAACTCGGGATTTTTGTTGGGGTCGCGGCTTGCCTGCTGTTTCTCCGCGTCGAATCCCCCAAACCGCGCACCGCGACGGAAATTCATGAGCTGGCAGCGGAACTCGCCGCGGCGGTCAAAGCCGCGCCTGAAGCCGAAAACGAGCGCGCCGAGCCTGACACGGCCGAGCTTGTCCCCGGGCAACTGGCTCCCGCGTTGCCGAACGAGTACTCACCTGAAGCAGTAGAGCAGTACCGGGCTCTGGCGACGAAGTTGTATTACGAGCAAATCGCGCCGCGGCGTAATCCCACCTCCACTCTCTCGCACAGTTCCAGCGCCGCGGTTGCGCCAGTCTACACACAAGTGGCCCAGCAACCGGCGGTAGTTGCAGCTTATGAGCCGGAGCCGGAGCCGGAGCCGGTCGCCTACGTCGACCCAGCCCCGGTCATCGCCTACGCTCAGCCGGCCCAGTTCATCGCATTTTCTCACGGTCGCCGCTTTGCCAATCGATGCCGGCCGGCGCCTCATCGCGGCGAGCACGCGTCAAATCAGCATCGGCGCCGGGACAGGAGAGGGAATCACTTCGGCGGCGGCTCGCCGTTTCACCTCAATAGATCTCTTGGGATAGTGCATCGTCAGAACAGTGGCGTGTCATTTTGCCCGCCAACCCAGGGGATCAGACCTCGGGGAAAGCGTTAGACGAAGCCTGTCACCAATGGGCAGGTGAGGAGGTGCTACTTGCGCCGAAAGTGCGTCTCTGAATACGTGGCGAATTCCTTGCCGGGAGGAGCGAGCGCAAAGGTCTCGACGAATTCATTGTCATTCAGGAAGCGGTAGGTTTCCCGGCCGCGCCAGCCCGGCATGAAGTTTTCCATGGGCCCACTGACGAAGACGAAGGTGCGTCCCTCTTCCGACATGCTCTCGATCGCGTACTGACACACGAAACCTTCGATGTGGAATTGGCGCAGCATGAATTTCTTCGCGGCTTTGTCGTAACTGAAAAAGCTGAGATGCTCGTGCGTCTCGCCCTTCGGATTCTTTTCCTGCGGCAGATAGACGCTTTTGTTGGTCTCCTGGATGAAGCGACTGTTGAGCGTGAAGGCATAGGTGCGCGTTGCTTTCCCATTGCCCGGTTCGCCTTTGGACTCGCCTTCCCACTGACCGATAAAGGATCGGAGCGGAATCCAGGGATCGGGTTTCGCGCTCGGCTGAGGAGATTCGGCGCCGAGGAGGGCCAGCGTGGCGCTTACCAGAAAGATCGAGAGGAACAGGGTTCGGGGAATCATAGGGCCGGGTGTTTTCATGCCCGGCAGCGTATCGCGGCCCCCGCGACGAGGATTGTAGAAATCGGACAACCTCAGAACACGGCGTTCGGGGAACTAAAAAACTCCCCCGGCGTCATTCCCGCGAACTCGCGAAAGTCATGGTTGAAATGGGCCTGATCGAAGTAGCCGCATTCCAGCGCGGTTTCAGTCAGCGTCTGGCGTGAACTTCCCCGGAGGCGACGCACGCCGGACAGGAATCGGCTGACGCGCGCGAATTCCTTCGGACTTATTCCGACCGCATTTTCAAAACGGCGCGTGAGCTGCCTGCTGCCCAGGCCGACCTCGGAGGCGAGCTGCGCGACCCGGACCTGCCCACCAGCCGTGTCGATGAGGTAGAGGCATCGGTCCACCGTGCGGTCGAACCGGTCCTTCTGGCGCAACAAGGCGAGCAGAACGTCCTCGACGATCCGGACCCGCTCCGGCATTCCGCGGGCGAGAGCGATTCGCTCCGTCCAGTCGATTGCGCACTTCCCCCAAACGTTTTCCAGCTCAACCAGCGCGGCCGAGACCGCACTCAGGGGTTTTGGGAAAAACAGATAGGCGCCGCGCGCGTGGAAACGAACCGCGATCAGGCCCATTCGCCCGGCCGGTTCGATCTCGAGGAAATTCCTCATCTGGCCCGCGACAAAACTCCGGGGTTGGAGATCGCTCCTGCCATTGGCGAAATGACTTCGGAAAGGGTCGCCGAAATGCACCACCAGTTCCACGCAACTGTCAGGCAGGATCCTTTCCCGAGGCGCATCGTAGATCGGCCGGTCGCTTTCCACCGACCAGATGCATTTCACGAACGGAGCCAGCGTCGTGTGAACCGGATATTCCCGAAAGCACGTCTCGCCTGTCTGCATGGCCGATCTTGGGCTGTTTGCCCACTGGGCTCAAGCGAAAGCCGAATCGTTCCTCCCAGGACTTTGGGAGGCAGGGTTCCGGCGCCTCACAAATTTCACATTCTTGTCTCGGACCGTTTCGGAGCAACGAACCGGAATGCAGCGTGCTGGATCAAAACGACTGCCGCTGGCGAGGACGACGCTCGGCGGAAATATTAATATGGCAGACTCCGACCTTGCTCCGAGAGTCAAACTTAAGCATTCTAGTTTCGGTGACAACCTCACAACCGGCCGATCCGCTCGCGGATTTCCTTCCAAGTATTTACGAAGGTATTCGTAGGAGCCAACTCTTAATCGCTCTACATGAGGAGCTATCTAAAGTGCTGCCGGGTGGCTTCGCTTTCGCTGCTGAGCTTGAAAAATTATGTCAGGTTATTATTCCTCAAATCGGAGAGACACGTGTCCTTTTTCCTGAATTTACACCGCACGATGAGAAACTGCATGTCGCAAAATTATTCGAATTGGCAGACAAATTTCTGGGTTCTCAAGTGTATCGGCAGTTAAATGCGTCTGAGTTATTTCTGTTAGCAGCCGCTCTGTACGCGCATGACTGGGGAATGGCGGTTGGATCAGAGGAGAAGGAATACTTGCGGGGGGGCGCGTCGGAATCAGGATCGCTAGGATCTTTTAGCCCCCTTGTCGATGAAAGTGAGCGGCTCTTCGCGTTTGCCAAGCGAGAAGGGCTGATAACCGCAGGAATGGAGGGGTTTCCGCCCTTGGCGGACCAACATCTCCGACTCTATGTTAGAGAGACTCACGCCCGACGTAGTGCCGCAAGAGTGCGAGCGCATTTCGAAGCACACGTACCCGTGGGCGAGGCGCTTGCGCGTCTATGCGAAGGACATTGGCATGACTTCAACGTGCTTGATGATCCGAAACGGTTTCCGCGCGAGTACGAGGTCGCAGGTATGTCAGCGCACCTACTTGCCCTAACACTCCACGTCCGGCTGATTGATCTATTCCATATTACAGACGATCGGACTCCATATGCGCTATGGCGCTTTGTCAGTCCGCGCGAAACGCGATCAAAAGAAGAATGGAATAAGCATCGGGCTGTACATGGTATTTCCGTCATAGACTTTCCGCCCGGTCGAGCTGTGCGCGTCCAGGGCGCCACTGAAGATGCAGAGGTCTGGTCAGGTCTCCAAGACCTCCGCTCCTACTGCAACGAGCAAATCCGAAAGACAATGATGCTGTCTGCTGGACATGTTCCGCCGAAATACGCCCTCAATTTTATTAATCTCCAATGGTTAGTAACCACGGGCACGCTCCGCCCTGTCAATATTCGCTTCGAGTTCGACAGAACGGCAATGTTTCGAATTCTGAGTGAGGATATTTACGATGGAGATCCACATGTTTTCCTGCGCGAACTCCTTCAAAATGCGATCGATGCCATCCGCACCAGACGCGCACGTCATGCAGACGAGGGGCAGGGGATGGCACGAAAGAAGGACGTAAATCCCGCGTTCAATACAACGATTTATTTTAACGTCGAGCATCGAGACAACGGCGACATAGCTGTAACCTGCCGTGACTTCGGGATAGGTATGGATGAACACGTAATCCGTAACTATTTTAGTACTGCCGGGATTAGCTATTATCGTAGTTCAGATTTCGAGCGACAGCACCTGGGATTTGAGCCAATATCTCGATTTGGTGTTGGTATACTGAGTTGCTTCATGGTTTCTGACGTAATCGATCTGAAAACGTATCGCCACCCCGATTTTGGGCCTCCAATGGCCTTTGCAGATAGCACACTTCCTGGAGCGGACCAATACCAAGCCCGCCGATTAGGTATACGTATCCCAGGAGTTAACCGTCAGTTCATTGTAACCGACTTAACCGAGCAGTTCGAAATAGGTACCGAAGTAACGGTTCTAGTTTTAGCGAGCAAAGTTCGACAACTGCGAGGGTGGAAGGCAATTCTGCCCGGCATGCCGCTGGAAGGCGTCGACGACCCGAAACTTAAGCGGATACTTCGCATCACCGAAGAGCTGAGTGACGTCGCGGGCTTTGTCGAGTTCCCCATCCATGTAACCGAAACATGGCCAGGTGTACTTGATCCACAACGGTCTTTGATTTTGCATCCAAACGCGGATGCGGCGGTTGAGCGTGACCAATACGAACAACCGGTTGAAGTCTTACAGTTAGGCCGACAGTATCCTTGGGACAAGGTAACGGAACCCGAGTGTTTAGCCGCTGCGCTTGATGAAATGACAACTGAGCAGTTCGATATGCGTGACTTGCTGCCAGATTCGGGCTATGAAGGATGGGTAAGTTTCCCGACGCCCAAGAACGAAGAGTGGGACTTCGCGAGCAATGATCGCAATCCACAACTGCTGACTGCTGGACCCAAAGTCCATTGGTATGACCGTGGTAATTTCGGACCGATCGCGTCAGAGATCGTTTGGCGAACAGCAGGGCAATACGCACAGCTTAAAGATATACCGGTTTCCACGTTGCTGGCCGTGTATCGAGACGGCATTCGTTTGCGCGAAATAAAAAGCGCAGCGTTGGGATCGTTTGATCAAGTGTTCCCATTGCCAAGAATATGCGTAAACTTGCCTGCGGACGGTACCGCTGCCCCGAATCTTGCGCGAACTAAGATAACGGGCAGTGAGACGTGGGACGTTCTTATCTGGCAGGCGTTCAAGGAAAGCATAAACGAGCGCTATGTTAGTGAGGCGTTAACACGTGAACCCGGAGCAAGACTATTTCGGCTAGGATGGTTGTCATCTGTTTTCCGATTGGGCGCGGCTTCGTTGTTGGACCTCATACCGGAAGAAAAGCGACCTACGGTATGGCTCTTGCCGGGTGGTAACGTAGAGATTGCCGAGGGGGGATTACAGCAGGGCTGTCGGGTTTCGATTGCTCCAGGCGTTATGGTTTCTCTATTGCAGGTGCAAGTGATCAGTTATTTTTGTGTTCAGCAATTGCCAGCGCCTGCCTTCATAACCTGGAAAGGTCCCCGCAGTTTTGTGCAACAGTTTAGGGATCCCCGTAGTGAACCCGTGCAACAGGGTTTTCAAATAGCGGCATTGTGGGCTTCGCGATCTTTGATTTCGGAATGTCTGCAATTTCTTGAGCCGCCAAACGGAGTAAATCAGCTATTAGTGCAAACCGTATCGTTAGGTGTTTCGCCAACAGAGATAGATGAGTACGTACGATTGGAGACAACACGTGGAGTCGATGCCCGAAAAGCTTTGATTAGCTGTCCCCAGGTTGTCGCTGTCCTAGAATTGGCAGCAAAGCATCCAGAGGAATTACGGTTACATGATCGAGCGTGCCTCCATAAAGTATTTCCTTCCGTGCCTGAGGAGATGCCGGCAGCCTTGCCTATACCGTTTGCTGAGCCATTCGATGTCTTTCCGGCGACCAGACAGGGGGACATTAACCTCACACACCAGTTTGGACGAGAGTTTTGCAGAGCGCTCGGAGCAATTGGCTTAGCTGAGTACAGACAAGAGATCACGGCCAAACAGGTTGGAAAACTGGTTGAAGGATGGCGACGGCACGAGATTATTGGGAAGGAATTGGTAACGTTTTACGACGTGTTTGCCGATGTGAAGCGCATTTTCGAGTTTGTCGTAAAGCAAAGTCTGATTGCGGATTTTACGCCACCGCCAATCCCAAATGAAACGGAATTCGTTCCTAGTTTGTCGCGAGAAAATGTGAGCGGACTGGTTAACATGAACGGCATTTATGTGCCGGGGAAAGTCACTGGTGCGTGTGGAGCCGTGCTCGAAGCGTCCCTTCGTAGTTGAGGCGTGCGGAACGGCATCATCGATGTGTGCAAAAGAAGTTGTTTGGAGAATATCGAAGTTTTGGCGCCACCTTCTTGTTGGCGAACGTCTTGCGGTGATGTGACCCCCCGAAATATATTCCGGTCCGATTTCCACCGTTAAACAGAACTATCCGCACGTTATGAGCACCAAGAAAATTGCCCTGATTACCGGCGCCAACAAAGGCATCGGTTTGGAAACAGCCCGTCAAATCGCAAAACAGGGCATCACGGTCCTGGCCGGGGCGCGGGATGAGGCCAAGGCCAGCCAGGCGGCAGCCGAGCTGCGCCAGGAGGGCCTCGACGTTCACGGGATCGTGATCGACGTGAATGATGAGGGCAGCATCCAAAAGGCCGCTACCCGGATCGAACGCGATTACGGACGCCTCGACATCCTGGTCAACAACGCGGGCGTGATGTTGGACGACCGGAAGAAGAAGCCGAGCGAGCAGCCGCTCGAGGTCTGGCGCAAGACGTTCGAGACAAATTTATTCGGGCTGGTCGCGACGACGCAGGCACTCCTGCCGCTCCTGCGCAAGAGCGAGGCTGGACGAATCGTGAATCTTTCCAGCATTCTCGCCTCGATCACGCTCCACTCCACGCCCGGTTCGCCGATCTACGATTCGAAACAGCCCGCCTACGATGCCTCCAAAACGGCGGTGAACGCTTACACCGTGGAGCTCGCCTGGGAGTTGAAGGATACCCCGATCAAGATAAACGCCGCGCATCCCGGCTGGGTGAAGACGGAAATGGGCGGGGAAGGCGCGATGATGGAGATCGAGGAGGGCGCGAAAACGAGTGTCGCGCTGGCGACGCTTGGGCCGGATGGACCGAGCGGCGGGTTTCTGCATATGGGCGAGACGCTGCCTTGGTAAGGCAGGCGGAAGAAAACGAACGTCCAACGTCCAACGCTCAACGTCCAACATCCAACGGGGGAGAAAAAACGAAGAATCTAAGTCGCGCGCCAGGCCGGGGCGATGCCCGCGCCGGCCATTCGAAAGTTTGTGGCGTCGGCGCCGTGAGAAAATCGATCGTCATCGGGATTTGACGCGCATCCTCGAGTTTACGTCTGGCTAAACAGGGCGGGATCCGCGGCCTTACGGTCCGAGGTCGTAGATTTCAACGACGCCGATGCCGGTGCCGTTGCTCAGTCCGGCAAGCAGCGCGGTGTAAAGGCCCGGCGGCAGCGCCGCGGCTATGGCTGACTCGAGATCGTTGGCCGGGGCCAGACCCGCAGCGATGATCGCCGCCGCTTGCGCGGCATTATCCTGCCAGTCGTTATTCGCGACGAGGAGTGTTCCGTTACTGTCGCGCAGCTCCAGCGTCGGATTGGCCAGCACCGCGCTAATCGGAAGTGCTGGCGCAAGGCTTGGTCCGATGCCACGCACGATGACTCTGTCCGAGACGCTGTTGTCGCTCAGTAAGAAGCCTGCGATTACGATGTTGTCATCGGTGCTGACAAAGGCGCGCGTGCTCAGGTTGGCCAGTTTCGAGTCTACTCCCTGGTTCAGGTCGTAGACTTCCACCAAGGCCACGCCGGAGGTGTCGCCATTACCTCGCAGGATCGCGGTATACGCTCCCGGAGCCAGGGTCGCTACAATCGCTGATTCGAAGTTATCGGTTGGCGGAATGCCCGTGGCTTGAATCTCGGCTTCCTGGTCGTCTCTCCAGTTGTTGTTTATGATCGTGGCAAACGAGCCCGGACCGTGCAGCTCGAGCACCGGATCGGTCAGCACATTGGGAACACCGAAGTTGATCAACGAAGGTCCAATGGCCCGGACGATCACATGTTTGGGCGCGCTTCCCGTAATGATGAAGCCCCCGATGCCAACGTTATCGCCCGTCTGAACTCGCATCCGAGTCGACAGGTTGATGGCCTGGGTCACTGGAGAGGGCGAGGGTGTCGGAGTCGGCCCCACGGTTGGGCTCGGAATTGGCGTCGACCCCGGAGTTGGTGTTACAGAAGCCGCCGGTGTCGCCGTGGCCGTCGCCGTTGGTGTGGCGGTGGGGGTTGGAGTAGGCATCGGACCAGGCACGAGGTTGCTCGCCATGGAAAACTCGGAGGTGTTGCCATTCGGATCGGTCGCCGTGGCGGTAATGAACTGGCCGTTCGCGTTGCTATCCAGCGGGAAGCTGAAATCCGTGAAGCCCTGCTCGTCCGTTTGCACGAACAAAACGCCGATAGGAGTCTGACCTTCTCCAAAGCCAGATGGGTCGACCGCATCGTTGCGATAGAAATGAATGTTGTAACCGGTGGTGGGGGCGCTATTGAGCAGGCCCTGGACGGTCCGGGTGCTTCCAGTGCTGGTGATACCTGTCAGGACCGGATAATTCTGCAGGCGATTGGGGCCGGTATCCGCGTCGAGAGAATCGTTGGCGGTGACCCCGTTGCTGTCTTCAGTTCCGCCCTGGAGATCGATGCCCAGTCTGCCATTGCTGAAGATCGAGTTACCCGTGATGGCGTGGCCGGTGCCGACAGCTAGCGCTACGCCGCTGTTGGAATTGAAAGCGATCGTGTTGCCCGCGCTGCCGGGGCCACCAACCGTTGTGCCCGTAGCGCTGATGCCGATGGCAATGCCAAAAGTGTTTCCGAGTGGACCGCCGGCGACATCGGTTCCAATGCGATTGCCTTGGACGCGATTGTCGGTGGATCCACCCCCGGATACACTTACACCGGTATCGTTGCCAGAAATCAGATTGCCTTCACCGGAAGCGGTGCCGCCGACGACGGTCTGGGTAGCATTCAAGACTACGACTCCAACCAAAGCATTGCCGAGATCGGCTTGCCCGGCGGCGTTGGTGCCGATGAAGTTGCCCAGGACGCGGTTGTTTTCTCCATCGGAAATGAAGACACCGTAGTACTGGTTGCCCGAGATAACATTGCGTGCCGCGGGCGTCGCGCCGCCGACAGTATTATTGGACGCACTGGTAATAAGCACGCCGGTGTCCAAATTCCCCAAGGCGGCGGTGCCGGTGGCGTTCGTCCCGATCAGATTGCCTTCGATGCGGTTGGTGAGCCCAAAGAACCCCTTGATCTCGATCCCTCTCAGAGAATTCCCCGAGATGAGGTTCCCCGCGCCTGGCTGGGTGGAGCCGATCGAGTTGCCGCCAGACTCAATGAAAATGCCGCGTTGATCATTGGGCAAAACAGCCGTGCCATTCTTGTCCGTGCCGATGTAATTGCCCTCGATCTCGTTCAGCGGAGCGGTCGATTTCATCCAAATACCGGACCCGGTGGTACTGCCGGAAATTAGATTCCGCGCCGCCGGGGAGGTACCGCCGATGGTGTTGTCAAAAGAGGAAATCGTCACGCCACTCCCGTTGCCCAGAGCAACAGTTCCACCCGCATCGGTGCCGATGTAATTGCCCTCAATAGTGTTGCGAGTCGCTTCCCTGGTCGTGGGGGTCGGCGGGTGCTCAATGATAATGGCTTCATTCGGAAAACGGTTTATGACCAGTCCGCGCACAACGCAGCCGGCGGCCCGAATAATGAGACCCGCTATGACATTACCGGCGGCTTCGCCGTCCAATTCGATCTGCAACACGGCATTGTTCCCGACGGCGAGCGTGTTGGGTGACGCGCCGGGCTGACTGTAGCCATTAATCGTTACCGTGTCGGTAATTGCCGGCAACACGCTAGCAGGCAGAATTGTCCGGACGCCGCCGCCGGGGATATTGAAGTGGATGAGGTCGAGGCCGGGTTTCGCGTTTGCCGCGGTGATCGCTTCCCGCAGATTGCAACTGGAGTTGCAGACGCCGTTGCCTGGGTCGGTCGTATCCGTGACGACGAAGGTTTGTGGTTCCAGGGAGACCGCCATGTCCACCAGATTTGGAGTACCAATTCCGACCATGCCGACCAGGCCTGCCGCGCCGGTGTTGAGATTGATGACATAAAGGCCGGTAACGCCACTGACGGTCAGGGTCGCAAACGCCGTGTTGCCGGCAGCGGTCGTGGCGATGTCGAAACCGATCACGAAGCTCGTGTTCACACCGAGACTGCCCTTCGTCGTTAAGATCCCGGCCTCAGGATCTTGGACGACGAGAATATCGAGCGAGACGTCGATGCCATATAGCGTGGTGACCGTCGCCCCCTGGACATTGTTGAAGTAGGCAAGGCCCGTGACATTCGGGTTTGCGCTCGCATTCGGATCGCCGTCGGCGTAATCGAGATTGCCATTGGTATCGCTGAACGCGCCGTTGTTCGGATTGATGAGAAGGTTCTCGTCGGCATTGCTCACCAAGCGGACCGAACCGTTTTCCGGGTCGAAGTCGAAGCCGAAGTTGCTGCCAGCAACCGTAGTGGTGCCGGGCGATCCAACCGCAGTGGCCGCGCCCGTGGCGGTATTGATGACGTAGAGACGGTAGACGCCGCTGCTGGCGGTCACCCCCAAAGCATAGAGTTGTGCAGTCGCCGGGCGGAAGTCGATGCCTTGAATGAGTTCCCCTGCTTGCAGGCCGGTAATCGGGATGTCGAGGTTGATCGTGCCCGGGGTGCTGCTCTCAAAGCGCACAAGACGGTTCGCGCCGCTCACGAGGGTGACTCCGTAAATGGGCAACGCAGCGGCGTGGTGTGCGGCGCCCAACAAAAGCAGACCGACCCAAAAAGCGGCTGAGATTTTTGAAGAAGTATTCATGTCCTTTCCTAACAGTTCCGAAAAAACGGCACGCGATTACGGAGAAAAATGACCCCGGGAGGATTTCGAGAGGGAGCCCCATCCGGCACGAGGGCGTGCCGGCTCCATTACACGTGAGCTGCGGCCCGTCAGGCAGGCCGCAGCCACACTTCGAATCTGCCGATTATTTCGCGGGAACCGGCACCGGAATGACAAACTTCCCGTCTTTCTCCGCCACCAGACAGGTGCTGGAGCTGGAGGAGTTGCTGCTCGCATTCTTGGTCTCGATCGAGACCTTGAGCTTCTTGGTTGGCTTAAGCGGGAACTTGGTCTTTTGACCGTCCGGCATTTCCTCGGTCGCCTCAGCCTCTTTCGCTTCGTCCGGCGAGAGATCGAGCAGTTCGATTTTCCCGATCTTTGAGCCCGACCCCTCCGCCTGCATCATTTTGTAGAACTCGAGCGCCTTGGGATGCGCCCCTTTCGTGTAGAGAAACGACTCGAGCGTAGCTTTATCTCCCGCTTCGAAAGCGGCTTTGTATTTATCAACGAAGGCCTTTTCCTGTTCGGGAGTGCCGGCCTGGACTAAGACGGCGAAGGCGCACGTTAGAATGATGAGAGCAACGGATAACGATTTTGTTTTCATACCTAAAGAGTTCCGAAAAACCGGCGGACGATTACGAAGAAAGTGAATCGCTCAAGGAGGGACGTGCTTCGGCACGTCCAGGTCGCCGCGGCGAGTCCCTCCGAATCTAGTCGATACGGAGCGCCGATAACTCCTGGCGCAACGCCGCGAGATCCCAGAGATCGAAGCTGCCATCATCCCACATCACGGCGAGGCGGTGGCCATCTGCGCTCAAACGAGCCCGCGCGGTAGAGGAGTTGCCCGACGGCGAGACGATGATCCCGCGCTCTGCCCCTGTCGCGGGATGAACGAGATAAACCTTGTCGACTACGGTGGCCGCGACCAGTTCGCCATCGCCCGCGAAACTCACGACCGCCCCGTCAGAGTTCACCAGCTTTTGGGGCAATCCGCCCGGCGCCGTCCAATCTCCCACGCGCACCAATTGAAATCCCTTGAGGCCAGCGGCGGCAAACCATCGCCCGTCCGCACTGAAGGTCACGAATCCGAGCGGGCCGGTGGAGAACTCCCGGGCCAATGTCTCATCGGCGAGCGACCAGACGCGCGCCCCAATCTCCGCGGCCTCGCCA
>Ga0190272_10000908_pt1 | contig 14473 bp, 10 predicted proteins | sample Popmic504T_FD_133746 | JGI IMG/M metagenome (GOLD analysis project Ga0190272, IMG submission 133746) | Populus adjacent soil microbial communities from riparian zone of Shoshone River, Wyoming, USA - 504 T | ecosystem: Environmental > Terrestrial > Soil > Riparian zone | place: USA: Wyoming...
CCGGCGACTCGCTCCAGATCCTTCTCCTCGAGCACTCCCGCTTTTTTGGCGGCGGTAAGCGCGTCGTCGGGAATAGGGTCCCACGCACCGAATACGATGTCGTCCAGCGATGCGAGGGGAACGAAGTCCTTGATCAGCGGCGACCTGTTCTCGGTTCTCTTGCCGAGTCGAATCGTCGCCATCTGCGTCAGCGACCCGATTGGTTTTGAGTGACCGCGTCGAATGCTTTCCACGCCGGCCATGAAAGTGGTCGCGACGGCGCCAAGACCGGGGGTGATGATGCCGAGGCGGCCTTTGGCGGGCGCTATGGACTCAGGGGCGTCAACTGAGGACGTTCTGCCCAATTATTTCTCCATCTCTGTTTACGATTGTGCCCGGCGCGTAGCAGGAATTGACGCGGCTTTTGGGGGCGAAGGCGGATCGCTCACCATGCGGATCGGTTTGGAATCCCTCTCCAGGGTGGCGCGATATACGAAGGCGATTCGCTGAATCGCGGTGATCCAGGCAGTCACCGTGAGGAGCACTATGATCGCCATGAGCACCCAGCCGTTCCAGAACAATCCGAACAAGGCCTGGGGCGCGGAAAGCAGGATGATACGCTCGGGACGCTGCATCATCCCGACCTTTGCATCGATACCGAGTGCCTCGGCGCGAGCCCTCGTGTACGAGATCAGGAACGTGCCGACGATGCAGATGAGACACACCACCACCATGTAGGTGTTCTGGTGGATTGAATGGGTCGCGTAGAAGACCGTGAGTCCGCCGAGCAGCGCTCCGTCGGCGACGCGGTCGAGGGTCGAATCGTAGAAGGCTCCGAATACCGTCGAGCGTCCGCTCCGGCGGGCAACCTCTCCGTCCAGAACGTCGAAGAACGCCGTGGAGGCCATGAGCCATCCGGCCGTCATTATGTGGCCGGTACCGTAGACGATTCCGGCGACCACCGTGAGAATGGTCCCAACCGTCGTAATCGAGTTGGGACTCACGTTATGCCGCGCCAGGAACCCTACCACCGGATCGATGGCGCGCAGGGCTCCTGCCTTGAAGAAATCGCTGGGAGTGGGCATTAGCCCGGAAAATTAAGCCTTACCGCTCCAATCGGCTATTGGCCGCGGACGGGCCTCCAGGCCACCTGCTCGTCAGGGAAGCCTCCACTCGTACATAGCGGAAAGCTGCACGTTGTTCTTGGTGTAGGTGCGCGTCCCATCGACCGTCACGGCGCGCAGATTCACCGTAGACCCGGCGGCGACACCCGCGACGGGAATGTGTTCGACGCTGTTCGAGCCCACCTGCTTCACGAAAATATCGCTGGTCCCGCTTACGACGTAGACATTCACTGCCTGACTGAGGTTGTTCGTCAGGTGCAGCGCGACGTCAGCGGTGGGCTGTGGGCCCGTACGCACTTCGACCTGCCGGCCGCCACCACACGCTGCAAGCACCAGCATGGACAGAGAGGCCACGAGAATTCGCATTGACTTCCTCCGAGGAATACAGAAAACGCCTTGAGCGAACGGGGTGCTGCAAGAGACATGCGCGTTGCGCATGTGTCGCGGGGTAGTGTCAGTAACGGCGCTCGACAAACTGACCCACCACTCCCCGCAAAGTGAACCTTACCGGTAGATCAGATACGGCCGCGCCTTTTCACGAAATGCGTACGCATCCCTGTACTCGCGGTCGATGAGCACGTCCGGATCTTCACCCCTGAGCAGCGCCTCACGGAGCGACGGGGAGCCAAGTCGCAGGTCGAAGCCTCGCGGCTGAAGCGTGAGCTGATCTCCGGCCGTTTTTCTGATTGCCCAGAGAAGGCTTGCACCAACTCGCGCCGATTGCACCGCACTTCGATTGATGATCGTGATCGAGATTCCCGGTATCGATTGACCATCGTACTTGCGGTCGCCTGGATCGACCGGAGTGAAGTTTTCAACGTGGAAGCGTACGCCGGGAATTTCGCGCTCTCTCAGAATCGCGACTGTCGCCGCTGCGTTGAGCCACGGCGCACCGACACGCTGGAATGCGTACGGAGTGCCGCGACCAACGGACAGGTTCGACGACTCGAATGCAACCAGCCCGGGATAAAGAATGGCACTCTTCAGGTCAGGCATATTCGGCGATGGCTTTACCCACGGCAGCTCTGTGAGATCGAACCAGATGTCGCGACGCCAGCGCTGCATTGGCACGACGCGGAGATCAGCCCGGATCTTCAGCTCCTCATTGAAGAAGCGCGCCATTTCGCCCATCGTCATCCCGTGACGCAGCGGCATCGGATAGAGCGCGTACGCTTGCCCGGGCCTTCCCGGAGCCGGGTCGTTGGCATTGGCAAGCGCGCTGTCGAGAAGTGGGCCTTCGATGATGTATCCGGTGATCGGATTCGGACGGTCGAGGACGATGATCTGCTTCTGAAGGCGCGCCGCAGTCCGCATCGTGTAGATCATCAATCCGACGTAAGTCCACGTCCGCGTGCCAATGTCCTGAAGGTCGAATACGATCGCGTCGAGACCTGCGACCAGGCTGTCAGGCGGAGGCTGTGTTCCACTCGTGTAGAGCGAAAAAACCGGCAAGCCGCTCTTCTGGTCGATCTCGTTCGGCACCGCCCTGTCTTCGGTCCCGCGGAGTCCGTGCTCAGGTGAGAAAAGCTGTGTCAACCGGACTCCGGCATCGCGAGCTTTCTTGCTCCGCAGGATGTCTATGTCCGAGACGCCTTTTTCGTCGATACCGGTGTTGTTGGTGATTAGGGCGATTCGCTTTCCGCGAATGAGATGTATACTGTCGCTCATCAAAACCGAGATGCCCGGCCTTACCTTGGCCTCGGCAAGCTCCCCCGTGGGATCGAGGGGCTTGTTCGTAACGACGCACGCCGAAAGGAGCAGGAACGGCACTGCGAGCAGGCTGGAGTATCGCATCATCTGGAGTTGTCCCCTAAGTTGTCGTCGGGTTGTACAGCATGATAGCGTGCCGCGTTCCGAATTGCGCGATCAGAGGTGAACATAGCAAACGTCTTGCCTGACCACCGCCAATCCCAACTCACATGATGCTCACTGCGATCGACTGGGCAATTGTCGCCGCCTATTTCATCCTCTCGATAGGCATCGGTCTCTACTTCACCAAGCGAGGCGGGGAGAGCCTCGACGAGTACTTCCTCTCCGGCCGGAAGGTCACCTGGTGGCTCGCCGGGGCTTCGATGGTCGCGACGACTTTCGCCGCCGATACTCCCCTCGTCGTCACCGGGCTCGTCGCCGCGAACGGCGTCGCCGGAAACTGGCTGTGGTGGAACATGCTGATGAGCGGGATGCTGACCGTCTTCTTTTTCGCGCGACTGTGGCGGCGCGCCAACGTCATGACCGACGTTGAGTTCGCGGAGATCCGTTACAGCGGAAACACCGCCGCCGTCCTTCGCGGGTTTCGCGCCCTTTATCTCGCACTGCCGATCAATCTCATCATCCTCGGCTGGGTGACGCGGGCGATGATCAAGGTCCTGACGATTTCTCTGGGCTTGCGGGATGTCACGTTCCTCGGGATCGGAATTTCCGGCGAGATCATCGCCGTCGGAATCTGTTTCGTCATCACCGTCGCGTACTCGGCGGGGGCCGGGATGTGGGCCGTGCTGTGGACCGATCTCGTGCAGTTCATAATCATGATGAGCGCTGTGATCATCCTCGCCGTCTACTCCGTCGAAGCGGTCGGAGGAATGGCGGCGCTCAAGGCCGGGCTGGCGACACATTACGGAAGTGCCGACGCGGCCATGTCGGTCCTGCCGGTGAGGGTGACGGACACCGGGGTCTCCGCGTACGCCTGGATGCCACTACTCGCGCTGGCGGTGTTTCTCTCCGTCCAGTGGTGGGCAGCGTGGTACCCGGGAGCGGAGCCGGGCGGCGGCGGCTACATCGCGCAGCGAATTTTCTCGGCGAAAACGGAGCGCGACGGGGTGCTCGCCACGCTCCTCTTCAATGTGGCGCACTACGCTATCCGGCCCTGGCCCTGGATCATCACCGGACTTTGCACGGTGATTCTCTACCCCAAAGGGATCGGACCCACCGGTGATCGCGAGGCGGCATACGTGCAGGCGTTCGTAGACGTGCTGCCGTCACCCTGGCGCGGACTCATGCTGGCGGGCTTTGCAGCGGCTTACATGTCTACCGTCGCCACCCAGCTCAACTGGGGCGCGTCGTATCTCGTCAACGATTTTTACCGCCGTTTTCTGAACCGCAACGCCGCCGACAAGCATTACGTCGCTGTCGGGCGCTGGGCGACGATTTTCCTTTTCTTCGCCTCGATCTTCGTGACGATGCAGCTCCAGACCATCGAGGGGGCGTGGAGATTCCTGCTTGCCCTCGGAGCCGGTACCGGACTGGTGCTGATTCTGCGCTGGTACTGGTGGCGAATCAACGCCTGGAGCGAAATCAGCTCGATGATCGCTTCGTTCGTCATTTCAGTCACCATGATCACGGTCATGAAGGGCAGGTTTCCCGCCGGCGATCTTCGCGCCGACGCGTGGGTCATGCTTACAACCGTTGTGCTTAGCACGGTGGTCTGGCTGGCGGTCACCTTCCTGACGAAGCCGGAGCCGGATGCTGTCCTCGAGCGATTCTATCGCCGCGTGAGACCTGGCGGGCCCGGGTGGGCGCGCGTATCGGAGAAGGCCGGGTTCGGCCGCGAATCGATCCCTGGAGGGGCACTAGCCTGGACCAACTGGATCGCCGGCATCGTCGCAGTGTATTCTTCCTTGTTCGGCATCGGCCGGCTGGTATTCGGCGACCTGGTACAAGGATTCGGCTTGCTCGTCCTTGCTGGGGTGGCCTTTGCGTGGATCGCACGGTCCTTCCGTGAGGAGCCGGCGACACTACCCGGAGTCGGAGAGAGGACCTAAATTCAAGCAGTACCGGAGGATAAATGTCTGTTTCGTCGCAGCCTGAAGTAGATCTCACAATCACCCCGAACGCGGGTGTCGAGGTCAAGAAGTTTATGGAAGCCGAAGGGGTTACCGCCGAGCGCGGTGGGCTCCGCGTCAGCGTGCAGCCCGGCGGTTGCAGCGGCTTCAAGTACAGCCTCGTAATCGAAGATCAGTCGGCCGAGGATGACATTGTCATCCCGCGCGACGGCTTTAACGTGTTCGTCGATCCGTTCTCGGGTCAGTATCTCAACGGCATTACGATCGACTACGTCACGTCGATGCAGGGATCGGGCTTCACGTTCAAGAATCCGAATTCAACCGGCGGTTGCGGCTGCGGCAGCTCATTCTCTGCGTAGCAGCACCTTGGTGGTCAGCAAATACTCGAGGGCGGTGAAATGAGAACTAATTTCACCGCCCTCGATTTTATCGTACTGATCGTTTATCTCGTCGGTACGACTCTGCTCGGTATCTGGCTCGGCCGCGATCAGAAGGATGCCAAGGATTACTTCGTCGCCGGCAAGACAATTCCGTGGTGGGCAATTCTTTTCTCGGTCGTCGCCACCGAAACGAGCGCACTCACGTTCATCAGCATTCCCGGACTCGCGTACATGACGAATCTGGGGTTCCTGCAGCTCGCGACCGGCTACCTGCTCGGAAGAATCGTAGTCGCCTATACGCTGCTGCCGAAATACTACCAGGGTGACCTCGTCACCGCGTACGCGCTGCTGGAGAAACGATTCGGAGTTGCGACACGACGCTTTGCGTCCATCGTGTTCATGGGAACTCGTGCCCTGGCCGACTCGGTTCGCATTTTTGCCACCGCGATTCCCATTGCCTTGATCATCGGCCCGATCGTGCCGGAGCAATACCTGATGCCGGCGGCCATCCTCGTGCTAGGCATCCTCACACTGATCTATACCTACCACGGCGGGATGAGAGCGGTCATATGGACCGACGTCGTGCAGACCTTCGTGTACATAGGCGGCGGGCTCGCGGCGGTGTATGTGATCGGCCAGCTGGTCGCGGGCGGATGGAGCTCGATCTTCGCCGCCGCCAGCGACGGTGGTAAGCTCAGAATCATCGATCTGTATACGGGCTTCGACAGACCACTGACGCTCTTCGCTGGACTGCTCGGTGGTGCGTTCCTCTCGATGGCTTCTCATGGGGCAGACCAGCTGATCGTTCAGAGACTGCTCGCGTCGTCAAACCTGAAGGACGCACGCAAGGCCCTCATTGGAAGCGGCTTCGCGGTGATTCTTCAGTTCACGCTCTTTCTCATGATCGGGCTTGGACTGTGGATGTTCTACGAGCAACGTGTCTTTGCAGTGCCTGATTCGATTTTCCCGACGTTCGTAGTCGATCAGATGCCCGCCGGTCTCAGAGGGTTGATCATAGCGGCGGTACTGGCAGCGGCGATGAGCTCGTTCTCCGGCTCGATGAATTCGCTCGCCGCCGCGACGACGCACGACATCTATCTTCCCATTTCGGGTCGAATGCCAGGCGACGCGAAGACACTTCGGATGGGCAAGGTTTTCACGCTCTTCTGGGGTCTGGTGCTTCTCACAGCGGCGCTGCTGTACAGGCAACAGGGGACGCCGGTCGTGGTGGTCGCGCTTTCGATCGCGTCATTCACCTATGGCGGTCTATTAGGCGGGTTCTTCCTCGGAATGCTCTGGCGGCGTGCGATTCAACGCGATGCGATACTCGGCATGGCGACCGCGATCATAATCATGAGCGTCGTGGTTTTCGCCAAGCAGCTTGCTCCGATGTTCCCGGCGTTTCAGGATACCCTCACGTCGCTCTCTCGAATTGCGTGGCCGTGGTACGTGCTGATTGGAACGAGCATTACCATGATCGTTGGTATTCTCTCTTCGTTCACGCATCCCGCGCCGACAGGGGAAGATCGCTGGAAATGAGCGAGATCGTGATCGGGGTGGACGGCGGCGGATCAAAAACGCGGGTGATGGTGGGCACCGCCGACGGTGAGGAGCTTGCAAGCGTCGAGGGTCCGGGCTCCGCATTATCGATCTCGGGAGCGGCGCATTCCGCCAGCGTGATTGCCGAGCTCGTCAACCGCGCGCTCCAGGAGATCGCGCAGCCAGGCGCTGTATTCCCGCGAGTTCTCTATTGCGGAGTTTCAGGTACCGGCCGCGAAGAGAACGCAAAAGCGCTGCATGCCGCTCTGGATGAAAAGGAGCTGGCCGAAGAAGTCGTTATCGATTCGGACGGACTCATCGCGCTGTACGACGCGTTCGAGGATCGATCCGGTATTCTGCTCGTGGCCGGAACCGGTTCCATTGCTTACGGACGCAGCCCGTCGGGCACTCTCGTGCGCTGTGGAGGATGGGGCCCGTCATTTGGAGACGAGGGCGGTGGCGGCTGGATCGGCCGCCGCGCCCTGAGCATCGTCGCCGCCTCGAGTGACGGACGAGAGCCGGCGACCGCTCTGCTGTTCCCAATCCTTGCCGCAACTCAATGTGAGGATGTGCAGGACCTGATTCAGTGGGCGGCGAAAGCGGACGCGCGCACGTTCGCATCGCTGGTTCCCGCGGTGTTCTCAACCGCGTCGAGCGGCGACCCTCGTGCCAGCGCCCTCGTTACGCTTGCCGCTGAGGAGCTGGTGCTGCACGTGCGCGCATTGGCTCGACAGCTCTTCGGTGACGAGCGCGCCGCGGTCTCAGTCGCGTTGAGTGGCGGCTTGATGGAGCGCGGCTCGGTGCTCCGAAAGCGTCTCGAGCAGCGTCTTAAATCGGCCGTGCCGGGGGCACAGGTTCGAGCGGAGGAAGTGCTGCCAGCTCGGGGAGCACTTCGGGCTGCGGCTCGCCGAATTCACCTTCCCACTTCGCCATAACGACCGTCGCGAGACAGTTGCCGACCAGATTCACGGTCGTGCGCGCCATGTCCATCAGCTCGTCGACGCCAAGGATGATCGCCACACCTTCCAGCGGAAGACCGAAGCTGGCGAGCGTGCCTGCAAGGATCACCAGAGACGCACGCGGCACGGCAGCGACGCCTTTGCTCGTCACCATCAGCGTCAGCATCATCAACAGCTGTTGACCCCACGTGAGGTCCACACCGGCCGCCTGCGCGACGAAGATGGATGCGACAGCGAGGTAGAGCGTCGAGCCGTCGAGGTTGAACGAGTATCCCGTCGGCATCACGAACGCAACGATGCGCCGTGGCACCCCAATCGATTCCATCGCCTGCATTGCCCGCGGCAGCGCGGCCTCTGACGACGTCGTCGAGAACGCGATGAGGGCGGGCTCCTTGACGACCCTCAGAAACTCTCTGATCGGCACCTTGAACATCAGCGCCACGGGAACGAACACGAACAGCACGAGAACGACAAGCGCGCCGTAGAGAGTGAGTACGAGCTGGCCGAGATTGATCAACACTCCCAGGCCGCTGTGCCCAACGGTCACCGCCATCGCCGCGCCGATTCCGATCGGTGCGTACTTCATCACGATCCCGGTGAACTTGAACATCACCTCCGCCAGGCCCTCGCAGCCGAGGAGAACGATCTCCTTCGGGCGACCGCGCACCTGCGACAGGGCGACCGCGAAAAGAATGGAGAAGAACACGACCTGCAGCACTGCGTTCCGCGACGCGGCCTCGAAGAAGCTCTGCGGCACGACCTGCTCGAGGAAGGCCGCTCCTGTCTGCGTGTTCTCCGCGAGCTTCTGACCCTCCTCGGGTGACGCCTGAAGGTTCACTCCGACGCCCGGTCTCGTGATGTTCACCGCCGCGAGCCCGATGAAGAGCGCGAGGGTCGTCACGATCTCGAAATAGATGATCGACTTGAGCGCGAGACGTCCTACCCGCTTCATGTCGTCGCCGTGCCCTGCGATCCCGACCACCAGGGTCCCGAAAATAATCGGCACGATGATCGACTTGATCATCCGCAGGAAGATCGTGGACAACGGTTTGAGCGAGACTCCGATGTCGGGGAAGAGCCAGCCGACGAGCACCCCGATCACCATCGCGATCAGGATCCACTTCGTCAGAGAGATTCGGCGGAGGTTGTGAAATATTGGTTGCATCTAATTCCCTGAGGCGATGATCAACTGCAACTGAACACGAGGTCCGCTGTCCGCTGAACGCTAGTCGCTGATCGCTGCAGGACGCCGGGACGCTACTTGTCCACCGAAAGTAAACCGCAATTGCTGTCCCCTACCGCTGCTGGTGACGTCCCGACCGCACTGAAGCGAAGAGCGAACAGCGGCCAGCGAATAGCGGACCTCGTTTCAGTTGCAGTTGCTCCGTCACTCAGCCGCGCCACCCCGTCTCAACGTCGAGTGCCGGTACCCGTACACGAAGTAAAGCGCGATGCCTATCAGGAGCCAGATCCCGAACCGCTCCCACGCTCGGGCCGGCAATCCGAACATGATGTAGATACACGCCCCGGCGCCGAGCAGAGTCACCGGCCAAACGAAAGGAACGCGAAACGGGCGAGGGCGATCGGGCTCTCTGATCCGCAGCACCAGCACTCCGATGCATACGATTGCAAACGCCGAGAGTGTGCCGATGTTGGTGAGATCGTAGATCTCGTTCTCGTCGGCGACGAGCGCGCCCAGCGCAACGACGATTCCGGTCACCAACGTCGTGATGTAGGGGACGCGGGACTTGTGGTGGACCTTGGAGGCCCAACGCGGCAGCAAGCCATCGCGGCTCATCGCGAAGAATATCCGGGGCTGCCCGTATTGAAATACGAGCAGGACCGCCGTCAATGAGATTACTGCGCCGAGCGCGACGATCCAGCTCGCGGTGCCCAGTCCCGCCAGCGTCAGCGCCCTGGACAGCGGATCGGCGCTCTTGAGCTGCTCATATGGTACGATCCCGGTCGCCACGATTCCAACGATGACGTAGATGACGGTGCAGATCGCCAGGCCGCCGAGAATTCCGATGGGCATGTTGCGCTGCGGATTCTTGGTCTCCTCCGCCGCCGTGGAGATTGCATCGAACCCGATGTAGGCGAAGAAGATGATGGCCGCGCCCTGGTGGATCCCCCTCCAGCCGTTGGGGGCGAACGGGACGTAATTCGACGTGTCGATATTCATCGCCCCGACGACCACGAACAGACCGAGCACCAGCAGCTTGATGACCACCATGATGTTGTTGGCACGAGCGCTTTCGCGCACGCCGCGCATCAGCAGCCAGGTAATTGCCATCACGATGAGGAAAGCCGGGATGTTCACCAGTACCGGAATTCCGGCAATTCGCGGCGCCGTTTGCAGGAGACCATGAACGGCTGGATCTGAGCTGAGGAGCGCCGCCCTGTATCCGTGGGTGCTCCAGTCGGGAAGCACGATCCCGAACGCGGTGAGCAGTGAGTTGAAGTATCCGCTCCATGCAACGGCGACCGCGACGTTACCCACCGCGTACTCGAGGATGAGATCCCAGCCGATGATCCAGGCGATCAGCTCGCCCAGCGTCGCGTATGAATAGGAATAAGCGCTGCCGGCCTGCGGTATCATCGAGGCTAGCTCCGCGTAGCAAAGCGCCGCCAGTCCGCAAACACCGCCGAGCAGAATGAACGAGATGACGAGCGCGGGGCCCGCGCCGTAGCGTACCACCACGCCGTCCGGAAGAATCTCTCCGGCGGCGGCCGTTCCTATGGAAGAAAAGATGCCGGCCCCGATCACTGCTCCGATGGCGAGCATGATCAGGTCGCCCGCCCCCAACTCCCGCTTGAGGGAGTTGGGGCGTCCCTCATCGGCGAGGAGGTCGCTTATCGGCTTCCGCGCAAAGAGGGACTTCATCGGGTGCTACTGAGTCTGGATCCGCATCGAGTAGAACGAGCGCCAGACGAACACGACGGAGACCACGAAGAACACCGCCGCGAGTATGCGCGTGAGGCTCGACCCCTGCTCCAGAGTCAATGAAACAGCCAGCTCGACGGCCAAGAGCCCGAACAGCGTCGTGAACTTGATGATCGGATTGAGCGCAACCGACGACGTGTCCTTGAACGGATCTCCGACGGTGTCGCCAACCACCGTTGCGCCGTGAAGCGGCGTGCCTTTCTGCTTGAGCTCGACCTCGACGATCTTCTTGGCGTTGTCCCAGGCGCCGCCGGCGTTCGCCATGAAGATCGCCTGGAAAAGACCGAACAGCGCAATCGAGATGAGATAGCCGATGAAGAAGAACGGCTCGACGAACGCGAACGCGAGCGTCGCGAAAAACACGGTCAGAAAGATGTTGAACATTCCCTTCTGCGCGTACAGCGTGCAGATCTCGACGACCTTCTTGCTGTCCGCTACCGATGCCCTGGCGGTGCTTTCCAGATTGATGTTGGCCTTGATGAACTCGACGGCGCGGTAGGCGCCGGTGGTTACAGCCTGGATGGAAGCGCCGGTGAACCAGTAGATCATAGCGCCGCCGGCAATGAATCCGAGGAGGAACGGCGGATGCAGGATCGACAGCTTGGTTATGAACTCCGGCTGCAGCCCGTGCGTCAGACCGACGATGATCGAGAAAATCATCGTCGTTGCTCCGACGACCGCCGTCCCGATCAGCACCGGCTTTGCCGTCGCCTTGAAGGTGTTGCCGGCTCCGTCGTTCTCCTCGAGCAAGTGCTTCGCCCTGGTGAACTGCGGGCTGAATCCATGCGAGGTCTGGAGCTCTTTCTCGATTCCGGGCACCTGCTCGATCAGAGAGAGCTCGAAGATCGACTGCGCGTTGTCGGTGACCGGACCGTACGAATCCACCGCAATGGTCACCGGACCCATGCCGAGAAATCCGAAAGCGACGAGTCCGAACGCGAACACCGCGGGCGCCATCATCAGCGCCGCAAACCCCATGTTGCTCACGCCGTAGCCGATCGCCATGAGCGCCATGATCGCCATGCCGAGCCAGTAGGCGCTGAAGTTTCCGGCGACGAGCCCGGAAAGAATGTTGAGCGAAGCGCCTCCCTCACGGGACGAGCTGACGACTTCCTTGACGTGCGAGGACTCAGTCGAGGTGAAGATTTTCACCAGCTCAGGGATGATCGCACCCGCCAGCGTTCCGCAGGTGATCACGGTGGAGAGCTTCCACCAAAGTGATCCGTCGCCCAGATCGGGAAGAAGCGCGTAGGACACGAGATAGGTGAGGGCGACAGAGACGAACGACGTGAGCCACACCAGCGAAGTCAGCGGGGCCTCGTAGTTCATGTTGTCGGCATTCTCGTAGCGCCCCTTGGCGATCGCCTCGTTGCTCAGATACGAAACGCCGCTGGCCACAACCATCATGATGCGCATGACGAAGATCCAGACGAGGAGCTGGACCTGAACCGCGGGATCAAAGACTGCGAGGACAATGAACGCGATCAGTGCGACGCCGGTAACTCCGTAAGTCTCGAATCCATCCGCGCTGGGTCCAACCGAATCGCCGGCATTGTCTCCGGTGCAATCGGCAATGACACCAGGATTCCGCGCGTCGTCCTCCTTCACGTTGAAGACGATCTTCATCAGATCGGCGCCGATGTCGGCGATCTTGGTAAAGATTCCGCCAGCGATACGCAGCACTGAAGCTCCCAGCGACTCACCGATCGCGAAGCCGATGAAGCACGCGCCGGCGTAATCGCCCGGAATGAACAGCAGGATGAAGAGCATGATCAGGAGCTCGACGCTGATCAGCAGCATCCCGATGCTCATTCCTGCCTTGAGCGGAATCGCGTAGCACGGGTACGGCTTGCCGCGAAGACTGGCGAAAGCCGTCCGCGAGTTCGCGAAGGTATTGATGCGAATGCCGAACCACGCCACGCCGTAGCTGCCAGCGATACCGACGAGACTGAAGAACAGGATGATCCCGACCTTCGCGGCCGTGAAGTCGAGCAGCACCCAGAAGTACAGGAAGATCACGAAGCCAATGAAGGCCTCGAGTATCAGAATGAATTTTCCCTGCGTGATAAGGTAGGTTTTGCATGTCTCGTAGATCAGCTCGGAGATCTCGCGCATCGACTCGTGAACAGCCATGCGCTTGAGCTGCCCATAGATCAGCAGTCCGAACAGCAGACCCAGTGCGCAGATGACCAGTCCGCCCATGAGCAGCGTGCGGCCGGGTATGTCTCCGAAGAACCGAACCTGCGACAGATCGGGGATCTGGATGTTGGCTTCGCCACCCGCCCGGTGCTGTACTGGCGCGGGGGCCACGCTGCCCGGCTGCGCCGCGACGGCGGCACTTTCAGCGGTGGTACGAGGCGCAGGATCCTGGGCTCCCGCACTCCCCGCGAAGAACGCGGCCACGAGAGCGAGGACAATCGACAGTGTACTAAAAAAGAATGCAAACTTCCGATTCATTCTGAATTTCTCCACGGGTGAAAAAACGGCCCGCCCTTAACAGGGCCGGCTTCGAGCTCAGCGCGCCGGAGCAGATTCCGACTTACGCCACAGGAAATAAACGGGAACACCGAGCAGCACGATGACGAGGCCGGAAAATGCCTGCGCCCGCGTCTTGTCGGCGATGAGCAGTATCACTGCGATCGCCGTCGCAAGGATGATGTAAAGCGCCGGCAGAAACGGATATCCGATCGCGCGGTACGGGCGTTCAGCGTCGGGCCGAAGCTTGCGCAGGCGAAAGAGTCCCACCGTCGTAAGAGCATAGAAAATGAGCGCCGCGAAAATCACGTAATCGAGGAGCTGTCCATACGTGCCGGTTAGACACAACAGGCTGACCCAGATCGACTGAGCGATGAGAGCGGCGGCCGGAACACTGTTGCGATTGAGATTCCCCGCGCGCGTGAAAAACAGCTTGTCCTTCGCCATCGCGTAGTACACACGGGCACCGGCGAGGATGAGGCCGTTATTGCAGCCGAACGTCGAGATCAGAATGGCGATCGCCATCAACGTCGCGCCTATGGGCCCGAAGATCGACTCGGCGACCGCGCTGCCGACGCGATCCTGCGTCGCGTGCGCGATTCCGCGTTCGACGACCGTCGCGGCATCGGCCGTTCCCTGCAGCGGCAGCACGCTGAGATAAGCGACGTTCGCCAGGATGTACAGCAGTGTCACGAGCCCGGTGCCATAGAGCAAAGCGCGCGGAAGATTCCTGCGCGGCTCGTGAACTTCAGCGGCGGCGAACGTCACGTTGTTCCAGGCGTCGCTCGAGAACAGCGAGCCGACGAGCGCTGATCCAAACGCGATCATGAACACACTGGAGAAGCCGACCGTGCTGAAATTGCCGGCGCCAAAATTCGCCGCAACCGCCTCAGAGTTGCGCCCGATCGTGAGTCCCAGAAGTATGAGAGCGGCCAGGGCCCCGGTTTTCACGATGGTGAGCGTGGTCTGAACGAGCTTGCCTTCCTTTACTCCGCGGAGATTGATCCAGGTCAGTATCCAGACCGTGACCAGAGCGATGAGTCGCTGTGGCGACAACCCGAGCTGAATCACGCCGCCGGGCGTGTTCACATCAAACTGAGGAAACCAGCCGAACCGGTCGGGAGTGATGTCGGGCCACAGCACGCCGAGGAAGCGCCCGAACGCCACGGCAACCGCTGCAATTGTGCCTGTCTGGATTACGACGAAAAGGGTCCATCCGTAAAGAAAGCCCATGAGCGAACCCATGGACTCTCTGAGAAAAACGTATTGGCCGCCTGCTCGAGGATACATGGCG
>Ga0190272_10000909_pt1 | contig 14465 bp, 13 predicted proteins | sample Popmic504T_FD_133746 | JGI IMG/M metagenome (GOLD analysis project Ga0190272, IMG submission 133746) | Populus adjacent soil microbial communities from riparian zone of Shoshone River, Wyoming, USA - 504 T | ecosystem: Environmental > Terrestrial > Soil > Riparian zone | place: USA: Wyoming...
CCGGGTCGTGATGCAGCACCTCGAACTCCGGGGCCGCGGTCACAGGCAGAGTCTATGAGGCGTGCGCGCGCTCCCGGCTGCGCTGGCCGAGCTGCTCGAGCCGGGCCTGCTCACGGCAGTCGGCGAGCCACCGGCGCGGATCGGCCATCCAGCGGTCGATCGACCATTCGACGCCGATCGCGGCGATGCCGTTGGCGGCGGCACGCTGCGCCTGCGGCAGCTCATCCAGTGCGGTGCGGGCGTCTCCGACCTCGTCGAGCAGCTCGACGGCTCCCGGCTCGCGGAGCTTGCGGAGGGACTCCTCGAGCTGGACCCGCACGTCGATCGCCGACTCGCCGCGCACGATCCCCCGTCCGGTCACGAGCTCGACGCCCAGCAGCTCGGAGTACCGACGCACCAGGCGCGCGTACGCCTTGCGGGCCTCGGCGTGCGGATCGGCCGCCGCCTCGGGGCGAAGCGCCCGCAGCATCCGGGTCGACTGCCGCGCGACGACGAGCGCCACGACGGCGACGATCATGGCGATGGCGCCGAGGGCCAGCGCGAGCAGGAGCAGGGTCTGAAAGTCGTCGGGTCCCATGGCGGGAACGTAGCGCTCCCGGGAGTGGAACGGTCTGCGCGCCCTCACGACACGCACGAACCTCAGGTTGAAGGCGAACTACTCTTCAGCGCCTCGTCCGCCGCCGACGTCAGGGCGCCCGCGAGCCATTCGGCGTCCCGGCTGATGCCGAACCGGACCACCAGATCGGTGATCGTCGCCGACCATTCCCGGCTCGCAGCGACCCCATGTGCCAGGGACGGCACGAGCGTGTCGACCTTGAACGACGCGAAGGCACTCTGCTGATAGGGAGAGAACTCCGAGGGATCGGCGTCGATACGAGCGGGGATCGACCCCCTCCTGAGGTTGAAGACCCGCTGGCCCTCGGTCGAGGCCACCGAGAGCAGCCACGCCTTGGCCGCGCGGTCATGCACGGCGCCCACCGGCACGACGAACGCGTCCGCGGTGAAGTCGAAGACGCCGTCGGTGCCGGGCGTCGGCCATGCCGTGTATCCGTCGCCGAACTCGAGTCCGGCATCGTCGAAGGCACCCGAGGCGAAGTCGGCCATGACCACGTACGCGGCACGACCATCCGCCACCGAGTCGACGGCCTCTTCCGCGTCGCGCGCACGACTCGCGGGGTCGACGAAGTCCAGCAGGGCCCCGTAGTGCTCGACCGCCTTCAGCACGTTCGGGCTCTCCCAGCTTCTCGCGCTGATCCAGAGGTTCCGGTACGCACCGGGTCCCAGGTCGGAGATGAGTATGGTCTCGAACAGCCCCACCTGAGTCCAGCCCTCGCCGAGAGCGAGAGGGTAAGCCACTCCGGAGGCGCGTACCTCGGCGAGGTCGGCCAGCCAGGCGTCGATGGTCTGCGGCGCGGTCGTCGAACCGACGCCGGCGGCATCCAGGAGTCCGGAGTTCACCCAGACGACGTTGACCCGGTTGATCGAGCTGGGCACGCCGTACTGGCGGCCCTCGACACTGAGCATGTCCTCCAGGTCGGTCCGGAAGACCGCCGCGTCGAGCTCGTTCTCGGCGAACCAGGACGTCAGGTCTTGCAGCGCGCCGGCATCGGCATACTCGACGAGGCTCTCACCGGCCACCGTCTGGAAGGTGTCGGGCGGATTGTCGGCGGTGAGCCGGGCCGCGAGCGCCTCGCGTGCCTGGCCGCCGCCGCTTCCGCTGACCGACGCATCGATGAACTCGAGCCCGGGATTCTGCCCGAGGAAGACACCGGCGAGCGCCTTGTATGCCACGCGGTCTGTGCCTGCGGTCCACCACGTGAACACCTCGACCTGATCCGCGTTGTTGGGATCGGAGCCGACGAGCGGCTCGGACGTCCCGCACCCAGAGAGGGCGACGAAGACCCCGAGCGCGAGGCTCCAGACGACCGGATTCCGTGCGCGCGAATGCGGTGCACGACGGTGTGCAGTTCGACTAGGCATTGGCGGGTTCCAATCCTCAAACATCGGATGTTTGGGGAACTTATCACGCGCAAGGAGCCGAATCTGGTCTCCAGACGATCAATTGATCGGAGGTCTGGCCCCAGTTGTGGCGGCACTCTTCCGGGCGGGGGTGCCCGCTCCGACGCATGGAATTGCGCGCGGATGGGCGTACTCTCGGGTGCGTGAGCAGGATCTACCGCATCCCCTTCGCCACGGTCTACCCGATGTACGTGACCAAGGTGGAGAAGAAGGGGCGCACGCAGGCCGAGCTCGACGAGGTCATCCTGTGGCTGACCGGGTTCGACGAGTCCGAGCTGCGCCGTCACCTCGCCGAGGGCACGAACTTCGAGGACTTCTACGCCGCCGCGCGCATGAATCCGAACGCGGAACTGATCACCGGGGTGATCTGCGGGATGCGCGTCGAAGAGATCGAGGATCCGCTGATGCAGAAGCTCCGCTACCTCGACAAGCTGGTCGACGAGCTCGCCAAGGGCAAGGCGATGGAGAAGATCCTGCGGGCGCCGGCGCCGGTCCCCGCCTCCTGACGCGTCGGCCCCGAACCGAGCACCACCCCGAGACATCACTCATGACCACACGTCACTCATGACCACACGTCGAGGAACGCCTTCACCGAGGCGATGTCGCGCCATATCCCCGCGATGTACCCGTCCGGGCGGATGAGGATCCATCCGCTGGGCTTCCCCGGAATGACCCCGATGATGGACTTCGCGATCGAATCCGCCTCGCCTGAGGGACCCACGTTGATCCCTGCGAGGAGGTAGTCCGGTGTGACGAGGGATCGGCGTAGGTTGATGACCCGGCGCCCCACGATCACCTCGATGTCGGGGAGCCGATCGCCGGCCCGGAGCCCGTCCCAGGTGGCTTGGCGCGGCGATCGAGCCAGGGTCCGGCCGCGGTAGTGGATGGCGATCTGCGAGATGGTGCGGAATCCGATGGCTCGCGCCGACCGCGATCGCACGAGGATCCCCAGGGCGATCGGCGCCAGCCGCGGACGAAGCCAGCGGACCAGGCGATTGGAGGTGGTCGCGATCCTGAACATCCGGTTCGTCGACCGCAGCACCTCACGAGCGATCGGCAGCCGTTCCTCCTCGTACGTGTCGAGAAGGGCGTCGAGAGCCGGATCCTGAACGACTCGAGCCAGCTTCCAGCCGAGGTTCACCGCATCCTGAATGCCCGTGTTCATTCCCTGCGCACCGGCAGGACTGTGGATGTGGGCGGCGTCGCCGGCGAGCAGAACCCGGCCCCGGCGGAACCGCTCGGCCCGGCGGCTCTGCACCTTGAACGTGGTCACCCAGACTGGCGCGCTCAGGCGATAGGTCCCCGGTCGACCGGCGGCATGCGAGTCGACGAGGTGCTGCAGGTCTGCGAGTCCGAGCGCTTCGGAAGCCGCGCCGCCGGGGAGCATCGCCAGCAGTCGCCAGGCCGCCGGAGAGCCGAGAGGAAAGAAGAACATGATGCCGGACGCCGACACGAACGCGTGAACGTGCCCGGGGTCGAGACCGTCGACGTCGAGGTCGGCGATGGCGAAGGACTGCGGGAACCCGCCGCCCGAGAAGGAGATCCCCGCTTGAGTGCGCACCGCGCTGTGTGCGCCGTCGCAGCCGACGAGGTACCCGGTTCGCCGGACCTCACGACCGGCCGCCGTCTTCACCTCAAAGGTGACCCCGCCGTCATCGGGCTGAACCGCCTCCACCGAGCAGTCTCGCTCCACCTCCACGCCGCGCTGTTCGAGCCACGCGAGAAGTATGCGCTCGGTCTCGGCCTGCGACAGGAACAGCAGGAACGGGTACGCGGTCTCGTCGTTGGCGTCGTCGAACAACGGGACCTCGACCGTGCGCCCCGCATGCAAGCCGATCGAACGCGCCTGATCGCCGGCACGCACGAGTTCGGCGGCGACGCCCGACCGATCGAGGACCTCGAGCGTCCGTGCCTGAATGGCCAGCGCGCGCGACTCGTGCACCGCATCCGGGGCTGCATCGACGATGCGGAACGGCACGCCGGCCTGATGGAGCTCGACAGCCAGCGTCAAGCCGGTCGGGCCTGCGCCGACGATCGTGACGGGCACGACGTCCGGGCCAGCCGACTCGACCATGGCCCGACCCTACTCGCGGCATCCGCCGGTCGCGGAGCCAGGCACGGAGCTGGAGACTTCCGGACGACAGAGGTTCAGGCCAGGAAAGACACGACTTGCCGCCCCACCTCCTCCGCACGTTCCGAGAACAGGTTGTGACCCCCGCCGTCGATCCACTCCACATGGGTGCGGGGGATCCGCGCGGCGATCCGCGCAGCGTTCTCTGGCGGCACGATGAGATCAGCGGTCCCCTGCAGGATCAGCGTCTCGCTGCGAATGGCGGGCAGGCGATCCCACGCCCCACGATATGCCTCCGCCGCTGCCAGCTGAGCGTCGTAGGCGCCGGCAGCAGGCATCCAGCGGGCGCGGCACGCGAGATCCTCGTCGATGAGGGCCGCTGTGGTGGATGCCGCGTAGGCGTACGGCACCGACGCACGCAGGGAGGCATCACCGGCAAGCGTGGACCGGGCCACGAGCATCTCGCGCACAGCCGCATCGGCCGGCACCGCATGCCCGTCGGCGGTATGGGTCGAAAGCAGCACGAGCTTCCGCACGCGCTCCGGGTGCGCGAGCGCGAGCTCTTGGGCGACGATGCCGCCCAGGCTCGTTCCGAGCACGTGGAGCGAGTCCTCGCCGATCGCCTCGGCGATCGACGCCGCGTCGGCCGCCATGCGCTCGATCGTCAAGCCCGCCACGTCCTCTTCGGCGTTGACGCCGATCCCCCGGTTGTCGAACGTGATGACCCGGTGATGATCGGTGAGCTGCGGCAGCAGCCGGAACCACATTTCCGCGGGGTACCCGAGACCCTGGATGAGCAGCAGCGGAGGGCCCACTCCCGCGCTCGACCACCTCATCGCGCCGCCGACGATCGCCTTCGGGGCGTCGCAAGGCCGGTGTCGAAGATCTCCGGGTGGTGCGAGAGCTCCTTGCGGGTGCGCCTGATGTGCGCGGCGAGAACCTGTTCGGCATCCTCGACGTCGCGGCGCCGGATCGCGTCGATAAGGGTCACGTGGTCGGCGGTGTTGAGTTCCATGTTGCTCGGCCACCCGCGGAGACGGACGAATGCACGGCGGTAGTGCTGGGTCGTGTTCCAGAAACGCTGCACCATGTCGTTGAGCTGCCCGATCCGGCAGCCGCTGTAGGTCAGGAGGTGGAGCTTGCGGTCGAGCGACAGGAACGTAGCGAGGTCGGTGGCGGCCTCGATGCCGGCCTGGAGGCGATCCAGCTCGTCGATGGTGTCCACCGACAGGTTCGGGATGCTCTCTGCGAGCACCAAGGGCTCGACCCGCTCGCGCAGCTTGTAGATCGCCTCGCACTCGGCGAAGTCCAGCCGTGACACGCGCGCGCCGCTGTTGGCTTTGAGCACAGTGAGGCCCTCGGCCTCGAGGATGCGGAGCGCCTCACGCACGGGCAGCCTGCTCGCGCCGAGCTCTTCGGCGACCGCATCCTGCCTGATCCGCTCTCCGGGCAGCAGTCGATCGTCGAGGATCATCTGCCTCAGGTGGTCGGCTACCCGTTCGCTCGCGAAGGCCACTGCTCCGTCGGACGCTTCGTCGGTCGGGTCGATCGGGTCGATCGGGTCGATCGGGTCGGTCGGGTCGGTCGCGTGGCTCATGCCAGCCTCTCTTCCTCTGGGCTCCGTGACGTATCGACGGCGGCTCGCAACTGACGGGTGTACCGATGCTCCGGATGATCGAGCACACGCTCGGTCGGACCCTCTTCCACGATCACGCCGTTGTGGCAGACCAGCAACCGGGTCGTCATCTGCCGCACCACGGCGAGGTCGTGGGTGATGAAGAGCATGCTCATCCCCTGCTCCGCCTGCGTCGTGCGCAGCAATTCGAGGATCTGGGCCTGCACCGAGACATCCAGCGCGGCGACCGGCTCGTCGCAGATCAGGATCCGCGGACGGATCGCGAGTGCCCGCGCGATCGCGACTCGCTGGCGCTCACCGCCGGACAACGTGTGCGGCATCCGGGTCGCGTACTCCGCGGGAAGGCCCACGCGCTCGAGAAGCTCCGGGACCTCAGTCCGGCCACCGCCGCGTATCTCCAGCGCCTCGGTGAGCGCCGCGCCGATCGAGAGCTTCGGATTGAGCGACGCGTACGGATCCTGGAAGACCATCTGCTCCGTGCGGTAGGCCTCGCGCCGCTGCGCGATCGTCAGGCCGGCGAAGTCGCTGACGTCGAGGCCGCCGACCACGATCTCACCCGAGTCCGCCGTCGCGAGACCCATCATGCAGCGCGCGATCGTCGACTTTCCGGACCCGGTCCCGCCGACGAGACCCAGTGCTTCACCTTCGCCGATCGAGAAGGACACCCCGTCGATCGCAGGCCTGGCCGCGTTGCGCCGATAGGACTTGGTGAGGCCCGACACCCTCGCGACATCGGGCGCCGCCTGGGGCTCCTCCACGCGCAACAGGGTCGCTCCATCTGATCGCCGCAGGGACGCTCGGACCGCATCCAGCCGGAGGCACGCCACCCCGTGCCCCGGGGTGACCGCGATCGGTTCGGGCCGGACGGTTCGGCAGGTATCGACCGCGAACTCGCAACGGGCTGCGAAGGGACACTGGGATTCGACGGTGCCCGGGCGCGGCACGTTGCCCGGAATAGGGTCGAACCTTTCGAGCACATGCGTGATCGGAGGTGCGGCGCGCATGAGTGCCCGGGTGTAGGGATGCTGTGCGTCGTCGCGCAGATCACGCGCGGCTCCGAGCTCCATGAGAGAGCCGGCGTACATGACCAGGATTCGATCGCAGACCCCGAACGCGACGCCGAGATCGTGGGTGATGAGTACGAGGCTCATCCCGCGGGCACGCTGGATGCCGCCGAGCAGCGCGAGGACGTCGCTCTGCGTGCTGGCATCCAGCGCGGTCGTCGGCTCGTCGGCGATCAGCAGTGCCGGATCCTTGGCGAGTGCGGCCGCGATCCCCACCCGCTGGCGCATGCCGCCGGACAACTCGAAGGTGCGTCGGGCCGCGACCGAAGGATCGAGCCCGACCTCGGCGAGTCGGCGGACCACCTCGTTCCGTGCGCGCTCGCGGTCACGTCGGACCTCGGGGACGAGGGACTCCGTGATGGTGGCGCCGACCCGCTGGAGCGGGTGGAGCATCGTGAACGGATCCTGCATGACCAGCGCGATCGTCGCGCCCCGGACCGCACGGAGCTCGGGCTCCGTGGCGTCGAGCAGGCTCTTCCCATCGAACTCGATGATGCCGGTGGCGAGCACGTTCGCCGGAAGCAGTCCGATGATCGCTTTCGCCGTCAGGGACTTGCCGCTCCCGGACTCGCCCACGATCCCGAGGGCCGCGCCGGGGGCGAGATCGAAGGTGAGATCCCGCACGATCCTCTCCGAGCGGCCACGCCCTTCGGCCCTGATATCGAGCGAGTCGACACGGAGCCCGCCACCGTGACGGCGGACGGTCGGCGGCGCGAGCACGGTCTCTACGGCGCTCATCGGCCGGCCTCGCCAGTGGCGCGCTCATGACCCCAGTCGCCGATCACGGTGATGCTAGCGGCGACCGCGACGATGGCGATCGCCGGAGCGGCGATGACCGCCAGATTCACGGTGATCAGGGTCTGTCCGTCCGCGAGCATCGTGCCCCAGTTGGCGGCGCCCGGTTCGACACCGATCCGCAGGAAAGCCAGAGCTGCGAACACCAGGATCGCCGTCACGAAGTCGAGCATCGCGGTGGTGATGACGGTCGCCCGCACATTCGGGAGCAGGTGGCGGACGACGATCCGGACGTCGGAGAGACCCATCGTGCGAGCCGCAGCGACGTACGGCAGCCCGATCTGAGCGAGCGTCGCGCTGCGGGTCTGCCGGATGGCGTGGGGCGAGGAGATGAAGGCGATCACAGCGACTGTCAGCCACAGGCCACCCTGGAGCACGCCGATGACGACGATCGCCACCAGCAGGCCCGGCAGCGACCAGATGAGATCGGCGACGCGCGAGATGATGTCGTCGGTCCGGCCTCCGAAGTAGCCCGCCAGAAGGCCGAGGGACGCCCCGACCAGCACGGTGGCGATCGCCACCACGATGGGGCCCGCGAGCGCGGGTCCGGTTGCGACGATGAGGCGAGAGAAGACGTCCCTGCCGAGCTGATCGGTGCCGAGCCAGTGCGCAGCGCTCGGCGGCGCAACCCCGAGCGCGAGATCCTGCAGGTCCGGATCGTACGGCGCGACGAGGGTGCCGAATACGGCGAGGAAGAGGAACACGAGGGCGGTGGCAGCGGCGACGACTATGGAGATGGGCACCCGCCGGAGACTTCTTCGGGGTGCGCCGGCGCGCGCCTCTGCGAGCCGGCTCATCGCGCCCACCGCCCGCGCAGTCGCGGGTCCAGCGCCGCCGACGCCAGGTCGACCAGCACGCTCACCACGATCACGTAGGCCGCCGAGACCAGGGCCAGCCCCTGAACTACCGGGATGTCCTTCGCACTCACGGCCTCGACCATCATCGACCCGAAGCCCGGGAGCGAGAACACGACCTCGACCAGGATCGCTCCGGGCAGGGCGACGATGAGCAGGAGCCCGAGCGAAGCGACCACGGGCAGTGCGACGTTGCGAAGTGCGTAGTTGAGCGCCACGCGGCTGCGCGACAGGCCGCGCGCGCGTGCGAAGGTCATGTAGTCCTGGCTCAGGACGTCGAGCGAGGCAGCGCGGGTCTGCCGCACCACGAGCGCTCCCAATCCGAGCGCGAGTGCGATCGCCGGCAGCACCAGATGACGGAGGCGGTCGATGCCGTCGTCGCCCGCGCCGTAGACCGGCAGGATCGGGAACTGCACGCCGAACAGGAAGATCAGCAGCGAGCCCACGGCGAACGGCGGGGCGCTCATCGCGAGGACGGCGCTGAACGTGATCGCGCGGTCGCCGGGCCGCCCCTTCCAGGCAGCTGCCGCGAGCCCGGCCGGGATGCCGATCATCGCGGCGAGGAGAAATGCCATCGCAGCGAGCTGCACCGAGATCGCCAGACGCGACGCGACGATCGACGAGACCGGGGCTCCGGAGACGATCGACCTGCCGAAGTCCAGCTGCAGTGCGCCGCCCAGCCAGTATCCGTACTGAACAAGGAACGGTTCATCGAGGTGGTATTCGCCACGGATCGCAGCGAGCAGCTCAGGGGTCGCCGGGCGGGCACCGAGCAACGTCGTCTCGAGAGAGCCGGGGGCGAGTGCCAGCAGGCTGAATACGAGGAAGCTCACCGCGATGAGCAGCATGATCGCGGCCACGGCCCGACCCAGAGCGCGTTGCCACATCACCGTGCCGATGTCAGATGCTCGAGAAGCGGCTCGATGACCAGACCGAGCGCGGCCGCGTCGAACTGGTGACCCAGTCCATCCACGATCACGAGGCGACTTCCGGGGATCAGGTCGGCGGTCGCCGTGGCGTGCACGACCGGGATGACGTGATCCTCGCTGCCGTGCAGCACAAGCGTCGGAGCCGTCACCAGGTGGAGCCGGTCGGTCCGATCCGGGGTCGCGATCGTCGCCGTGAGGTGGTTCCACACCGCTGACGCGTCGGCCGCCCGGTCGAAGCTTCGGCCGTGCAGGTCCCTGGTGGACCCATCGTCGAAGGACGTCGCGCTGCCGTTGACCCCACGCGAGAAGTCGGTCCAGCCGGCGGCGAACTCGTCCCGGGTCGGGTGCACCCCGGGCCCGGCGACCGTCGCGAACGCCGCCCAGGCGACCTCGTCTGGGCCGGGCAACGTCTCGGGCGCGGTTCCGGACGCGTAGGAATGCGACAGCGGCGTCGACGCGTACGAGGTAAGCGACAGCACCCGGTCCGGATGCGCGAGCGCGATCTCCTGCGCGACCATGCCGCCCATCGATCCACCGATGAGGTGGGCTGACGCGACGCCGAGCGAGTCGAGCACGCCGACCGCATCCGCGGCCAGGTCGGCGAGCGTGTAGGGCGCGGCCTCGAAGTCGACCACGCTCGACTCGCCCGTGTCGCGGTGGTCGTAACGGACCACGAAGTACCCGGCATCGGCCAGGCGCCGGCAGAACGCGTCCGGCCAGGCGATGCCCTGCCAGTACGCGGCCATGATCAGCAGGACGCACGGCCTGGACGGATCGCCGAACGATTCCGTCCAGAGCCGCACGTCTCCGACGTCGGCGAAGGCCTCCGTGTTCAGTTCGCTGCCTCTCCGGTGAGATCGTCGAGCCACGCACCGGTGATGAAGGACATGAAGTCCGGCGGTGTCTTGGACCCGTAGCCGTCACCGTAGACCAGCACGGTGTTCGGTGCGAAGAGCGGTACGTAGGGCATCTCCTCGGCGGCGACGGTGAGGATCTCCTGCGCCGCCGCCCACCGGGTCTCGCGGTCGCTCGACTGCGTCATGTCGAGGATGGTCGACTCGAGGTCCTCCGGAGCCCAGACGGCCATGTTGAACTTCGTCGGAGCCGCGTTGGCGGCACCCACCATGAGCGCCATCCCGCCGTTGGGGTCGGGCTGCAGGTCGCCGATCTGGAACATGCCCAGTTGCGCAGGCTTGAACATGTAGATGTCCGTCGCCCACTCGATGAACGTCTGCGGCTTCAGGGTCACGGTGATTCCCAGCGGCTCGGCCGCCTGCTGCAGGCTGAGCAGCACCGGCTCGGCAAAAGGCTCGCTCGACGGATACGGCACCTCGACCGCGAAGCCATCGGGTGTCGCGGATTTCGCGAGCTCCTCGGCAGCCGCATCCGGGTCGTAGCCGAATTGCGGGAGTCCCGTCAGGAACGACTCGAGAGCATCCTCGGATCCCGCCAGCGGGAGGAACTCGCCATCGGGCGCGAGCCCACGCATCACATCGGCCTCGTCCCCGTACGCGACGGACGCGAGCCCCTCACGGTCGACGAGGTGGCTGATCGCCAGTCGTGCGTGCACGTCGTCGAACGGCGGCCGGGTGGTGTCGAAGGTGAGGAAGGTTGACAGCAGGGACGGTGTGCTGAACACGGTCGCACCGCCGATGTCCGCCCACTGAGATGTGTTCTTGGGCGTGTTTACGTAGTTCGCGTGGATCTCACCGGAGCGCAACGCGAGCTGGGCGGTGTTGTCGGTCGTGAAGCCTGCGAAGGTCAGATTCTCGATTCGCGGCGCGTCACCCCAGTAGTCGGGGTTGGCGGTCAGCTCGACACGATCAGCGCTGAACGACCCGTAGACATACGGACCGGTTCCGATCGGCAGGCCGCCCGCGGTTCCGAAGTCGGGACCGGCTGCGACGGCTGCGTCGGCCTGCGAGACCAGCACGCCGAACGCGATCGAACCGCGGATGGCCGGATCGGGGTGGCCGAGGGAGACGGTGACCTGCAGGTCGCCGGTCGCCTCAACGCCCGCGATGCTGGTCAGGATCGATGCGGTCTGCGCTCCGCCTGCGGCGTCGATGGCACGCTCGACCGCGGCGACGACATCGTCTGCGGTGAGAGGAGATCCGTCGGAGAACGTCACATTCTCCCTGAGGTCGTACACGACCGTCGTGTCATCCGGCGTGCTCACCTCGGTCGCGAGGACCGGGGTCGCGACGCCGGCGCTGTCGAAACGCTCGAGCGGCTGGGTGACCATGACCGCGACCCCGGCCGTCCATCCGTTCATGTTCTTCGTCAGGTCGAGCGAGCTCGGCGGTGTCGGGATCCCGTACGTGAACGACTCGATCGGTCCGCCGGTCTCGGTGGCCGTGCCAGTGCCGCAGCCGGCGAGCGCGAGGGCGACCGCTGCCAGGCCCGCGATCAGGCCGGACCGGTGACGCCTCGAGGGGTGCGATGACGACATCGTTGTTCCTTCCATGCTGTGTTGTGACGCGCGACCGGCTGATCGCGCTCGGGTGGTGCTTCGAATGCCGGGCTCAGGCGAGCCAGGTCTTGATCTGCGTCACGGCCGTGGTTTCCCAGCCGAGCATCACGTGGTTGTCGAACCAGAGAGTGGAGCTGCCGCTCACGGTGGTGAGTCCGCCCGTGTCCGTGCAGGACGCGACGAACACGACCCCGTCCGACGGCCCGGTGTTCTCGGTCGAGGTCGGGATCGTCGGATAGCCGCCGCACAGGAGGTACACCCCGACCGCGGCGGGCGTCGCTGCGGCGCGCATGGTCGTGATCACCGATCCTTGCGCGATCGCGTAGTCGATCCCTCGTGACCAGGAGAAGGCTCCCCAGCCGCCGTAGTAGACCGTCCACCAATCCGCCCACGTGGTGTCGAGCGGGTAGACGCTGTCCCAGCGGTAGAGGGCCTGCCGCGCACCGGGGTACGCGTTCGCCGCCCCAGAGCCCGAATAGCTGTACCCGGGGTGGTTGTAATACGCCCCGAAGCAGAACAGGGTCTCTGACGCGATCGGGAAGTTCAGCGACCCACCGCATTCTGGCCAGACCGTTCCCATGTTCTGGATGCCGTGACGGTAGGGGGTGTCCATGCCCTTGTTGGGGCCGCCGAGCAGGACGAGCTTGCGAACGTCGTTCTGATACGACTGCCCCCACGCCGGCTTGACGCTCGACACATACATACGGGAGGCGAGGACGCCCTTCGACCATGCCACGACGTCGACCTTGGGGACGCTGAGCTGTGTCTTGATGATCCCGATGGCGTCGGCGATGATCTGCGCCTGCATGTAGTTGTCCCCGAAGGTGTGCGCGAAGCTGACCGCGAAGACCTTGTACCCTGCGGCGACCAGCGACTGCATCAGTCCGGTCGAGGGACAGGTGGCCCAGCCGCACCCACCTGGCCCGTTGAGGTTCGGGTTCGCCCACGCCTGGTCGGGATTCTGCGTGGCGCCCAGTACGAGGAGCACCGGGACGGCCTTGGGGTTCGTGTTCCAGCTCGGCGCGTAGTGCACCAAGAAGGTGCCGCTGCTCGGCTGCGTCACACCTCCGAAGTAGGTCAGCTGGGTGCCTGTCTGGTTGCCCCGGCCGTCGGCAGGGAAGATCTCGGTCGTGAAGTTGGGGTCGGGATCGTTCCAGCGCTCGACCTTCGTCCAACCGTTGATCACCGGCGAGAAGGTCGCCTGAAGGGTCGGAGAACCGGCTGCTTCCGCGGGAGCCGGCGGTGCCGTGAGAGGGCTGATCAATACCGCGAGAATCGCGAGTGCGATGACCGGGAGACGCTTGGACATGTCGTTTCCTCCGCCTTTGGAGTGACTGGGGCCGATTCCCCGCGAAGGTCATATTGGCACGTTTTGTATCCGATCCGTGCGTTGTAATCATTTCGTTACGTCAGTTCGCCAATGAAATAGGGAGTTCACCTCAATGCGGTGCGCCGATTGGATCAATATGGGCTGCTCAGGCGGGCTGGAGCAGCGAAAGCGACGGGTCTGGGATTCGGCAGCAGCGTTCATCGCGTCGGCCGGCACGATCGCCTTCGGGGGCGTGCCCCCGCGCTACCCTGCGGTGTTCTTACGGTCGCGCCACGCTAGCCAGCGATCGACGACCGACAGGTCGTCGTACGGCCCGTTCACGCCGACTGTGAACAACGTCACGCCTTGGTCGAACAGCGCATCGGCATACTGCTCGTCGTACTTGGCGACCTCGTTCGAGATCTCGATCTCGCCGATCTCACGGCCCACCGCATCGCAATGCTGCTGAAGCACGGACAGCTTGTGATCGAACCTCTCACCACTGGCGAACGTGTGCCAGATGTCGGCGTATTCGGCGACCAGCCGCAGCGTCTTCCGCTCCCCCGACCCGCCGATCATGACCGGGATGTCGCGAACCGGGGGCGGGTTCAGCGCCTTCCAGCGCGCCTCGATCCGCGGCAACGCCTGGGCCAGGTCGGCCAGCCTCGTGCCCGGAGTGCCGAACTCGTAGCCGTACTCGTCGTAGTCCCGCTCGAACCAGCCGGCGCCGGTGCCGAAGATGAACCTGCCGTCGCTGATGTGGTCGATCGTGCGGGCCATGTCGGCCTGCAGATCGGCGTTGCGATAGCTGTTGCAATTGACCAGGCAGCCGATCTCGATGCGGCTCGTGAGCTCTGCCCAGGAGGCGAGCGCGGTCCACGACTCGAGGTGGACGCCGTCCCGGTCGCCGCTCAGTGGAAAGAAGTGATCCCAGTTGAACAGGATGTCGGCGCCGGCATCCTCGACCCGCCTCACCGCATCCCGAATCTGCGGGTACGTGGCATGCTGCGGCTGCAGTTGCACCCCGATGCGGACGGGTCTGGACGGGCGGACGGGCACGACGTCCAGCCTACGGTCGCATATCGCCCGCACGTCCGCTGTCTCGGAAGGCTCGTGGCAACGGCAGGAGTGACCGACCCGCCGAAACGACGAAGCCCCCGGATTGAACCGGGGGCTTCAGGCTGGTGACCCCAGCGGGATTCGAACCCGCGTTACCGCCGTGAGAGGGAGTTCAGGGAACACTGTTGCTTCTGGCCCTCCGCAAGATCGGCATGTTTGTGTGGTGTTTTGAGTGCGCGAGGTTGGCACATCCGAC
>Ga0190272_10000910_pt1 | contig 14455 bp, 13 predicted proteins | sample Popmic504T_FD_133746 | JGI IMG/M metagenome (GOLD analysis project Ga0190272, IMG submission 133746) | Populus adjacent soil microbial communities from riparian zone of Shoshone River, Wyoming, USA - 504 T | ecosystem: Environmental > Terrestrial > Soil > Riparian zone | place: USA: Wyoming...
CCGGCCGCGGAGCCACAGCCGCAACCCAGGGCCCTCACCTCACCCGGCGGCACCGTCCTGGCCCGCTGCACCCCGGGGGTGGAGATCGTGTCGACCACGCCCGCGCAGGGGTACGGGGTGGAGAGCGTCGAGCCGGAGGACGGCAGCACGCGGGTCCGCTTCCGCAGCGGCGGGCACGGCCGTGGTGACGGCCGCGTCGAGGTGTACGTCCGCTGCACCGACGGCCAACCGACCGCCACCGTCGAAACCGACTCGTAGCCTGTGGACAAGTCGTGAGTGGCATGTGGTGTTGGAGCACCAAACGCCACTCACGAGTGTCAGCAGAACCGCGGTAGGTGGTGGGCCCACTGGGAACGCCAGGACGGCCAGTCGTGCGGCACGTCGTGGCCCCACAGGTCGAGCTCGTGGCGGATTCCCTTGGCCCCCAACAACTCCGCCATGCGGCGCGTGCTGGGAAGCGACCCGGTGGTGTCCTCCCATTGACCCTGGCCGCACACCAGCAGCACCGACACCTGGGCGCGCAGCCGGTCGAGGTGGTCGCCGTGCAGGTTCGGCACGTACTGCACCGGGTTGGCGAAGTACGCGGCCATCCCCTGCTCGCCCCACGCCCGCCAGGTCGCCGGGTCGTAGTTGCCGGAGAAGCCCATGGCCAGCGGGAACACGTCGGCGTGCCGCAGCGCGATGTTCACCGCGTGGTACGCGCCCATCGAGCACCCGGCCGCGGCGAGGTCGGAGCGGCCGCCGCTGTCCTCGCGGATGAACGGGGCGACGGTGCCGAGGATCCACGACTCGTACCGCTCGTGGTGGCGCGCCCGCTCCTCCAGCGGCAGGTGCGCCGCCGACCAGCTGGCCGCGTCGTAGGAGTCGACGCAGTACAGCTTCACCCGGCCGCCGTCGACCAGGCCGCGGACGGCGTCGACCATGCCGTTGGACTCGGTGTCGTGCGCGCTGCCCTGCTCCGACGGGAAGACCAGCACCGGCCGGCCGTAGTGCCCGTGCACCACGACCCGGCCGTCGGCCACCTGTTCCTCACGCATCGCGCTCACCCCAGACCGTGTTCAGCAGGTCGACCAGGTGCGGGTCGAAGGCGTCCCGCCACGCCGTGAAGTTGTGCAGGTCCGGCACCTCGTGCAGCGCCGCCGGGTAGCCCTGGCGGTGCAGCGTCGCGGCCATCAGCCGGTTGTTGTGCACGTTCTCCTCGCCGGCGCCGCAGGTCAGGACGACCGGCACCGGCGAGGGGGCGCGGGCCGCCGCGTGCACCATCGCGGTGTACCTGGTGATCCGCCGGTAGAACGGGAACGTCGACTCGCACTCGTCGTACTGGGGCACGAAGAAGCTGCCGGACTGCAGGAACAGCCCGCCGACGCCGCGCGGGTGCCGCCGCTGGACGTGCAGCGCGGCGAGGCCGCCGAGGCTCGCGCCCATGACCACGGTGGGGCCGGCGGTGCGCAGGGCGGCGTGCAGGGCGGGGATCACCCTGGTGGCGAGGGCCGCGCTGTACCCGGCGTTGGCCGAGTACCGCTCGTTGCGCGGGCCGGGGCCGGCCAGCGCCAGGTGGAACGGCGGCACCCGGTCGTCGGCCACCATCGCGGCGGCGAACGCCCCGAGCCCGGCCAGCCGGTCGTACTCCGGCCCGTCGTGGGCGATCAGCAGCAGCCGGCTCGGCGTGTCCGGTGAGAGCACTGTGACCTCGATCGGCCCACCGGCGGTCTGGACGGCCAGCTCGGCCCCGACCTCCCAGCGCGGGGCGTTCGGGCGCAGCCAGGCCGGTGCGCGGTACTCCGGCATCTCCAGCACCGACTTGTCGCCGAACGCCCCCGGCGCGTACCCGTGCCCGGCCGGGTCGTTGATCGTCTCGACGCCGCCGTCGGGGTGCATGAGCCGCAGCCGGTACTCCATGCGCTGCACCGGCGGCCGCGGCAGCGTCAGGATCCAGCCGCCGGACGCCTCGTCGTACCCGAAGTCGAGCGCCTCACCCGGCAGGCCCAGCTCCTGCTCCAGCCGCACCGCGGTCAGCCCACGCTCCGGGTCCGGCAGCAGGAATCCGATGGTGTCGGCATCGACCCACGGACCGGCCGCAGCTGCCACCTGCGGTTCCACCATGGTGCAAGACCCTAATGCCGGACGCTCGCACCCCGCCCGACCGACGGCTGCACTCAGTCAAGCCATCAAGTATGCGTCGTCCGAATACCCTGGCGGCATGAGCAGGACGACCAACGACCTGGACGACGACGTACTCGATGCCGCCGCGCGCGAGCTGGGTACGACGTCGAAGGTCGACACAGTGAACGCCGCGCTGCAGTACGTCGCCGACCGACGCAAGCGGGCCGAGGCGTTCGACGATCCACTGATCTGGGGTACTCCTGACCTGGCCGACCCGGACGCCATGGCGAGGGCCCGCTACTGATCCCTGCCGTGCTCGATCTGGTCGACACCAGCGCGATGGCCCGGATCGCACGGCCCGAGGTGCATGTCGTTCTCGACCGGCTGCGATCGCCGAGCACCATGCGGCCACCGTGTTGCACGCCGACGCCGACGCCGACGCCGACTTCGACCACGTCGCGGCGGTCACCGGGCAGTTCACGCAGTGGGTGGTTCCGCGCGGCTCGACCGACTGAGCAGGGTCGACCGAGGTCGACCGAGGTGGACCGAACGGCGCAGTCAGCACGGCGGAAGAAGTAACCGCGCGACACCGGGTGCCATGGTCGTACCCCAACCCGGCGACGCGGACTCAGAGGTGCCCATGGCTGAGGACTGGCGGCCACCGGGCGAGCCAGGGCCACGCTGCACCCGAACGCTGCGACTGCGTCAGGGGGTCCGCTCCGTCACGGCGCCGGACGGCGCGGTGGCGCTGGTGCACGACGGCCTGCGGGGCGAACGGCTGGGAACGCTCACTGCGGGCGAGGCGGCCGTCCTCCAGCAGCTGGCGACCGGCGAGCACACCGAGCGAGACCTGCTGCGGACGCTGGCCGAGCACGACGGCACGGACCGCGCGGCGGCCGGGATGCTGCTGCCCCGGCTGCACGTCGGCGGCTGGCTGACCGTCCACCTCGGACACGAGGACCACCGGCTGCTGTCGATGCGGCCGCTGGCCCGGCACCGGGACCTGGAGCAGCCGCGCGGCAGGCCGCCGGCCGAGCCCCGGTTGTGCCGGTTCGCTGTGCTGCGCCGCGAGGGGGACGCGCTGGCCATGGAGTCGCCGCTGTCCGACGTGGCCGTGACGGTGCACGACCCGAGGGTGCTCACGCTGCTGCACCACCTGGCCGCCGGCCCCAAGTCGGCCGGCCGGGATGCGGCCGACCGGGCGATGGCCGACCCGGTGGCGATCGGCCTGCCGTCGAGCATCGTCTCCGAGCTGGTGGCGGAGCTGGCGTGGTGCGGCTTCGTCAGGGAGGCGGGCGAGGACACCCTGCCGGACCTGGCCGTCGAGCAGTGGGGCGGCCACGAGCTGTGGTTCCACTCGCGGAGCCGGGCCGGCGCCCACGACCTGCCGTTCGGCGCCACCAACTGGGCCGACGGCCGCTTCACCCCGCTGCCGGCCCGTCGGGAGCCGTTCCCGGCGGAGGCCGTGCGGCTGCCGACGCCCGACCTTGACGCCATGGCCGACCCGCCGCTGAGCGCCGTGATGAACGCCAGGCGGTCCGTCCGGTCGCACGACGCGACCCGCCCGCTGACCCTGGACCAGCTGGGCGAGTTCCTGTATCGCAGCGCGCGGGTGACGAGGGTGGCGGTCGCCGGGCTCAGCGAGGAGACGCTGCGGCCGTCGGCGTCGGGTGGCGCCCTGCACAGCCTGGAGATCTACCCGCTCGTCACCGACATGGCAGGGCTCCCGGCCGGCATGTACCACTACGACCCGTTCGACCACGCCCTGGAACCGGTGCCGGCCGACGGGTTCGCGCTGACCCAGCTGGCCGGGATGGCCGGGGTGGCGGTGGGCCTGCCCGGGCCGCCGCAGGTGCTGTTGCTGATCTCGGCCCGCTTCGGGCGGGTCATGTGGAAGTACCAGAGCATGGGGTACGCACTGATTCTCAAGGACCTCGGCGCCCTCATGCAGACGATGTACCTGGTGGCCACCGCGATGGGGTTGGCCCCGTGCGCGATCGGCTCGGGGGACAGCCGACTGTTCGCCAACGCCACCGGGGCCGATCCGCTCGCCGAGACCAGCGTCGGTGAATTCGCGCTCGGCAGCCGCCGCCTTCCCGACCGGCCATAACGGCAGATCACGGCCCGATATACCTCTGTCCGTAGGTGTCCAAAGTATGCCGTACCGAGATAGTCCGAACGGCCCTTTACAAGCCGGTCGGAGTGCCAACCGGTGCCCCTGACGAGGGAAAACCAGGAAAGTATCACATCGTAGTCACGCGGACACGGCTCGTAGTGATCCGTCCGTGATAGGCCGTTCGCCGGACAGATACTCCGTCCGGCCGCGTTCGGTCGGCGCGTCAAACCTGCCGTTCGTCGCTTTCTCGAATTGGCTATGGCGTTGGTGATCACGCCTTCGCTAGCGTCGCCGCCGCATCCTCCGGGGGACTGCACTATTCGGAGGCTGCGCTGCGTTGGAGGACTGTCGGGGCTCTGCGGTGCAGCTGGTTCGAGAAAGCGGTTCACGGATGGCCGAGACCTCTGGGCACGATGGCGGTGCCCAGCCCGTAGAGGCAGCACGACGAGCGAAGGGCAGGCACCAGGCGGCGGCACCCCCTGATGGGCGCATAGGTCGGCGCGGCATCCTGTTCGCGCTGGCCGGAGCGGGCGCCAGCGCGGCGGCGTGCATGCACGTCGCGACGACCGTCAACGAGACGCCGCTGGAGCGCCTCAAGAGCAGGCCGCGGGCCGCGCCACCGCCCGCGCCCAACCTGATGAACCGGCCGGCGGGCACCCGCCCGGTCGACGGCGGCGCGTACCCGGACCGGGACGCCAGCTACGCCAGCGGGGTGATGAGCCCTGGGCAGCCGCAGTCGACCGGCGCGACCCTGTCCGGCCCGGCCGCGGCCGCGGCCCGCGCCGAGGTGGCCGTGCCGACGATCCTGGCGACCGACCCGGCGCTGCACCTGTTGCGCCGCACCACGTTCGGCGTCACGCAGACCGAGCTGGCCGAGGTCCGTCAGGTGGGCATCGACCGCTGGTTGCAGGACCAGCTCGAACCGGCGAAGGTCGCCGACGCCGACGCGGACCACGTCTGGTCCGGCTACCGCACGGCGAGCATGAGCCCGGTGCAGATCCGCGGGGCGATCAAGAAGTACAGCTGGGACGCGATGTTCGAGTACGGGCAGGCCACCCTGACCCGTCAGCTGTGGTCGCGGCGCCAGGTGTACGAGGTGATGGTCGACTTCTGGGCCAACCACCTCAACATGACGATGCCGAGCGACGCCGCGTGGGACGTGGGTGTCTCGTACCACAACGACGTGATCCGCAAGCACGCCATCGGCACGTTCACCGACCTACTGCTGGACGCCATGCGGCACCCGGCGATGCTGTCGTACCTCAACAACAACGAGTCGAAGAAGTCGGCGGTCAACGAGAACCTCGGCCGCGAGCTGCTGGAGCTGCACACCGTCGGGGTGAGGAGCGGCTACACCGAGACGGACGTGCGCAACAGCGCCTACATCCTCACCGGCCGGACCATCGACGGCGAGACCGGAGCCTTCAAGTACGACCCCAAGCGACACTGGACCGGCCCGGTCACGGTGCTGGAGTTCAGCCACGCCAACGCATCCGCGGACGGCGGCCTCGACGTCGGCGACGCGTACCTGCGCTACCTCGCCGCCCACCCTGCGACCGCCAGGTCGATCGCCCGCAAGCTCGCGGTGCGGTTCGTCGCGGACAACCCGCCGACCGCGCTCGTCGACCGGCTGACCGAGGTGTATCTGCAATCCGGGACCGCGATCCACCCGGTGCTGTGGGCGCTGTTCAGCTCGACGGAGTTCTGGGCGTCGGTGGGGCAGAAGACCAGGCGGCCGTTGGAGAACGTGGTCGCGACGGCCAGGACCCTCGGGGTGCGACCGGGCGCGGACAACGAGGCGACCAAGAAGGGCGTCGGCAGCCTGTACTGGAGCCTCGACCAGCTCGGCCACCGGCCGCTGGCGTGGGCCCCGCCCAACGGCTACCCCGACGTGCAGGCGGCGTGGGCGTCGGCCGGCGGGATGTTGCAGCAGTGGAACCGCCACCGTGGGCTCGTCCAAGGCTGGTGGAAGGAGCTGACCTACGTCAAGCCGGAGCAGCTCGTGCAGGCCGGGACGGTGGGCGAGTTCGTCGACGGCCTGTGCGATCGGCTGCTCTTCCAGCGCATGCTGCCGGCGCACCGCGACGCGCTGCTCGCCTTCGTCGGTGAACCGGCCGGCAAGGCCTTCACCAGCTCGAACCTCAAGGGGATGGCCGGCCACCTCGCGCCGCTCGTCCTCGACTCCCCCTACTTCGCCCTCCGGTGAGGGCACGTCCTGTGAGGCACTCCTTGAACGGCAACGTGAACCAGGGCGAGGCGGCGCTGCGTACCCGCGCCGAGAACGTCCGTACCCAACAGCAGGACCGCGCGGGCGCCTGGAGCCGCGGGTTCACCCGACGGCGGCTGCTCGCCGGCGCCGGGTTCGCCGGCGTCGCGGCCATCGGCAGCCAGCTCGTCACCACGAGGGTGTCGTTCGGCGACCCGACGCAGAACTCCGGCACGCTCGTCGTGGTGTTCCTGCGCGGCGGCATGGACGGGCTGTCCGTCGTGGTGCCGGCCGACGACCCGCACCTGCTCGCCGCGCGGCCGAACATCGCGGTCAGGGCCGGGTCCCTGCTACCGCTGGACCGCGGGTTCGGGCTGCATCCGGCGCTGGCGCCGCTGCACAAGTACTGGGGCACCCGGCAGCTGACCGCGGTGCCCGCCCTGTCGACGCCCGACCTGTCGCGCAGCCACTTCCAGGCGCAGGACTGCCTGGAGCGCGGTGGGTCGTCCACCGACGCCGCGGCCGGCGGCTGGCTCGACCGGGTGCTCACCGAGCTGGGGCCGGGTACCACGTTCCGGGCCATCGCGGAGGGGTCGACGCTGCCGCGCTCGCTCGTCGGGGGCAACGGCGCCCTCGCGCTGCGCGGCATCGAGTCGTTCAAGCTCGGCGGGTGGGACGGCGTGCACGACAAGACGGTGCAGGCGCTCACCACCCTCTACACCGGGTTCGACCACCCGCTGGCCACCCAGGCCGCCACCACCCTGGCCGCGCTCGACACCGCGGAGACGATCGCGGCGACCGACTACAAGCCGGCCGTGGAGTACCCCGACCACGGGTTCGCCACGTCGCTGGCCAACATCGCCCAGCTGGTGAAGTCCGACGTCGGGCTGCGGGTGGCGTGCGTGGACCTCGGTGGGTGGGACATGCACACCGGCCTCGGCAAGGTCGACGGCGGCGACATGCTGCGGATGCTCACCGCGCTCGGCGGATCCCTCGCCGCCTTCGCCGCCGACCTGGGGGACAAGCTCGACGAGGTAACCGTGGTGACCATGACCGAGTTCGGCCGCCGCATCGAGGAGAACGCCAACAGCGGCTGCGACCACGGGCACGGCTCGGTGGCGCTGCTCCTCGGCGGCAAGCTCGCCGGCGGCACGGTGCACGGCAACTGGCAGGGCCTCGCCCCCGAGGTCCGCGACCACGGCGACGTGCCGGGCTCCAACGACTACCGCAACCTGCTGGGCGAGCTGGTCACGGCCCGCCTCGGCCTGTCGGCGGCCGCGCTGGCAAAGATCTTCCCCGGCCACACCGTGGAGCCCATCGGGATTGCTCGCTGACGCTCGCTCGTGAGTGGCGTTTGGTGTTCTGACACCAAACGCCACTCACAAGCGGGCAGCGCCCCGCAGGTCCGGAACCACGTCCTCCAGCCGCTCGGCCAGCTGGTCGAGTGAGCGGCCAACGTCGTCCAGGTGAAAGCGCAGGGACTGCACCCTGGCGAGGAACCCCAGCTCGACGGGCAGGTCGTCCTCGGCCGGTCGTGGCACCTCACCGATCAGCAGCGGGATGACCAGCACGTCGTTGGTGTAGGCCTCGACGATCTCCCGACGGGGCCAGTCGGCCGGGTTGTCGACCGCCCGCCTCTTGGGGTCGCCGAGATCGGGAATCATGAGCCAGTCGGGGCCGATGACGGCGACGAGCACGTCACAGCGCCGCACCCGTTTCCTGATGACCCGGTCGAAGTCGTCCCCGTCCAGGACCGACCGGCTGGACAGGAAGAGGTGTTGCCGGCCGAAGCGGTGCGACAGGTCCCGCTCGATCAGCAGGGCCAGCTGGTCACCGTCGCCGGCGCGGTGGTTGACGAAGACGCGTGCCAAGGGTTCCTCCTCTGTGGTCGCGGCGCCGCTGTCGACGCGCCGACGGCATACCCCGTGGACGGGAACGTGCCGATGGTGCACGATCAACGGCATGTTGCAGGATGCAAGTTGCAGTCAGGAGTGCGGGCAGCCTAGACCCGAACGTGGGACAGACGCCAGCCCGCCTGGATACGCTGGGTACCCAGAGTTCGCCTCCGGCCCGGATCCGGTTACCGAACGGAGGTACGCAGGTGGATGAGCCCACGGGCCCCACCAGTCCTGTGGTGGACCGCAGGCGGCTCGCGAGGGAACTCCGCAGGCTGCGCACCCAGGCCAACCGGACGATCTACGAGGTGGCCGCCCGCCTGGAGTGCTCGCCAGGCAAGATCAGCCGGATCGAGACGGGCGTCGTCGGGGCGCAATCGCGGGATGTGCGGGACCTGCTGGACCTGTACGAGGTGAACGGCGAGGAACGCGAACTCCTGCTCGACCTCGTGCGCGGCGCCCGCAAGCGCGCCTGGTGGCACGACTTCACCGACGTGGTGCCGCCGGCCTCGGCCCGGTTCTACGGGCTGGAGGCCGGCGCCGCGACGATCAGCGGCTACAGCTGCACGCCGCTGGTACCCGGCCTGCTGCAGACCGTCGCCTACGCGCACGCCCTGGTCGGCGGGGTCGGCGCCGACGAGGACGTGGTGGCCAGACGCCTCGAGCTGCGGGTGCGCCGCAAGGAGCTCCTCAGCAGGACAGAGGGCGCACCCCATGTCCGGTTCATCATCTCCGAGGCGGCGCTGCAGGCCAGGGTCGGCGGCCCGCAGGTGCTCGCCGACCAGCTGCGACACCTGACCGAGGTCTCCAACCGGCCCAACGTGACGATCCAGGTGATGCCGATCGAGACCGGCGCGCACCTCGCCATCGGCACCGTGTTCACGATGTTCGGCTTCCCCGACCACGCCGACCAGCACATCGTCTACCTCGAACAGCTCGCCGGGAACGCCTACGTCGAGAAGCCGGAGGAGGTCGCGGTGTACGCCGCCGCCCTCGCCGAGGCGACCGACCTGGCGCTGGACCCCGAGGAGTCCCGACGGCTCGTCGCCCGCCGGTCCGGCTCGATCCACTGAGGACCCGGCGGGCTCGCCCTAGCCGTCGAACTCACCGCGCCGGACCCCACCCACGAACGCCTCCCACTCGGCGAGGGTGAAGACGAGAGTGGCGGCGCCCGGACTCTTCGAATCGCGGATGGCCACCCCAACAGCACTCATCGCCACCTCGACACAGGTCGAATCCGTTCCGGCGCACAGACTGCTCCGTCGCCAACCACGAAAGCCGTCATCCTGTTCTACTGAGCACACCTTGTCCCCCAACACCCCATCGATCCGCTCGTACACAATGATGACACGAGAACCCGTCGTCGACGTGACAAGAATGGGACATAAAGCACTTCTTCGCCGAAGCAGCAGCTCAGGAGGCGGTCAAGCCCACTCGAGCGCATTGCCGTGAATAGCGCGTCCCAGCTCGTGGCGCTCGAAACAGGTATGCACCTACCGTCCCTCTACGTACGTAGTCGAATTAAACTGGGTACCGCCGCCACGCGCCGTAGCGTGGCGAATACATTCGCCACGGCAAGCGCCGTGCCGCCGCGGCCGCTCCCCGGTGAGGCGCGGCCACCACCCGTGAGCAGAAACCGGTGCGGGAGCACCAGTTTCTGCTCACGGGTGGCTCGCGTACCGTCTGCCGGCGTGGCCACTCTCGTGTCTTTCCACGCCCACCCCGACGACGAGTGCATCGGGTGCGGCGGAGTCATGCGCAAGGCAGCCGACGAGGGGCACCGCGTCGTGCTCGTCGTCGCCACCCGCGGCGAGGCCGGCGAGGTGCCGGACGGCTTCCTGGCCCCCGGCGAACAGTTGTGGGAGCGCCGCGTCGCCGAGACCGAGGCGTCCTGCGCGATCCTGGGCGCGCACCGGATCGAGTTCCTCGGCTACGTCGACTCGGGGATGATGGGCACCCCGGCCAACGACGCGCCCAACTCCTTCTGGACCGCGCCGGTGGAGGAGGCCGCCGAGAAGCTGGCGGCGATCCTGCGCGAGGAGAACGCCGACGTCCTCACCTGCTACGACGACAACGGCGTGTACGGACACCCCGATCACATCCAGGTGCACCGCGTCGGCGTCCGCGCCGGTGAGCTCGCCGGCACCCCCCGCGTCTACCAGTCGACGGTGAACATCGACCACCTCAGGGACGGGATGCGCGAGCTGTTCGCGCACGCCGACGCCAACAACCTCCCCCGGCCGGAGCTGCCCGACTTCCAGGAGGACGTGTTCGGCAAGCCGCTGTCGGACATCACGGCCGCCGTCGACGTGTCGCAGTACCTGGAGCACAAGCGCAGGGCGATGCAGGCCCACGCCAGCCAGATCAGCGACGAGTCGTTCTTCCTGGCCATGCCGCCGTTCGCGTTCTCGCTGGCGTTCGGCACCGAGTGGTTCATCCGCGCCGGCGAGGGCCCCGGCATCACCGAGACCGACCTCATGACCGGCCTCTGACCCCGGCGTTGGGTCACAGGGCGGCTCAGGCGTTGAGGGCCGTCAGTTCGTCGGTGTCGAGCTCCAGGTCGGCCGCCCGGGCGGAGTCCCGGATCGTCTCGGGGCGGGACGCGCCGGGGATCGGCACGACCGTCGGTGACAGCGTCAGCATCCAGGCCAGGCACACCCGCTGCGGGCTCACCCCGCGGGCGGTGGCGACGGCGTCGAACACGTCGTTGCTCGTCCCGAGGTCAGCGGCCCGGCGGATACCGCCGAGTGGGCTCCACGGCAGGAACGCGATGCCCAACTCGGCGCACAACCGCAGCTCGGGAAGGCTCCTGCGCACCGCGGGCGAGAACTGGTTCTGCACCGACACCAGGCGCCCGCCGAGCACCTCGTTGGCCTCGCGGATCTGGTCGGAGCTCGCGTTGGAGATGCCGGCCATCCTGATCTTGCCCTCGTCCAGCAGGTCGCGGAGGGCGCCCACCGACTCAGCGTAGGGAACCGACGGGTCGGGGCGGTGGAACTGGTAGAGCCCGATGGCGTCGACGCCGAGGCGCTTCAGCGACGCCTCGCACGCCTGCTTCAGGTGCCGCGGCGAGCCGTCGAGGGTCCACGAGCCGTCGCCGGGGCGCACGTGCCCGCCCTTCGTCGCGACCAGTACCTCGTCGGTCGCCCCGCCGTACGAGGCGAGCGCTGCGGCGATCAGCGACTCGTTGTGGCCCGCGTCGTCGGCGTTCAGGTGGTAGGCGTCCGCGGTGTCGATCAGGGTCACCCCGGCGTCGAGCGCGGCGTGCACGGTGGCGATCGAGCGGGCCTCGTCCGGCCGCCCCTCGACGGACATCGGCATCCCGCCGAGCCCGATCACACCGACGGACCGGTCACCGATGCTGCGAGTTCGCATACGCGCGCTCCTTACCTGATGGGGTCAGCCGTCAGCCTTCCCGCCGACGCCATCGGCCGCCACCCGGGCCGGGTCGTTGGGGTGCGTGGCCAGCGTGTGGACCTCGATGCGCATGTACGGCCACAACGGCAGCGACGCGACCGCGTCGTGCAGGGCGGTCGCGTCGGGCGCCTCCCACACGCCCCAGTTCGCTCGCCGGCCCGGCACCCGCCACAGCCGCACGATCGTGCCGGACGCGGCCAGCTCGGCCACCCGGTCGCGCTCGGCGATGTACAGGTCCCGCCGCTCCTGGCCGGACACGGCCTGGTCGAACTCGATGTCGATGACGTGCACCAGAAACTCCATGCCGCTCAGCCTGCCAGGAAACGGGCCGTCGGCCAGGGCGTGTCTGGTGGATCTATGCCGAGCGAGCGGTGATCCAGGTGGTGGCTCGCAAGACCGAGGAGGGGCCGATACCTCTGTTGTATCGGCGCCGACGAGAACGCCGCGATGCGCCACCTGGGCGCCGCGCAGCCGGCTGGATGATCCGCCAGACATGCCCTAGCGTCGGCGGCGATGATCCCCGAACTGGTCGACACCGTGCTGGACCGCTCGCTGCTGCTCGGCTACACCCGCATCGGACCGGCCGTCCGCCGCCGGCTCGGCTGGGCGGCCGACCCGGAGGCGGATGCCCTGAACGGCCGCGCCGCGCTGGTCACCGGAGCCAACTCGGGGCTCGGCCGGGCCTCCGCCGCCGGGCTGGCCGGGCTCGGGGCGGCCGTGCACCTGGTGGTGCGCAACCGAACCCGCGGCGAGGACGCGGTGCGGTCCATCCTGGCCGAACAGCCGGGCGCCGAGCTGCACCTACACGTGTGCGATGTCGCGGACCTCGACTCGGTGCGCGCCTTCGCCGGGGCGTTCACCGACCCCGTTGGCCCTGCTGGTGCACAACGCCGGCGCGGTCCTCCCGAGCCGTACCGAGACAGCGCAGGGCGTCGAGGCCACGTTCGCCACCCACGTGCTCGGGCCGTACCTGCTCACCGGGCTGCTGCTGGACCGGCTGGCGTCGCCCCCGGCGGCACCACCCGGCCGGGTGATCTTCGTGTCGTCCGGCGGCATGTACGCCCAGCGGCTGCCGGCCGACGACCTCCAGTACCGGCGCGGCGACTACAAGCCGCTGGTGGCCTACGCCCGCACCAAACGGATGCAGGTCGTGCTCGCCGAGCTCGTCGCCGGGCGGGTGCGCGACCACGGCGTCGTCGTGCACAGCGGCCACCCCGGCTGGGCGGACACCCCCGGCGTCTCGGCGTCACTGCCGGGGTTCCGCACGGTCGTCGGCCCACTCCTGCGCACCTCGGAGAACGGCGCAGACCTCGTCACCTGGCTGGCCGCCGCGCCCTTGCCGGGCCGCACCACCGGCCTGTTCTGGCACGACCGCCGGCCGCGCCCCACCCACTACCTGGGGCTGCGCCGCGAGTCGCCCGCCGACCGCGACCGGCTGTGGCGGGAGTGCGCCGCCCTGGCCTCGTGGGACATCTGACGGGGACGCCTACGCCCCGGCCCGACGCCTGGAAGAGCTCAGCCCGCGCCGAAGCAGACGAACGGGGACAGCGGGTCGCCCGCGCAGGCGTCGGCCAGCGCCCGCGCCGGGGAGTGGCCGTCGCGCAGCGCCCGGTGGTAGCGGGACATGGAGTCCACCGACCGCTCGTCCAGCACCCGGTTCACGCACGACACCACGCTGCGGGTGCCCATGTACAGCAATGCGGCCGTGAAGCCGAGCAGCTCGTCGCCGCGGCGGACGACGGTGCGGCCGACGTCGCAGGCGGGCAGCACCACGTGGGACGGCGCGGCCCGCAGCAGCTGCACGTCGTAGGCCATGAGCGGCCCGTCGATGAGGTCGAGCCGGGAGAACAGCACGTTGTCGTGCTCGTGGTGGCCGTGGGCCGCGATGTGCACGACGCCGCCGCCGTCGAGCTGGTCGAGGACGGCGGGCACGGTGGCGTCCGCGCCACCGAGCACGACAGCGTCCGGCCGGACCCTGGCGATCTCGGCGACCTCGGCGGCGGCGTGGTCCAGGTGCGGGCCGGCCACCAGCACCGGCGGCGCGGAACCGGTGGGGAGCGGGGTGCGCCTCGCGTCCAACCAGGCCGACGCGGACGGCGCCACCGTCACCGGCCGGCCGCGCAGCTCCGGCAGCACGCTCCACGGCACGGCCAACAGCGAACGGGTGGGCACCAGCACGAGGTCGCGGTCGCCGATGAGCCGCCGCAGCGGGGCCAGGATCCGCTGCGCCAGCTCGGCCGACTGCCGCCGCGCCGACGACCGGACGACCGCGTCGATGGCCGACGGCAGCACCCGGTCACACAGAGCCTCGATGTCGCGGTGCAGCCGGTTCGCCGCCTCGGTCACGGCGTCCCAGCTGGACAGCCGTCGCAACCACGCCCCGCGCCCCGTCACCACCAGGCCGAGTAGCTGCCCGCGCTGCACCGCGAGGCTCACCAGCGCGCTGTCGGTGGAGCCCAGCTCGGCCCGCACCTGCGACAGGGTGGGGGTGGCGCCGCGTTCCCCGGCGCCGACGGCCTGCCAGCCGTGGGCGCGGACCGTGCGTTCCAGCTCGGCGCACCGACGGCGGGCGGCCGGATCACGCCGGCCGGCCAACTCGGCCGCGCGGATCTCCGCGGCCAGGTGCCGCAACTCGGCGACGATGTCGGTGATGCGCGCGTCGACCGGCGGGCGCACCGGCAGGGCGCGGAACGACTGGGCCCTCGACCGCTCCAGCCA
>Ga0190272_10000911_pt1 | contig 14455 bp, 14 predicted proteins | sample Popmic504T_FD_133746 | JGI IMG/M metagenome (GOLD analysis project Ga0190272, IMG submission 133746) | Populus adjacent soil microbial communities from riparian zone of Shoshone River, Wyoming, USA - 504 T | ecosystem: Environmental > Terrestrial > Soil > Riparian zone | place: USA: Wyoming...
CGACTCTAGACTGAACACGGCCCCGACGGGGCACCCCCGAAGAACAGGAGAAACCATGGCATTCAGCAACGACGAGGTCCTCGCCGGACTCGCCGAGCTCATCACCGACGAGACGGGGATCTCGGCCGACGAGGTCGCCCTCGAGAAGTCGTTCACCGACGACCTCGACATCGACTCGATCTCGATGATGACGATCGTCGTCAATGCCGAGGAGAAGTTCGGCGTCACGATCCCCGACGACGAGGTCAAGAATCTCAAGACCGTCGGCGACGCCGTCACCTTCATCACGTCGAACCAGGCGTGAGCGCATTCCGGTGGGGGCCCTGCGGCCCCCACCGGCACCCCGCGCAATCGCCGGCAGAGGACACAAGGATTCCCGAAATATGAGCACGCCTCGCATCGTCGTCACCGGAATCGGTGCCACGTCGCCGATCGGTGGCACCGCCCCCGAGAGCTGGTCGGCGCTGCTGGCCGGCACCTCCGGCGCGCACACCCTCGACTACGAGTGGGTCGGTCAGTACGACCTCCCGGTGACCTTCGCCGCAGAAGCGCTCGTCCGCCCCGACACCGTCCTGGAGCGCCCCGAGGCCCGGCGCCTCGACCCCGCATCCCAGTTCGCGCTCGTCGCCGCGCGCGAGGCATGGGCGGATGCCGGCACCCCCGACGTGGAGCCCGAGCGCTTCGGCGTCGACTTCGCCACGGGAATCGGCGGCGTCTGGACTCTGCTGGACGCGTGGGACACGCTGCGCGACAAGGGTCCGCGCCGTGTCATGCCCATGACGGTTCCGATGCTCATGCCCAACGCCGCGGCCGCCGCCGTCTCGATGCATCTGGGCGCGCGAGCGTATGCGCGCACGGTCGCCTCCGCGTGTGCGTCGAGCACCGAATCGATCGTCAACGCCCTCGAGCACCTGCGACTCGGGCTGGCGGATGTCGTGATCGCCGGCGGCACCGAGTCGGCCATCCACCCGATCACCGTCGCGTCGTTCGCCTCGATGCAGGCGCTCTCAAAGCGCAACGACGACCCCGAGCACGCCTCCCGCCCGTACAGCGTCGACCGCGACGGGTTCGTCATGGGTGAAGGCGCTGCGGCGGTCGTCCTTGAGACCGAGGAGCACGCCCGCGCCCGTGGCGCGAAGATCTACGCCGCCGTGGTCGGCGGCGGCGTCACCGCCGACTCCTACCACATCACTGCTCCCGAGCCCGAGGGCCTCGGGGCATCGCGGGCGGTGCGCATGGCGCTGGAGGCGGCCGGCGCGTCCGTCGATGACGTCACGCACATCAACGCCCACGCGACCTCCACACCCACCGGCGACATCGCCGAGTACAAGGCGCTGCTCAGCGTGTTCGGAGAGCGCGTGCACGAGATACCGGTGTCGGCGACGAAGGCTTCCACCGGGCACCTGCTCGGCGGCACGGGCGCGCTCGAGGCGATCTTCACGATCCTCGCCCTGCGCGAGGGACAGGCGCCGCCCACGATCAACCTCACGACTCAGGATCCGGAGATCCCGCTGCGCGTGTCAGGATCGCCGATCCCGCTGGGCGACGGGCCGCAGTTGGCGATCAGCAACTCGTTCGGCTTCGGCGGCCATAATGCCGTGGTCGCCTTCGCATCGGCCTGACACCCGCACACGCGAAGAGGCCCCCACCGAACCCGGTGGGGGCCTCTTCCGTGCCAGGCGACGAAACGCGTTCTCGGCATCCGGGATTGTGGGCCTCCGACCACCGGTAGTAGCGCCTCAGCCGCCTGTGTCTCGATACGCGCCTCGGCGCGACTCGACAACCGATCTCCCTCCGTCAACCGACCTTGTGCAGCCAGACGACCGAAGCGTCGTCGCCGGCGTGACGGAACGGCTCGAGCTCCTCGTCCCATGCGGCGCCGAGAGCGACCTGAAGCTCATGGTGGAGCTCGGTCGCGTCTCCGGCAGCCACCTCCATGGCATACCGGATCCGGTCCTCCCCGACCACCACGTTGCCCGCAGAGTCGGTCTGCGCGTAGTGGATGCCGAGCCCGGGCGTGTGCAGCCAGCGCCCGCCGTCGCTGCGGGGAGTGGGGTCTTCACTCACTTCGAAGCGAAGATGCTCCCAGCCGCGGATCGCCGTGGCCAGGGCCGCGCCGGTGCCCGCCGCGCCCTCCCAGTAGAACTCCGCGCGCCGGCTTCCGGACAGCACGGGCTGCTCGTCCCAGTCGAAGCTCACCGCCTTGCCGAGGGCGCGTCCTACCGCCCACTCCAGGTGGGGGCACAGCGCGCGTGGCGCAGAGTGAATGAAGATCACTCCGCGCGCCAGTGGTGCAGCCATGATCTCTCCGTTTCGTCAGGTGCGTCTTCCCCTACGACCTGATCTGGAGTGCCATGGCGGCTATGCGGTTGTGGTGCTCATTATCGCTCATGCGGCCGCTGAATGACAAGCGTGTGATTCGGTGTTTCCCGGATGCCGCCGCCCGAGTCCCGGCACGACAGCGGCCCCGATCCAAGAGTGATCGGGGCCGGGGGTCGCGTCGTGCGAGGATCAGGCCTCGCTCATGGCCTGGACCTCGACCTGACCCTTGGCGGCGTAGTAGGCGGCGCGCGCGGCATCCTTGCGGGCCTGCTCGGCGTACCCGGCGTCGAGCACGTCCTGCGGCACCTCGACGCTGTCGACCCTGTTCACGCCGTGGTACTTCTCGATGTACGCGTCGAGCTCGGGCCCGGACGTCCACGAGGTGATGAGGTTGTAACGCGGCTCGGTGCCGAGGTGGGTCGTCGCGTGCCAGAGACGCTGGGTGTCGATGATGAGCTGGGCTCCGGCGGGAAGCGCGATGCGCACCTCGCCCGCAGGATCGGTGCGGTTCTCACGAAGGACGAAGAAGCTGTCCTTGTCGTCAGTCAGGTTGAAGAAGCCACGCACGACCCAGCCGGTGCCGTCGGGGTTCAGGCGGTTGTTGTCGTCCTGGTGCAGGTTGTACAGGCAGTCGCCGTAGGGAGTCGGCTGCAGTTCGATGACGCGGCAGCGACCGACGTTGGCGCCGGGCTCCTGCGCGCGTCGCGCCAGGTTCGGAGCCTTCTCGACCTGGGAGTCGATCCAGACGCCGTCCTTGTCGGTGCGCGGCGGCTTGTGGTTCCAGAACCCGTTGCACTCGATCTCACCGAATGCGCTCGCCAGCGGGGCGAATCGCGTATCGCCGGAGGACTTCCAGTCGTTGTACTCGATGTCCAGCCACTCCTTGGGATCGAGCTCCTGGTTGTAGCGGTCGAGGACGACGTAGCCGGTCTCTTCGAGAGCGGCGGACTTGATGTAACCCATGAGGTGGATCAGCCTTTCGTAGGGAGCCAGCACGTTTTAACAGGCTCAACTTAGGCAAGCCTACCTCGGTGCCCCGACCGGTCCGGAGGACGCGCACCGCGGGGAAAGGAGCGTGCGGTCGGCCTGCCTAAGCTAGGAGGATGGCCAGGGACAGAAGCGATGCCACGAACGTCGACGCGACCGCGGTCAACACGATCTCGTGGCTCTCTGCCGATCTGGCCGTCGTCGTCCCGGTCTACCAGCGCCAGTACCGCTGGGACATCGGAGCGTGCGAGCAGCTGCTCGCGGACGTGCGCGCCGTCGCGGATTCCGATGACCGCCACATGCACTTCATCGGCTCGATCCTGTCGTCGGTGAGCGGGCGCGGGGAGGGCGCGGAACTCGTGCTCATCGATGGCCAGCAGCGCCTGACGACCGTGATGCTCCTGATCGCCGCCCTTCACCACACGGTCAAAGGGGACGATCCGGCATTCGCATCCGAGCTCGAGCGGGTTCTCGTCCGCGCCGCCGATCCTCGGCGCACCAAGCTGCGTCCGCACCACGGGTGGGCGGACGTGTTCGAGAGCGTCGTGCTGGACGACCCGCGCGCCGTCGGCGAGCTGCGCGAGTCGCGGTTCGATGACAATTACGCGTTCTTCCGCAGCCAGGTCAGCCGTGCCGAGGCTGCGACCGTGTGGGCAGGACTGCAGAAGCTCGAACACGTCGCGATCACGCTCGGACCTGGAGCGAACGCCCAGCAGATCTTCGAGAGCCTCAACTCCACGGGTGAGCCGCTGCGCGACCACGAGCTGATCCACAACTACGTCCTCATGGGGCTGTCCCACGCGGAGCAGAATGAGATCGAGCAGTCGTTCTGGGTCCCCATCGAGCAGAACACCGGAGATGCGATCGAGGGCTTCTGGCGCCACTATCTCGTCATGCGCACGGGGCGAGAGGTCGCTGTCGTCGGCGGACGCGGTGTGTACGAGGCCTTCCGGGCCGAGTTTCCGCGACTGGAGCGCGACGATCTCCGCGCACACGCCACGGAATGGAAGGAGTTCTCGGAGATCTACCGAGTGCTGCTGGATCCCGCGCACGCTCCGGACGCGGCGACAGGTCGGCAGCTGGCCTTCCTGAACACCTTCGGCGGTGCCGTCTATCCGCTCACGATGCGCACGTACCGCGACTTCGTTCGCGGAGTCGTGGACGCCGATGAGTTCGCGCGGACGGCCCGAGACCTCGAGTCGCTCCTCGTGCGCCGAAGTGTCGTCGGGGTGCCGACCGACAGCCTGGTCGCGCGACTGTGCCGAGCCCGCGAGGGCGGTGGAGACGAATTGCGGCGGGCCATCAGCCGCATCACTCCCTCGGACGAGCGTGTGCGGGTCGCGCTGAAGTACGGTGATCTCCCCCACCCGCGCTACGTGCTCGGACGCCTCGCCGGCCTCGACCCGACTGCCGAGTTCGACGTCGAGCACATCTTCCCGACGGCTCCGGGCGACGGCTGGAGCGGGGATGGGCAACGGCAGTGGGGCCGGTACAGCGAGGACGAGCAGAACAGCCACCGGGCCTTGGCTCAGACCCTGGGCAATCTCGCTCTCCTCGAACAGACCCTCGCGGAGCGCGCGTGGGACCGCCCCTTTCCCGACAAGCGCGCGGTCTACCGGCTGAGCGAGGTCGGATCGACCGCTGAACTCGCGTCCACCGGGTCGTGGGATACGGCCGCGATCGCCCGTCGCACCGCAGCGCTGACCGCCGAGTTCGTGCGGGTGTGGCCGCGCCCGGGTCTCGTGGAGATCGACGACGACGGTCTCACACCGATTCTGGATGCGCGCCGGCGCCGCGGATGGTCCGCCGGATGGCAGCGCGAGTTCTCCTACGTCGAGTACCGCGGTGAGCACTGGGAGGTCTACGACGTCAAGCACCTCTTCAACCGGATCTTCAAGCGCATGTGGGCCGACGCCCAACCGGCCCTGGTGGCGTTCAACGCGCGACGCGGGGGTCCGGTCTACGCCGCCCAGTCGTGGAACGGACAGTGGGATGCGCTCGACGAGTCCCACTTCCTGTACATGGGCTGGGACTCGAAGTACATGCTCACCGCGGTGCAGGGAGTCCTGGAGGAGGCGGGGCTCGCTGCAGAGGTCTTCGTCAAGTACTCCTACATCGGCGATGCGATGAGGTGAGCTGGAAACGCGGGCCCACCTCCGGTTCAAGCGCTTCACCTGTCGAACGCGATGAGGGGACCACCCTTCGGGCGGTCCCCTCATCGCGTGGGGCGGGTGGGACTTGAACCCACGATCGTCGGGTTATGAGCCCGCTGCCTTGACCAGCTTGGCCACCGCCCCTCGAGCATCGAGCCTACCGAACGGCGAACCCGCACCCGGTGCATGGGAGAATGCCGTCGTGGACGTGTTCGCCTGGCTTCTCGCGGCAGTCATCATGCTGTTCGCGATCGTCGGTCTCGCGTTCGCTCCGCGCCTGAAGCGGGGCAATCTCCGACGCCAACTCGAGGGTGGCGGCGGATCGCTGAGCGGTCTCGGCGCGGGGTTCGACGTCGTGTGGCGTCCCTCAGCCGACGAGGCCAAGGCGCAGTGGGAAGCGCAGGTCGAGATGCCTGCGCCCGCTCCCACGCCGGGCGACAAGGACAGGCTGCGCGAAGGCCGCATCGTGATAGACCTGCGCGGCTGAGACGCCGGAGGCTCAGCGCTCCCTGGGAGGGTCGTCCACGTCGTGCAGAGGCGGTTCGGGCCACACCTTCTCGATCGCCTCGGTGAGCCGGTCAGATCCTGTGCCGGGGTGCGACTCCCTTCCGGTGGCACTCCCCCGCTCGATCGGCAGCTCCTGGCTGTCGCTGACGATCTGCGGATGATTCCGCGCGAGGGAGATCACGCCGTAGACCGCGATCGCGCCCGCGATGCCGAACCCGACCAGAGCCGGCCACGGCGCCGTGGCAGCCTCCTGGAGGATGATCAGGCCGATGAGCACCGCGACCATCGGGTCGATGACGGTGAGTCCGGCGATCACCAGGTCGGGCGGTCCCACCGAGTAGGCGGTCTGCACGAAGTACGCGCCGACGGCGACAGCGGCCAGCAGTGCGATGAGGCAGAGCAGCGTGAGCCACTCGAAGTCGCCGGCCTGCACGCGCTTGATGACGACCTTCGCCAGCGTCGCGACGAACCCGTAGATCACGCCGGAGGCGACGATGTAGAAGAGCGCCTGCGCTCGCTTGCGCAGCCAGATCCAGAGGATGGCGAATACCACGATGACCACGGCCAGCAGCAGGAGGATCGTGATCAGCTGCTGATCCGTGACCTTCTGCTCCGTGGCCACGAAGGCCGCGATCGTGACGAAGATGAAGATTCCGCCGACGCACGCGATGATCGCCTGTATCGACTTCTTCGTCGGCTTGTGACCGCTGACCCGCGAGTTGAGCAGGGTCGTGATCACGAGGGCGAGCGCTCCGAGGGGCTGCACCAGAATGAGCGGAGCGAAGGCGAGCGCTCCGAGCTGACACAGGATGGCCACTCCCAGCATGAGCGTCCCGAGCAGCCACGAAGGACGCTTGAGAAGGCTCAGCAGCTGTCCGCCGGTCAGGCCGGTACTGCCGGATGACCCGGTGAGGCGCTCCACCTTCGCGACGCCGCGGTGCTGGTACTGCGCACCGAACGACATGAAAACCGCCCCGAGCAGTGCGAGCGGAATGCCGAACAGGATCGCGGGATTGCGGAAGACGCCGACCACATCCTGGGTCACATCCTCGATCGATAGGGCCAGCCACACCACCTCTCGACCCTAACTGCACGGGTCGCTCGATAGGCTCAAGGCGTGGCCGTTCTGCCGATTCGCATCATGGGTGACCCGGTGCTTCATGCCCCTGCCGCTTCCGTCGAGGAGATCACCGACGAGGTGAGGCGGCTGGTTGCGGACATGTTCGAGACGATGGATGCCGCCCCCGGCGTCGGTCTGGCCGCACCACAGGTGGGGGTGCCGCTGCGCATCTACACCTACAGCTACGCGGACGACGACGGGGCGGCGTGGCGCGGGGTGCTCATCAACCCGGAGCTGTGGATGACCCCGCTGGAGCCCGGCGACCCGGATCCGGACGAGGAGGCCGAGGGATGTCTGTCGTTCCCCGGCGAGCGGTTCCCGCTGCGGCGCTCGGAGCGCGTCATCGTCACCGGACTGGACCTGGACGGCATTGCGGTGCGGGTCGAGGTCGATGGGTGGCGCGCTCGGATCATGCAGCACGAGTTCGACCATCTCGACGGCGTCCTGTATGTCGACCGGCTCGGCGACGGAGATTGGAAGACAGCGCAGAAGATCGCCCGCAAGCGGGGCTGGGGACGCCCGGGATCGTCGTGGATGCCGGGCGTGGACGAGATCGACGCCTGACCGGCGCGCCCTCGCCCTGCCTGGACGAGAAATGAAGAACGGCCCCAGAGTGGAGTCCGGGACCGTTCCGCTCCCCGGCTTGGACTCGAACCAAGAACCTATCGGTTAACAGCCGATTGCTCTGCCAATTGAGCTACCGAGGAAAATGCCCGCCGGAGCAGGCAACCCGAATAGCTTAGCAAATCGCCGACCGTGCTCGTGACCTCAGGACGCGATCAGCCGCTGGTCCGCATCGCCGCCCGGCGTCCACAGCAGGTCGTTCGTGCCGTGCCCGTACGCGATCGCGTGGCCGCCCCGCAGCACCAGCACATCGGCCGACAGGTCGCGCACGACCTCGGGCTCGTTCGTCGCGAGGAGCGCCGACATCCCGTAGTCGTGGCGCCGGCGCAGGATGGCATCGCGGGCGGCACGGCGAACCTCCACGTCCATGTTCGCAAAGGGCTCGTCGGCGATGAACACCCGGGGCTGCAGCACGAGTGCGCGGGCGAAGACCACGCGCTGCCGCATCCCGGCACTGAGCTCGTACGGGTACTTCGCCGCCGCGCCGAGTGGCAGCATGAGCTCGTCGAGGAGGGTCGCGACGCGGACCGCAAGAGCCCTCTGGTTGACGCGCCGGTCGCGGCTCGTGATCGGCGCGCCGATCACTTCGGCCACTGTCATCCGAGCCGGAAGGCGCGCGCCGGCGGACTGTGACAGATATCCCGTCAGGTAGGTGAGAGTGCGATGTGCGCGGCCGGGGCGGCGTACCGGAATGCCCTCGACGTGGGCGCTGCCGCCGACGACGCCCAGGCCCGGCTCGTCGGCGCCTGCCAGAACCGCGAGCAGGCTCGACTTCCCCGATCCGGTGGGGCCCATGACGGCGAGCGTGGCCGTGTGCGGGAGCACGAACGACACGCCGTCGACCACGCGGGCATCGGCTCCGCCGCGAGAGGCGCGTGCGATGGACAGATCACTGGAGCGGATCGCGACATCGGCGTCTCGGCGGCGGGGCATGTGCTCATCCTGCCCTGGGCAGTGGCGGGTGCGCCACTTTACTTTTACTGGTCGCCGAGGAGCCGCCGACGCTCGGTCTCGAGGTCTCGCATGCGCACGTTGAGTGCGCGCCCTTCCTCCGAGGCGGGCGCGACGCGTTGGAGAGCGCCTCGGAGTTCGACCTTCTCGCGATCGAGTTCGCGCGTGACGATCCGTCGCGCGAGGTCGGTCGCCGAGGCGATCGCGTGTTCGTCGTCACGAGCGGGGAAGCCGGCGGTGAGCAGTTCGGCCCCCAGCGAGCGATACGGCTCGCGCACCGAGGTGACGGCCTCCATCGCCCACCCGGGTCGCGACATGTCGGCGCCGACGATGCCCTGCCGTACCGCCTCGAGGGCCGGATGCTGCAGGGGAATCGTGACCGCGCGTGCCACGAGTTCGGCGTCGAGCCGATGGCCGAACTGGAGGAAGCCCATCAGAGCCTGTCGCTCGATGTCGGCCGACCGCGGAAGCGTCGCGATCGTCACGCGCACGAGCGGCTCGCTTGCGCCGGCCGATTCGGATGCCGCCGGAGTGGCTGCCGTCGCCTCGTCGGTTCGAGCCGTCGAGCTGCGCGCGGCGCGTTCCACGGCAGCGCGCACCTCGCCGATCTCGAGGCCGAGCCGACGCGCGAGGACGTGGACGTACCCGGGTCGCAGAGACGGGTCGCGGATCTCCGCGACGATGGGCGCGGCAGCCCGCAGGGCACCGGCTCTGCCCTCCACCGTCGACAGGGCGAAACCGGCGAGGCGCTGGTCGATCACGAACTCGAACATCGGGACCTTGCTGTCCATGAGCGCCCGCACAGCGCCGTCACCGCGCTCGAGTCGCAGGTCGCACGGGTCCAGGCCGCCCGGCGCGACGGCGACGTATGTCTGCGCGGCGAACCGCTTCTCATCGCCGAACGCACGCAGAGCAGCCTTCTGGCCGGCTGCATCCGGGTCGAAGGTGAACACGACCTCGCCCGACGCGGAGTCATCGCCCATGACGCGGCGCAGCACCGAGATGTGGTCGGAGCCGAAAGCGGTGCCGCAGCTCGCGATCGCCGTCGTGATACCCGCCAGGTGGCACGCCATCACGTCGGTGTACCCCTCGACCACGACCACGCGGTGGTCGCGCGAGATGTCGCGCTTGGCGAGGTCGAGGCCGTAGAGGACCTGCGACTTGCGATACACCGGAGTCTCCGGAGTGTTGAGGTATTTCGGTCCTTGATCGTCGTCGTACAGCTTGCGGGCACCGAAACCGATGACCTGGCTGGTGACATCGCGGATGGGCCAGATCGCACGACCGCGGAATCGGTCGTAGACGCCGCGCTGGCCCTGCGAGACCAGGCCGGCCACGGTCAGCTCCTCGTCGCCGAATCCCTCTTTGTGGAGCGCGTCGCGCAGGTTCGACCAGCCCTTCGGCGCGTACCCGACGCCGAAGTGCGCCGCCGCGCCGGCGTCGAATCCGCGTTCGCCGAGGAAGCGGCGTGCGGCATCGGCCTCGGGCGTGGCCAGCTGGGCGCGGAAGAACTCCGCCGCCGCACCGTTCGCCGCGTACATGCGCGCGCGACCGGTCGTCTCCGGTGCCGCTCCGCCGTCCTCGTAGTGGAGCGTGTACCCGATCCGACCGGCGAGCCGCTCCACCGCCTCGGTGAAGGACACGTGATCCATCGCCCGCAGGAAAGAGTACACATCGCCCGACTCGTTGCAGCCGAAGCAGTGGTAGAAGCCCGCCTGCGGCCGGACGTTGAAGCTGGGACTGCGCTCGTCGTGGAACGGGCACAGCCCCTTCATGGCCCCGATTCCCGCGGACTTGAGGGCGACGCGCTCACCGATGATGTCGGCGATGTTCGTGCGCGCCTTCACCTCGTCGACGTCGGCCTGCAGGATGCGCCCGGCCATCAGTGCGAGCCACCCGGGACGGGAGCCGGTCGAGACGCGCCGGGCGCCCACACTCCGAGGGACGCTGCGTCGACCTCGCCGACCAGCCGGCCGTGCCATGCGATCGCGTGCTGATCGGTGAGGCTGGCGACCTGATCGACGATCACCCGGCCGCGCGCGGCATCCGTCTCCGCCGCGCGGTGGTCCTCCGCGTACATCGCGTCCAGAGCGTCCGGCTGCTCCCACAGGGCGGTCGCGAGGCGCTTGAGCACCTGACGCTGCTCTTTGTAGACGTTCTTTCGGCCCTCTATCGAGACGACCACGGCGCCGATGATGCCCTTGAGCACGGCCATCTCGGCCACCACCACGCGTGGGACGACGACGTGTGCGCGGTAGCGCGTGAGCACCGTCGTGGCATACGCCTCGCGTGTCGCGGTGGTCGCCGCCCGGGCGAAGCGTCCGATGAGGTCCGACGTGAGGTTCTTCAGGCGGGCGTGTGAGGACCGGGTGCCGTCGAAGGTTCCGATCCATTCCGGCAGACGGATGAGGCGGTAGAGTGCGTCCTCGAGTTCGTCCCGGGCGAAGTCGAAGCCGACCCACGACTGGATCGCGTCCAGCAGGCCGGCGTGCTCGGCTCCTGCGGCGAGCCGCGCCGGATCGAGATAGCCGTTCACGATCGCGTCCTCGAAGTCGTGGACGGAGTACGCGATGTCGTCGGACAGATCCATCACCTCGGCCTCGATGCAGCGCACGCGACCCGGGGCCTCGGCGCGCAGCCAGCGGAAGACGTCTTCGTCCTCCGGGTACACGCCGAACTTGAGGCGCCCGCCGGCGTCGGGCAGCGGATGCTGCGCCGTCCACGGGTACTTGCACGTCGCGTCGAGGCTCGCTCGGGTCAGATTCAGCCCATGGTTGCGGCCCTGCTCGTCGACGGCCTTCGGCTCGAGGCGGGTGAGGATGCGCAGGGTCTGGGCATTGCCCTCGAAGCCGCCGAAGTCCTCCGCCCACTCGCTGAGCGCGCGCTCTCCGTTGTGACCGAACGGTGGGTGACCGAGGTCGTGGCTCAGGCACGCGGTGTCGACGACGTCGGGCGACAGCCGCAGGGCGGTGGCGAGCTCGCGTCCGACCTGCGCGACTTCGAGCGAGTGCGTGAGGCGGTTGCGGGCGAAATCGGCCGGGCTCGCGGGGCTCAGCACCTGCGTCTTGGCGGCAAGGCGGCGCAGCGCGGCGGAGTGGAGCACCCGTGCGCGATCGCGCGCGAAGTCGTCGCGCTGCGACCGATGGTGCTCGCGGTAGAACCGCGCGGCATCCGCTTCGCCGTATCCCTCGGGGCGCTCGGACGCGACGCGCACCGCGCCGTCAGCCGCCACTGTGGTCGAGTTCTGCTTCGGCGAGCGCGCACGATGCCTCGACGCCGAGGTCTCGCGACCTCAGCCATCCGTCGGGCAGCGCGGGGCGCTTCGGTGTGCCCGCCCTGCCCCGCTGGCCCTCCGCGGCCGCGCCGGGGTAGGGCGCGTCGAGATCGAGGGTGGCCAGCAGGTCGTCGATCTCGCGCAGGCTCGACACCGTCGCGAGAGCAGCGCGGGTGTCACCGCCCACCGGATAGCCCTTGAAGTACCATGCGACGTGCTTGCGGATGTCGCGGCAGCCCCGGATCTCGTCCTCCAGGAACTCCACGAGGAGTTCGGCGTGACGGCGGAAGGCGCGCGCCACGAAGCCGAGGGTCGCATTCACGGGTGCCCCCGCAGCAGCGCCGGGCGCGCCGAGCGCGCGGGCCAGGTCACCGAACAGCCAGGGCCGCCCCAGGCATCCTCGGCCGACCACGACGCCGTCGCAGCCGGTTTCGTCCATCATCCGCACGGCGTCCTCGGCCGACCAGACATCGCCGTTGCCCAGCACGGGCACACTCGTCACGGCCTGCTTGAGCGCGGAGATCGCGGCCCAGTCGGCCTGACCCGAATAGAACTCGGCTGCCGTCCGCGCGTGCAGGGCCACCGCCGCCACTCCGGCGTCTTCGGCGATCCGACCTGCGTCGAGGTACGTGAGGTGCTCGGAATCGATCCCCTTGCGCATCTTGATCGTCAGCGGGACCGCCCCGGCCGCGCGTGCGGCACGCGTGACGATGTCGCGGAACAGCTCGAGCTTCCACGGGAGCGCCGCCCCGCCGCCTTTGCGGGTGACTTTGGGCACCGGACAGCCGAAATTCAGATCGATGTGGTCGGCGCGATCCTCTTCCACCAGGATTCGCACCGCACCCTCGACCGTCGCGGGATCCACGCCGTACAGCTGGATCGAGCGCGGCTTCTCCGACTCGTGGTGCGTGATGAGCCGCATGGTCGTGGCGTTCCGCTCGACCAGAGCGCGGGAGGTGATCATCTCGCTGACGTACAGGCCCGCTCCGTATTCACGGCACAGGCGCCGGAATGCGGTGTTCGTGATCCCCGCCATCGGCGCGAGCACGACCGGGGCATCGAGCGCGAGAGGCCCGATGCGCAGGGGGCGTGCGGGGGCGAGGGTGGCAGTCACTCCCCCATTCTCCCAGACCCGCGGCCTCATGCTCTGATTCAGCCTTAGCCTGTGGGTATGACCGAGGCCACAGCCATTGACATCCGCAACATCCCCTTCACGACGGCCGATGGTCAGGAGGCGACTCTCGACGACTACGACGGCCAGGTGCTGTTGATCGTGAACGTGGCATCGCGATGCGGGCTCGCGCCGCAGTACGAGCAGCTCGAGGAGCTCAAGAAGGCGTACGGTGCCCGCGGGTTCGACGTGCTCGCCTTCCCCAGCAACCAGTTCCTCCAGGAGCTGTCGAAGATGGACGACATCCTGGAGTACTGCTCGATGACGTGGGGCGTGACCTTCCCCGTCTTCGACAAGGTGCGCGTGAACGGCAAGAAGGCGGCGCCGCTCTATCAGGAGCTCACGAAGGCGGAGGACGGCGACGGCAAGGCGGGGCGGGTCGAGTGGAACTTCGAGAAGTTCCTCGTGCTCCCCGGGGGCGACATCAAGCGTTTCCGTCCGAAGGTCAGGCCCGACGACCCGCGGGTCGTCGAGCTCATCGAGGCCAACCTCCCCGGCTGATCCGGGCGTCCCCCGGATCAGACGGTTGACGCGTCGGCCGGAACGCGATGCTCGGCCCACACCTGCCGGATGATCTGCGAGAAGGCCTCGGCCGGCTGCGCACCGGAGACTCCGTACTTGCCGTCGATGACGAAGAACGGGACCCCGTTGATGCCGTATGCCGATGCCTGCGCCTGGTCGGCACGTACGGCCCGCAGGTAGCGCTCGGTGCGCAGCGCGTCGCGCGCGGCATCCGGGTCGAGTCCGACGTCGCCGGCCAACGCGACCAGTTCGTCCTCGCGACCGAGGTGCCGGCCCTGCGTGAAGTACGCCGACATGAGTCGCTCGGCGAGTTCGGCCTGACGGCCGTTCTCCTTGGCGAAATGCAGCAGCTCGTGCGCCTTCACCGTGTTGGTGTGCTTGAGAAGGTCGAACCGGTATTCCAGCCCGGCATCCTTCGCGACGCCCGACACGCGGTCGAGCATCTCCCGGGCTTGACCGGCGGAGATGCCCTTGTGCTGTGACAGATAGTCCGTCTCGCCGCCCTCGAAGTCCACGGGGGTGTCCGGCGAGAGCTCGAACGAGTGGAACTCTACCTCGACAACGGGAGCATCGTCGTCGGCGGACGCCGCGGACAGACCCCTTTCGAGATTGCGCTTGCCGATGTAGCACCAGGGGCAGGCGATGTCACTCCACACGTCGATCTTGATCGCATCCGTCATGCGCTGTGCAACCGGCGCGAGCGGATCAGCATTCCCCCGTCGCATTCCAGAGACGGTACACACTGCAAGCCGCGGATGCCGCGCTCCGTCGGCTGAGATCAGAGCGCGGGGATCTCGGGGGTGTCCACGGCACCGCCGAACCGC
>Ga0190272_10000912_pt1 | contig 14448 bp, 9 predicted proteins | sample Popmic504T_FD_133746 | JGI IMG/M metagenome (GOLD analysis project Ga0190272, IMG submission 133746) | Populus adjacent soil microbial communities from riparian zone of Shoshone River, Wyoming, USA - 504 T | ecosystem: Environmental > Terrestrial > Soil > Riparian zone | place: USA: Wyoming...
CGGTAGCGCGCGGGAACCTGTCGGTGGGTGCGGTAGCCGCGCGGGACGGTGATGTCGATGTGAGCCGGGCTTACGTCGCAGAGCTCGTGGAGATCGAGCGCCGTCTCGCCGCTCAGCGTGCCGCGCCCGTCCGGCCACTGGGTGGCCCGCGCGAACTCGTCGAAGTCTCCGGGCGGCACCAGCTCGATGCGGTACAAGCCCCGGCCGACACGCTCGGCGAGGCCGCGCCGGGCATAGTCGTTCAGACGGCGCGGGTCGATGCCCAGTTCGCGCACCTCGCGGGTGCGCACGAAGCCGTTCTGCTCGGCGGCGAGCGCGAGGATCTCGGTGAACACCCGGCCTGGCATCCTGTACATAGTACCGCGTTTTGCGGATGTTCATACGCGCGTACCGCCGCATAGCGTACGGACTACGTGATTTTGCGGACGTTCGTGCGGATTGTGAGGCTGGACGGACGTCTGTCAGCGGGATACGGTGGTTTCGCGGAACTTCCTGGCGGTCTCCGCGCCGGGGGCCGCCTCGGTGGGCAACAAATGGGCAACAGGCCCCACAGAACCCCGACGATCCCCAACGAACTCGCTCCCGCGAAAACCGCTCTAGAAAGAGCCCCAACGCACTCAAACGACCCCCAGGCCCGGACTACGGAACCGAAGTTCAGAGGTTCGAATCCTCTCGGGCGCACTCAGGTGGGGAGAGGTCTGATGGCGGCTAGATTCGTGGCGTGAGGCGTCTGGGTCTTCTCGTTGTCGTGGGGGCTCTTGCGCTGTCGGGGTGCGGTGGCGCGGGTAACCGCAGTGACGACGGGTCGCTGGTTGACGACTATTGCTCGTATGGGGCAGTGAGCGAGGCCCAGCTGGAAGGATGCATCGAGCACGTGTCCGTCGAGGACATCGATGAGCTCGACACCAACGCAGCCGAGTTCGCCCGCGGGGAACTCGACGACTGCCGACCCGACGCCGGTCCTTTCTGCGAACCACGCGACTAACCGAGACTGGTCGCTTCTTCCGCGAGGGCGGCTGGGGGTCGCTCAGGTCCGATCCGTGTCGGTCCGGGCGCCTTGTCAAGATCAGCACGTGACGGATAAATCGGTCGCGGACCAACTCCGCGAGCTCAGTGTGAAGGGTGTCCTTGTGCAGATGGCCGAGCGCGGCCAGCTCCTCGCCGTGAGGTGCGAGATGCCGCAGTGCTACCACCACAAGGGGCGCGGCGCGTTCGATCCGGTCACAACGCCGCGCACCAAGTGGGCGCCCTCGCCCGACCACTACCCAATCCTTAAGTCGGCGGGCGGACACCTCCGTCCTGAGAACGTTCGACTGTCCCACACCTGGTGCAACAACCGGGACTATGGATGGCGGACGCAGATCCGGACGCTGCTCGCCAAAGGTGAGTCCCTCGTCGCGATCGCCGACGTCCTGAACAGCAAGGATGTCCCCCCAGCCCACGGTACGAACCGATGGACGGCCGCCATGGTGCGCAAGGCCTACGTGTCTTAGGCCGAGTTCGGCGCTCGGTACCGCTTATGCGAAAAGGCGTCGTGTTTGGTCCTCGGAGGTAGAGCTACGGCCCCGGCAGCACGGCAGGACGCACGCTCTTCCGCTCTCGCGTGAGCAGCAGCTTTCCGCAACGCTGCGGAGGAGTTGGACGGCGAAGAGCTGTTCGCGTCAGGAGGGGCGAGTACGGTCTAGGCGATGGCCGTTCGGATTTTCATTTCGTCCCTTGCGAGAGGTGACATGGCGGCCGCGCGAGACCAGACACGGCTCGCGGTCGAGTCGCTGGCGATGGCGCCAGTGATGTTCGAGACGGTGCCCGCCTCTGCTGAAGGGTCTCGGCGCGAACTGTTGGACCGCCTCGCCGAATGCGATCTGGTCATCCTCCTGCTCGGCGCTGAGTACGGTGAGCCGGCGGCCCGCGGGATAAGCCCAACCGAGGAGGAGTTCGACCACGCTGTTTCAAACGGAGTGCCGGTGTTGGCCTTGGTTCAGGACGACGTGGAGCGGGAGTCGGCGCAATCGAAGTTCCTCGGCCGCGTCCGAGGGACTTGGGAAGAAGGCGGGTTCACAGGCCGGTTCGTTTGCGCCCAAGATGTCGGACTGGCGGTAGTAAGGGCGCTCAACGATTGGAAAGAGCGGCAGGGGCGCTCCGATGCCACTGGCGCAGCCGCCCGTCTGGCCGTCGATCTCGCGAGCGCCGATGCCAGGCGTGGACACGGCCAGTACGACGCGCAACTACGCACAGTGATCGTCCCGACGCTCGATCGTCCCCTCCTAGACGCTGTCTCTCTCGGCGACGCTGGTCTTCCGGATAACATCGGCATGCTGATGAGGATGAGCGGCCTAGTGGGGAACGAAATCGGACTGACCGCGGCGGTTCTCGAGCGCCGGATCGTGGTCTCGAGCCGCGAGCAGGAAGTCCCGCGTGGCTTCGTAACTCCTACCGGAGGGGTCGTCGTCGAAGTCTCGGTTGCCAGCCAAGGGATGATGGGCGGCTCCATCCTCGAAGGCCCCCGCGTGCGGGACGCGATTAGCCGCGCTCTCAGCTTCGCCAACAGGGTCTGGGGTCGGATCGACCAACGAGATGAAGTACGCGACTGCTTGGCTATGACTGCAGTCCCGGAGCCGGCGCAAAAGACGTTCTCCGACGAAACGCACACCGGCAACAGAATCACCATGGGGTCGATGAGCACTGGGCCCGTCCTTCTGGCTCCGCAGCAACCCATCCAGTTCCGTCGCGCAGATCTCGAGCGCGCCGAGACGACCAACCGCCTGTACGCAGAGACGCGCCAGGCCTTCGCTGACATTGGATCGTTGCAGTGACCCATGGCTGACCGGCCGACGATTCGCGAGACGGCACGCGAGTACCTCCGCCTGCTCGATAGCGTTGGGGTAGACGTCAGGGACGCACCCGAGGTGACCTCCGGCCTGATCCGGCAGGTCGAGGCCCACGTTCCGGGCGATGCGGCTTTGGCCGCAGTCTTTGTGGAGGACACCCCTATCTAGCGGGGGTAGTGTCAACGTCACCGACGCTCTACCTAATTCAGCCCACCTCGTTCGAGCGCGTGGCCGCCCACGAGCGCAGCTATTCCTGCCGCGCCCATCCCCTGGCTGATCGGCTTTGTCAGAGGGAGGTCACTACTCGTTGGCTGAACGACTTTGGCGAGAGCTACCCAATGAGCCAGTGGACTTTTGATGCGGGTGGGATCGTCCTCGTGTTCGAGACGATAGGAGACGCCGACGATAAAGGGTCGGCAGCGTTCGCGAGGGTCCTCTCGGATGCGATGGATCTCCCAGGCACTGGCGATAGGTCGGCGGGCCAACGCGCGCATCGATGAGCCTTGTCAAATTGGTTCAATCTGAGCTGTTCAACGGTCGATCCGAGTTGATTTCTGAGATCCGCTCCTCGCAGACGATCTCCGGTCGTTCGCGGGGGAGGAGATGGAGGCGCTATCGGGGCACACGTACTTCAGCTACGTGATCGCTAGCGCTGTCTCCGGCTACGGTCCGCGTGCCACGGGGCGCGCTCAGATCGTGCAGCAACGCATCGACGAGCTCCTCGCCCGCTGATGGCCTGTTCGGTTGTGGCGGGCGCCGTTTCATGTATCGGAACCTGAAAGGTCGGGGCCAAGGAAGTCGCCACTCTAGAACCGCCTCCAATGGGTGCCAGCTGCGTGCCCATCCGGTGGGCCAGATTGGCGAAAGCGTCAGATGTATGTCAGGGTTCCTATCCGGCAGGGGAAGAGCATCTCGAAGGCAGGGGCGGACGGGCGACAAAGCCTGTGGTGAGGGCGGGGAGACAGTGCGGATACTGCATATAGCCGACGTGCATCTCGATCGGCCCTTCGTGGGTCTTTCTACAGAGGCCGCTCGAGCGGCGCGAGCGAGGGTGTGGGCGACGTTTCGTCGCTGCCTTGCGCTCGCGGCAGAGCGCTCGGTCGATGTCGTGACGATCGGGGGCGACCTCTGGGAGGACGAGCACGTGACGCGGGATACGCGCGCTTCAGTGGCGCGCGCCCTCGAGGGCGTCAACGTCCCCGTCCTGCTTATCTGCGGAAACCACGACCCGCACCTGGCCGGCGGGAACTACCAGCGGACCAGCTGGCCGGCCAACGTGCGGCTCTTCGACGAGGGGGAACTCGGGGAGGAGCGCCTCGACGGCGTGAGCATCTGGGGACTCTCATGGACGGGGAGCACGCTCGATCCCAGCTTCCTCGACGACTTTCGCGCGCCCGACGACGGCCGGACCCACCTACTCCTGCTCCACGGGACCGCCACGCACATGCCCGGTCTCGAGGCCGATCGGGCCTACTGCGCGTTCGCTCCCGTAGCCGTCCGCCGAGCTGGTTTCGCCTGCTGCCTTGCCGGCCACATCCACGCTGCATCGCACCGTGACGGCGTCGTCTACCCCGGATCTCCTGAGCCGCTGGGCTGGGGCGAGATGGGGGATCACACGGCCGCCATCGTTGACGTGACGGAGACCGATGTCCTGGTCGAGCTGGTCGCCGTGGCCGAGCATCGCTATCGAGAGATCGAGGTCGACTGCGACCGCTGCGAGTCGGGCGAGGAGATGGTCGAGCGGGTCGATGCCGTGCTCGCCGGCCAGCGGGACGAGCGAACCCATTTGCGCGTTCGCTTGGTCGGCGAGGTGGGACGCCACTGCGCGATCGACCGAGCGGCGATCGAGGCACATCATCGCGAAGGCCTCGCAGAGCTGGCGGTATGTGATGACACTCGCCCCGCCTACGACCTCGAAGCGCTCGCTCTTCAGCAGACTGCCACCGGCGAGTTCGTTCGGCGCTTGCAAGCCAAGATCGTCGAGGCGACCCAAGTGGCAGATCGCGAGCGCTTCGAGGCTGCTCTTCAGATCGGGCTTCGTGCGCTCGACGGCCGAAGGGACCTGGTCGATGTGGATTGAGCGCGTCGAGATCCGGGGGTTCAAGCGCCTCAGCGGGAAGTTCGATCTCGGCGAGGGGATCACGGTGGTGGTCGGACCCAACGAGTCGGGCAAGAGCTCGCTTCACGAGGCGCTGATCCGATCCCTGTACGGCTTTTCGGGCAAGGACCGGCGCAAGAACGCCGGCGCCTCCGCGCTCGACCGGACCGCTCCTTGGAACGGGGGCGACCACGGCGTAGTAGCCTTCCTGCGCCTCGGCGACGGTGACGCGCGGCGGGCGGCATGGAGCTTCGCGGATCACAGCCTGCAGCTGACCGATCCCATGACCGGCGACGATCTGACGTCCACCGTCGCCGGCAAGAAGCAGGACTACACGCTCGGCCCGGCCTTACTCGGCGTGGAGCTGGACGAGTTCCGCCAGGTCTGCTGTCTCGACCAGGCGGCGATCGGAGCAGTCGAGCGCAGCGAGCCGCTGCAGCTGCTCCTGCAGCGGGCGGTGGAGACCGGCGACGGCGAGGCCGGGGTCGACCACGCCGACAAGATCCTGCGTGCCTTCCTCGCCAGGGATGGGCGCATCGCCGTGCGGGTCGACACGCTGAACCCGCTCGCGGGCGGCGCGCTCGACCTCGCCGACCAGCGCGTCGCCGAGCTTGAGACGCAGTTGGAGGACGCGGACCGAAGTCGCGTGGAGGTGGAGCGGCTCGCCGTGGAGCTGTTGGCCCTGCGCGACCAGCGCTCGGCGCACTCGAGCGCCTTGGCGGCCAATGAGCAGCAGCTCCTGCTCGGCCGGGCGCAAAGGGCCGAGGAGCAGCACGCGGCAGCGCGTGAAGAGGGCGACAGGGCGAACGCCGACGTGGCGGAGCCAGGGATCTCGGAGGATCTAGAGCTATGCGTCCAGACGGCTCGAAGCGAGCTAGCCACGACGCGGGACGAGCAGCAGGGCATCGAGCCGGCCGCCGCCGTCGCCCGCGAGCGGATCGCCGAGCTCGAGCGCGATCGCCTCGCGATCGAGCCGCAGGTCACCCAGCTCGACCCCTACGAGCACGTCGATGACGCGAGCGAGGGCAGGGTGCACGAGCTGCTCGAGCGGCGGATCGCCCTGCGTGAGGAAGGCGGCCAGCAGGACTCTGGTGGCGCGAGCGAGCCGGCGGCGACGTCCTCCGTCCGCAGGCTTCACGCTGCCGGCCTCGCGGTCGGGCTGGTATCGGTCGGGCTGGCGGTCGTGGTCACCCCCGCCGCTCTCGCCGGACTGGCGGTTGCGGTGCTCGTCGCGCTGATCGCGTACCTGCGCAACGCGCGCGAGGCCGGCGCCATGGCGGAGCGCGAGAGCCGTAGCGAGCGGACGGCGAGCATGCGGGCCCAGGCAGATCGGAATCTCGAGGAGGTCTTGGAGGCCGCAGGGGCCTCGCCGAGCGACGACCTCGACATCCGAGCGAGGACCTATCTCGACGCCTGCGGGAAAAAGCGAACCCGGGCGGGGTTGGCAACCCAGCTGGCGAAGGTCAGGGCCGACGCCGCGGCGGCCGATGAGCCGCTGCGCAGCGAAAGGCAGCTGGCTGCGCGGGTCGACCGGCTCGCTGACACCCTGTCGGGCCTCTATCGCGAGGCGGCGATCGACGCGACGAGCCTCGAGACAGCGGGCCGGCGATTCGACGAGCTGGCGCGCGAGGCGCGGACAGCGCGCGCGGCGGCGACGCGATCCGAGGCCGCGGCGGCCGCTCTCGGTGCGGCGCTCGCGGGCCGCACGCTCGGCGAGCTCGAGGCCGAGGCCGAGCAGGCGCGACAGCGTCTGCGCGAGCATGTCGAGCACCACGGCGCGCTCGCCTCGACGCCCGGCGACGAGACCATCCTGGAAGCGGCCGTGGAGTCGAACAGGGTGGAGATCGCGCATTTGGACCGGCGCAGCGCAGAGATCGACAGCAAGATCGAGACGCTCGAGTCGCTCAACCAGAGCCCGGCCGAGCTCAAGGAGCAGCTGGCCCAAGAGCGCGACCGCGCCACGCGGCTACGTGCCGCCGCCGCGGCGGCGGGTCTTGCTCGCGAGACCCTCGAGCAGTCGGCGCGCGAGGCCTACCGCCAGGTCGCGCCTCATCTCAAGCGCGCGCTGGAGCGCAACCTGCCGCGCGTCACGGGCAGCCGCTATGCCGAGGCGGCGGTCGATGACCAGCTGCAGATCCGCGTCGTCCCCCCAGAGACGCCCAACAGCGTCGACGTCGATGCGCTCAGTCGTGGAACCCAGGACCAGATCTACTTCCTAGAGCGTCTCGAGCTTGCGCGACTGCTGGACCGCACGATCGATCGGCCGCCGCTGCTCCTCGATGACCCGTTCGTGCACTTCGACGCGGAGCGTCGTCGCTTCGCGCTCGAGCTTCTCGTCGAGGCCGCCGCCGACGGACGGCAGGTGATCCTGTTCTCCACCGACACGCGGCTCGCCGACGAGGCGCGGGATTTATGCGATTGCCGCGTGATCGAGCTTTCCGCCCCGGAAGCCCCGGACAGGGATAACCACCTTGCAGGCGCGCTCGTCGGAGGCGTCCATGAGTAGCGCCCGCGAGCTCTTCGACCTGCTGACCGGCAACGACGACCAGCTCGAGATCGAGCTGGTCGTGGCACCGGCCATCAACTATGCGCTGGTCCACAACCACGTCCCGGTGCTGCGCCATCTGGTCGTGCGAAACGTCGGAGAGCCCGTCCGGGATCTTGTCGTTGAGATCGAGCTGAACGGGCCGGCCGGCGAGCTCGCCGAGCCCTGGCGCAGCGAGGTCGCCGAACTGCAGCCCAACGCGCAGGTGTCATGGAGCGACTTCGGCGACTTCATGCCGGACTCCAAGGTGCTCTCAAAGGCCGCCGAGGCGTCTACGGCCACGCTCGCGGTCAAGGTTTCCCGCCCGTGGGGCCAGCCGCTGCGGACGGCGCGCACCGTCCGGGTGCTCGCGCACAACGAGTGGTTCGCGAGCCCCGCCCTGTACGAGAGCATCGCGGCCTTCGTCCAGCCTGGGACGGAGACGGTCGCGGCCGTGTTGCGTGAGGCGTCCGACATCCTGCTCCGTGCCACGAACGATTCTGCGCTCAAGGGGTACCAGGCCGGCCCCGAGCGGGCGATCGAGACCGCCGGCGCGATCTACGAGGCAATCCGCGCACGCGGTGTCTCGTACGCCCCGATGCCCGCCTCGTTCGAGTCGACCGGTCAGAAGGTCCGCACCCCGAAGATGGTCTTCGACAGCAGGCTCGGCAACTGCGTCGACCTCAGCGTGGCGTACGCCGCTTGTCTCGAGCAGGCCGGCCTGCGCCCGCTCATCTGCATTAGTCAGAACCATGCCTTCGCCGCCCTGCACCGTGACGAGGAGCGCCTCGCTGAGACGGTGTCGCTCGAGCCGAACGTGATGATCAACCTGGTCGAGACGGGGCACGTCATCCCCGTCGAGATGACCGGCATCGGGGCTGGTGTCGACAGCCTGACGTTCCGCGACGCGGTGGCCGCCGGCCACGCCCACTTCCAGGGCGACCCGTCATCGCTGCAAGGCATGGTCGACGTCTACCTCGCGCACCGGTCCGGTATCCATCCGTTCCTGTCCAACGATGACGGTCCCGAGCCGGCTCCGGCCCAGGCGATCTCGGTGGCGGAGGTCTCCGCCGCCGAGGTTCACCTCCCCGATGACCTCCGGGCAGCGGTGCTCGGCGACACCGAGACGAGCGGGCGGGTCTACCAGACCGACGATCCCTCGCCCCACCGGGTCCAGAAATGGAAGAAGTCGCTGCTCGACCTCAGCCTGCGCAATCCGCTGCTGAACCTTCCGCAAACCCGTGGTCGCGGCCTCGATCTGCGTCTGCCGGCCGGCGCCCTCGCCGTGCTGGACGACCTTGTCCACGACCATAAGCCGCTGACGATCCACTCGATTGACGAGCTGACGTCCCTGCACGACATCCGGGACGGGGCCGATGCCGACCCGGCGGTGCTCCTGGAGGATCTCCGCGACAGTCGCCGCGTTTACGGGGAGGTCACCGATGCGGCCTACCGCGGGGCGGTGCGAGCGTTGCAGCGTTCCGCCAGGACGATGGAGCAGGAGACCGGCAGCAACTACCTGTACCTGACGCTCGGGGCCCTGATCCACCCGCGCCCCACCGGTGGAGAGGCTCGCGCGCCGTTGTTCCTGATCCCCGTGCGCATCGAGGGCGGCACCGGGCGGGCGCCCTACCGGCTGCTCGTCGACGGCCAAGAGCTCGCCGCCCCGAACTACTGCCTCATCGAGTGGCTGAGGGTCAAGCACGACGCGTCAATCCCCCAGCTCGAGGAGCCGTTCCTCGACGACAGCGGCATCGACATTGCGCGGACGCTCGCAGCGATCAAGAACGGCCTGGTCGAGCACCGGCTCAACTACCGCGTCGACGAGTTCGCGAGCCTGCGGCTGCTGCAGTTCTCTACGTTCCAGATGTGGCGGGATCTGGGCGATCACTGGGTGACATTCATGGAGAACCCGGTTGTCGAGCACCTCGTCAACCGCGCTGGTGAGGCCTTCGAGGATCCCGCGGCAGGCGACGACGAGGTCGCCATCGACGAGGCTGACCTACACCTCCCGATCCCCGCCGACGGCTCCCAGATGGAGGCGATCAGAATGGCCGAGGTCGGTCGGTCATTCGTCCTCGAGGGTCCGCCTGGAACCGGCAAGTCCCAGACGATCACCAACCTCATCACTCGTGTGATCGCGGGTGAAAAGACACTCCTGTTCGTAGCTGAGAAGCAGGCGGCGCTCGACGTGGTCAAGCGCCGGATCGACGCCCTCGGGCTGACGCCCTTCGTACTCGACCTCCACGGCCACAAGCAGTCGATGCGCAGCATCCGCGACCAGCTCAAGCGTTCGCTCGAGTTCGCCACCGAGGGCGACGAGATCGGCTGGAAGGCTGCGGCGCTCGACTACGGCTCGCGGGTCGCCAAGCTCGACGCTTACCCCGCCCAGCTGCACGAGACGAATGCGGCCGGGTTCTCCGCCTGGAAGGCCTACGACGCCCTGCTCGCCTATGGCGACGGGCCGACACTCGACGTCCCGCGCGCGCTCATGGATCAAGCGCCGGAGGCCCACGACCGGGTTGAGGCGGCGCTGGAGAACCTGCCCGAGCTGGCCCGCGTCGCCAGGGTGCGGGCCGGTCATCCGTGGCTGCTTGCCTCCGTGCGCTCGGTTGACGGCGTCGACCAGGACGCGCTGCTCGACTCCGCCCGCACGCTGGAGGCGCTGCGGGTAAGGCTCGAGGAGGCACCGCTGCTGAAGGCGGTCGTCGCCGGTCTCGCAAATCCACACGACCTAGAGCAGGTGGCCGCCTACGTTCGGGTCGCCGGCCAGGCGCCCGCGATCGACGCCACCGCCGTTGCCCACGCCGGCGCCGCCGGATGGGATCAGAGCTGCGCGGACGCGCTCGCGCAGCTGCGGACTTTCCGGGAGCGCCACGCTGCCGCCCTCGGCCGGTTCACGCCCGATGCGCTGTCGGACGGCCTCGCCGACATGTGGGCGCCCGAGGCCGAGGCCGCTGTGCGCGGGCTGTTTGGCAAGGGACGTCGCCAGCAGGCGCTGCTAGCGAAGATGACCCCGTATCTGCAACCGAGCCACGGCATCCAGGGCGGTGAGGTTTCGGTCCGTGTGGCGGAATTGCGCGCCGCGTCGTCGTCGTCGGCCGAGGCACGGGCGACGGCGATTGCGCTTCCTGGCGTCTCTCTGCCTGCGACCTGGTCCGCCGCCAGCCCGACGGCCACCGAAGCCGTTGAGCAAGCAGTCGATCGCCTCACGGTGGCGCGTGAGGCAGCCGCCGGGCTGCCCGACGTGAGGTCGGAGCTGGTCCGGATCCCGACGGAAGAGCCGAACAGCATCGCGCTCGCCGCAGAGCTCTCGGCTGCTTGGGCCTCCTGGCTGGACGCACTCGAGGGGACCGGGGAAAGTGTGTCCGTCTGGTGTGGCGATGCGACCTGGCTTTCCGCGTGGGGCGAGCACGGGCCGGTCTGGAAGAGCGAGCTCGAGTCCGACGGTCTGCGCCCCCTCCGCGCCCTAGCAGCGCTCCAGTCTGCACTGGATGTGCTGCGCGAGGCGGGGATGGGCACCACTGCGCGTGCGCTATTGATCGGAGCCGTTGGTACCGACGGGCTGCTGCCCGCCTTCCGGCGTGGTCAGGCGCGAACCGCGCTCGACGAGCGCCTGGCTCAGCACGGGCTCGACCTGTTCGACGGACAAGGCCGCGACGACGAGGTCGGACGCTACGCCACCGCCGCGGACCATCTGCGCGAGGGACTGCCCGTTCAGATAGCCAGCGAACTCCTGCGCCGGCGCGGCGCGGTGGTCGGACAGGACGGAAGGAGGTTCGGCCACCTGAAGAAGCAGCTGGACCGCAAGCGCGGGGGCATGAGCTTCCGCGAGCTCTTCCTCGAGTTCTCGCCGGAGATCCTTGCTGTCACTCCCTGTCTTTTGATGAGCCCCGCCTCGGTCGCCGCGTTCCTAGCCCCGGCTGCGCCACGGTTCGACCTCGCGGTGTTCGACGAGGCCTCCCAGATCCGGGTGCCCCAGGCCGTCGGCGCGCTCGGGCGAGCGCGTGCCGCGGTGATCGTCGGCGACTCGCGCCAAATGCCGCCGACGAGCGTCATGGAGGTCGCGCGCGTCAGCGACGACGGCACCGACGAGGCCGTGCCGGAGGACCTCGAGAGCATCCTCAGCGAGGCTGTCGAGTCGGGCCTCGAGCAGCGATGGTTGTCCTGGCATTACCGCAGCAAGGACGAGTCGCTGATCGCGTTCTCGAACCATCACTACTACGACGACAAGCTCTCCACCCTCCCGTCCCCTGGGGCGATGCCGGGCATGGGCGTGTACTGGCACCGAGTGGATGGTCTCTTCTCGCGCGGGAGACAGGGCCTACGAACGAACGAAATCGAGGCCGAGGCGATCGTCGCGGAGATCGCCCGCCGCCTGCGGTCATCGGAGCACGCTGGCGAGTCGATCGGCGTGGTGACCTTCAACGTGCAGCAGCGCGATCTGATCCTGAACCTGCTCGAGGAGAGTGAGGACGCCCTTACGCAGGATGCGCTCACCCGTGACGACGGCGAGGCGCTGTTCGTCAAGAACCTCGAGAACGTGCAGGGTGACGAGCGCGACTCGATCCTTTTCTCGCTCGCCTTCTCGAAAGACCCGGACACCGGACGGCTGCCGCTCAACTTCGGCCCATTGAGTCAGCAGGGCGGCGAGCGCCGGCTGAACGTGGCGATCACGCGGGCCCGGTCATCGGTGGTCCTGTTCAGCTCGTTCGACCCTAAGGACATCGACCTTGCTAGGACGACCGCGGTTGGGACGGCACACCTGCGGGCGTATCTGGAGATGGCGGCTGACGGCGTGAGGAGTGCTACCGGTAGCACCGACGCGTCTAGCTCCGGCGACGGCCGGGTGCTCGAGGACATCGCGAGTGCGCTCGAGGCGCGCGAACTGGAGGTGGCCCGACGGGTGGGCCTTTCCGAGTTCACGGTGGACCTCGCTGTCCGGGCACCGGGTCGCGAGCGATGGCAAGTCGCGGTCCTGCTCGATGGGCCCGGTTGGGCGACCCGTCCGACGGTGGCCGACCGCGACGGCGCCCCGCGTCTGCTTCCCGCCTTGATGGGCTGGTCCGCCTACGCGATGGTGTGGCTCCCGGAGTGGATCCGCGACCGCGAGGCAGTGGTTGAGCGGATCGTCGGGCTGGTCGGTCAGGCCGAAGAGAGGGAGTCCGAGCCCCATGACGCGACGGAGGAGGATCGACGGGTGCCCGACCATGGTCCCCGTACCGTCCCCGAGGTATTCGCAGGGGATGAGCGGGCGGGCGCCGCGGGGCCGCTGCAGATGGGCGATCGTGTGGCCGATCGGTCGCCCAACGACGTCGATGCGGCAGATCCCGTCGCGGAGGAGGTCGGGGCAGCTTCCGCGCCGACGCTGCCACCGGTCCAAGGCGCGCCGTTTCATCCATTCAAGTCCCGCGACGTCGGTTCGATGGCCGACATCGACATGCTCGATCGAAGCGAGCGAGTCCAGGGGCTCGTCAGGGCGATACTGGGCGAGATAGTGGAACACGAGGCACCCATCCAGGTAGAGCGCCTGGGTCGCCTGGCCGTGAACTGCTTCGGCTTCTCGCGGGTCTCGGCGGACCGCGTTTCTGCGGTGCGGGCTTTCGTGCCGCGGGAGCGGTGTGTGAGCACCGAGCTGGGCACTTTCGTATGGCCGGATGGCGCTCGTGCCTCGGAGTGGCGCGGCTTCCGGACGACGCAGGTGTCGAACGACCGCCAATTCGCAGAGATCTGCCCTGAGGAGATCGGGAACGCCATGCTCCACGTCCTTGTCATGGCCCCGAATCGAATGACCGAGGACGACCTTTTCCGGAAGGCGCTTGCCGCCCTCGGCTATCGCAAGCTCACCGAGGGCATTCTCGGTCGCCTAATCAACGCGCTTCACATCGCGATCCATGCGGGGAAGGTTGTCGGAGCTGGCGACGAGCAGTACAGACCAGGGGCGTAGTGGTGCTCGCAAGGCACTCGAACTGCGGAGCTGACCAGGAATCACCAGAGGGCAGACAAGCTCCTAAGGACGCATCGAATCGGAAGACCGATCTGCTGCGCTTAGAATAGCGCAGAATGCACTATTCTGAACATATGCCTACAGATCGCTTCAACGAGCTGGCCGAGCTGGCGGCCGATCGGTTCGGGCTGATCACCCTCGCCGATACGCGGGCTGTGGGCTACCGGGACAACTCGGTTGCGCAGATGGCGCGGCGCGGGCGGCTGGAGCGGATCAGCCAAGGCGTCTACCGCATCCCGTTCATGCCCGGTGGGCAGCTAGGGCCGTATATGGAGGCGGCGCTGTGGCCGGTCGGTGTGCGGGGGGTGCTCAGCCACGAGACGGCCCTAGACCTGTGGGAGGTCAGTGACGTCAACCCGGCCAAGGTCCACATCACCGTCCCCAGCGCGCACCGGACGCAGCGCGAGGTGCCGGCCGCCTACGTCGTGCATCGAAAGGATCTCGACGCCGGCGAGATCAGCGAGATCGAGGGCGTGCCGGTCGTTACGCTCGAGCGGGCGATCCGAGACTGCGCGGCGGATGGCGTGGGGCTCGACATGCTCGAGCAGGCCGTCCGCAACGGCCGCGGCCGCGGCCTGCTGACCAATGAGCAGGCAGCTGCACTGACGTCTGAGTTCGGTCTCGACCGGGTCGCCGCGCAGCGGGCATGAGCCAACGCCCAAGATGGTCGTGTACTGCGTATCGATACGCAATACAGACCTTTGGGGCCGGGCTCGATCTTCCTCGAAATCTGCGTGTTCCGGTGACAGCGGAACAGGGTGATTTCCGCGAAACTTCGCTGGCAGCGCACCCAGCGTTCTGGGGGTTTGCCGGAAGGCGCGAAATCATCTCTGGGGGGCAAGACTCGCGTCGTTTAGTGTCCGCAGGATGCGTGGCCGTCCTACGTCAGGCATCTCAGCAGGCTGGCAAGCCAAGTTCGACAGGAGCGTGCAATGCGTCCTCTTCGGTATTCCATCAACATCACTTTGGACGGGTGCTGCGATCATCGTGC
>Ga0190272_10000913_pt1 | contig 14443 bp, 16 predicted proteins | sample Popmic504T_FD_133746 | JGI IMG/M metagenome (GOLD analysis project Ga0190272, IMG submission 133746) | Populus adjacent soil microbial communities from riparian zone of Shoshone River, Wyoming, USA - 504 T | ecosystem: Environmental > Terrestrial > Soil > Riparian zone | place: USA: Wyoming...
CCCGCCAAGCCGACGAAGCCGACTATGACCTCCACTGCCTCACCCTCGGAGTCCCGGGCCCGGCCGACTGGGGCGCGGACAAGACCTATCCCATCGAAGCCAACTTCGACCTGCTGGGCGGCATCGACTTCAAGAAGGGCTGCTTTGTCGGCCAGGAGACCACCTCGCGGATGAAGCGGCGGGGCGTGATCAAGAACCGCATGCTGCCCATCGCCTTCGACGGCCCTTCCCTGCCCTTCGGCGCCGAGGTCCTGAACGGCGAACTTCGCGCCGGCGAGGTGCTGTCGGGACAAGACGGGCTCGCCATGGCCCTGCTGCGGCTCGACCGCATCGACGGCGCGCTGACGGTGGAGGGCCGGCCGGCGCGCGTACTGCCCAGCTACGCGCTAAACTCCGCCGTATGACAGTGAGTCGATGCACCTGGCGGGGAATGAACGGCGACCCGCTGTACGAGGCCTACCACGACGCCGAGTGGGGCGTGCCCGAGTGGGACAGCCGCGCCCTTTGGGAAAAGCTGGTGCTCGATGGCTTCCAGGCCGGGCTGGCGTGGATCACCATCCTGCGAAAGCGCGACGCCTTCCGGGCGGCCTTCGACAACTTCGATCCCATCAAGGTCGCGGCCTACGGCGACGCCGACCGGGCGCGGCTGATGGCCGATGCCGGGATCATCCGCTCCAACGCCAAGATCGACGCCGCAATCTCCGGCGCGGGGGTCTTCAACGACATGCAGGCGCGGGGCGAGGACTTCAGCGATTTCCTGTGGGGGATCGTCGGCGGCGCGCCCATCCAGAACACCTGGAACGATCCGTCCCAGGTGCCGGCGCAAACCCCGCTGGCGGCCGAAATGGCCAAGCAACTCAAGGCCAAGGGCTTCAAGTTCTGCGGCCCGGTGATCGTCTACGCCTTCATGCAGGCCACCGGCATGGTCAACGATCATGTCGTCTCCTGCTTCCGCCACGACCAATGCCGTCGTATGGCGGATGGGCATGCGCACAAGCCCTGACATGTTGCTCGAGAAGGCCTGCCCGGCGCCCGTCTGCGGCGTCGACGAGGCAGGCCGCGGACCTTGGGCTGGGCCGGTCTGCGCCGGCGCGGTGATCCTCAAGCCCCGCAGCGTGCCCAAGGGCCTTAACGACTCCAAGAAACTGTCGGCCAAGCAGCGCGAGGCGCTGGAAATCCAGATCAAGAAGAAGGCGCTGGCCTGGGGCGTCGGCTGGGCCTCGGTGGCCGAGATCGCCGAGCTCAACATCCTGCACGCCACGGGCCTTGCCATGTGCCGCGCCATCGAGGCGATGAGCGTGCAGCCGGTCTATGCGCTGGTCGACGGCAACTACCGCTTTCCGCTACCCTGCGAGGTCAAGACGGTGGTCAAGGGCGACGGCATCTCATCGTCGATCGCCGCGGCCTCGATCCTGGCCAAGGTGGCCCGCGACCGGCTGATGAGGGAGCTGGATGGGCTTTACCCGGGCTACGGCTTCGCCGCGCACAAGGGCTACCGCGCGCAGGTTCACGCTGACGCCTTGCTCAGCCAAGGGCCCTGCGAAATCCACCGCATGAGCTGGGGTCCGGTGAAGCTGGCGGTGATGGGGCGCAATCCGATGCTGGCCTACGCCGACGTGGTCGGCGTGCAGGACCAGTTGTCTCTCGAAGACTAGAGCGGGGCGGCCATGGCCCCCACGGCGACGGCGACGATGCCGGCGCAGAGGGCAAGGACGATCTCGACGCTGGTGCACCTCGCCATGACGCGCGTCATCAGATCGGCTTCACGGCATTCGGGCGCTTCATGCATCTGCGTCATCCTGGACCTCTCCCGATAACGGCTCTGCTTGCCGGCTGTTCCCGCCGGTCTGAGCCGTTATGCACATCCCTGTCAGTAGTAACCCTTCATTAACTCGCGCCAGTCAAGCGCGGCCGTTCCAGATACCCAGCTGCCGAGCGGCCAAGGCAAGCGGCGCCTTTAACCGCCCCTTCACCACGTTGCGTCATGGGTGCAGGCTGTTGATCGCGGGAGCAGTCCATGTTCGGACCAGAGACCATCATTCAGGGCGACTGCCTCGAAGAGCTGAAGAAGCTCCCCGAGAAGAGCGTCGACCTCGTCTTCGCCGACCCGCCCTACAACCTCCAGCTCGGCGGCGACCTGCTGCGGCCGGACAACTCCAAGGTCGATGCGGTCGACGACCACTGGGACCAGTTCGCCAGCTTCGAGGCCTATGACGCCTTTACCCGTGAGTGGCTGACGCAGTGCCGTCGGGTGCTGAAGGACGATGGCGCCCTGTGGGTGATCGGCAGTTATCACAACATCTTCCGGGTCGGCGCGCTGCTGCAGGACCTCGGCTTCTGGATCCTCAACGACGTGGTCTGGCGCAAGACCAACCCGATGCCGAACTTCAAGGGCACCCGCTTCACCAACGCCCACGAGACGCTGATCTGGGCCGCCAAGGCCAAGGGCGGCAAGCGCTACACCTTCAACTACGACGCCATGAAGATGGCCAACGACGACGTGCAGATGCGCTCCGACTGGACGCTGCCGCTATGCACCGGCGACGAGCGCATCAAGAACGGCTCCGGCGACAAGGCCCACCCGACCCAGAAACCCGAGGCCCTGCTGCACCGGGTCATCCTGTCGTCGAGCAAGACTGGCGACATCATCCTCGACCCCTTCTTCGGCGTCGGCACCACCGGCGCGGTGGCCAAGCGCCTCGGCCGCCGGTTCGTGGGGATCGAGCGCGAGGCGGACTATGTGGCGCTGGCCAAAGAGCGCATCGCGCGCGTCGTGCAGGCATCGGCCGAGGACATGGAGGTCATGGTCTCCAAGAAGTCCGAGCCGCGCGTCCCCTTCGGCCGCGTGGTCGAAGCCGGCCTGCTGAGCCCCGGCGACATCCTCTACGACCCCAAGGGCCAGCTCTCCGCCAAGGTCCGCGCCGACGGCTCGCTGGTCATCGGCGACCTGGCCGGCTCGATCCACAAGGTCGGCGCCATGGTCCAGAGCCAGCCGGCGTGCAACGGCTGGACCTACTGGCACTTCAAGACCGACAAGGGCTTGGCCCCAATCGACGTCCTGCGCGCCAAGATCCGCGCCGAGATGATCTAGGTGAGGGACCTGCTCTTCCTGCCGGCTCTCGCCCGCTTCAGCGATTTGGCGCTGCTCGCCCTGCGCCTCCTCGTCGGCGCCTTTCTGATCTACGGCGTCTGGGACAACATCACCTCGCCTGCGCACATGGCCGAGTTCGTGGCCTTCCTGAGCAAGTTCGGTTTCCCCGCGCCTCAGTTCATGGCCCCGCTGTCGGTATCGGCGCAGTTCCTGTGCGGCGCCGGCTTCATCCTGGGCCTGTTCACGCGATGGGCCGGCCTGATCTGCGCCTTCAACTTCGTCGTCGCCATCGCCATGGTCGACCACCACGCCGGCATCCGGGGCTCATTCCCCTCGGCGGCTCTGGTGATGATCGGCCTCTATCTCGCCGCGCATGGCCCCGGCTGGTTCAGCCTCGACCGCCTGCTGCAAGACCGTTCATAGCCGCCTTCAGGAACACCGTGGGCAAGGCGTTAAGATCGCGACTCCAGACCACGCCATCGGCTTCTCCTTCGGCGCGCAACACTCGCAGGGTCAGCGCGAAATGGGTGAAGACGTGCTCGATCTCACCGGCTGACCACCACTTAGCCATGACCGGCGCGGCGGCCAGGACCTCGTCGTCCGACAGCGGCGCGGAGGTCCATTGGCTGGTCGGCAGGGCCAGCATGCCGCCCAGCAACCCCTTCGGCGGCCGCCGGACCAGCGCCACCTCGTCGCCGCGCGTCAGGACATAGGCCACGCCGTAGCGCCGGGGACGGTCGGCCTTGGCGCGCTTGAGCGGGTAGCGCTCCGGGTTTCCCTGCTGGAAGGCGGTGCAGTGCGCCGAGATGGGGCAGCGGTCGCACAACGGCTGCTTGGGGCGGCAGATGGCGGCGCCGTGATCCATCATCGCCTGGGCCCAGTCACCGGGGCGCTCAGCCGTCACTAGCCCGCCGGCCAGCGCCTTCAGCTGCGGCTTGGCGTCGGGCAGCGGGGTTTCGACCGCGAACAGCCGCGAGACCACCCGCTCGATATTGCCGTCGACGACGTTGGCCTCGCGGTCGAAGGCGATGGCCGCCACCGCCGCAGCGGTGTAGACGCCAACGCCGGGCAGGGCCCGCAACCCCTCTTCAGTGTCGGGAAAGACGCCGTCGTGGCGCTCCGCCACCGCTCGGGCGCAGGCCAGCAGGTTGCGGGCGCGGGCGTAGTAGCCGAGCCCCGCCCACGCCCCCATGACCTCGCCGTCGTCCTCGGCTGCAAGATCGACGAGCGCTGGCCAGCGGCGAGTGAAGGTCAGGAAATACGGCGTCGCGTGCGGCACCGTCGTCTGCTGCAGCATGATCTCCGACAGCCAGACCCGATAGGGATCGGGCCTGACCCCCGCCGCGCGCTCGCGTGGACCGACGCGCCAGGGCAGCGCCCGGGCGTTTTCGTCGTACCAGGCCAGCAGTGCGGCCCTAAGCGCGGCGACGTCCTTCATCAGTCGCGGTATAGAGGGACCATGCGCCGCCGTCCGCTCCCCTCCGCCGAAGAAGCGTTGGACATCCTGTCGCGCCGCCGCACGCGACCGCCGTTTCGGCCCGCGCCGCCGGCCGGCAAGGCGTTGGCGCCCTTCATCAAGCAGCTCGACGCCAAGTTCGGGCAAGGCCCCGGCCTGCTCCAGGCCCGCTGGCGCGAGATCGTCGGCGAGACCCTGGCCCGCCATACCGAGCCGGTGAAGCTGACCAAGTCGCGCACGGGCGGCGGCACGCTGGAGCTCAAGGTCGCCGGCCCCGCCGCCGCCCTGATCCAGCACCAGGCGCCGGAGATCATGGCCCGGGTGAACATGCTGCTGGGCGAGAACACCATCACCCGCCTGCGCATCGTCCAGGGCGTGCTGCGGGCCAAGGATGCCCCCCCGCCCCGCCGCCGCGCCAAGGGTCCGCTCGACGCCGCCGCCGAGCAACAGCTGGCCCAGGGGCTGGCCGCCGAACCGGACGGCGCCCTCAAGGCCGCCCTCATCAAACTCGGCCGCGAGGTCCTGCGCGGCCGCTGAGCAATTTGCGCCTTGCAAACGCCACCTCTGCGCGTGATGGGAATCGCGCTTTACTGATCACCAGCTCTGGGAGAGCCCTTGATGCGCTTCTTCGACCGCCGCCTCGTCATGACGATGGCCCTGACCGTCCTTCTGGCCGCTTGCGGCGGCTCGGCCGGAGGGGCCGTGTCCGGCGATGACATGAGCCTGGGCAAGGCCGACGCCAAGGTCACAGTCGTCGAGTACGCCTCGGCCAGCTGCTCGCACTGCGCCTCCTGGAACAACGAGGTCTTCCCGGCCTTCAAGGCCAAGTACATCGACACCGGCCGCGTGCGTTACGTGTTTCGCGAATTCCTCACCCCGCCGGTGGAACTGGCCTCGGCCAGCTTCCTGATGGCCCGCTGCGCCGGCAAGGACAAATACTTCCCGGTCATCGAGGCGGTCTTCCATAACCAGGCCGAGATGTACCAGAGCGGCGACATGCGCGGCGGTCTGCTGCGAATCGCCCAGTCGGTCGGCATGAGCGAAAAAGAGTTCACCCAGTGCATCTCCGACGATGAGGCGCTGAAGGCGCTGAACGACCGGGTCGAGAAGTACCAGCGCGAAGCCGACATCACCGCCACGCCCACCTTCGTCGTCAACGGCAAGAAGCTGGAGAGCGGCGCGGCGACCCTCGTTCAGCTGGACGCGGCCATCGCCGAGGCCGAAGCCGCGGCCAAATAGGGAGGCGAAGGGCGCAACGTGCATTTCCAGCGGCTGCGCCTTTCGGGCTTCAAGTCATTCGTCGACCCGACGGAATTTCGGATTGAGCCGGGCCTGACCGGCGTGGTCGGGCCCAACGGCTGCGGCAAGTCCAACATCCTCGAAGGCCTGCGCTGGGTCATGGGCGCCAACTCTGCCAAGGCCATGCGGGCCGGCGGCATGGACGAGGTGATCTTCAACGGCACCGGCGCGCGGCCCGCCCGCAACCACGCCGAAGTCGCCCTGACCATCGACAACCACGACCACACCGCGCCGGCGCAGTTCAATTCCAACCCGGTGATCGAGGTCGTCCGCCGTATCGACAAGGGCGCCGGCTCCACCTATCGCATCAACGGCCGCGAGGTCCGCGCGCGCGACGTCCAGCTGCTGTTCGCCGACGCTTCGACGGGGGCCAACTCACCGGCGCTGGTGCGGCAGGGGCAGATCTCAGAGCTGATCGCCGCCAAGCCGCAGAACCGCCGCCGTATCCTGGAAGAGGCGGCCGGCGTCTCGGGCCTGCACACCCGCCGCCACGAGGCCGAGCTGCGGCTGCGCGCCGCCGAGGCCAACCTCGCCCGGCTCGACGATGTCATGCGCGAGCTGGAGTCGGCGTTGAACCGGCTGCGGCGCGAGGCGCGCAACGCCGAGAAGTACAAGAAGCTGTCGGCCGAGATCCGCGCCGTGCAGAGCGCGGTCCTCTACGCCCGCTGGCATGATGCAAAAGAGACCCTGACCGCCGTCGAGGCCGAGAACGGGCAATCAGCCGAGGCGGTAGAGGTCACCGCCCGCGCCGCGGCCGCCGCCACCACCCTGGCCCAGCGCGCCGAGGAAGCGATCAGGCCGCTACGCGACGAGGAGACGGTCGCCGCCGCCATCCTCCACAAGCTGGCCATCGAGAAGGACCGCATCGAGCGCGAGGTCGAAGCCGCCGCCGCCGAGGTCGCCCGCTTAACCAGTGAGCTGGAGCGCATCGACGCCGACGCCGCCCACGAGGAGCACGTCACCGGCGACGCCGCCTCAGCTCTGGAGCGCCTGGCCGCCGAAATCGCCGAGGTCGAGCAGCGGATCGTCACCGCGCCCGAGCGGATGCCGGAACTTCAGGCCGCCGCCAAGGGCGCCGAGGAAGCCCGCGCCCGCGCCGACGCCGAAGTCGAGGCGCTGGCCGCCTCCGTCGCCGCCGACGAGGCCCGCCGCCGCGCCGCCGAGGCCCGGGTGGAGGACGCCCAGCACCGCCTGTCGCGCACCGTCCGCGCGCTGGAACAGGCCAAGGTCGAACGCGCCGCCCTCGGTCCGGCCGCCGACCCGCAGGCCGTCGACGCCAAGGCCAAATTCGACGCCGCGCTGGCCGCCCTGCGCGACGCCCGCGCCGCGCTTGAAACGGCCGAAGGCGAACGGGCGGAGGCGGCGCAGGCCGAGGCGACCGTCCGCGACGCCGCCCGCAAGCTCGAAGACCAGTTGGGCCGGCTGAAGACCGAAGCCCGGGGCCTGGCCCAGCTCACCGCCTCGCGCGCCAAGGGCGGTTACACCCCGGCGCTGGACGAGGTGTCGCCCGACCGTGGCTACGAAGCCGCCTTGGCCGCAGCGCTGGGGGACGACCTCGACGCCGCGCTCGACAGCCGCGCCGCCGCCTTCTGGGGCGGCCGCGAGGCGCAGGCGCCGGCATGGCCACGGGGCGCGACGCCGCTGGCCCCGCTGGTCAAGGCGCCACCCGCGCTGGCCGCCCGCCTCGCCTTCACCGCCTTGGCCGAGCGCAAGGATGCCGAGGCGCTGCAAGGCCAGCTGGCACCCGGCTGCCGGCTGGTCACCCGCGAGGGCGACCTGTTCCGCTGGGATGGCTTTACCGCCCGCGCCGAGGCCCCCAAACCCGCCGCCGTGCGGCTGGAGCAGCGCACCCGCCTGGCCGAAGTCGAAACCGAGATCGAGAAGCTGACCCCCGTCGCCGCCAAGGCGGCCGAGGCGCTCAAGGCCGCGCAGGCTCGGCTCGCCGCCGCCGAAAACGCCCTGCGCGAAGCCCGCCGCGCGCCGCAGGACGCCGAACGGGCGCTGGGCTCGGCCCGAGAGGCTGTGGAACGCCTCGACCGGGAAGCCACCCGCCGCGACGCCCGCGCCCAGTCGCTGGACGAGACCATCGCCCGCTTCGAGGCCGAACGGGCCGAAGCCCAGACCGCGCTCGACGCCGCCACCGCCGACGCGGCCGAAGGCTCATCGAGCGACGACCGCTCGCCGGTGCTGGCCGCCTCCCGCGCAACCGCGGCCGAGGCCCGCGAAGCCGCCGCCGCCGCCCGCTCGGCCGTCGAGGTCGAGAGCCGCGAGCGCAACAGCCGCGCGGCCCGTCTCGAAGCCCTCAAGCGCGACCTCGACGACTGGACCCGCCGGGCCGATGCCGCCGCGCGCCGCATCAAGACGCTGACGGCGGATCGCGAAAAGGCCGCCGCCGCACTGACCGCCGCCCGCGACGCCCCGGCCACCATCGAGGCCCGCCGCGCCGAACTTCTCGACCAGTACGCCGCCGCCGAGGCGCGCCGCGCCAAATCCTCCGACGCGCTGGAAGCCGGTGAGGCTGCCCGCGCGGCCGGCGACCGAGCTCTGCGCGCCGCCGAAGCGGCCGCGGCCGAGGCCCGCGAGCACCGCGCCGGCCTGGCCGCCCGCCTCGACGCCGCCCGCGAGCGCTTCGCCGAATACGCCGCCCACATCCGCGAGTCGGCCCGCATGGAGCCCGAGGAACTGGGCGAACAGGTCGCCGGCGAGGCCACCGCCGTTCCGACCGACCCCGCGGGTGTCGAGGCCCACCTCTTCGCCCTCGAACGCGAGCGCGAGGCCATTGGCCTGGTCAACCTGCGCGCCGAGGAAGAGGCCGCCGAGCACGCCGAGCGGCTGAACGTCATGAAGGCCGAACGGGCCGACCTGCACGGCGCGGTGACCAAGCTGCGCCAGGGCATCGAGGAGCTGAACGCCGAGGGCCGCGAGCGTCTGCTGGCCGCCTTCGAGATCATCAACGGCCACTTCCAAACCCTCTTCCAGGCGCTGTTCGGCGGCGGCCAGGCCGAGCTGCGGCTGATCGAGTCCGACGATCCGCTGGAGGCCGGCCTTGAGATTTACGCCTGCCCGCCCGGCAAGCGGCTCTCGACCATGAGCCTGATGAGCGGCGGCGAGCAGGCGCTGACGGCCGCTGCGCTGATCTTCGGCGTCTTCCTGGCCAACCCTGCCCCGGTCTGCGTGCTGGACGAGGTCGACGCGCCGCTGGACGACGCCAATGTCGACCGCTTCTGCAACATGCTCGAGGAGATGCGCAGCCGCACCCACACCCGCTTCATCGCGATTACCCACAACCCGGTGACCATGTCGCGAATGGACCGTCTCTATGGCGTCACCATGCCCGAGCGCGGCGTCTCGCAGCTGGTCTCCGTCGACCTACGCCAAGCCGAGGCCATGGCCGCTCAATAACTGAATAAATACAGATGCTTAAGAACTGGCCGGCGAGCCTTGACGCACCGCACACGTGCCTATAGGTTCCGCCGCGATCAAGCCGGGCCCGGGAGGCGACTCCCAGCCCGTTTTTCGGACTGACCTCCCCATGCCGAAGGCACGCGATCCGAACGAAGAGGCGATGCGCCGCCTCGACGAACGGGCCGATGCGCTGGAGGCGCGGACCACGCGCAACGTTCCCGATTATGGGAGCAAGGCGGTGGCCCAGGGCTCCCAACTGGTCGCCGGTCTTATCGGCGGCCCCCTCGTCGGCCTTGGGTTCGGCTGGGGCATCGACTACCTCGCGGGCACGGCGCCCTGGGGGTTGATCGGCGGGATCCTGTTCGGCTTCGCCATCTCGGTCTTCCTGGCCGTGCGGGTGGCCCAAAGAATGAGCGCCAAGGCCAAGGACTGGCCGGTGTCCCAAGACCCCGTCGTCGACGACGACGAAGACGACGATTATTAGGAGTTCGCGGCGGCATGGCCGACCCGATGCACCAGTTCGAGGTCACCAAGGTGGTGGACCTCCCCGATTTCTCCCTGCCGGGCGTGGGCGTCATAGACATGGCGATCACCAACTCGGTGGTGGCCATGGCCATCGCCGCCTCGCTGGTGGTGGCCTTCTTCGCCGTCGCCACGGCGAGGGCGACCGTCGTGCCCGGCCGCATGCAAGTGCTGGGCGAGAGCATCTTTAGCTTCATCGACGACCTGGCCGTCTCGATCATCGGCCCTGAGGGGCGGGCCTTCTTCCCGTTCGTCTTCACCCTCTTCGTGTTCATCCTGGCGATGAACTTCCTGGGGCTGTTCCTGGTCTTCACGGCCACCTCGCAGCTGGCCGTGACGGTCACCTTCGCGCTCTTGACCATCCTGCTGGTCATCGTCGTGGGCCTGGCCAAGAACGGCCTTGGCTTCTTCAAGCTGTTCCTGCCCTCGGGCGTGCCCTGGTACCTGTGGTGGCTGGTGGTGCCGATCGAGGTCATCTCCTTCCTGCTGCGCCCGGTCACCCTCTCCCTGCGTCTGTTCGGCAACATGCTGGGCGGCCACGTGGCGCTGAAGGTCTTCGCCGGCTTCGTGGTTTCGCTGGGCGCGCTGGCGGCCGGCGGCGGCGTTGGCCTGCTGGGCATCCCCGGCGCGGCCCTGGCGCTGGGCGGCGTCGTCGCCCTGACGGCGCTGGAGTTCCTGGTGGCCTTCCTGCAGGCCTTCGTTTTTGCGGTGCTGACGTGCGTCTACCTGAACGACGCCGTCCACGCCGGACACCACTGACCCTTAAACCTCTACTGACTTAGGACAACACGACCATGGAAGCGGAAGCAGCGAAGTACATTGGCGCCGGCCTTGCCACCCTCGGCATGATCGGTTCGGGGATCGGCGTGGGCGCCATCTTCAGCGGGTTCCTGCAAGGCGCCCTGCGCAACCCCGGCGCGGCCGGCGGCCAGTTCACCAACCTGGTGCTGGGCTTCGCCCTGACCGAAGCGCTGGGCATCCTGGCCTTCGTGCTCGGCCTGCTGATCCTGTTCAGCTAAGCCGACCGTCCACCGACGTTGAAAGGCGGCGCGCGGAAACCCTTCCGCGCCCGCCGCTATTGCAAGGCTTGAGAGATGGCCGCGGAAACGCAGCACACCCTACCTGCCGCTGAAGCCGGCGAAGCCCTGCACGGGCACGAGGCGACTCCGCACTCGACGACCAGCGAGGCCGAAGGCCACGGCGGCGGCGGTCTGCCGCAGTTCCGCTTCGAACAGTGGGGCGGCCAGATCGTCTGGCTGCTGCTGATCTTCGCGGTCCTCTACGTGCTGCTCGGCCGGGTGTTCGTGCCGCGCCTTCGCCGGGTGATCGACGAGCGCGCCCGGACCATCTCCGAAGCCGTCGAACAGGCCCGCAGCGTCCAGGCCGAAGCGGCCGAACAGGCCCGCGTCGCCGAAGCCGAAGTGGCCGAAGCCCGCGCCGCCTCGCAGCGTGTCGCGCTCGACGCCCGCGCCAGGGCCAACGCCGAAGCGGCCACCCGCCAGGCCGCCGAGGACGAGAAGATCGCCCAGCGCGTCGACGAAGCCGAAGCCCGCATCCGCGCCGCCCGTGACGCGGCCATGGCCAACGTCGGCTCCATCGCCACCGAAACAGCCGCCGCCATCATCGAAAAGCTGACGGGCAAGCCTGCCGCCGCCGGCGAGATCGAGGCCGCCATCGCCCGTCAGGGAGCTAGCTGATGCCCGCCTTCCTCAATCCGGCCGAAGCGGAATTCTGGGTCGGCGTCGGCCTGCTGATCTTCCTGGCCATCGTCATCTTCGTGGCCAAGGCCCCCAAGGCCCTCGCCGCCAACCTCGACGCGCGCGCCGACAAGATCCAGTCGGACCTCAACGAGGCCGCCCGCATCCGCGCCGAAGCCGAAGAGATGCTGGCCGACATCCACCGCCGCCGCGAGGACGCCGAGCGCCAGGCGACGGAGATGCTGGAGGCCGCCAAGGCCGACGCCCAGCGCCTGGCCGCCGACGCCAAGATCAAGCTGGAAGAACAGGTCAAGCGCCGCGCCGACCTGGCCGAACGCAAGATCGCCACCGCCGAGGCGCAGGCCGCCGCCGACGTCAAAGCCGCCGCCGCAGAGATGGCAGCCGGAGCCGCTGAAGCCGTGCTGGCCGCCCGCCTCGCCGCCGGCGCGCCCGACCCGCTGGTCGACACCGCCATCGGCCAGCTGGCCGGACGTCTGCAGTAGTTAGACGATCGGCGTCTGGAAGTTGCGCATGGCGTGCTTGCGCTTGCGCCCGCGCCGCCAGCGGATGCACATCCGATAGCGCGCCGGCAGCAGCAGCCGCTCCATCCTCAGCACCTGTTGCCAGGCGACCGGGAAGACTTCCGGCTCGCGGCGCAGCAGCCGGCGGATCGGGAACACCCACTTGGGGTGGGCGCGCTGGACCTTGATGAACTGCTTGCGCGCCCAGAAGGAGTTGCGCAGCACCAGCATGAGCCCCAGCACGATGAGGGGAATGCCGCCCGGACCCGGCACCGGCGAGATCAGCACGCCGGCCAGCACGATCACCATGCCCAGCGCGATAAGCAGCCAGCGGCCCAGCCGCCCGAGGACTTCCCGGGCGACCTCGTCGGCTTGCGATTGGCGCGCGCGGGGCATGACGATGGCGTACATCAACATAGGGGACACGGAGGTTCACGGTCCGCCCCGGTACTTCGGGGTGGCGACGCTTGAAGGCCTGATATGAGAACGGTGGAACGGCACGTAAAGGCGCCCGTTCCGACCTTCACAAAGTTTAATCGCTATTCCGCTGCGAGTGGCGCGTCGGCAACAGGACGCCACCGAAGGCGTGGCTTTCTTGCCGCTTGTGTCTCATCCAGCCGGCGCATCGGGGCATGGAAGGGCGCGCCCTTGAAGCGCTCGACGTCACCGGCCTTGGCGGCCTGCGCGAGCAGGCGCAGCGCCTCGATGAAGCGGTCCAGCTCCTGTTTGGATTCCGTCTCCGTCGGCTCGATCAGCATGGCCCCGTGGACGACCATCGGGAAATACATGGTCATCGGGTGGAAGCCCTCGTCGATCATCGCCTTGGCAAAGTCGAGGGTGGTCACGCCGGTCCCCTCCAGCCAGCTGTCGTCGAACAGCGCCTCATGCATGCAGGGACCGTCCGGGAAGGCTGGGCTCATCAGGTCCGCTAGCCGGGCCTTGATGTAATTGGCGTTGAGCACCGCGTCCTCGGCCACTTGACGCAGGCCATCGGAGCCGTGGCTGCGCATGTAGGCGTAGGCGCGGACGTACATGCCCATCTGGCCGTGGAAGGCGCACATGCGGCCAAACGCCTGAGCGGCTTCGGCGGTCTCGTGCTCGAGGAGGTGGAAGCCGCCCTCCTCGGTGTGGACCACCCAGGGCGCCGGCGCGAAGGGGGCGAGAGCCTCAGACAGCACTACCGGACCCGCACCGGGCCCGCCGCCGCCGTGCGGGGTGGAGAAGGTCTTGTGCAGGTTGATGTGCATGGCGTCGACGCCCAGGTCGCCGGGCCGCACCCGCCCGACGATGGCGTTGAAGTTGGCGCCGTCGCAGTAGAAGTAGGCTCCGGCCTCATGGGTCAGGCGGGCGATCTCGATCACCTCGCGCTCGAACAGGCCGCAGGTGTTGGGGTTGGTGACCATGATGGCCGCCACGTGGGGGCCGAGCTTGGTCGCCATGTCGGCCAGGTCGACGCGGCCGTCCGGCGTCTGGGCGATCTCCACAACCGAATAGCCGACGAAGGCGGCGGTGGCCGGATTGGTGCCGTGGGCGGAGGTCGGCACTAGCACGGTCTTGCGATCCCCATGCCCGGCCGCCTCGTGGGCGGCGCGGATGGCCAGCAGGCCGCAGAGCTCGCCGTGGGCGCCGGCCTTGGGCGACAAGGCCACCGCCGGCATGCCCGTCAGCGTCTTCAACCAGTGGGCCAGCTTGTCCATCAGCTCCAGCGCGCCCTGGACGGTGGACTGAGGTTGCAGCGGGTGGATGTCGGAGAAGCCCGGCAGGCGGGCCATCTTCTCGTTGAGGCGCGGGTTGTGCTTCATCGTGCACGAGCCAAGGGGATAGAGGGCCAGGTCGATGGCGTGGTTCTTCTGGCTCAGGCGCACGTAGTGGCGCACGGCCTCGGGTTCCGACAACCCGGGCAGGCCGATGGCTTCGCTGCGCACCAGGTCGCCGAGGTCGTCGGCGGGGGGGGCGTCCGGCACATCGACGCCGGTCTTGTCCCAGCCGCCCAGTTCGAAGATCAGCGCTTCGTCCTGCAGCAGGCCCCGCGCGCCGGTCAGCGTCGGGAGCGTCACATCGTTGGAGGCTTGCGGCCGCGTCGGGCGGCCCACGGGGTTCATGCTCATGCGTGGATCACCCGGTCGAGTGTGTGGGCGAAGATGGCGATGTCTTCGGGAAGGGTGGTTTCGGTGGCCGCGATCAGCAGGACGTCGTCCATGCCCGCGCCGTGGTCGAGGCGCGAGAACGGCACGCCGGCGATCACGCCATTGCCCGCCAGGGTCTCGACGACGGCGGCGGCGTTCTTTGGCAGGCGCACGGCGAACTCGTTGAAGAAGCGCGGCGTCAGCACCTCGACCCCGGCGATCCCGGCCAGCGCATCGCGCAGCTCCCGCGCCCGCTGGTGGTTCAGCGCCGCCAGCCGCCGCAGCCCCGCCTCGCCCAGCAGCGACATGTGGATGCTGAAGGCCAG
>Ga0190272_10000914_pt1 | contig 14437 bp, 2 predicted proteins | sample Popmic504T_FD_133746 | JGI IMG/M metagenome (GOLD analysis project Ga0190272, IMG submission 133746) | Populus adjacent soil microbial communities from riparian zone of Shoshone River, Wyoming, USA - 504 T | ecosystem: Environmental > Terrestrial > Soil > Riparian zone | place: USA: Wyoming...
AAAAGAAATCTTACAAAATCAAGGCAGGGAGTGTGTGGATAGCCTCAGATCTGATCGCTGCGGATCCAGCGCTGAAAGACTATTACACGGGATTAAAAGTGAGCGGCGGATCACTTGATTTAACTCAGCAGGCAGAGGTGAGTGACGGTAAGATCATCATCAGGTTAGGTGCAGACTCAACTCTCCAGCTTAAACTCGATCAAAACAAGGCAGGCGCCGCGTCCTCATCTGCCGGCTTCGACGCAAACAAGGCAAAGGTCAAGCTGCCTGAAACTCTTACTCTGAAATTCAGGTCAGGCGTAGGAGAACTAACCGCAAGCGATGCGTCCTGCAAAGTTTTCGGTTGCGGGTTAGAGTTCACATTCTTCAGTAATGCCGCTCCGGCGTGGATACCGCTGGTGGGCCAAATAGCAATTCCATATAAGGTGAAAGCAACCGGCGGTCAACCAAAGACCTTTCAGGTTTCCTCCTCCGATTCGAAACTCTGCCGTCTTGAGGGCGCGGCAAAACTACTAAGTGGGAGCGGATGGTTACTGCCGGCTGCGAAAGTTAATCCCGACCAGTTAGGCGCGGCAGCCGGAACCGGCGTCCTGATGATTTCTCTTGACGAAGGCCTACGGGCAGATTGGAAGGGACTGAGGGGAAGTGTGACCAAACTGGTCAGGACGGGCATATTCGTTGAACCCGGAATGATCACAGTAATTGATTTCTCTGCCTCAAACGTTAACGGTAAACAACGTTGGAAACTCTGGAAGAATTCGCCGGCGAAACATCATTCGGAAATCACTTTGAGTTTTGGTGGCGAGTTTCCATTTATCTACGTCTCTGCGTCCAAAGGCAGCGAGTCAGTTCTGTTTTTCTGCAAACACAAAGCGTCGCTTGATCGACCGGTCGATTCCAATGGCGCCCCCTTCAAGATTGAATCCTCGATTGCGCTGGCAAGCATCGTACAGACCGGCAGTTCCTTCAAAGCTTTTCTTTTTGACAACGACCTTTTGTTTGACGGCAATTTCAGCAAGCCCGAAGCCTTCGAACCGCGCAGCATTACTTTACGAAATGCCCACTTCGGCGTTACCCGGCCATACAGTTTGTTCCTCACCGGCGACCTGGACGACGACCACATAGAGAAGGGCGTAGTAGCTCTGCTCTATGCGGTTTATCTCTATCTGCCTACGCTCCCGGATCCGTATGTGGCCAGTTATACATCGAGGCTGAGTGAAGGGTTCCAGAAAGACTTCGGCCAACTGAAAATTGCGCTCGCCGGTTTCGTGAAGTGGCCGGACCCGTCGGTGGATGAAGGTGAAGATGCGTTCGGTTCACCATATGTTTACTTTAGGTTTGCACCGCTTGATCTGTCGCTGCTCTTCAATACGGCTACCGCAGTTGAGGCTGCATCCCCGCCCAATCAACCCACAGCGAATCAACCCACAGCGAAACGCGCTGATAATTTCCAGGCAGGCGTGCGCACGTTCAACCGCAATCTGATTTCACTAGATGCACTCGAACGGGCGGTCTTGCCAACTCCGACAATCGAGGCACGAACGCAGGTCGAACTCGACACGGCGCGAGCCGGCGCGACCTTCAACAGACCTATCGAAAGTCTAATGCAATCGGACGGTGCGCAATCGCTTTTGCGCGACCTGGAAACGAATCCAGTGTTTCGCCACTTGCCAGACAGGGCGACTCATGTGGAGAGAGTGTTGCGAGCGGCAAACGAAAACACGGCACGCAGTAATGAGGAAAGTCTTACTGGTGGTTTTTCCTTACGCAGTTCGGAGCCATCGGGGAACGTGACCGTGCCGCCGGGGCGGGAAGACGACGGTGGTCGAGATATCCTGCCGGATCTGTTTCGCCTGCTGGACGTTTCGAGCAGGGCAGACCAGATGGGTGTCAGTTGGGGAACAGCTTTGCGGGTGACGAACGACGACCGAGGCAATGCCGACCTTTCGGGAACAACGACTTTAGCGAACAGCTCGCTAATGTTGGACTCCGGGATGCCGTTCCAGATCCTGAACATGGACGTAGTTGGAGTAGCGGAGAACCTGCGCGCTCTAACGTTGCCACAGATCTCCTGGGAACCTGTTTCAAACATTCCGCTGCCGGTCGAAGGTCCAGTCGACCCGGATGATTTGATCACAATCACTCCGGGATTGGTGGTCTACGACGACGATGGACCGCCGACACGCATTTTCTCCGAAAGCCCATACCTCGTTCCCGTCACACCTCTTTCGGTGACCAGGCATTTCATAAAGGAATATAACGACGAGAAAAACGCCAGGCAGTTGCATTCCATCTTCACGTTGCCGTTTGCCTTGATTGCGCAGGCCAGCTTTGAACGCGACGCCGGCAACCCAGCCAATGACACCGCCAGGCTTTCGTTCAATCGCCCACACTTCGATGAACTGCAGGGCGGATTACAAATCAAGTCGGTCGCACTCAAACCAAAAGCGTTAGGCGAGCGTCCGTCATTCAGCGGCAGAACTCTTCAGATAGACAACAATATCAAGTGGATACTCTTTGGGATTCCAATCACCGGAAGCACGCTCGGGAAGCCGGTCAGGGACATCTTCAACAACATAATGTCTGTCCAAAGGCCCAAGGTCCCGCTGGAAAAAATAGAGTTCTCGGGCTATGGCGCCAGCATCTTCAGTGACTGGTTCAATCACAAAGCAACGATAGCCGACGTGAGCCAGGCCAAGTTTGATGTGCTGGTTGGACGTACCGCACATGAAGTGGTGCAGGTGCGAAGCGTGATGTACACGGAGGCGGGCTGCGTTCATGTCGTCCGGACCATCACCCTGATGCGTTCTCCGAACGGTTATGTTTTCCGGTCAGACTCGGGCTGGAAGCCGGAGAGCGACGCAACCTTTGACTGCAACTACGCGATCGTTTTTGGTATGACCGAAGTCCCGGTTAACAACACCTACGAGTTTCATAAAGGGGCGGTGAAGAGCATCACGAATATTCGCGAAATCAAAGACTACCCTGCGGCAGGCAACTTTGGGTCGTCATTTAGTCTGAATGAGAGCGGTCTGCCCAACAAACTCGGCATCAACAGTATCCTTGAGTGGCAAAAAGTTTTTGCCAGCATCAACAGTCTCGACGATCAGTTGGAAGTGGACCTACAGGCCGTAAGTTTTGATGGTGACGTTCATCTGGATAACGTAACCAGCGGAGGCATAGCGGACGCTGCCGCCGGCGACTTCAAGGTCCAATCCCGAAAGATGCTGGGCTACGTCCAACTAAAACCTTCATCGATCCTGATACCGTCGAAGGTGCTGGCCGACCTTCTTAACTTCCAGGACGGATCACTCGGCGGGTCGGTCGATTGCATTATCGACGTGGCAAATTCGAAACAAAAAATGCGTCTGGCCAGAATTGATTTGAATCCCGCTCTGGACAATGCGAACAATTATGTTTTTGCCGGCGCCGTTCGTGGCTCCCTGATCCTCCCGCAGGACGGATCGTGGTCAGTGGTTACCCAACAGCTCGATAGCAAAGACGTAAAGCTAATCGAGGAAGGGAAGACTGTGCCGCTTATCCGCCGCGAGGGCGATTCCATATTCCGCATAGCCGATCCACGTGACGTGGTTAAGCCCGACTCCAACTCCAATTTCGGCGTGGTCCAATCAACCGGCACGCAGAAACTACTCTTCGATATTCCTCAGTTTGCGCCCAATGAGAAGAAGCTAAAGAGCAGCCAGACATATTTCGCCGATGCCTACAAGTTGCTTAATTCCAAGGGCGTTTTTCCCAACGTCGCCAACGCGCTTCCGTTGACCACTGCGGAAAAGGAAATTGAGATTCTGGGCGAAGGGCTGATGAGGATGACTGATAGAGATCTCGATATCAGCGCCCTGCAACCGCCCGACTTCTCCTATCCGTTTGTGGACGAGCCCGGAATCTTAAAAATTTACGCTGAATATCAAAGCAACGGCGGGACGGGTAACCTCAAACTGGGAATTAATTCGGCGGCTGACCTGGCCGACAAATGGAAAGCTGCGCTGTCGAATATTCGCGTCGTAGTCGACCTTGGTCCGTTTGAGCGCTTGATGTGGGTGGATGGAAACTTTAATGCATCAAGCGGCGCGAGTACGAAATACGACAAGCCCAATCTGCAATTTGGGCCGGTGCTGCAGACGGTAAAGGACATCCTTCAGATTCTGGCTACACTCTCAGGTGATGACTTTGACAATGGCATGAAGGTCGGCATGAGTAACTCGCCTGACAGTTGGGAATATAAATTCGACTGTAGCCAGGAGATTCCGGTAATCCGATTTCCATCGCCTCAGCAGTTAATGGCCAATCCAAATCCGCCGCTGAAATTGGAAGCCGGCCTGAAAGTTGGGTTCTATTTCAACGCGCTAATCGCAATCCCGACTGATCTCAAACAACTAGTTCCTGCCTGTGGCGCCTATGTCGATTTCTACGGCCGCATCCAGGTGATGTGTTTCACCCTGGCGGCTGCCAGCGTCTACGCTGTAGGCCAGGCCAACCTGGGAATCGCAGCAGACTCCAAAGCCGGAATCTCGTTGAGAATGAAGTTTGGTTTTGGGGTGGAGATAGTAGTAGGTCTGCCGGTGGTCGGCAATGCTTCGGTCCTTTACATGATCGAGGTCGAGGTCGGCATCACGTCCGCGGCGGTGACGGTCGGGGCATACATGCTCTTCCGCGGACATGCGGAAATCTGCGGTGGCCTCGTAGGTGTGACTATTCAGATTGAAGCGGGCGGATCCGTTACGCGCACCGCTAATGAAACCAACTGCATCGCTCAAGTCACGTTCTCAATTGATATCACAATCCTGTGGGTCATCGACATTTCGTTTTCCGATACCTGGTCAGAGGCGCGTCAGATTGCGTAGCTGTAATCCATCGTTAATTAAGACATAACCATGCCGCTACTTCTTGAAAAACTCCGCATTCTCACTTTCCCGCAGCGCATCTCCGGAAACCAACTGGAGCTGAACGTGTTGTTGCTGCCAACCCAGGGACTGCTCAATCTCCAGACGCAGTTTCCAAGTCAGTTGAATGGCGGAGGGAGTGTATTTCTCCCAACGTTCATCAGCGCAAATCTTGAACTCGCGGTGACAACTCTTCGCGGATTAAGCTCGTACCCTTTTTCGGACCCCGACGTTTTGGAGAGCGAGGGTGTGACAGCCGACACCAAAACAACAACGCTGGCGTTTCCAGCCAACCTTCCACTCATTTACGAGGGCCTGGCGACGCAGTTTAAGCTCACTAATACTAATCCTCGCGGAACAACGAATACTGGGGCCGAGGTGCCCTGGGATGACAGTAAGGGGATACGGAAATATCTGCCGGTCACTTATCGGACCGCTTTTAACTTCACTACCCCACGAACGGAGTTTGCGAAGACTGATGACAGCTACCACTGCGCTTTCAAAAACACGACGTTTATTCCCACGTTCCAACAGTCAGCCGATGAGATTAGTTGGGGTCGAGTGATTGCATTCTGCCTGCGCCAACCGCTGCTCGCTAAACGTATCGGCTTGCTGCACCAGTGGACACTGACTTTGCCCGACGCCGATTATTTCGCCGACGGTGGCTGGGTCTACGTTCATCTCACTTCTCCGCTAAATCAGTTTGGCATCACTAAGTCTGAGCTACGGCAGTATGCCGCGCGCATTCCGGATATTGATGGGCCAAGACAGTTGTTCGCAGCGCTATTATTCCCGGTGGTTCCCGGGCCAGCGACGCCAAACGGTGAATTTGATTTCCTCAAAATAGAAGCCGCCGACTACGACGATGGCTTCGCAAAGATAGTCCATGCATTTCAACCCGTCAGCGCAAACATACTGAGCGAAGAGCCGGACGGCATTCACGTACAAAAGGACGCCGGAATCCGTTTAGGTTGGGACGATGAGCAACTGCTTATTTGGCAAAACCGCCAGGTGCTGGCCGACCCAACCACGCCGGGTAAGCGTATCGACGCTCCGCTCGGAGTTTTTAGTTGTCGCGTCGACGTCAGAGAGAAGGCTGAACCGGCAAATGCCTGGGCTTCGCTGGTGCGAATCCAAAACAAAGTAGAGCTCACGCTAGCGGGCGAGTCGATCGCTCCGGCGCTTACTCAGATGGAGTCTGGGGTGCAGGTGTATCCCTCCAAAATAAACGCTGACTCAGCCAGCCTTTTCTGGTTACCCAGCTACTTCACCCAGTGGTATGGCCCATCGTTGGTTTTGCCGGACGAGCGAGCGTCCGCGTTGGACCATTCGGGAGCGCTGGCTGACCCCGGCAGCTATAGTGATTCAAAGATCGACGCCAAGCCGGACCAAAAAGGCGGGCTGTATGAACCCTTGCTGCCGGAAAATCCTGAACTGAAGTACGGAAAACAGTATGAGTTTAGGGTGCGCCTCGCGGATATGACGGGCGGTGGCCCACTTGAAGATGACGATGAGCTTAACGATGCGCCGGCAAAGAGCGCCTCGGTAGTTTTCAAGAGATACGTGGCGCCAAAACAACTCAAGGTCGTGCCTGGGGAGACACAGACCAATCCGGATTCGCCCACCACTGTGTTTTACGGTGGTCATGAATTTCAAGTCTCGCGCCCTCGACTCGGGTATCCAGCGTTGCTCTTCACGGAAATGGGTACAGCCGACGCGTTTCAAAGACTTTTAGAAGACAAGGCATTTCTTCACACCGGTAAAGGGGAAAAAGAGACGATCAAGGACCAACGTGAGGTCAGCTACTTTGATCCCGATGTGGATCGATTCATGGTCATAGTGGAAGTTAAGTCTTTGCTGCTTGATAACCTCGAGTCGCTCAATCAGCGTGAGCCTTTCATCCCGCTCTACACTACGTTGCGAACCTTTTCCAATGATCCTGAGGAGCCGTTTACGCTCGTGCTGCAATACCGCGACGCAAACGTGATCGATTTTGAAAACACGGCCACTTTTGGCGATCTGAACCTTTCGCAAAAGGACATCGATGATGCCGACGAAATAGTTTTGCCGAGATCAAGGGACATAAGGATCACTCTGCTGCCGGTCTGCTCAGACAAGGAAGATAAGCCGGAATATTTTGGTTTCGCCGAAACTGTGATCGCTGGAGAATTCGTGCGCGCCGGAGAGCCAATCCAGTTTTTTGTGAGAGAGGATGCGACCGAAGAGTCAGGATTTTTCAGAACGGATCTGGAATCCAGACAGCTGCAGGGCATCTACCTCCAGCCCGATCCGCCGAAAGTCAACAACGTCCAAACCTTTACGTGGGAGCTTGTCGCCGGCAAGGAGCTGGAACAAAGCACGTTGATGCAGCGATTGGCATCCCAGTTGAAACTGGATTTTAAGGGATTGACCTTAATAGGCAAACCCGGCGAGCGAATTCAGTTTGGCTGTAGCAATCGTATCAGGCACACGCTGGCGCCGGATCATTCCTCGCTGACCTTCTCGACCACAGCAGACCTTTTCAATCACTGGTTGTGTGTTCTCTCGTTTGAAATTAATCGGGATTGGACCTGGAGCGGACTGAGTGATACAGGGATCGAGATTCGTCGTGAAAAGCAATTCACCGGTGACGCTGCAACTCATGTGACAGAGATCGTCGGATATTTGCAACTGAAAGACACTGCCAGCAGGATAGCTACCACTGATCCAAACAGAAGCTACACCCGCGTTTTGTTTATCGACGCGGTGGAGCCAAAAAAGGATCTGGAACAGCCCTGGACGCTGACCCGCCCTTTTCCAAACACCATCGACCTGAGCTATAGGTTGAGGCCCAACTTCATTCCCAGCGTGACGGCGGCCTCCGCTAAGCAGCAAATAGTTTCTCGAGACGTGGACTTGCCCGTTACCACAATACCCAGCCAGGTGCCGAAAGTTGTGGCTGCGGGCTACGCGCTTTCGCCCTATCGCCGGGACGATGACTATTCTGAGACAGCAGTGCGGAAGCGTTATCTGTGGTTGGAATTTGAACATCCAATCGAAGATCCAAACGACACCTACTTTGCAAGAATACTTACCTACGCGCCCGATCCCTTGTTGAGTTTCCCAAACCTGGACCAGGTGTGGGTGAAACAGGAGGATCCTCCGCTGGGCATTAGTCCTGAATTAATTCGTGTCATTACGAACGGCCAGAGCGACGACAACGCCGGCATCGATGCCATGCAAATGATGTTGGCGGAAACCAGCGCGCCTGACGCTTTGGTGAAGGTTTCCCCAGTGCATTATCTATTGCCTCTGCCGCCGGGATTACATGACGAATCGAATGAGCTTTTCGGGTTCTTTACGTATGAGATCAGGGTCGGCCATTCGAATGAAATCTGGTCCACGGCGAAGGGGCGCTTTGGCCATCCAATCCGAGTAAACGGCGTGCAGCATCCGGCGCCGCCACTCAAACTTCTGGTTGATCGCAGGCCGGAAGGCATAGTCGCGACGGCCCAGTATGCGACGGCTGTCTTCAATGGCAGGAACGTGACCAGCAGGCCTCCCAAGACGGAGATCTGGTGCATGCTTTATGCGCAGACGAGGCAGGCGGATGCCAAAGATAATCGGAATATTCTGTTATCTGAAGTGAAGCTTAAGTATATTGAACCTAAAGCGAAGTCAAACAAGTTCAAGATCGTTGCGGTAAACCTGGATGCCCCAGCGACGGGAGTTCAAGGCTGGACTGAAGCGGAGATACAGCAATTGCTGGAGCGTTTTAACCTGCATAAAAATACCCACTTGAGTGTGCTCGCGGTGGAAATGATGCCTCGATATGACCAGTACATTATTGAAGGCCCCACTCCAGACACATCCATTCGCCCGCTCTCACACGAATTAGGGCAGTATCGCATCCTTCGAACGTCACGGTTGGTTGCTGCTCCCGAGATTTGCTAACGCCACAGGAATTGCGAAACGCTGCTGCAATCCGTCGGCGCACAAAGGTGGGCCTTTTTAAGATACCTTGCGCGGAAGCACAGTTGGCAATCCCGGACCTCTTGCGCTTCTCCTTCCCAGTCGGAGCGTGTCTCCCTAGGTAAAACCCGACTATTTTCTTGCCTTGACCACCCTTGATTTTGCCGGTTTTCTTTCGACTTTAACTTCCTGAAAAACATGGCGGCGGCGATCGGAACCGAACCGATGAATAAAGGTTTTGCAGTTATGAAGCGCCTTCTCTCCCAAGTTTGATGGAGATCCGTGTTGTGCTTTTTTGTCGGGCTTTCCTCGCGTTTGGCTTCGGTTGGGTTTACCTCGATTTGCCCCTGACTCGCCTGGTTGTGTAACTCCTGTGACACAGGCCAAGGTGCATATTACGGTCAAGATTCACTAGATCGAGAAGCAGATCCCCATCCCTTTCAGTCGAACAATCCACTCCGATAGACGCACAAGAATGCATCAGCTTGCAATTAAGCGACTACAAGCACAAAGTAACCTTATCAATAGGTTAGAAGCACCCGTTCGGCAGACAGGTTGGACGACCCGTGACAACAATACAACCTACGCATTCGAGGAACCCTGGTTTCTAATCAGAACGCGGATCGGTCTTCTCCCAAGGAAGATCATCCGTTCCATCACAAACAGGAGGAGATTTTATGGCAAAAAATACTGGCAAAGAAAAGGCCACCTCGGCCGGGCAAGAGGTTCACGAGCCGGCGAGCCCACAGACAACCGCTGACCTCGGTAAGCAATACAGCGAGGCGCAACAGAAGTTCGAGCGCGCGACTAACGACGCCAAACTGGACGCCCACAACACCCTACTCACCGCCTACCGTGACTATGCTACAGAGTTATATAACGCGCAGCATGAGTTTGAAGGACAGGCTCTCGATGTCTACAAGAAATACCTTGCCAAGCTGTCTCAAGCCGTGGGATCGGACGTTGGCGGAGAAGCCGGCAACGAACACTACTGGGAGTTCGTTCGTCTTAGTACCGAACTCTCCGGTGAAGGCGGCTGGAGCGATTCCGTCGAAAAAGCCTATCGCGAACTGATGAAAAGCTGGGCGTCAACGGAAAGCGAAGACGAGCCGGCATTCCGACAGGCAGAGGCCTACCGTGCTTACGTCGAACAACTTACCGAAGCCTGGAAAAAAGCCGAGCCGACTCAAAGGCAAGCTGAGAAGGAGTATCTGGCCTACATCGAGGATTGCAAAAACGCTCTTAAGCAGGGACAGACGGATGTTGAGTCCGCCTACCAGGACTATCTTCAGGACCTCAAGCAGGCCTACCTTCGCGGCGATTTCGAGAAGCGCATTTCTACGGCTACCGGGAACTACTTGGCGAAGGCACGAGAAGCTTGGAAACAATCGCAGAGCATTCATGCTGACGCTACGAATGGCCTGATCGAAACGCAGGAGAACCTTTTGCGTGACGTTCAGCCTAAGCCGAGTGTCTGAGACTCCTGTAGCTGTAACCAGATCGGTGGTCCCACCCACAAGCGCGCGATGTCGTGTGCGCCGAGCAAGGCTAGCGGCTGGGGCGACGTGGCAATCCTCGCACATCCCTGGAAGACATCGATGCTTTTCGGCAGAACCAGCGAACAGACGCTGCCGGCGTTGACGTTGAACTGCGATCTGCTCACCCAGGTCTAGAAAAACTGGAATGTCCAAACAAGCCGACATTTTTCCGACCTCCTTCGCACAGCAGCGACTGTGGATTCTCGATCAGCTTGTGCCGGGCAATCCCTTCTATAACATCTTTTCGGCTGTGCCTTTGCAAGTGCAGAACGCCGCTCCTCTGGAGCGGGCCTTGAATGAGATCGTCCGCCGCCATGAACCGCTGCGCACGACGTTCACCACCATAGACGGACAGCCGGTGCAAGTGATTGCGCCCGTGCTGAAGTTGACCATCCCGGTTGTTGATTTGCGCGACATGCCGGGGGCACAGCGCGGCGGGGAATTGCGAAGACTGGCCCAGGAAGAGGCTCGCCGGCCATTCGATCTGGCGCGAGGGCCGCTTTTACGCGCAACGCTGGTGCGGCCGAGCGACACTGAGTCCGTACTACTGCTGACTATTCATCACATCGTATCCGACGGGTGGTCCCTCGGTGTTTTCTTCCGCGAGCTCACGACGTTCTATCAGTCAACAGTAATCGGCCGGACGCCTTCGCTGCCGAAGTTGGACCTGCAGTATGCCGACTTTGCGGTCTGGCAGCGCGACACGCTCAAGGGCGAAGTGTTGGATCAACAACTCAGTTATTGGCGGCTGCAACTGGATGGCTTGCCAGTTCTCAGGCTTCCTTTGGATCGTCCACGTCCTTCGATAAAGAGCTATCGTGGAGCACGCGTGCCGGCTCAACTGCCGGCCGACCTAGTGCACCGGCTAAGGTCGTTTGCCCAAAGTGCAGGCGCGACCACATTCATGACCTTGTTGGCAGCGTTTCAGCTCCTTCTTTCCCGCTACTCCGGTCAGGAAGATGTCGCCGTGGGCTCGCCGATCGCAGGGCGCAATCGTGCCGAACTCGAGAACCTGATCGGGTTTTTCGTTAATACCCTGGTGTTGCGCACCGACCTCTCTGGAGATCCAACTTTTCGTGAACTGCTGCAGAGAGTGCGGAAGGTATCCACCGACGCCTACGCGCACCAAGATCTGCCTTTCGAAATGCTGGTTGAAATGGTGCAGCCTGAACGGGACCTTAGCCGTAATCCGCTTTTCCAGGTGATCTTCCAGGTACAGAACACGCCTTCGTTTTCCGGCGCACCGCCTTCGATCCCGTCAGCCCCCCTGAGTCCGGAAGCGTTGGACATCTACAGCGGCACGGCGAAATTCGATTTGGAACTTAGCCTGGTTGAGGGTCCGCAAGGAGTGATGGGCCATTTTGAGTTTAGCACCGAGATCTTTGACGAAAGCACTATTGGCCGGATGGCTGCGCACTTCGAGACATTGCTGGAAAGCATCGTCGCAAATCCCGATACACCTATTTCAAGGCTCTCTTTCCTGACTTCAGCTGAGCGGGAGTTGGTAGTTCTCGATTGGAACCAGACCCGTCGTGAGTATGCGCGCGATTCGTGTGTACATACGATTTTCGAGTCACAGGTTAAGCGAGCCCCCGACGCGATTGCCATCGTCGATGCTGGGGAGCGATGGACCTACCTCGAGCTTGACGAGCGCGCGAATGCCCTCGCTAGTCATCTGCGATCGCTCGGCGTCGGACCGGGCTCTCTGGTCGCAGTTTGCATGGAGCGCTCGGCCGAAATGATCGCAGCTCTGCTCGCAGTGTTGAAATCGGGCGCTGCGTATGTCCCCGTAGACCCCGAGTATCCTAAAGCGCGAATAGCCTTCATGCTCGCCGACACGGAGGCCTCCGTGTTAATGACGCAGCGACGGTTTGTTAATCGCTTTCCCAGGCACTGTCCTCCGCTAATGTGCCTCGATGAAGTAAGCGAATGGACGGAAGTTGGAGAACGGCTTGAGCCACCGCGCGCGTTGACCGCCTCCGATCTGGCCTACGTTATGTATACCTCCGGGTCAACCGGGACACCCAAGGGAGCTTGCATTCCGCACCGCGCCATTAATCGACTCGTCCTCAACACTGATTATGTCAGGCTCGAACCTTCAGACTGCCTGGGCCACATATCGAGCCCGTCGTTCGATGCGGCCACTTTCGAGATCTGGGGAGCGTTACTGCTGGGTGGAAGAATCGCGGTGATTCCAAAAAATGTCGCCCTCTCGCCAGTGGAGTTTGGGGAAGAAATACGCCGGCAAGGGGTGACCGCGATGTTCCTGACCAGCGCTCTATTCAATCAAATGGCCGGCGAGAATCCGCGGATGTTTCAGACAATGCGTCACCTGCTCGTCGGCGGATCGGCCGTCGATCCGAACTGGGCGCGCGAAGTGCTCCAAAAGGGCCCGCCTGGGCGATTGCTAAACGGTTACGGTCCAACAGAGAGCACGACTTTCGCCGCCTGGTATCACATCCGGGACGTTCCTGAAGGAGCAACAACGATCCCGATAGGCCGCCCCATCGCGAACACCCAACTATATGTCCTCGACCATTATCTTGAACCGGTTCCCGTCGGTGTGCCGGGAGAGTTATATATTGGCGGCGACGGCTTAGCGAACGGTTATCTGAAACGTGCCGCGCTCACCGCAGAGAGGTTCGTCCACCACCCATTCAACGCGGATCCGGATGCTCGTTTGTACAATACTGGTGATCTGGTGCGCTGGCGCGCAACGGGCGATATCGAGTTCCTTGGGCGAATGGACGAGCAGGTCAAGGTTCGCGGGTTCCGTGTAGAGCTGGGAGAAATCGAGGCGGATCTCGGCCAGCATCCGGCGGTACAGGACGCGGTTGTCGTGGCGAGCGCCGACGCCCACGGAGACAAACGGTTAGTGGCCTACGTCGTCCCGCGGTCCATGCCTTCTGCCGCAACGAACGACGCAGACCTGGGCCAGATTGCCCGCGACCAAGTCGACAGTTGGCGGGAGATTTTCGACACTCACGTTTACCGACAGTTCGCCGACAGCGGCGACCTGAAGTTCAACATCACCGGCTGGAATAGCAGTTTTACCGGAGAGCCTCTGCCGGAAGCCGATATGCGCGAATGGCTCGACGATACGGTCGAACGCATCCTCGCTCTGGAGCCACGGCGCGTTTTGGAAATCGGCTGCGGGACTGGTCTCTTGCTATTTCATCTCGCCGGAAAGTGTTCGACTTATTTGGGCACTGATTTCTCTTCGACGGCGCTGGAATACATCAGGCAGGTGATGACCCAGACGAGACCGTTGCTCCCTCAGGTCAAGCTCTTGCAGCGCGCGGCGGACGACTTGTCCGGTATCGAACCTGACAGCTTCGACGTGGTTGTTCTCAATTCCGTAGTCCAATATTTTCCCAACGCGGACTATCTGCAACGGGTATTGGAAGGGGCCGTCCGCGCGGTGCGTCCCGGAGGCCGCGTGTTCATTGGCGACGTGCGCAGCCTGCCACTCTTGCAGGCGTTGCATACGTCGATCGAATTCTCAAAGGCAGACGACTCGACAACTACCGAACAGTTGCGGGAACGCGCCCAGACAGGAATGGCCCACGAAACTGAGCTTGTGCTCGATCCCAGGTTCTTCATATCAATCCCGGAACGGGTTTCAAAAGTGGGTCGGGTGGAAGTGTTCCCCAAACGCGGAAGCCGGCGCAACGAACTGACCCGCTTTCGTTACCAGGTTGTTCTTCACATCGGACCAACACCGACCGAAGTTTGTGATCCCGCCTGGATAGATTGGAGGGAACAGCGCTGGGACGCAGGCGCGGTGCGGCGCATTCTTGAACGCGAGCAACCAGCAGTATTGGGACTTACGCGGGTGGCGAATGAGCGACTGTCTTCCGAGCTCAACCTTGTGGAAACGGTGGAACGCGATGATTCGCCAGCTACGGTTGGAGATCTGCGGAAACTCTCGTTCGGCGAAGAGACTACGGCAATCGATCCGCAGGAGCTCTGGGCGTTGGAACAGGAACTCCCTTACCGTGTGGCGGTGAGCTGGACGCGCCACGGGCGGGAGGGTCAATTCGATGT
>Ga0190272_10000915_pt1 | contig 14406 bp, 18 predicted proteins | sample Popmic504T_FD_133746 | JGI IMG/M metagenome (GOLD analysis project Ga0190272, IMG submission 133746) | Populus adjacent soil microbial communities from riparian zone of Shoshone River, Wyoming, USA - 504 T | ecosystem: Environmental > Terrestrial > Soil > Riparian zone | place: USA: Wyoming...
CACCGCCGCTTTGCTCCACGACTTGCCGATCGTCGCCATCCTCCCGACGAAGCTAAACCCGGGACGGACAGAATGCCCAGTTAGAAGCGACGGGGGGGCGTCGCTAGTCGGTACCCGCCCGGCAGGCCGGGCACTCGCCGCGCAACGTGACGTCATGGGCGGCGATCGCAAACGCGGTCTTGTCGGAGAGGCCGTGGATCGCGTCCTCGAGCGCCTCGTCCTCGAACGGCTCGACGGTGCCGCAGCTGTCGCAGACGAGGTGGTGGTGATGGTCGCCTCCCGGCGGCGCGGCCTCGTAGCGGGCGACGCCCTCGCCGACGTCGAAACGCTTCACCAGACCGAGCCGGTCGAGCAGGTCGAGCGCGCGGTAGATGCTCGCCAAGCCGACGCCGCTGCCCCGCTCGCGCAGCAGGTCGGCGATCTCGCGTGCGGTGATGCTGCAGCCGAGCTCGGCGATCGCGCCGATCACCTCCTCGCGCGGCGCGCTGGAGCGGTAGCCGGCGTCGGAAAGCGCCGTGGTCGTGTGCTCGGTCCAGCCGCTGGCGGTCGTCGAGGTCATCGCTGAAAGAGTACCCGCGGCTCCGTCTGGCCTTGTAGGCTCAAGCCCATGCCCCGCCGTGACCGGCGCGTCCTCGTGGCGCTGACGCTGCTCTCGTCGCTCTGCCTGCTGGCCGAGGCGGCGGGCGTGCTCGCTCCGGCGCTGTTCTATGCGGCGCCGCTGCTGGTCGTTGCGCTGCCGCTGATCGCGGGGCGCTATCTAGGCGAAGAGCGGATCGTCCGGCTCGCGCGGGGCGCCCGACAGCGCCGCCGTCGCCCGGTGCAACGACTGTCGGCGCCGGCTGGCGCCCGCTGGGCGCTGCGCGCCGTCCCACGTGGCGGTCGCTTGATCGCCCACTCGCTCGCCGTGCGTCCGCCTCCCGCGCCGCTGCTCGTCCGCTAGCTCTCCCGGCCGCTGCGCGATCGCGCTCCCGGGCGGGAGCGCGATCCACGAAGCCCGAGGAGACACACTTTGCGCCGCATCCGCGGCGCGGCCGCGGTGGCGCTGCTGACGTTCGCCACGGCCGCGACGGCCGCCCACGCCCACGGCGGGGGCGGCACCGACTACACATCTGAGATTCGCGCCGTCGCTCCGGCGGGCGCCGGCCTGACGGTCGACGTCCTCGATCGCGACGACCGGCTCGCGCTGCGCAACGACAGCGGGACGACAGTCGTCGTCGAGGGCTACGACGGCGAGCCGTACGCCCGCCTGCAGCCGGATGGGACGGTTGAGGTCAACCTCGACTCGCCGGCGCTCTACCTCAACGAGGACCGCTTCGCGAAGGTCGATCTCCCGGCACGCGCCGACGAGGACGCCGCACCGGAGTGGAAGGCGGTCGACCGGTCGGGGCGATTCGAGTGGCACGACCATCGCATCCACTGGATGGGCGCCGGGCGGCCGGCGGCGGTGCGCGACCCGCAGCGGAAGACGAAGGTCTTCGAGTGGAAGGTGCCGATTCGCGTCGGCGATCGGCCGGGGAGCGTCACGGGCACGCTCACCTGGACCGGCCGGCCCGACGACGGCATCCCGATCGCCGCTGCGATCGGGATCGCCGGGGTGGCGGTTGGCGGTCTGCTGCTGGTCGTGGCGGTCCGTCGGCGGCGTCGAGGCGACGGAGGGACCACGGGCGGCGCTGAGGAGCCCGAGGCGTGGTGACGCGGGCCGGCAGATTCGTGTCGCGATCGCTCGTCGGGCTGGTGCTCAGTGCGGCGCTGGTCGCGCTGACGGCGCTGCCTGCCGGCGCGTCCGCACACGCGGTGGTCGAGCAGGCGCAGCCGACGCGGGGGGCCGCGCTGGATCGCGCTCCGGAGCGCGTCGAGGTGACATTCGACGAGATGGTCGAGTCGAGCTTCGGGGCGTTGCGCGTGTTCGCCGCCGACGGCGAGCGCGTCGACCTCGGCGACGTGCTGCGGCCATCCGACGACGCCGTCGCGGTGCGCGTCGAGGGCGATCTCCCGGACGGCGCCTACACCGTGACCTACCGCGTCGTGTCGGCCGACTCGCATCCCGTGACGGGCGGCTACGTGTTCACCGTCGGCAAGGCGGGGGGCACGCCGGCGGCCGCCGTGTCCGACCTGCTCGAGGACGAGACCGGCCCGGTCACCGAGGTCGCGTTCGGGGCGGTGCGCGCCGTCAGCTATGCGGCGATCGCCCTGCTCGGCGGCGGCTTCGCCTTCTTCCTGCTCGTCTGGCTGCCGGCGCTGCGGCGCCTGCCGGGCGGCGACCGCCGGGCTGGCGCCGCGTTCGCCTTCCAGGCGAGAGCGGCCAGGCTGCTCGTCGCCGCCGCGTTCGCGGGCTCGATCGCGACGGTGCTCGGGATCGTCCTCCAGGCCGCGACCGCGACCGGCGGCTCGCTCTGGTCGGCGCTCGACTCGGGCCTGATCCACGATGTGCTGAACACACGCTTCGGCGAGGTCTGGAAGCTGCGCTTCACGGCCTTCGGCGGGCTCGCGGCGCTGCTCCTCCTCCTGCCGCCCGCGACGGGCCGGCGCTGGGCGAACGGGACCACGGCCGGACCGGGACGCGCGATCTGGCTCGTCGCCGTCGCGGCCGGCTGCGCGTGCCTCGTCGTCACGCCGGCGCTCGGCGGTCATGCCGGGGCCGCGGACGACTCCGCCTGGCTGGTCCCGCTCGACGTCGTCCATGTGGCCGCGATGAGCGCTTGGGTCGGTGGTGTGGCGCTGCTGCTGCTCGTCGTGCCGACGGCGACGCGGAGGATCGACCCTCCCGATCGCACGCGGCTGCTCGCCCTGCTCGTGACCCGCTTCTCGGCGCTGGCGCTGACCGCGGTCGCGGCGCTGCTGGCGACCGGCATCGCACAGTCGATCCTGCATCTCGACGCGCTCGCCGATCTCGTCGACACCGCTTTCGGTCGGGCGATCCTGGTCAAGGCGGCGTTGCTCGTCGCGCTGATCGGGCTCGGCGCGTACAACCGCCGTCGCTCGCAGCCGGAGCTGACGCGCCTTGCCGCCGGCAGGGAGGCGCCTGGCCCCGCTGGAGGCGCCCTGCGCCGCACGCTGCGGGCCGAGATCGTGCTGATGGGCGTCGTGCTGGCGGTCACGGCAGCGCTCGTCGCCTACTCGCCGTCGGCGGCCACGCCCGCGGGACCGTTCAGCGACTCGGCCGACTTCGGACCGGCGCGGATCGAGCTGACCGTCAACCCGGCGCGCGCGGGCGGCAACGCGGTCCACGTCTACCTGTTCGACAGGCGCACCGGGGCCCAGTACGACCGACCGCGCAGTCTGACGATCGCAGCCGCCGAGCCGGAGCGCGACATCGGCCCGATCGCGCTCGACGTGCGCAAGGCGGGCCCCGGCCACTACACGGTCGCGCGCGCCGATCTCGCCCCGGCCGGCGGCTGGTCGCTCGTCGTGCGCGCGCCGGTCTCGGACTTCGAGGAGCTGCGAACCGCGATCGAGGTCCCGATCCGCTGACCCCGGAACTTGACGATGGCAACCAGGAGAAGGAGAGCTGAATGAGGTTCAAGACGGCGTTGGTTGCCGCGCTGGCGACCTTGCTGATCGCCGCGCCGCCCGCCGCCGCGCACATCACGATCGCGCCCGCGGAGGCGCCGGCCGACGGCTACGCGACCTTGCAGGTGCAGGTGCCGCACGGCTGCGACGGCTCGCCGACGAAGGCGATCCGCGTGCAGATCCCGGAGTCGGTGCCGAGCGTGACGCCGCAGGTCCATCCCGGCTGGGAGGTGACGACCGAGGAGGGTCCCAAGGACGCCGTCGAGCTGCACGGCGAGACGGTCACGAGTGGTGTCGAGGAGGTCGTCTGGACCGCCGCCGACGCGGGACCGCTGCCGGACGGGCGGCTCGACCTGTTCGGGATGAGCGTCAAGCTGCCGGCCGGCAAGGGCGGCGACCCGGTCTACTTCCCGACCGTTCAGGAGTGCGTGAAGGGCCGGGACGGCTGGATCCAGATCCCGCAGCCGGGGGAGACCGAGGACGACCTCGAGTCGCCGGCACCGGCCGTGATCTTGACCGCCAGCGAGGGTGAGCAGGGTCACTCGGAGTCCGGCCCCTCGACCGGCCTCGCGATCGCCGCGCTGGTGCTCGGCGGGCTTGGCCTGCTGACCGGCTTGGCCGCGCTGTCTCTCATACTGAGGAAGAGGACATGAGCTCGACCGGAGCAGATGCGGCAGCGGCTGTGGCTGCTCGTTGCGGGCGCTGGCGATCCCGGTCGTCATGAGCGCGATCGCGGTCGTGGCGGTCGTCAGGATGCTGCGCGCGCCGTAGCGCTGTGACGCGCGGCGCGCCAGCCGACCAGGCTGCGTCCGAGCAGCGGCGAGACACTGAAGGCGAGGCGCTCGGCCTCGACTTCGGAGTCCGCCTCGTCGAGCCCGAGCACTTCGTGGGTCAGCTCGTAGGCGGCGACCCGGCGTGAGCGCAGCACGAGCGCGGCGCTGGTCCCCGCGACCGTCAAGGCGATCGCCTCGGGCTCGACCAGGCCGAGGCTGCGCAGGCGGCCGATCGCCTCGGAGGTCGTCGGCGCGGAGACGTCGAGATGACGACTGAGGCTGCTCTGCGACGGCCGCTGGTCGCCCTCGGAGAGATCGAGGATCGCGAGCAGGTAGCGCGCCATGCCGGCGGTCAGCTCGACGCAGGGATGGGTCTCGACGACGACCACGTCGTCGGTGACGACGACGACATCGGCTGCTGACTTGCGCGTGGGCATCCAGACGAGATTACCCGAGCCGCTGGTCGGTCGATTAGGGTCGGCGCGATGGATGTCCATCGCACGCCGGATGAGCGCTTCGCCAACCTGCCCGGCTATCCGTTCGAGCCGAACTACGCCGAGGTCGGCGGGTTGCGGATGCACTATCTGGACGAGGGCGAGGGGAGCCCGGTCGTCTGCTTCCACGGCGAGCCGTCCTGGTCCTACCTCTACCGCAGGATGCTGCCGCCGCTGGTCGCCGCCGGCCACCGCGTGATCTGCCCGGATCTCGCCGGCTTCGGCCGCTCCGACAAGCCGACCGGCTTCGGCTGGTACTCCTACGACCGCCACGTCGAGCAGGTGACCGGGGTGCTGGACGGACTCGACCTGAGCGGAGCGACCGTCGTCGTCCAGGACTGGGGCGGGCCGATCGGGCTGCGCTGGGCGGTCGAGCACTCCGAGCGCGTCGACCGGCTGGTGGTCATGAACACCGGCCTGTTCACCGGGCGGGTGAGCAAGGGCTTCCTGCGCTGGCGCGCGTTCGCCGAGCAGAACCCCGACCTGCCGGTCGGCTTCATCCTCCAGGGCGGGACGGCGACCGAGCTGGCGCCGGACGTCGTGGCCGCCTACGAGGCGCCGTTCCCCGACGCCGCGTCGAAGGCGGGCGCCGCCACCTTCCCACTGCTGGTGCCGATCGACGGCGACGCGCCCGGCGCGGCTGAGATGACGGCGGTGATGGACGAGCTGTCGCGCTGGGAGAAGCCTGCACTCGTCGCCTTCTCGGACTCCGATCCGGTGTTCCCGTCGCCGAAGGCCGGCCAGGTGTTCGTCGACCTGATCCCGGGCGCCGGTGAGCAGACCGTGGTCGAGGGTGCCGCGCACTTCCTCCAGGAGGACCGCGGCGAAGTCATCGCCGCGGCCATCCTGAAATGGATGAGCTAGTTAGCCCGCAGCGCTGAAGCGCTCGGCGACCTTGGCCCAGTCGACGACGTTCCACCACGCGTCGATGTAGTCGGGGCGCTTGTTCTGGTACTTCAGGTAGTAGGCGTGCTCCCAGACGTCGACGCCGAGCAGCGGCGTCTTGCCGTCGGTCAGCGGATTGTCCTGGTTCGGCGTGCCGACCACCGCGAGGCCGGAGCCGTCGTGGACGAGCCAGGCCCAGCCGGAGCCGAACTGGCCGACGCCGGTCGCCTTGACCTTCTCCTTGAAGTCGTCGAACGAGCCGAACGCCGCGTCGATCGCCGCGCCGAGGTCGCCGTCGGGGGCGCCGCCGCCGTTCGGCGACATCGAGTCCCAGAAGAGGCTGTGGTTGTAGTGGCCGCCGCCGTTGTTGCGCACCGGGCCGCGGATGTCCTCCGGCAGCTGGGTGAGGTTGGCGATCACGTCCTCGATCGGCTTGTCGGCCCAGTCGGTGCCGTCCAGCGCCGCGTTGGCCTTGTCGACATAGGCAAGGTGATGTTTGTCGTGGTGGACGCGCATCGTCGCCTCGTCGATGTGCGGCTCGAGTGCGGCGTAGTCGTACGGAAGATCAGGTACCTCGTAAGCCATCGGCGTTCCTTTCGTGGTCTCTCCGCGAGTTTATTGGCGACTCGGCGTCAGGCCCTGTCGGGGCTGAGATCGAGCTCGGCGTCGGCGTAGACGACGCCGATCGGCTCGACGATCACCTGGCGCGGGCCGTCCTCGACCTGGCCGGCGATCAACGCCTCGTGCCCGAGGCTCTTTGCGATCTCGACCACCTGCTTGCCCGTTCCGGCCGCCGTGTACACCGCGAACCCACTGCCCATGTTGAGCGTGCTGTAGGCAGCGTGGGCGTCCATCTCCGACTGCTCGGCGATGAAGGCCAGCACCTCCGGCACCGGCGGCAGCGCCGTGATCCGGTAGGTGAGGTCGCGGCTCGGCCGCATCAGCTTCAGCAGGCCGTGGCCGGTGACGTGGCTGTAGTAGCTGACCGGGACGTTTGCCTCGGCGAGCGCGCCGACGAGCTTCGCGTAGAGGATCGACGGGTCGAGCAGCGCGTCGCCGTAGGTGCGGCCGCTCGGCAGCGGAGTCGCGTAGCCGTCCGGCAGGCGGTCGGCGATCAGCCGCGCCAGCGACGCTCCGTTGGCGTGCAGGCCGCTGCTGGCGACCATCACGATCTCGTCGCCGGGGGATAGGTCCTGGCCGAGAACCGGCTTGCGTCCCTCGGGCATCGCGCCAACCGCGCTGCCTGCGAGCTCGATGTCCGCGCTGTTGACGAGCCCCGGCAGCGATGGCGACTCGCCGCCGCCCCAGGTCGCGCCGGCGTCGGCGCAGGCGCGGCTCCAGCCCTCGACCAGCGCCGCGTGCCACTCGCTCTTGCGGTACCAGTCGGACGAGCCGGTCGCGAAGTAGGCGTTGACGACCAGCGGCAGCGCCCCGACGCAGATCAGGTCGTTGACGATCGCCGCGACGGTGTCGTAGGCGACGGCGTCGAAGCGGTTGAGCCCGAGCTGCTCGGCGACCTGGCGCGAAGCCACGGCCTTGGTGCCAAGCCCCTCCATCACGAACGCCAATGTGCGGTCGCCGAGCTCGAATACGAACGCCGGCTCGCCGCGCGACACGTCGAGCGCCTTGCCGCCGTGCGCTGTGAGCGCTGCTGACGTCCCGAGCGCTGCGGTCAGCGCCAGCCGCTTGCCCGCGTCGAGCGTCGCGTAGTCGACCCCGGCGCTGGCGTAGGCGGACTCGCCGCTCTGCTTCGGATCGCTCATCTAGTGCTGGAGAGGCCGGCCTGCAAGTGCGGATGAGAGGACTCGAACCTCCAAGCCGGTTAAGGCACGAGCGCCTGAGGCCCGCGTGTTTACCAATTTCACCACATCCGCGTGGACCAAGAATCTAGCGTTTCACGCCTACGTGTGCCTCCATCAGGGCAACGCTCGGACGACGATAGATGCGGGCGTGCTTGGCATAGCGGCGGTACTCGACACCGACCTGGTCGCAGGTGCGGCAGAACAGACCGAGGATGTCCTGAGAGCAGTTGAAGAAGTCGTAGGAGAGGTACTCGTACGGGCCTGTGCGATTGATGAAGGAGCATCCGTCGCTGCGGATGCAGCCCTTTAGGAAGCTCCACGGCGCGTCGTCAACGATCTCCTGCTGCCACTCCTCGAGGGCGATCCTACGTAGGTGCTTCATGCCCTCGCCGTGCTGTGGAAAGACACAAGGCAGATGGGAGGAGTAGACGCTGAGAACCGTCATTCGGCCCTCGTGACCGAACACCGTTCCAACTTCGTTGTGGGGAAAGCAGCGTTGGAGCAGGGCACGTGAGTCTTGAACGATCTGATTGTGGCGAGAGTCGAGGTAGAGCCTGAAGCGCCACGTTCGGGCCATGCGAACGAGATATCCGTCGCCGAGGTAGAGGCCAAGAAGTTCAGCGTAGTCGTCCGACGTGAAGGCCATTGGGCGTCCTCCCAACCAGCAGCTAGGACAGGTCACGCTGCCACGCGCGGTCGTGCTGCGCGGCACGTAGCGCGGGCGGCGCCAGTCGCGGATGGTGGTGCGGGCGATGCCGGTGCGGCGGGCTACCTCGCAGTCGTTGTGGCCGGCGCGGAGGAGGCGCATGGCGTGCTCGCGGGCGGCGGGGGAGTGCACGCATATATGCTGCACGGTTTCCATCTGCCTGTGGGCAGAGTTGTGTGACGACTCTGCGACAAGAGAGCGACAGTTGCCGCCGCGTCAGGCGCCGGTCTTGCGGCGGCGGAGGCGTGTCTGGAAGACGACGTCCCACCAGGGCGCGGCGACGCCGAAGCCGCGGGTGTGGTCCTGGAAGTGGTGGCGCATGTGGAGCTCGTAGAAGAGCTTGCCGAGGCGGGTGCGCGGGGCGTGGTGGTGGAGGTGGTAGTGCGTCATGTCGTAGGCGAGGTAGCCGACGAGGAAGCCGCAGGCGAAGATGTCGGCGCTCTGGCCGCCGATGACCCAGTGGAACAGCGCCCAGAAGCCGAGCGCGAGCGGGACGCTGACCGACGGCGGCATCACCAGTCGCATCGGGTCGTTGGGGTGGTCGTGGTGGACGCCGTGGATGATCCAGTGCAGCCGCGCGCCGATCCCGTCCTCAGGCTCGAAGTGGAAGACGAGGCGGTGCAGCCAATACTCGGTCAAGGTCCAGAAGATCCAGCCGCCCGCGATCCAGACGGTCACCTCGAACGGCGGCGTGCCCTCCTGGCCGAGCGCGAACAGCACCGCGATCGCGGGGATGAAGATGACCAGTGGAACTACTGGATGGACGCGCGACAGCTTGTCGAGCAGGTTCGACTCGAACATCCGCGGCGAAGCTCTGAGGACGTCGGACCGACGTTTGTCCATCGACTCCAAATCTAACGGACGGACCGTTCGGCACGCAAGAACTCCAAGCCGAAGCCGACGGTCAGCGCATAGACAGCCACCGTCGGGAATGCCAGCAGCCCGCGGCGCGCTTGCTCGAACGTCAGCGCGAGCATCGCCGCGGTGACCGCCGTCATAAACGCCACGCGGATGTGGCGTCTGATCGTCTCGATCGTCTTCTCGTTCATGGTCCGATCGTGCACCGTGTCGCGCGGACCGCTGTGACCGGCCGGTGACGGTCGCGTGAAAGCCATGTGAAGCGCCAATGAGGACGTGACGCCTAGACGTCGAACCCCACAGCGTGAAGACGTTGGAGCAGCGACTTCAGCCGACTTTCGACGTGGCCACGCTCGTGGCCGCGATCTTGACGCTGCCGGTGATCGTAGCCCTGGGGCTGGATCCCTCGGCGGATGTCGAGACCGCGCTCAAAGCCGCCAACTGGTGCCTCTGGGGCGTCTTCGCGCTCGAGCTCCTGACCATGCTCGCCATCGCGCGCGATCGGCGCCACTGGCTGCGCAGCCATCCGATCACGCCGGTCGTGGTGCTGCTCACGTTGCCCACGTTTGCCGGGCTCGACCTGTTCCGGCTCGTGCGCCTGCTGCGCGGTCCCGTAGCACGTCGGGTGGCGGAGGGTGTGACGTCGACGGAGGGCCTGCGCAACGTCGCGTTGCTGACGCTGTTGACGGTTGCGCTCGGTGGCCTGCTGTTCGCGCGGATCGAGCCGGACATCGGGGTCGGCGACGGCCTCTACTGGGCCGTGACCACCGTCACCACCACCGGCTATGGCGACATCGTCCCGACGACGTCCAGCGGCAAGTCCCTGGCGGTGTTGGTGATGCTCGTCGGCGCGGCGTTCCTCGCGATTCTGACCGGCGCGATCGCGCAGCGCTTCGTCGGGCGCTGGCAACCCAAGGGATCTGCCGCTCCGGGAGGTGGGGAGGACGTCATGCTCGCCAAGCTCGACGAGCTCGGTGAGCGGATCGCGCAGCTCGAGCGGGCCGTTACCCGCCAGCGCGGCTAGCCGCCGGCGAAGCCGGGCTCGCGAATCGCGGCGTAGACGCCGACCTGGGCTGCCTCGCCGAGTGAGTCCCAGCTCGCCTCCGTGTCCTGGCCGGCCCATTCGACGCAGTGGGCGCGTGCACCCTCGAGCGAGTCGAAGCCCGCTATTGCGATGACGTTGTCCGCGCCGGCCTCCTCCTCGGCGTCGACCGTGATCGAGAGCAGTGCTGGAGCAAGGCCGTCGATCGTTACGCGCGGGTCGTCGCCCTGCCAGACCAGCACTGCCGTGCGCTCGCGTTCGTCGCGGTCCGAGCGGTAGATCGCGAGCGTCCGCATGCGGACGTCGTCCCACGACCATGAGCGGGCGGCGCGGGTCTTCGCGGTCGCTCGGCGCATGGCCGCGAACTCTAGCCCGCGGTTCTAGGAGTCGCGGCCCTCGAGGCCGTCGAAGAGGACCGAGGCGCGAACGTCGAGGCCGCGGGCGAGCTTGGCGACCGTCCGGACGCCCGGCTCGCGCTCGGAGCGCTCGATGCGGGCCACGTGGGTCATGTTCAGCCCGCAGAGGTGGGCTAGCCGCTCCTGGCTGAGTCCACGGGCCAGCCGCGCCTTGCGGAGGTTCGATCCGAAAATCGGAAGGGGATCGTCCACAGTCGCATCCTTCGCCTCCAGTGCCAGACGCGCCAGAGCCAATTGGCTCTTGGAGCGCCGATCGGCCTTGTTTTGGACAACATGGCATTACCGGGCGAGACCGGCAATGATCGCCGGCCATGTCTAGAGACGTACTCGTTTCCTTTGCGGAGAACCTGCGCCGGCGGCGCAAGGAGCTTGGCTTGAGCCAGGAACAGCTCGGGACGCGCGCCAACATCCAGATGGCCGACATCTCGCGCTACGAGAGCGGGAGCCGCGATCCGCGGATCACGACGGTCGCCCGTCTGGCACAAGCGCTCGAAGTGTCGATTGCCGACCTGCTCGCCTGAGTCACCGTTAGTCTCGCGCCATGAGGAAGTGGCTGCCGATCCTGGTCCTCGCGGCGGCGCAGTTCGTCATGGTGCTCGACACGACCGTGATGAACGTCGCGATATCCGACGTCGTCGCGGACCTCGACACGTCGGTCTCGCAGGTCCAGCTCGCGATCACGCTCTACACGCTCGTTATGGCGGGCTTGATGCTCACCGGCGGCAAGCTCGGCGACATCCTCGGTCGCCGGCGGGCGTTCGCGATCGGCATGGTCATCTACGCGGCCGGCTCGATCACGACCGCGCTGAGCCCCAACGTGACCGTGCTGCTCATCGGCTGGTCGGGGCTCGAGGGCATTGGCGCCGCGCTCGTCATCCCGGCGATCGCCTCGCTGACGGCGCGCAACTACAGCGGTACCGACCGCGCGCTGGCCTACGGCATCATCGGCGGGATCGCAGCGGCCGGGGTGGCCGCCGGACCGCTGATCGGAGGCTGGGTCACCGAGACCTTCACCTGGCGCTACGTCTTTGCCGGTGAGACGGTCGTCATCGCGGGCGTTCTGCTGGCGCTGCGGGTGATCAAGGACGCGCCAAAGGTCGAGCCGCGTCCTGCCCTCGACGTCGTCGGCGCGCTGTTGTCGGCGTCCGGCATGGGCCTGATCGTCTTCGGCCTGCTGCGCATCCCGCAGTGGGGGCTGATCGATCCAAAGGGCGCGATGACCATCGCCGGCACCGAGATCACCCCGCTCGGCTTCTCGGCGGTTCCGTTCCTGGTCGCGACCGGCGCCGTCCTGATGACCGGCTTCCTGCGCTGGAGCGAACGCCGCGTGCGCGCGGAGCGCGAGCCGCTGCTGCGGCCGGACATCCTGCGCATCGGCCAGTTGCGCGGCGGCCTGGCGATGCTCGGCGCCCAGCAACTCGTGATGAACGGGATCTTCTTCGTGCTGCCGCTCTACCTCCAGATCGTCCTCGGCAAGGACGCGCTCGAGACCGGCCTTGCGATCCTGCCGATCTCCATCACGATGTTCATCGCCGCGCTCGGCGGTCCACGGCTCGCGACACGCCTGTCGCCACGCACGATCGTCCAGGTCGGCTTGGCCGGAATGCTGATGTCGGCTGTCGGCCTGATCGCCACGATCGACTACGAGCTCAACGAGACCGGCTTCGCAATCGCGCTCGCCGCCTTCGGAGTGGGAGTGGGTCTGCTCGCCTCCCAGCTTGGCAACGTGATCATGTCCTCGGTCGAGCAGTCGCGCGCGAGCGAGGCCGGTGGCTTGCAGGGCACCGCGCAGAACCTCGGGGCATCGCTCGGCACCGCGCTGATCGGGGCGATCCTGCTGTCCGGGCTCGCCACGGCCTCCGCGACCGCGATCACCGAGCGCTCCGATGTCCCGCCGCAGGTCCAGCAGCAGATCGTGGAGAGGACCGAGCAGGGGCTCGAGTTCATCCCGCGCGCCGACGTCGAGCAGGCCGCCGGCGACGCCGGTCTGCCGCCCGACCAGGCGGCGGCGGTCGCCGAGGTCTACGGCGACGCCCAACTCGACGCGCTCAAACGTGCGCTGCTCGGCGCCGCCTTCTTCGTCCTGATCGGCTTCTGGCTCACCCGCCGCCTTCCATCGGAGCCGCTCGGCGGCGCGCAGGTCCGCGGCGACCCGGTACCCGCGCCGGTCTGAGAACGCAAAAACCCGCTCAGAGAGCGGGTTTTTGGCAGTACCGCTACCGGGATTCGAACCCGGGTCTCCGCCGTGAGAGGGCGGTATCCTAGTCCCCTAGACGATAGCGGCGCGAGGGTGCTGCGGCCGGTGATTGTACAAGGCTGCCGATGTGCCGTCGTGCGCCTCCAGTGCGGTGGGCGCACGCGCGCGGGACGCCGAGGCGCCCCGCGCGGCTGTGGCCCCTGCGGCGGTTACGGCCTGACCGCGATCGCGTCGATCTCGACCGGCGCCCGGTCGAGGCTCGTCACGCGCAGCGTGTGCCGGCCCGGCTCGAGCTTGCCGGTGCCGATCAGTCGCTTCCTGAAGTGGCCCTTGCCCTTCAGCGACACGACCTTCGACTTGCCGTCGACGCTGACCCGCACGCGTCCGCCGTTCGGCAGCTTGCGCGTGACGATCGTCGCCCCGCTGCCGGTGAAGCGCAGCGACGCGCTCGCGCCCGGACGCGTCGCACGGCTCGTCGAGAGCTGCCACGCCCCCTGGCGGCTCAGCACCTTCCAGCCGCGCTTGGAGAAGCGCAGCCGATCGCTGAGGTTGTCGATCGGGACGATCGTCGTCGAGAGCGCCGGTGCACTCGCGTTGTTCGCACGGTCGAAGGCGCGAACCCGCATCTCGTAGGCGACGCCATCCTCGCCGTTGAGCCGACCACTCGTCTTGGCCGTGTCGGTGCGGAGCAGCCGCCAGGCCGAGTCGGGCTTGCCGGCACGCCTGACCTCGATCCGGTAGCGCTTGACGCCACTGCCACCGGTGTCATCGCCCTGCCAGCTGAGCGGCACGCGGTTGGCGAAGCGCGCCAGGCTGCTCGCCAGAACGGGAGTATCGAGACGCACCGTCGGAGCAGTCTTGTCGCCGTAGGTGCACTCCTCAGCCGGGGGCGGGTCGACGCAGATCGTCAGCGCGCGCGAGCGGACGTACTGCGGATGCTCGGCCTTCAGCCGGTAGATGCCCGGCTCGGCGAAGGTCAGCACGGCGGCGCCGTCGGCGTCGGTTACCTGCGATCCGATCTCAGCTCCAGCGACCGGTGAGCCGGCGCGGGCCTTCGTGACACGGACGCCGACCGGCACGCTGGGCTGGGTGGATCCGGGGCCTGACAGCGACAGCACTCCTTGCTGACGTGCGTAGGCGTCGAAGGCCCACAGCACCTCGTCGCCGGCGTTCATCTTGAACTGGCAACCGCCGGCGAAAGAGAATGCCTCGTTGATGAACAGTCCCCAGTACTGGTTGGTAACTGTGTTTGCCGAGTCGGGGCCGACGCGGTCGATGGTGAAGTCGCTGAACTCGTCGTACCAGGTGCCGTCCCAGGTGAAGCCACCCTTGATGGCGGCGTCGTCCAGGGCGGTGGTGAGTGTTGGCCCGGGAGACGGGTTCGCGCCTCCGTTGGTCCCGTCGCAGACGTGCGTGCCTCCCGAGGCGGTCGTGATCGCCTTGCCGTCGGTGGTCACGGGTCCGTCGAAGATCGTCGAGTTGATCCCCTCGACCCTTACGTTCACGGCGGTTGGGGCCGCGGAGACCGCGGCCGGGAGGGTCAGCGCCAGCGTGAGTACGCCAGCGAGCAGTAGAGAACGTCTGATGGTCATGGAAGAGCCACCCCTTTCCCGAGGGCTTGGGCTTTGGGGCCGGAGGTAGGTCTCCTGGCTTCCGGGATCGAGCTCTTGCGCCTTCCCGAACGGCCGACGGCCGTTCAGTGGCTGCGCCTCGCGCTTGCGAG
>Ga0190272_10000916_pt1 | contig 14392 bp, 9 predicted proteins | sample Popmic504T_FD_133746 | JGI IMG/M metagenome (GOLD analysis project Ga0190272, IMG submission 133746) | Populus adjacent soil microbial communities from riparian zone of Shoshone River, Wyoming, USA - 504 T | ecosystem: Environmental > Terrestrial > Soil > Riparian zone | place: USA: Wyoming...
AACCTGTCGATGGTGCAGGGGAAGGAGATCATCCAGCAGATGCAGGCGCTGCCGAAGAAAATCGAGAGCGTCCTCGATCGCGCGCACGAGGTCGAGAAGATCGCCGACGCTTTCAAGGACGCGACGAACTTCCTCTACCTCGGCCGCGGCTACAGCTTCCCGACCGCTCTGGAAGGGGCACTCAAGCTGAAGGAGATCAGCTACATCCACGCCGAGGGATATCCGGCCGCCGAGATGAAGCACGGACCGATCGCGCTCATCGATGCCGACATGCCGGTGACGTTCATTGCCCCGCACGACGCCGTATTCGACAAGGTCGTATCGAACGTGCAGGAAGTGAAGGCACGCGGCGGGCGCGTCATCGCCATCACGAGTCGCGAAGAAGATGTGCTCGAAGGCAAGCTGGATTACGAGTTCCGCATTCCGGAGACGGCGGAAATGCTGACTCCCGTGCTCGCTTCGGTGCCGCTCCAGCTGCTCGCGTACTACATCGCTGTCAAGCGCGGCGCGAACGTCGATCAGCCGCGCAATCTCGCCAAGTCTGTAACGGTCGAGTAGCCTGCGAGTTCTACTGCAGCGGGTCTCCCGCGCTCAGGTCCGGATCGATGGGCGGAGCGCGGGAAGCATCGATCGCGGCTTCCTCCTGCTTGTTGGATTCCACCAAACCGACACACCCGAAAAAGTAGACTGGCTGGCCGAAAAGGCGGCCGGCTTGCGCTTATTCGCGGATGCCGAAGGCAAAATGAACCTGGGACTCGCCGATGTCGGTGGGGCGGTGCTCGTGGTGTCACAGTTCACATTGTACGGCAATGCCGAGAAGGGGAAGCGGCCGAGCTTCATCGACGCGGCGCGACCCGAGATCGCGATTCCCCTCTACGAGCGCTTCGTCGCCGCGCTGCGGGAGAAAGCGCTCCGGGTTGAGACGGGCGAGTTTGGCGCGATGATGGAGGTGGAGCTCGTCAACGATGGCCCGGTGACGCTCTGGCTCGAGCGATGAGCACGCTGCGCGTCATCCTGGCCTCGTCCTCTCCACGGCGACATGATCTGCTGAATCTGATCGGCATCGAGCACGAAGTCATTCCGGCGAACATCGACGAGAGCGTACGGGGCCGTGAGCAGCCGAGGAAGCACGCCGAGCGGCTCGCGCGGGAGAAAGCGAGCGCCGGCGCGGGTCGGGACGACAAAGTCGTCGTCATTGCGGCCGACACCATCGTTCTCGTCGACAAAAAGATCCTCGGAAAACCGGCGAACAGCGTCGATGCGGGATCGATGCTCAGTCTGCTGAGCGGACGCGAGCACACCGTCGTAACAGCCGTTGCGGTTGCTCGTGGCAAGACGGTCGTGTCAGCGGTAGAAGAAGTATCAGTCACGTTTCGCGAGCTCAGCGACGACGAGATCGATGCCTACATCGCGACCGGCGAGCCGATGGACAAGGCGGGCGCGTACGGCATCCAGGGCTACGGGGCCACGATCGTCGAGAGGATCGAGGGCGACTACTTCGCCGTCATGGGGTTGCCGCTGGTCAAGCTCGTTTCGTTGCTCGGCGAGCTCGGCGTGGAGTATCGATTCGGCGCGGTCCGAAGTATCAATGCCCGCAGCCGCTCCTAAGACAGCCCCCGGAGCATTTCCTTGGCCCTCTCTACGACGCGGCGCTCTCCCTCAAATGCCAGTTGCCCAAAAGCCTCACCGATAGGAACCCACCGCGCCTCGTTGACTTCCGCGTCGTGATCGCGCGTATCTCCACTGACATACTCGAGCAGATAAAAATGCACGTACTTGTGGAACCGTACGCGTATCCCATGCTCGAGGCCGGCGAACCAGTACTCGATAGTCTCAATGTGCGCAGTCACCTTGGTATCGACGCCGGCTTCCTCGCGCGCTTCGCGCACTGCCGTCTGCTCAGGCTTCTCGCCGGGATCCACCATCCCTTTCGGAAGCTGCCAGCGCCGCTGCGGACCAACGGAGATGATTGCGACTTCAATGGCTCCATCACTTCCGCCGCGGCGGTAGACGACTCCGCCGGAGGACGTCTGGTCCCGAACCGGAATCTTTATGGCTGGCGGCTTCCCCGGCGGCGTCACGGGGCGGCGCCCGGCGCATACCGCTCGCGCCACACATCGATTTTTTCCAGAACGTGCCGCGTCTCGATTCTCTTCATCCTGCCAGGACGATTTTCCATCGAGATGGGATAATCTTCGCCGGGCTCGCCGTAGGCATCAACGATCAGGTCGTGAAATCGCCGGTATGGTCCCGTCCGCTTGGGGTTGGTATAGCCCATCAAGCTGATGACGGGACGGTCGAGAGCGACCGTCATGTGGAGCGGCCCGGTGTCAGGGGACAGCACCAGCGCTGACGCGTCGAGGATGGATACGAGCTTCCGCAACCCGCTCCCCAGCTCAGAGCGTGGTTTGTTCTTCGTCAGATCCATCACTCTTTGTTCCGCTGCAAGCTCCCGCTCCGATCTTCCACCCACGAGCACGACCTTCATTCCGTAGTCGTGCAGCGCGTCGGCGACCTCGGCCCAGCGTTCCGGTGGCCAATCCTTCTCCGGTTTGCTCGTCCCCACCACGATCGACGCGATCGGCCCGTCGAACGATGAGCTGAAAGCTCGCTGCCACTCACGCTCGTCGTCCCATGGTCCCAGGTCCCACACGACCGGGTTCGGCGGGACGCCGAGCGCGGTGAGGAACTCGAAGTACTGATTCTGCACGTGCTGGACGGGCTGCGGCGGGATCTTCCGGTTGGTGAATAGCCAGTTGAAGTCGCGTGCCCGCGCGCGATCGAAGCCGAGCTTGATGGGTGCCTGCGTGAACGCGGTGACGATTCCCGCTTTGAGGTACACCTGCAGGTTGATGACGAGATCGAAGCGCCGGCTCGACAGCTCATTCCGGATCTCCTGGAACGCGCGCCACCCCTTCGAGCGGTCGAAGAGAATGATCTCGTCGACCGACCGGTGGCCTCGCACGAGTGCGGCTCCGCCCGGCTGGATAACCCACGTGATCCTCGTGGCCGGGTTCGCGCGCTTGAGCGCGTTGATCACGGGCAGCACGTGCACCGCGTCACCGACGGCGCTCATCATGACAATGCAAATGCGGTCGGGAACGCCGGCGATCGAAATGCTCACACGACCGCCATTTCGTGCAGACGCAGATACTCTTCGTCTTCCGCCGTGAACGGAAGCCCGCGGGTGTCGCGCCACTTCCGGAGCGATCTGACCAATCGATCGAGATTCGCTTTCGCGACGAGCGGCGATCCCGGGGAGTGGAATTGCACTCTGTCCACATCGAGCACGTGGGCGTCCAGTCCTTCGCCTTCGCCGGCGGTCATCAGGATGTTTTTCAGGTTGAGATCCTGATGATGCGCGCCGGCATGCGTGAGCGAGCGCAGCAGCTTCGCGATTGCCTCGAGAACCATGAGCCGGTGCGGGTGATCGGTGACCTCAGCGAGAACGACTGACAGGTCGTGACCGTTCGGGATCTCCCGGGTGGCAATGTCGTTTCGGCGAAACACCACCGCAGTCGGATAGGAGACGTACGCCAGTACTTCCGGCGTGCTGACGCCGAGCGCGCGCAGCCGAAGCGACGTGACGAGCTCCCTGATTCCGCGAGTGGGAAGAAAAAAAACGTCTCTGCTCAGCTTCGCCATCCACCCGCCGCGCATGCTGTGCCGCACGACGGCGCGGCCGCAGCCGCCGGGAAGAGTCACCGCGAACACCGGCGCGCGTCCGGTCAGCGGCTTCGCGTCGGGCTGTCGCTGAGCGTACTCGTAGAGCGTCTCCTGGTCCAGTATCCCGCGAATGGAGGCGGCGCATGACTTGGTCGAGAGCACGTGGGTGTCGCCGACCTTGAAGCGATCGTACGAGGAAACGTAAACCCCGATCATTGCTTCGCCGCCGGTCTGCTGACCGACGCGATCGTGCTCAGCAGCGCTTCGGCCTTCCCGCAGGTCTCGTCCCATTCGTGCTCGCCAATTGAATCCGCGACGATACCCGCTCCAGCTTGCACCGATGCCTTTCCGTCGGCGATCACACACGTCCGAATCGTGATCGCCAAATCCATTCTCTTTCCACCTGCAGCGATGTACCCGACTGCGCCGGCATAAGGCCCGCGCCCTACCGGCTCGAGCTCGTCGATGATCTCCATCGCGCGCACCTTTGGCGCGCCGGTCATTGTGCCGGCGGGGAAAGTCGCCCGGAAGACGTCCAGTCCCGAAAGGCTGGCGCTCAGCGTGCCTTCGACCTGGCTGACGATGTGAAGCACGTGCGAAAACTTCTCCACTTTCATGAATTCGGTGACCTGGACGCTGCCAAATTCCGCAACTCTACCAATGTCGTTACGACCGAGATCAACCAGCATGACATGCTCGGCGCGCTCTTTCGGGTCCGCCAACAGCTCCGCGGCAAGCAGCTCGTCCCCGGCGGTCGTTGTGCTGCGCCGTCGCGTGCCGGCAATCGGACGGAGAGTGACGCGCGCGTCGGAAACTCGAACGAGCAGCTCCGGCGAGCTGCCTACGATCTCGAGGCCATCGAGCACGAGGTGGAACATGTAGGGCGACGGATTGATGGCGCGCAGCGCCCGGTAGAGATCGGCGGGATTGAAATCGAGTGGGACATCGATTCGGCGGGAGAGAAGAACCTGAAAGCAGTCACCCGCTCGGATGTATTCGCGGATTCGCTCGACGTGCTCGATGAATTGGGAGCGCTCGTAGCTGGAGGTCTCCGATACGCGCCGCGGGTTGAAGATTTCCGTCATCGCCGTGAGTGAAGCCGGCGCGCGAAGACGGGAGAGAATCTCGTCGAGCTCGCCGTTGGCCTCGGCGTACAATGCATCGAGCTCGCTTTCGCCGGCGCCGCGCGGAATGGGGACCGAAATCACCACCCGCGCGCGTCCATGCAGATTGTCGAGGATCACCAGTGATCTGGTGAACACGAACAAAGCGTCCGGTGCGCCGAGAGATGGCTTCGCCCGAACCGGCAGCTCCTCGATCACACGAACCATGTCGTAACCGAAAAAGCCTATGATGCCGCCCCAGAACTGCCCAACCTCGGGCGCGTCGGCGGGTTTAATGGCGTCAACGAGGACTGCGAGATCGGCGAGGGGATCGGCTGGCTGCCTGGGATTGTGCCAGCCGCTCGCGGCGGTCCAGTCTTCAACGATTCCCCCTTTCAGCCGCCACGCGCTGCGCGGCTCCGCGCCCATGAAGGTGTAGCGCGACCACGTTTCTCCACCGGCGGGAGCTGATTCCAGCAGGAATGCGAATGGCCCGCGCCTGAGCTTGGCGAAAGCAGAGACCGGGGTATCAGTATCGAGCAGACAGTCCCGCCACACGGGGACCAGTTCTGCTCCAGCTGCAAAGCTCCTGAATTGCTCGATGCTCAACGATTCACCTAAGTTTCGCCAATGAGATCCACCCTGCTTTCAGTACTGATGTTGATGGCTGCCGCGGTCGCAGAGACCGCGGTCGCGCAACAGCAGTGGAATGACCCGCGCACACGGGAAATGGTGGAGCGCGCAACCGAGCGCCGCGCGAGGCAGCTCGCCGATACTGCACTGGTCGACTACAAAGCGTCGGCGCACGGCTACCTGACGTTCCTCGCACAATTTGGCGAAGGATTCACCGAGCCGCCAAAAATCGTGAAGGCGGACGAGCTGGGACTTGAAGTCTACTGGCGCTCGCCAGACCTGAGCAAGCAGCGCATCATGGGTCGCCGCGACACCCTGCTACTGCCGACCGACATCAACTATCACCGCGATCACCTCGGGATAGTCCAGAACAACTTCAAGAGCATCATCCGGCTGGGAGAGGGCGACGAAGTGCAGGACGTTCCGCACCCGCTCTCAGCCGACGGGCTGGTCCAATACGACTATGCCATTCGTGATTCTCTCCAGATCCGGCTCGGACCGCGGGTGCTCGATGTTTACGAGGTACGCGTAAGGCCGAAGAACGATCGACAGCCGCGTGCGATTGGCGCGGTCTACATCGATCGTGAGACGAGCGAAGTCGTGCGGATGGCTTTCAGCTTCACGCGGGCCGCGCTCAAGGACAAGGACCTCGAAGACGTATCCGTCGTGCTCGAAAACGGGTTGATCGACGGCCGGTTCTGGCTGCCGCGGCGCCAGGAGATCGAGATCAGGCGCACCGGCTCGTGGCTCGACTACCCCGCGCGCGGAATCATTCGCGGCCGCTGGGAGATCTGCTGCTACGAGGTCAATCAGGGCATTCCGGCTGAATACTTCACCGGCCCCGAGATCGTGCTGTCAACAAGGGCGGAGCGGGAACAGAATCCGTATCCGTTCACCGGACGGCTGCTCGATTCGCTGCCGAGCGATGTCCGCGCGGTTACCGACGACGACGTGAAGAAAGTCCAGGAAGAGGCGCGCGCACTGGTGCGGACTCAGGCGCTGGCCAGAGGACGCAATCTCGCTTTGTCGGCCGGACGCCTGTCGGACATCGCGAGATTCAATCGTGTCGAAGGTCTGGCGCTGGGAAGCGGGTTGCTGCAGCGCCTTGGCAACGGGTTTTCCGTGTCTGCCTCCGGTCGTTATGGCTTCAGTGATCATGAGCCGAAGGGCCGGGGCGCCCTCGAGTATCGGACGGGGGCGGGGTCCGCGGTCACGATCTCCGCCGAGCGGTTGTACCGCGACGCGAGTGAGGAGCCGGAGACCTCGCTGGTCCGGAACACCGTCGCCGCGCAGGAGTTCGGCAGCGATTATACCGAACCCTATGACGTCCGAAGATTCTCGCTGGGCGCTGTTCTCGCACGCGCTCGCTGGCGGCCGTCAATGGAGCTCGCGTACGAGCGTCACGAGGCGTTGGTGGTTAACGCGCGCCCCGCGAATGGCAGGTTCGAGGCGACGATACCGGCCCAATCCCTCCGCGAGCGAACGGTAACTCTCGGTCTCGACCGGCCCACCAGCCTCACCTTCGGCGGCTTCGAGCTGGGTGCACGCCTGGCAGTCCGTGGAATACGCACGGACGGTCGCGGAGCGACAGCGTCCGGCGACTATCTGCGGCCATCGCTGGTCGTGGATCTCGAGCGTCCCTTCGGATCGCGCCGGCTGCTATTCCACACGGTCGTCGCCGGAGTCCTGAGTGGCGATCCCATCCCGGCTCAGCACCACGTATTTCTCGGCGGCCCGACGACCGCGCCCGGATACGAGTTTCACGAATTCGTCGGACGCGCGGGCGCGAGCCAACGGGTTGAATGGCGCACCCTCGCACCCTTCTTTCCCATCCCGCTTGGCCGTTATGGGTCCGCGCCGGGGACGATCACACTCGCCCCCTTCGTGACGGCAGCCTGGATAAACCGGACGCCCGGGTTCAAATCGGAGCGCCAGGGATGGTATCCGTCAATCGGATTGGGAGCGCTCACGCTATTCGAAGTGTTGAGGTTCGACGTCGCCCGGGGATTGAGGGACGGGAAGTGGACTTTCTCGGTGGATGTCGGCCGCGATTTCTGGCGCGTCCTATAGGCTAGCCCTTGGGTGGCGGCCGAGATCCTGGCTTGCTACGATCCGGCCCCTGCCCCGGTTATAGAACGGGCGTAGCGTCGTCAATCATTTGGGCGGGAATACCCTGATTTCGGAAGATCTCTCGATCCCGCCAAATCTTTACAGAGACGCAGATACGCCATGGCAACAATCCTCGATCGCCTCACAGCCGCGACCTCCCTCGTGGCACTCGCCATTCTCACCGCATGCGCGAGCGGCACCGCGGGCACATTCTCCGCGCCCGGAACCCCTAGCGCTCCTATGATCGTGACGGCAGGCGACCGACAGGCCGCGCTTGCGCGAGCGGACGCGTCATGGCAAGCGGGCGAGTACGATGCCGCTCGCGCCGTCTACGAAGCGATCGTAACCGAGGATCCGTCCGTGCCTTCGGTTGCCGTTTTTCGGCTGGCGACCCTTCGGTCCTGGGATAACCGGCTCGACGAAGGAATCATCTTGTTCCGCCGTTACGTGGCGCTGGAGCCGCGCGATACCGAGGGCCGGTTGGCGCTGGCCCGGGCAATCGCCTGGAGCGGCCGCTACCCGGCAGCCATTGCGATCTACGACTCGGTTATTGCACAGGATCGAACGTATCGCGACGCCGTGCTTGGCCGCGCGCAGACTCTCGCCTGGGCGGGAAACTTTGACGAATCCCTCGCTGCCTACAAGCAGTGGGTCGGCACGCACCGCTCCGATCGCCAGGCGGCGATCGAATATGCGCGCGCGCTGGCGTGGAGCGGTGAGCTGGACGCCGCCGAGAGCCTGTACACGGAGCTTTCAGCGACCGGTAACGCCAATGCGAAAAAGGGACTGGCGCGAGTGATTGGGTGGAAAGGCGATCTCCAGCGCAGCGAGCGTACCTGGCGGCAGGTTCTCGTCACGGATCCCGCCGACGCCGAGGCGCTGACCGGACTCGCGCAGGTTCTCAGCTGGCAGGGTCGTCAGGGCGACGCCGAGACCGCGCTGCAGTTAGCTCTACGCGCCAATCCCGCCTACGGCGATGCTCGCACGCTCATGCGCTGGGTGCAGGCCGATCTTCGGCCCAGCGTAACTGTGTCAGGGACTGGCTCGAGCGACAGCGACGACAATCGCTCGACGGGTTTCATCCTCGACTATGTCACGCGAGCGCCATGGAACGGAACCGTCGGTGCGCGACTGACCGAGCGTTGGGCTAATTTCGCGGCGGTCGATTCGCGCGCCGATGCCATGAATTTCTTTGGACGCTGGCAGCCCTCGGGCAGCACCTGGCAGATCAGGGCCGACGCCGGTGCTACGCACCATTATTCCACTCTCCCCGCAACACCCGCGCGCAAGCGGACGATCGCGAGCGGAGCGCTGCGAGCGTCAGGCAGCATCGGACGTGCTCTCACGGTCGCCATGGCCGCGTCGCGCGCTCCGTTCGATGAAACCGCACTGCTGATCGCGAACGGCGTTATCAGCTCGGAGGTCGCGGGCGAAGCAGAGATTGCGTTGCCCGGTCCGCTGAGCCTGTCGGGGGCGGCAAGCCACGCGCGCCTCACCGGTGGATCTCTCGAGAATTCCCGCAATGCATTCTCGTCTACCCTGCGCTGGACCCATAACCGGCGCTGGAGTCTTGGTGTCGGCGCCCGTCAGTTTGGATACGACACGACATCTTCCGACGGCTACTTTGCGCCGAAGCGCTACACGCTCGCCGAGGTGAGCGGGAGGGGGCGTATCGGCGGTAATCTTGGCTTCACCGCCGACGGAGATGTCGGCGTGGGACGGCAGAGCATCGACTTCTTCGGGTCGAGCGTCGGATCGCGCCGCGCTGAGCGCGTCGCGCTGACAGCGGGCTACCGGTTCAGCCCGTCGCATGAGCTCAGCGCGCTCGGGAGCTACGCCAACGTCGCGGGGCCCGGCCAAACGGGTGGGAGCGAGTACAAGGCTTATTCGTTCGCGCTGCGGGCGAGAGTGGGCTTCTAGTTCTCGCGGATGCGCGCGAAAGTGCGCTTCATCTCGCCGAACAACGGTTTGGTCTCCGAGTGCCATTGAGGCACTTCCCACGTCGGCCAGGTCCACGTCGGTAGTACGCCAAACGTCGATGGCGACTTTCCGCGCGGCATGACATCCCCGCTCGCGTTAGGTCTCGACGGATCGTAGCTCTCGACGAGGAAGCGAAACCCGTCCGTCACCGTACCTGCGACTTTTTTCGTCGCTGGATTTCCGTGGAGCACCGTTCGGGATGACGGATCGGTTACGTGCAGCATCCCCCACGGGATCCGCATCTCGATCACTCCCGTCTTCGGATCGGCAAACCAGTCGGCGAGCGAATTCTCCGCCTGCTTCGAGTGGAGAAGCCGGTTCTGATTGTGGCTTATCGATGGATAGATGCGGCCGTCGCGTCCGATGCGCCGGCGATTCGTAACTACGACGAGCGAATCCCACTTACCAGCGCTGTTGGCGACGCTTCGAAACGGCGAGTTCAACACGTACTGCCACGCCTGAGGTTTACTGCCTTGAATCGGTACCGGGCGATAGAGATTGTAGGGATGATCGACCAACACCTGGCTCTCGTCCGGTCCGGCGAGGTGGACGACGAACTCGAGACCCGTAGGCGACGAGGATCCGGTGTGGGGCAACCGCGTATCGCCGAGCTCCCGGCGGTAGGTGTCGATGCCGATCTGATAGTGGGCGCGCTTCCAGTCGATACTCCCAACGTCCAGGCGCAAGTACACATAGGCTTCGTCCTGCGCGACACGGAGGGACTTGAGCTGCAACGGCGTCGGGACATTGGTTGCCGCCGACGGCGGACCGTAGAGCACCGGCCGCCCCTGCCAGTCAGCGCTATTGCCGTCAATTACGATTGCCGACTCCTTTTTTCCGGCGCGCATCGCGATGACACCATAATGCTCCTCGGCGTCGAGCACGTTGAGCCACAGACGCTTTCGCTCGGCGGGGTATTCGAACTCGATGACGAGCCAGTTCTTCTTGAACCACTCGTCGATCAGAGCGAACAACCCGGCTCCAGCCGCGCCCGCAGCGTGGATGTCCCGGGTAAGGCGGGCGTTGGCGGCGGCTTGCTCGCGCTCGGAAAGGCCGCCGTGGTGCCATCCCTGCGGCTGGACATGAGCGTTTCCGCGTGACGATGGAATACCGTATTCGCTGATGACCACCGGCATATCGCGGTGGTGCTCGACGAGCTCACGAAGATAGCCGAAATAATTGCTCGGTCCTTCCGGTGACCGGGCTTTCGAATATCCGGGATCGACGGCGAGGAAGTCGGGATAGTAGGGATACGCGTGGTACGACGCGAAAACACCGGCCGGGAATTTGGGCGTCGGCAGCATCTTCAACGCGTCGAGACCGACGGCATCGTTGTCGTATTCCAATGGTATCGCGATGATCTTCTCGCCGCGGGCGCGGAGCAGCGACAGCTCCTGAGCAACGGTGGTTTCCGTCGGATGCGAGAGCGGATCGAGCGTTGGCCAGTTTGTGTACGCGATCGGGCGCTGGGCGTTGTATCGCTCCATCTCGAACGCCACCAGATATTCGCTCTGCTCTCCGAGCCATACCTCGAGCGCGTTTCCGGCGGTGACGTTGATGTAATTGCCCCGGTAGTTCCTCCGGCCCGGACGCAGCGCGTTATACGCGACTACCGAGTACGGCTCCCATTCGCGGCCGATGATGTAGCCGAGCGTCCATGGTGATACGTCGGCGGGATAGACACCGCTGGCGTGTCCGGGAGACGCGGCAATCGCGGCGTCCCCATGGAGAAGTGAGACGACGTCCCGCATCTCCTTCCGAAACCGTTCGAGCCACTTTGCATCGTCGTACCGTTCCTCCTTCTTACCCGGGGGAAGCTCGGTCCACACGCCGTGGATGAGCCACAGCGGTCTGTCGGGATGGGCGAGATTCCACGTGCGGAGCGCGGCGTAGAAATGAGGCGGATGCACGGTGTAAACGCGAACCGCGTTGGCCCCCATCTCTGCCATCAGCTCGATCCAGCGCTCGTAGGTCCCATCGTTCGGGGGAAACTCCGAGGGGTGCTTACCGGGGAGAGCTGCTCCGAGATTCACTGCCTTGATCCACAACGGTCTCCAGCGACCGGTGCGATCACGGACCTCCATGATTCGCTTGCCCGTGCGCGCGACGATGGAGGTCGTGTCCGGACGAACGCGAGCTGGCAATGAGGCTCTCGACACGGATTCGGGGATCCTGGCCAGATACGCGCGCGCGGTCGAGTCGCCCGGTACGAGCTTGAGTGCGCGCTCGAAGCTTCGCCGCGCGACAGCGAGGTCGTTGGCCTGATATGCGGCCATTCCGGCTCCGGCCACCGCGTCATACGAGACGGGATCCGCGGCAATCGCCCTCGCGAAGAGTGCGCGTGCCTGCGTTAGCCGCTCTGCCCGCATGGCGGCGTAGGCCGCGCCAGTGAGGGCGCCGGCGTCGGCCGGGCAGAGACTGACAGCCTGGTTGAATTCCTTGCTCGCCGTGGCGATGTCGTTCCGGCGGTAGGCGGCCCAGCCACGCTCGGTCGCCTGTCGAGCCGCAGCGAGGGAGCGACACGTCTGCTGTGATTCGCGCGCCGGCGCGGCCGCCATGATCACGGCGACAGCCAGGCACGACATCGGGGCACGGAGTGAAGCTGGAGGGCGCATCGCCGGGTTGAGGATTCGCTTAGCAGGCAGGAAAACGCATACCACGCCTCAGAAATGTAGGCAACCGCGTGCCAGTGTGATGCCGCGAGGATTGTTTTAACCATCGAGCGCTGATTGGTTCGTCATAGCTTGGGATGTGACGTCTGCAGCAGCTCCCCTCATTCGAGACAGCTGGCTCATTCCCATTCTTCGTGAGCTCCTTGGTGACAGCTCGATGCAGTCGCTCGAGCACAGGATGGGGACGAGCTGCTGGGAAGCGGCGGTCGTCGAGGGACTCGCATCCGATGATGAGATCCTCCACGCCCTCGCTACCCGAACGCGCTTCAGAATCGCCACCGATCTGATCGTGAGCTCCGAGGCGCGTGAAAAGGTGACGGAGCGCCTCGCCAGGCGGTTCGGGATCCTCCCCCTTTCTATCTCCGAAACGACCCTCGACATCGCGACATCCAATCCCTACGACCTGGATTGCGAGCAAACCCTCGCCTTTGCCACGAGCAACGTGGTGCGGATGTCGCTCGCATCTCCCACTCGAATCGCCGAGCGTATCGAGGAGGTGTATGCGCCCGTCGAGCGGGTGAGCAGGATGCTCGATCGCGCCGGCTCGTCGTCGACGCAGCCAATGCTCGAGAAGGCCGACGACCCCGCCGGTGGGGTGGAAGAGAAGGGAGCCGAGCGTCCAATCATCAAGCTCGTCGACCACATAGTGGCCGAGGGAATTGCGGGGGCCGCGAGCGACATTCATCTCGAGGCGGGTGAGCACGGCATGTCGGTGCGGTACCGCATCGACGGAATTCTGAGAGAAGTGATGGTGCTGCCAAAAGCCGTCGCCATTCCCCTGGTCTCGCGGATCAAGATCATGTCGCAGATGGACATTGCGGATCGGTTGCGCCCACAAGGTGGCCGCGCCCGCGTCGCGATCAATGGCTCGAGGGTGGATCTCAGAGTGTCGACGCTCCCGGCGTCGCACGGCGAGAAGGTCGTGATCCGAATCCTTGACGCGCGCGGCGGTCTCCGGTCGATCGAGTCGCTCGGCCTGGACCCGGTCGATGGGCCTCGCATGCACCAGCTGCTCGAGGCGCGCGAAGGACTCGTCCTCGTGACCGGTCCGACCGGCTCGGGAAAAACGACGACTCTATACGCGGCTCTCAAGCTCCTGCAGCAGCGCGGCCTCAACATCATTACGGTGGAGGATCCGGTCGAGTACCGCATTCCCGGCATCGTGCAGGTGCAGATCCACGAGAAAGCGGGGCTTACTTTCGCTTCGGCGCTCAGGTCGGTGTTGCGGCAGGATCCGGATGTCGTGCTAATTGGCGAAATTCGCGACCGCGAGACGGCAGCGATTGCGCTTCAGGCCTCGCTCACCGGGCACCTCGTATTCGCCACGCTGCACACGAACGATGCGTGCAGCTCGATAGTCCGCCTGACAGATCTCGGTGTCGACTGCGTGAAGCTGGCCGGCGCACTCAAGGGCGTGGTGGCGCAGCGTCTGATCCGCCGCCTGTGTCCCGCATGCAGGCAGGTGGCGAATGCGGGCGTCCCGCGCAGTCTCCTCGGCACGATTCCCGAGAGCTCGATGATCTACATGCCCGTGGGGTGCGTGGAATGCGCGCTCACAGGTTATCGCGGCCGGGTGGCGGTCACCGAGGTACTGGTGGCGACCCCGGAGCTGGAACGGGCGATCGCGTGCGCTGAAGCGCCGGACAACCTCGTCGCCGTCGCCAGGACAGCCGGTACGCGGTCGCTATGGGGCTCTGGCGCCTCTCACCTGCTCACCGGCACCACCAGCGCCCAGGAGCTTTTGAGAGTCCTCGAGCCCGAGCACACCCGTGGTCCTGCCCACGAAACCCGGCGGGGATATGATTTACTGCGTCCCATAACCTACGAGAGCAGTTTGCCGAGCAGGAAAACGAAGCTGATCGCCGGAGTAGTAGAGGTTTACGTGATTCGCCGGAACGGTGGCGACTGGCGCGTGCTCACTCTCCAGCGCGCGAGTGACACGAAGCGGCCGGACTCGTGGGAGACGGTTTACGGCAAGATCGACGACGACGAGCGGCCCGAGCGCGCCGCCGTCCGAGAAGTGCGCGAGGAGACCGGTCTCGAGATCGAGGCACTGTATAATCTCACCGTCAACAGCTTCTACCTGCACGAGAAGCGCACGGTGCAGATGGCGATCGCGTTCGTCGCATTCGTGAACGATTCGGAGGTGACTCTCAGCGAAGAGCACCAGAAGCACGAGTGGCTCCCGGTGGACGATGCGAGCCGGAGATTCACCTGGCCCCGCGCTGG
>Ga0190272_10000917_pt1 | contig 14387 bp, 11 predicted proteins | sample Popmic504T_FD_133746 | JGI IMG/M metagenome (GOLD analysis project Ga0190272, IMG submission 133746) | Populus adjacent soil microbial communities from riparian zone of Shoshone River, Wyoming, USA - 504 T | ecosystem: Environmental > Terrestrial > Soil > Riparian zone | place: USA: Wyoming...
AGCTTGCGCACACCGCTGAATACATTCGGAGCATCCGCGAGACCTGCGATGCCGGTGGCGGGCGACTCGACGCGGACACCGTAGTCAGCTCCGGATCCTGGGATGCCGCCACAGCTGGAGCGGGCTGCGTGCTCACCGGCGTCGACCTTTCAGTCTCGGGAGCTCGCGCAAGGAGTTTTTCGGCTGTCCGCCCGCCCGGGCACCACGCGGTCGCAGACCGCGCGATGGGATTCTGTCTGTTCGGCAATGTCGCGGTCGCGGCACATTACGCGCGGCGGCGGCACGGACTCGAGCGGATACTCATCATCGACTGGGACGTGCACCATGGCAACGGTACTCAGGCCCTCGTCGAGGGCGAGCCCGACATCCGCTTCGTCTCCATGCACCAGTGGCCCTGGTATCCGGGAACGGGGTCGGCCGACGACCGCGGGCCACACCGCAGCGTCTGGAACGTCCCAATGCGGGGTGGTCTCCCTGCCGAGGACTATGTCACCGCACTCGAGCGTGGTATCGACGAGGCCACGGCGGGCTTCGTGCCCGACCTCGTTCTGATCTCCGCCGGATTCGACTCGCTGGCCGGTGACCCGCTCGGTGGATTCACTCTCGAGCTGGACCACATCGAGAAGCTGACCCTGTCGATCGTTTCGCGGGCGGAAGCGTGGTGCGGAGGGCGTGTCGTCAGCGCGCTCGAGGGCGGTTACGCGCCCGACCGGGTCGCCCAGGCGGGCATCCGTCATCTGGCCGCGCTTGGCGCTGACCGAGTATCTTGAACGCACATTGAAGACCCCGTCCCAACCCCGCAAGCGGATTACTCCGTTCAAGCCGGTCAAGCGGATTACTCCGACCGGCAAATCCGAGCTGTGGAGCTGCTACTACGACGCCAGCGGAGTAGTGAGCCAGCGCCTCTCCCGGAAGGAGATCGTCAACGCGATCGCCTCCGGTGAGGGAACTCTCTGGGTCGACATCGACACCCGCATTCCCGAACAGGTAGAGCTCCTCAAAGGCGTCTTCAAGTTTCATCCGCTTGCGACGGAGGACGCGCTCAATCCGGAATCCCGGGTCAAGGTCGAGGAGTACGACAGCTATCTGCTGTTGATCGTCCGCACCGTCGCCTTCGTGGAGGAAACCGAAGACCCCTACGACCTCGAGACGGTGAACATCACCTTCTTCCTCGGACGCAATTATGTAGTGAGCGTCCACGGGGCGGATACCAGTCCGGTCGACACTATCGCCGACCTGCTGCGCCGCAAACCGGAGCTCGCCGCGCGGGGCGCCGGCCGTTTGATGCACGCGATCGTCGACCAGGCCGTCGATGCGTATTTCCCGATCATCGACAAGCTCGACGAGTTCATGGATGGCCTCGAGGAGCGGATTTTCGCGAGCTTCGATCAAAGCTCGCTTCGCGACGTGTTCGCGGTAAAGCGGCTCGTGCTTACGCTGAGGCGCCACCTCGCCCCGCAGCGAGACGCCTTCAACGTTCTCACGAACCGGCCGAGTAGCCTGCTTGCGGCGGAGACCCAGATCTATTTCCGGGACATCCACGACCACGTGCTCCGGATCTATGATTCGCTCGAGACCTACCGGGATCTGCTCAGCAGTACAATGGACAGCTATCTAACGCAGGTCTCCAATCGTCTAGGTATGGCGACCAAGGCGCTCGGGGTGGTCGCCACCTTCACTTTGCCGTTCGTCGTGGTCAGCGGAATGTGGGGGATGAACTTCGAGAACGTCCCGCTCCAATCGCACCCTTATGGGTTCATGATTCTCTTACTCGGACAGCTGGCACTCGGTTTGGCGATCCTCGCAGGATTAAAGTGGCGCAATCTTCTCTGAATTCTCTCAAGCTCTACGGCGTCGGCGCCGTCGATTCCACGCAGACGGGCTCGCCCGCCGAGGGCACGCAGCTCGTCCGCTATCGCGCGCTTGCCGCGATCGTGGAGCCTGCGGCGTACAGCGCCGTCAAGCTCGATGAGGACGAGATGGAGAAGTACCTCCGCGTGCTTCACGAAGTCCACCTCCACAGCGCGGTCCTTCCCGCTCCTCCGGGGACTGTCTTTCGCTCGGAATCCACACTCACCGGATGGCTCGAGCTGCACTACTTCGCGCTGACCGAGGCGCTTTCCTCGGTTGAGGGCCACTCGGCCGCGCGAGTGAGCATTTTGGCAAAGAGCGACGGGCTGGGGGGCGGGGCGGAGAAAAGCTTTTCCGCGCTTGCCGCCGAGAGCCTTCGCTTGCTGCGGGGCCACGCCGGGGCGACCGTCAACCTGCCGGCTGACGATGCGGACGAGGAAGTCGTAGTACGCGCCTCGTTCCTCGTCGACAGCGAGCGGTGGGCGTCGTTCGAGGAAGCAGTTGCGGCGGAACGACGCAGGCAAACCGCACTCGATTTCCGGCTCAGCGGGCCGTGGCCGCCGTACGATTTCGTCCGCATGCAGTTCGGGACTTAGCAGAATGTTCTGCACCGACTGCGGTAGCTGGAACCGTGCGGAAGCAGCGCGTTGTCTGCGCTGCGGTATCCATATGCCCGAAGGTGGCGACAACCGCCAATCGCCTCCCGATGCTTCGGTAACGGCTCTCAGGCAGGTCACCGGTGGGCGATACACCATCATGCACCGCGTCGGCGAGGGCGGCATGGCCAGCGTCTACTACGCGGTCAATGTGTGTCTCGATTCGCCGGTGGTGATCAAGGTTCTCCACCCGCACCTCGCGCGCGAGCAGGAAATGCGGGAGCGCTTTCGGCGCGAGGCAGAGTCGGCAGCGCAGCTGGTACATCCGCACATCTGCTCGATCATCGATTTTGGAATGGTTGGTGACCACGTCTTCCTGGTGATGCCATACCTCGCCCGAGGGACTCTGAGCGACAGGATCGGCGGGCACCGCTCATTGGCGGCCGAAGCGACGGCGGCAGTGGCAGCGCAGGTTGCCACCGGGCTTGACTACGCGCACCGGCGGGGACTCGTTCACCGCGACATCAAGCCCGACAACATCCTCTTCGATGAGGACGACAACGCGCTCGTCACCGACTTTGGCATCGCGACCGGACACTTCCGGAGCAGAATGACCGGGAGTGGCAACGTCATGGGAACGCCCCATTACATGTCGCCCGAGCAGGCGCGTGGCAAGCTGCTCGACGGAAGGAGCGATATCTACGGACTGGGTGTCGTCATGTACGAGACTCTCCTTGGATTTCCACCGTTCGACGGAGCTGACAGCTACTCCATCAGCTACAAGCACGCCACCGAGACCCCCGTTTCCCCCGATGTAGTCGATTCGCGGATACCTCCGGCGCTCGCATCCATCGTCATGCGCTGCCTCGAGAAGCACCCCGGAAATCGTTACGATCGCGGCAATTCACTCGCTGACGCGCTGATACAGTTCCTCGCCGGAGTACCGGCTTCCGCCGAATACCGGATGGCCCGGACCGCGCGCGCGGCCGCCGCGGTCGGCGCCGGATGACGCCTGGATGAGGCTGGCGCACCAGACAATAGAGCTAAAGCCCACCCATCCTTTCGTCATCGCGCGCGGGGGCTACGCCAACCACCGCAACGTGCTGGTCAGGGTTACCGACGACGACGGAGTCGAAGGCTTCGGCGAGGCCGCACCCAATAAATACTACGGCGAGTCCGTAGAGTCGGTCGTCGCCGCGCTCGGGCAATTCAAGGCAGTGCTGGAGAAAGCAGATCCCCTTTCAACTCAGTCAACCGAGGCGTCGCTCGACCGGTTGCTGCGCGGGAACGCCTCCGCAAAAAGCGCGGTGAGCGCCGCGCTCCACGATCTGGTTGGTAAACGCGTCGGACTCCCGGTGCACCGAATGTGGGGACTCGATCCCGCGCTCACGCCGCAATCGAGCTTCACGATAGGCATCGCCGACAACAACGAGTTGGCGAGACGCGTTGCGGAAGCCCGCCAGTATCCGATCCTCAAGATCAAGCTCGGAACGGATCGTGACGAGGAGATCGTGCGCATCGTGCGCGATGCCGGCCCCGACAAGCGGCTGCGGGTCGATGCGAACGCAGCGTGGACTCCGAAGCAGGCTGTTCGTATGAGCGATTTCCTTGCCGACCACGGCGTCGAGATGCTGGAACAGCCCGTGGCCGCCGACGACATCGAAGGCCTGAGGTTCGTGCGCAAGCGATCGAAGCTGCCCGTATTCGCCGACGAATCGTGCCTCGTCTCCGCAGACGTGGCGAAACTCACCGGCGCGGTCGACGGCATCAACATCAAGCTCGCGAAGTGTGGAAGCCTGCGCGAGGCACTGCACATGGTGCACGCGGCTCGTGCTCTCGGCATGCAGGTGATGGCGGGTTGCATGATCGAGAGCTCGCTCGGTATTTCCGCGATCGCGCAGGTTTCGCCGCTACTCGACTTCGCCGATTTCGACGGCGCGGCTCTCCTGTCCAGCGACCCGTTCACCGGAGTCTCGATCAAGGGCGGACAGGTACGATTGAGCGATCGCCCCGGCCTTGGAGCCTGCCCGAGCGCTGGCTTCGATGCGGGTGCGGCGTTTGTCAGTGCATGAGACGACGCCACGTCTGGTCGAAGTCGCGCTGCCGCTCCCGCTCTTCCAGACGTTCACCTACTCCGTTCCGGGCGACCTCCAGCATCCGGTAACGGTCGGATCGCGCGTCGTCGTTCCGTTCAGGAACCGCCGCGAGATGGGGATCTGCGTCGGAACGACCAAGGGTGCCGGGCTAAAGCGGAAGCCCAAGGCCGTGCTCGACTCGCCGGACGCCGATCCGGCGGTGGGAGCGTCGCTCCTCGAGCTGTGCAAGTGGATGGCGGAGTACTATGTCGTGCCTCTCGGTGTCACGCTGCGAGCGGCGCTGCCGGCTGCGATGACGGGTGCCGAGGATCCGACACCGCATCGGAAGACGCAACGCGTGGTACGGCTGAGCGTCGATATGCCCTCGCTCCTGCATCGTGAGAAGGTCTTTGCGCGGGCGCCGCAGCAACGCGCGGCGTTCGAGCTTCTCGAGTCGCTGGGCGGGAAGAGCACAGTGGAGCACATCACTTCACACCTCAATGCGACGGCCTCGGTGCTCAAGGGACTGGAAAAGAAAGGTCTCGTCATCGTCGCGAGCGAGGAGATCGCGCGCGATCCGTTCTCGACTCGCGCCGGGATCTCCGCGCACCGCCTAACTCCGACCGCGGCGCAGGAGAAAGCCGTGGACGCCATGGCGGCGGCCGGCGCCGGCGAAGTTTTCCTTCTGCATGGAATCACCGGGAGCGGAAAGACTCTCGTCTACATCGAGCTGCTGCGCCGTCTGGTCGATGAGCAGAACCGCACCGCCATCGTGCTGGTCCCCGAGATCGCGCTCACTCCGCAGACCGTCGACCGTTTTCGCGCGGCGTTCGGCGACCGTATTGCCGTGCTTCATTCCGCGCTCAGCGAGGGGGAGCGCTACGACGCGTGGCTCGCGCTCAAGCGCGGCGAGAAGCGGATAGTGGTCGGCGCGCGCTCGGCGGTTTTCGCGCCGCTTCAGAATCTCGGAGCGATCATCGTGGACGAAGAGCACGAGGCCAGCTACAAGCAGGGCGAGACTCCGCGCTACCACGCCCGCGAGGTGGCGATCGTGCGCGCAAGGAACGACGGAGCGATCACGATTCTCGGGAGCGCGACTCCATCTCTCGAGAGCTGGGCGAACGCCGCGGCGGGGAAATCAACGCTGCTCCGCCTTCCCGACCGCGTGGGTGGCGGACGTTTGCCCTCGATCGAAGTTACCGATTTGCGCAAAATTGCCGTCGACTACTCGGGAATGGCGCAGGGCGGAGTCGATTATGGGGCGGTGATCCGCGAGCCGCTCCATGACGCAATCGCGAATTGTCTGAGCCGGGGTGAGCAGAGCATTCTCCTGCTGAACAGGCGCGGCTACTCCTCCTTCATCCAGTGCATCGACTGCGGCTCCGTCGCGACCTGTCCGCACTGCAGCATCACCCTCACCCACCACCGGAACCCCGAACGACTGGTCTGCCACTACTGCCTGCACAAGGAAGATCCCAGGCCGGATTGCACGCGCTGCGGAGGCCGCAATCTCAAGCAGCGTGGACTCGGAACGCAGCAGGTGGAGCGGCTCCTGTCGGAGAGATTTCCTGCCGCGCGGATCGCGCGAATGGATTTCGACACCACGAGCGGCAAGTGGGCGCACACGCGAATACTCGATCGGGTCGCCAGCGGCGAGATCGATATCCTCCTGGGCACCCAGATGATCGCGAAGGGCCTCGATTTCCCTAACGTCACGCTCGTTGGCGTCGTGGACGCGGACGTCGGCATCAACCTTCCCGATTTCCGCGCTTCCGAACGGTGCTTCCAGCTGCTGAGCCAGGTGTCAGGACGCGCGGGAAGGGGAGTGAAGGGAGGGCGTGTGCTGATCCAGACGCGTATTCCAGCACACCATGCCGTACGGTACGCGGTATCGCATGATTACGAGGCGTTCGTGCGCGAGGAAATGGCGGGCCGCGTCGATCCACCGTATCCGCCCAATGTCCGGCTTGCGAACATCGTGTTCAGCGGGCTCAAGGAAGATCCGACGGCCCGGCTCGCCATCAAGGCTGGGGACTGGCTTCGTGGGCTGATCGCCGCCCGCGCGGGAGAGCAGATTACGGTCGTGGGTCCCGCGCCTTGTCCAATCGAACGGATCAAGAGCCGCTGGCGCTGGCATCTCCTGCTGAAGACGGAGCACCCGGGCGAGATGACCAGAGTCGGACGCTATTTCATGGAGAAGTTCGACGTTCCCTCGGTGGCGCAGCTACGCGTGACGCTCGACAGGGACCCCGTCGCCTTGCTCTGATACCTATCTTACTCCTGTGTCAATTCTCCGTCATCCCGACTTCACCATCCACGATCTGGCAAACGCGCCCGACGCGCGATTCGTTCCCGCGCCGGCCGACGGCGTGCTGCCGGAGAATTTCTTCTCGACGACGAACCTCCCCACCTACGTGCGGATCAAGGGAACGTGGCGGATGCCGCAAGAGCCCCGCATGGACGCCGCGCTCGTCCTGAACGACGACGGTCTTTGGATCAAGGAAGGGCGCAGGCTCAAGAAGGGTGAGATGGTCGCGGTGGGAAGCGAAGAAGACGGAAGCCAGGGCATTTACGTCCACGTCGGCTCCTTCCTCGGCGACGAAGAGGGTGAGTTCAAGTTCATGACCAGCGAGGTGTCGCGCGAAAAGCCGATCGACTACTCGCTGATGGCGAAGATTCTGATCGCCGAGCGCGACCGCGGCGGTTATCCGATCTGGGTCACCGGCCCCGCGCTCGTGCACTCGCGTGCCCGCGCCGACATGGTGTGGTTCATCGAGAATGGATTCGTCTCGGCGCTTCTGGCGGGGAACGCAGTTGCCGTGCACGACATCGAGGCTTCCATCTTCGGCACGACTCTCGGAATGACCAAGACCGGCGAAGCAACGACCGGCGGTCACGGTCTGCACATGCGGGCGATCAACAAGGTTCGCGCTGCGGGCTCGATAGCGGCGGCAGTCGAGCAGGGAATCATCAAGGATGGGATCATGCACGCCTGTGTCGTGCGGCAGGTGCCGTTCGTACTGACCGGCTCCATCCGGGACGATGGGCCGCTGCCCGAGGTGATCACCGACACGCTGGCGGCACAGGACGCGATGAAGCGTCACACGACGCGCGCAACCTTTGCGGTGTTGATCGCGACCGCGCTCCACGCGATTGCAACCGGCAACATGCTGCCCGCGTTCGTGACCAATCCGGACGGCTCGATGCGCGAGCTGCCGACCATCTGCGTCGATTCGTCCGAGTTCGTCGTGAGCAAGCTCAAGGACCGCGGCACTCACCAGGCGTTCGGCGTGGTGACCAACGCTCAGGACTTCATGCACATTCTGCGGTTGTACGTTGAGCGCGAGCTCACTGACCGGGATTCCCCCGAGCGGGCACGTACCAAGACTGTGGGAGCGACCTGATGGACGGCTCGCGCTCCGGAGCGACGTGTTGATCGAGACAACCGAGCGGTTTCTGAGAGATATCGCATCGCGAGTCGGCGTCGCCACCGTCGATGAGGTGCGGCTGTTTCCTCCGCTCCGTCAGTCGGGAGTCGAAACCGGAGTAGCCGTCGTCGCGGCGATACCATTGCCTCCTGAGCCCGAGCACGAACACGGGCGTGAGGAGCCGCCTGACGCGCTGACGGAAAGCGCGGGCGACGAATTTCTTCCGATCGACGAGGACGATCGCGAGATAATCGTTCACCGGCACACGGTGTTCACCGCTCGCTATCGTCACACGCTCAAGGGGCCGGATCGCGGGAAGTGGGAGATGGACATGCGCGCCGAGGCCGACGCCCCGCTCGTCACGCTCGACGCGGTGGTGCGCGGGGTGATGAAGCGCGCGGGGGAGCCGTTCGAGCCCGAGCGGATCTCCGGCAGTGCATTTCGGACAATCATCGAGACCGCTCCGGGCGCGAGGCTTTAGTCGCAGCGTATTCAGTTTCGGACATCGCGCGAGGGGAGAGGCGAGGGTGTCCTCTACGGCAGCTACGCTCGCTCGGGCGGAGCCCCTAACTACGCTCGCTCGCTCCGCTCGGTCGCGGGTCTCCTGGTCGCTCGCGAGAGCTGCCTACGATGACACCCTCGCCTCTCCCCTACACAGATCCAGAACTGAAAACACCGCGACTAACGCGTCGCGTACGTGAAATCGCAGCCGTTTGTCCGCGCGCCCGTCGTCCGCGCGGGCATCGACGCATACCTCGCGAGCTCCCGGGCGTCCGCGGGGAGGGCGCGATGCCGGCTGTCCTTGACGGGCGTGAGTAATGTGTGGGGGTGTGGAAGGGGGTCCTGCCCAAGCGAGCGTACTCGCTTGGGCAGGATCCCCTCCCACGCCCCCGATGCAAGAGCCTAAAGAGCCGAGCGAGGGACAGCCGGAGTCAAGCGCGCGGCTTCGGGTGGAGCTCCCGGGGCGTTCGCGGCGGCATAGCGCGAGAGGACCGTGCGGTGGATGTCTCGCGCGTCCTCGAGTGCTTCGCCGGCCAGGTTCAGGTTTTTAGGGGAGATGATGAATGGATAGACCTGATCGCCGCCGGCCGAGCCGTGTGCTCCAACCTGATCATCGAAGGAGATGATGTCGTGGCCGTCGTAGGTACCGAACAACACGCAGTCCCCCGCGTTCGGTTGGCCCACCAGCGATTCGACGGCGCGTAACACGTAGGGCTCGGTCCCGAAAATCTGGAGAGGATTCTCACCCGATGCGACTTCGATCTTTCCTTCGTGGAGAATCCCCCGGCCGTATTTGCTGGCGAGGCTTATTCCTTTGTCGGTGAGAGTCGCCACGAGCCCGATCCCGGGGTGCGCAACGAGACGCGTGTAAAGTCGCGACCACCGCGGGTCGGCCATGATGCGGTCGAGCGTCAGGCGCTCTTCGCTCGCCGCGAAGTACACCAGTGCGAGACACGAGCTGTAGGTGACGACGACATCATTCGTCTTGTCGACTCTGTACTTCTCTGGAAAGATGATCTCGCGCAGACCGTAGTGGCTCCGCAGCCAGTCGCGAATGCGCCGAATTGCTCTTCGTGCCCCGAATGAAGCGGGGGTGAGCTGCGCCACTGCTTCGAGAACCTCCGGCCCCATGTCCGAGTACTCGGTATCCTCCGCGTAGCTCGCGAGCGACTGCGGCCTCGGTGATTCGGTCGCCGGCGCTTCATCGAGAAGTCGCTGGACGGTTGCGCCCAGTGATTCGCCGTAGCGCACTCGGTAGCTCAATGCGGGCGTCATTCCATGGTCGGAGAGAATCACCAGGTCGTAGCCGCGTCCGCCGGCGAGCTGGGCCATCCGCCAGATTTCGCTGATTCGCGAATCCGTCCGCCTTAGATCAGCGAGAGCCTGCTTGCTCGACGGTCCGAAATGATGCGCGAGCTCGTCGTACTGCATGAAGGTGCTGTATATGACAGGCACGCCGAGGTAGACGTCGAGGAGGATCGCCATCGTCTGAAGCTCACGAATGACGACGTTGCTCAGGATGCGGATGAAGGGGAAGATTCCCTCGGAGTGGGTGACGCGGCCCGCGAGCTCCCCTCGCGCACGCTCCCACTCCTCGAGCAGCCACTCGAAGGCTCCCTGCAGAATCATGCGGAGCATTCGGATCGGATGGATCAAAATCAGAAAGGCCATGCGCGTCCCGCCGAGACGGCGGTACACCGACATTTTGTCCCGGGTCGCGACGGTGAACGCCACTGTCTGTGCATCGCCGTCGAGGAGGTTGACGTAGCTCGAGCCTCCCGCGAGCGCGCCCGGCGAGTGAATCCGGTCGCGGATGTATTGAACGCCGTGCGGGGCGTTGCACGTGATCACCTTTCTGGCCGTCCGGTCATAGAATCGGAACGCCGGAATTCCTCCGTTCTCGCCGTGAAACATTCCTGCCTGGCAATAGGGCGTCGCGGAAGGAAGGCCGCAAAACCAGCGGCGCAGCTCGAAGTTTTCGCCCAGCAATCTCGAGATCGTCGGGCAGTGACCCTGATCGAGCGCGCGCATGAGATCCGAATACGCGAGCGCATCGATCTGGAGCATGATCAGCCCGCGCTGAGGCGGGCGCGGCCGTTTCTCGCGCGCGAATGCGCGGTACTTCGTGCGATAGTACCACCGCAGCAGCGGGCCGGCGCGCGGGCGCGCGCGGCGCTCCGTCAATCCAGCAGGCGCTCTATCTGACGTAGGAGGTCACGTATGGGGACGGGCTTCACCATGACATCGGCGCATCCGGCGTCGAGACATTTCTGACGCACCTGCGGGTCGGCGTGGCCGGTCATTGCCACTGTCGCGCGCGGCGCCCGTCCGGACTCCCGCAACGCGCCGAGAACGTCGAGGCCGGTCCCGTCCGGGAGGCTGAGATCGAGCAGCATCAGATCGATGGATTTTTCCATACCGACCCTCGTTGCATCGGCAACCGTGCGCGCGGAATGCACCGTGTATCCCGCTTCCCCGAACAGAACTGTGAAAGCGTCAGTCACCAGGGCGCTGTCTTCGACGATCAGTATGCTGGCCGCCACTAATCGCGAGGTGGATTCAATGGCACCGTAAAGAAAAAACGGCTGCCCTTGCCGAGCTCGCTCTCTACCCAGATCCTGCCCGCGTGAAGGTCGACGAGCTTCCGGGCTATTGCGAGGCCGAGACCCGTCCCGTGGTGCGGGCGCGACGGAGATGAGTCCACCTGTGCGAACTCCCGGAAGACGAGCTCGTAGTGGTCGCGCGCGATTCCCCTGCCGGTGTCTCCGACTTCGACCAGCAGCTCGTCGCCGTCAACACCGCGACGCGCGAACTTGATCCAGATTCGACCACCGTCGCCCGTGAACTTGATGGCGTTTCCGATGAGGTTTCCAAGAACGTGCTTCAGCTTGTCGCGGTCCGCATACACCGGAGGAAGGTCATCTCCGTTCAAACGCTCAATAGTCAGTCGCTTCTTCGCCGAGAGCGCTTCGTTCAGGAGCCTCACCTGATCGACGACTTCCGTGATTGAGAATTCCGTTCGAACGAGACTCACCTGATCGCTTGCGCTCCTCACGTAAGTCAGGATCTCGTCGATCATGTCGATCAGCTGCTGACCACCGTTCACGATCCCGGACACGCTGCCGTGTTGCCGCGGATTGAGCTCGCCAAGCATTCCTTCGCGCAATATCTCGGCGTGCGTGATTATCGCCGCGAGAGGCGTTCGCAGGTCGTGAGAAATGTTGGAGAGAAACTGCGTCTTCAGCGCGTCCCGGGACTTGAGCTCGTCGATCGTCTGCCGTGCTTCTTCGCCCTGCGCTTCAAGTGCCGCGAGCCGCTTGCGCAGTGCCGCGGAATCGAGGCCGTCTGACATGCTCATATTTTAGTCGCCGTGGCATCCGTTGCCAACGCGTCAGATTCCACCGCGTCGAGCAACTGCTGTCTTCGGAGCAGGGACCAGTAGCGGCCGCGGAGCCCCATCAGATCGGCGTGCTTTCCCTGCTCGATCAATACTCCTTTCTCCAGAACGATTATCCAGGACGCGTCGCGGATCGCGCTGATGCGGTGCGACGCGATGACTGCCGTTCTCCCCGCCAGGGCTTCCCTCAGCGCCCGCAGGATCTCCGCCTCGGTGTGCGTATCGACGGCCGACAGCGCGTCGTCGAGCAGCACGATCCCCGGCTTTCTGGCGAGCGCGCGCGCGAGAGCGGCACGCTGCTTCTGACCGCCGGAGAGGTTGATGCCACGCTCGCCGAGTATGGTGTCATAGCCGCCCGGGAACTCGTCGATGGTCGAAGCGAGCTGCGCCACCTGCGCTGCCCACGCCGGCGCGTCCGGCTCAGTGGTGCCGTACGCCAGGTTGGAGTGAATGGTGTCACTGAACAGCAGACTCTCCTGGGGGACGAAGCCGATTTCGCGGCGCAGTACGTCGGGCGCGATGTTTATGGTGGGAACGCCATCGATCAGGATTTCGCCATCCTGCGGGTCGTAGATCCTGGGAATGAGATCGATGAGCGCGCTTTTGCCGCTTCCAGTCGGGCCGACGACTCCGAGCGTGGCGCCCGCGGGAACGAAGAAGCTCACGCCGCGCAGAACCCAACGCTTGCTGCCTGGATCCTCGGAAGGGTAGTGAAAGCTGACGTTCCGGAACTCGATCGTACGTCCCGACGGCGCCGGCGGGAGATGCGCTTGCGGCGCCTTTGCGATGATGGTCGGCTCGACGTGCAGTATCTCGGCAAGCCGGCCCATCGACGCGTCGCCGCGCTGGAAGAGGTTGATGACCCAGCCGAGCGCGATGAGCGGCCAGGTCAGCATCGTCAGGTACAGCCCGAAAGCGACGAACGAGCCAACCGAGATTGCACCGCTCATGGTAAGCGCGCCGCCCACACCGAGCACGACGACGGCGCCCAGACCACCGAACAAGGCAAACAGAGGATTGAGTGTGCCCCACAACCGAACGAGCGACATGTTTTTCGCGAGATATTCGTCGTTGACGGCTCCAAAGCGGGCGATCTCGGCGGCCTCCTGCCGGTAGGCGCGGACGATTCGAGCTCCGGTCAGGTTCTCCTGGGCCCTCGTGGTGAGAAGGGAGAAGTGCTCCTGAACGGCTTCGAAGCGGTCGTGAATGGCTTTTCCCATCCGGATGGTCAGGATGGGAAGCATGATCATCGGCAGCAACACGAGAAGCGTGAGGGTGAGATCGATCCTCACCATGAAGTAGAGCGCGAAGACGGCGCCTGTGATCGTATTCGCGAGATACATCACAGCCGGGCCAACCGCCATCCGGACAGCGCCCAGATCGTTGGTGAGGCGCGCCATGATGTCCCCGGTCCGCGTGCGCCCAAAGTAGGCGGCGTCGAGTGTCTCCAGGTGCGTGAAGAGGTCGTTTCGGAGGTCATACTCGATCCTCCGGCTCACGCCGTTCATCAGCTCGCGCATCCAGTACCGCAGGAAGCCGCCGACGAGGGCTGAAACCACGATCAGCCCGGCGACCTGCCACACGGTACGCAGCGGCGCGTTGTTGCCGATTGCGTCAATGCCTCGTCTCAAGAGCCAAGGGATGACGCTCGCAATTCCGGACGACAGGACCACAATCACCAGCCCGATAGTGAGCTGCGCCACATAAGGTTTGTAGTATGGCGCGGCGAGCCGAAGGGATTTCATAGGTGGCATGTGGATTGCCGTCCGTAACTCGTTGGCCCGGCAACTCCGGCCAATGTCACACGATAAGGAGGCTTAATGTTCCAATATATTCCGCGCCTGACTGCTGCGCTCTCGCTCGCATTGGTTGTTGCAGCATGCGGCGACAGCAAGCCGGACGACACGCTCGCGCAGGATACGTCGCTCAACCGCGATATCCAGCTCGCGAACCGTGACAGTGCCGCGCAGCCATCACTGACCGACGTTCCCGCAGGTACGGTGACGCCGGCTCCTTCGACGTCAGCTCCGCGCACGACGACGCCTGCTCCGCGAGCCACGCCACGGACGACCACGCCGACAACCGCGACGACCGCGAGCGGCAACACTGTGACTCGCAGCACCCCGGGATCAGCAGCGCGGATTGGAACGATCGCGGCTGGCTCGACGCTCAACCTCGCTTCGGGCTCGACGATCTGCACGAACACCAGCAGGGTCGGACAGCGCTTCAACGCGACGCTTACGCAGTCCGTCTCCGGCTCCAATGGAGCTGTCATTCCGCAGGGCGCGACCGCATTGATCGAAGTGACGGAGCTCAAGCGCAGCGAGAACGCCAACGACGATGTCGTGATGGGCTTCCGTGTCGTATCGGTCAGCTTTGGCGGCAAGACGTATCCCGTCAGCGCGACCACGAGCTATGCGCAGGTGAACAAGGTCAGGAACCAGCCGAAGAGCAAGGACGTGCAGAAGGTCGTCGGCGGTGCCGCGATCGGCGCGATTGCCGGACAGATACTCGGCAAGAGCACCAAGGCGACGGTAAT
>Ga0190272_10000918_pt1 | contig 14378 bp, 4 predicted proteins | sample Popmic504T_FD_133746 | JGI IMG/M metagenome (GOLD analysis project Ga0190272, IMG submission 133746) | Populus adjacent soil microbial communities from riparian zone of Shoshone River, Wyoming, USA - 504 T | ecosystem: Environmental > Terrestrial > Soil > Riparian zone | place: USA: Wyoming...
CTGGTGGCCCAGGACGACGACGCTGCGGCCGGCGACCCGGCCGAGCCCACCGACGATCGCGGGGTCGTCGGCCGACATGCCGTCGCCGTGCAGCTCGACGAAGTCGTCGAAGCCCAGTTCCAGATGATCGATCGTGGTCGGGCGCTCGCACTCGCGGGCCAGCGCGACGACCTCGGACGGGTCCAGCGCCGGCAGGGCGTCCGGGTCGGTGATCACGCCGTCGGTGGTCTCGTCTGCGCCGTCGACAGCCGCCAGCCGGACCCGCTCGGCGTCGAGGTCGAGCAGCCGGCCCAGCACCTCCGGCAGCCGCCGGCGCGGCACCACCAGGTCGACGATGCCGTGGGCTCGCAGGAACTCGGCGGTCTGGAAGCCGTCGGGGAGCTCCTCGCGGATGGTCTGGCGGATGACGTTGGGCCCGGCGAAGCCGATCAGCGCGCCCGGCTCGGCGATCACGATGTCGCCGAGCGACGAGAACGACGCGGTCGCGCCGCCGAACGTCGGGTCGCAGTTGAGGTTGACGACCAGCACCCCGTTCTCGTGCAGCCGCGCGACATCCTGGGCGGTCCGCGCCATCTGCATGAGCGAGACACAGCCCTCCTGCATCCGCGCACCGCCGGACGCCGAGACGATCAGCAGCGGGGTGCGGGTGTCGAGCGCCCGCCGGGCGGCCCGGCACACCAGCTCCCCGACGACCCCGCCGACGCTGCCGCCCATGAAGCCGAAGTCCAGCACCACCAACACAACGGGGTGCCCGTCGATGGTGGCCTCCGCGCACACCGCGGCGTCGCGCAGGCCCGTCCGGTCCTGCGCGGTGGCCAGCCGCTCCGGGTACGGCGCGCTGTCGACGAAGCCCAGCGGGTCACCCGGTTCGAGGTCGTCGTCGAACCGGCGGACGCTGCCGTCGTCGACGAGCAGGTCGAGCCGTTGCCTCGCGGAGAGCCGGAAGTGGTGGTCGCAGTCCGGGCACACCTGGTGGTTGTCGCGGAGTCGCCGGCCGTACAGCAACGCCTCGCAGCCCGGGCACTTCACCCAGTCGCCGGTCCGCTCTGCCGTCGCGGTCATCGGACCGGCTCCTCCGTGGGGCACGCGCCGGCCAGCCTGATGTCGCGGAACGAGAACAGCCGGTTCTCGTCGTGGAGCTGGAACAGCACCCCGGCCGCCGCGTCGATCACGGACCGGTCGGCGAACGACTCGCGCGGGTGCAGCAGGCGCCACAGCCGGTCGAGGCAGGCGAGGAGCACGGCGCCGCTGGGGAACGGGTCGCGCAGGACGTCGAAGGAGTGCACCGTCAGGTGCACGACGGCCGCGGCGGCGTGCACCACGCAGTAGTGCTTGGCCAGCTCGAACAGCTCGGCGGACCCGCTGTAGTCCTTGCCGAGGTCATCGCGCAGCGTCAGCTGCTCGGCGTGCAACGCGGTCAGCTCACCGAGGAACCGCTTGGCCAGCTCGGCGGCCGCGTTCAGCCGGTCGGCCTCGTCGCCCTTCGCCTGCGACGCCAGCCGCAGGAGCTCGGTGATCGAGTTGGGCAGCGCGAGCACGCCGTCGTCCATGCCGCGGCAGTACAGCTCCAGGGTGGCCGGCTCGAACCGCGGCAGGTCGGCCTCCAGGTCGAACAGCCTCGACACCCGCTCGACGGCCCCGGCCCGCACCTCCGACTCGGCGCCGGTGGCGTTGGCCAGCAACCCGTCCAGCGCGAGCCCGACGGTGCGCAGGTTGACCACGGTGTTGCCGTCGGCGAACAGCGCGACCGTCATGTCGCGCACGGCCTTCTGGAACGGCCCGTAGGTCGGGTCCGTCCGCAGGTAGTACCTGGCCCCGATGACGTTGCACAGCTGGGCGAGGGTGCGGTCGATCATCGTCGGCACGAAGTACTTCGCGGTGGACGACCACAGGCTGGCCTGCTGCGGCACCGCCTGCAGGCTGCGGATGGCGGCGCCGGCGAGGGCGTCGCCGATCAGCAGGTCGGAGAAGCACTCGACGAGCTGGCGCTTCGTGTACGGGATGTCGCTGACCGGCCCGCCGTACAGCTGACGGTTGCGCGCGAAGCCGGTGGCGATCCGCAGCGAGGTGTCGGCGGCGCCCAGCACGAACGTGTTGACCGCGACCCGCGGCAGCAGCGTCGACCGCAGCGCGATCTCCAGGCCCTGGCCCTCGCGGCCGAGCAGCGCCGACTCCGGCACCGGGCAGCGGTTCAGGCGCAGCCCGCTCAGGTCGCTCCCGCGCAGGCCGTGCCGCGGCTCGCTGGGCAGCGGCTGCAGCGTGTAAGCCGGCACCTTGCGCTTGTCGACGATGAACGCGGAGAAGCCGTCCGGCCGGCCCTCCCGGCCGGTGCGGGCGAACACGATGACCGCGTCGGCGACGGTGGCGTTGCCGATCGGCCACTTCTCGCCGCTCAGCTCGTACCCGTCCTCGGTGCGCTCGGCGACCACCTCGTTGGCCAGCAGGTCGCTGCCGTGTGCCCGCTCCGACAGGGCGAACGCCAGGGTGGCGCCGTTGCGCACGGCCTCGGCGTACTCGGCGCGCTGCTCCGTCGTGCCGGCCATCCACAGCGTCACGTAGTTGAGGAACGTCAGGCACACCCCGGTGGCGGTCGTCGAGTCGCGCCGGCCGACGAGCCGCAGCAGCGTGAACCCGTCCTCGACGTTGACCGCCCGGCCGCCGTCCTCCGGGGGCACGATGTAGTCGTAGATGCCGAGCCGGCGCAGCTCGCCGATCGGCACGTGCGGGTACTGCTCGCGCTCGTCGAGGTCGAGCACCTGGACGAACGACAGGGTGTTGGCCGGGTCGTTCGGGTCGCCCAGGTCGCGCTCGAACTGCTCGGCGAGGGCCTTCAGGTCGTCAACTCGTGACACGTGATCCTCCTAGGGCGTGTCTGGTGGCCGGTCCGCACAGCCGCACGGGCACCGCCGAGAACAGGCGGTTCTCCGCGTGCAGGCGCAGCACGACGTCGAGGGCGAACCCGGCGTCGTCGGTCGCGGCCCTGGCGTCGGCGTGCGGGTCGGGCGCGAGTGCCCTGGCCAGCAGGTAGGCGAGGCATCCGGTGAGCCAGCCGGCGTCCCCGGCCGGGTGGCCGAACAGGTCGTCGGTGCGGTTGAACCACCACAGGTGCACGGCCGACGCCGCGGCGTGCAGCAGGCAGAACCGCTCGGCCAGGTCGAGCAGGTCGGCCGGTGCCGCCTCGCCGACCTGGTCCAGCAGCGCGGCCAGCTCGCCGTCCAGTTCGGCGACCAGCTCGGCCGCCCGGGCGGCCGCCGGGTCGTCGCGCCGCGACAGCTCCTTGCGTGCCCTGGCGGCGACCGCGGGCAGGCCGGCGACCACGTCGTCGCGGCCGCGGGTGGTGAGGTCGAGGTCGGTGGGGCGCAGCTCCGGCAGCGGCCGGCGCAGGTCGAACACTGCGGCCAGGTCGTCCGGCTCGTCCTCTGTCCTGTTCTCCGCGGCCTTCGCTGCTTTCGCGATCAGGGGCAGCTGGGCGGCGATCGTCCGCAGGTTGCCCACCGGGCCGGTGTCGAAGTACCGGACGACGGCGTTGTCGCGCCGGACCTTCTGCAGGACCCCGGTGGGGCCGTCGGCGACGACCGAGCGGGCGCCCAGCACCGCGGCGCAGCGGGCGATGAGCGCGCCGGACTCCTCCGTCGCCACCCGCTTGACGACCGACGCCGGCACGACGAACCGACCGGGCGCGACGTGCAGCGCCCTGGCCGCGGCCAGCGCGGTGACGTCGATGGCGAGCAGCGCGGCCGCGGCCAGCGCCAGGTCGCGCCGCGGGTACGGCACGTCGACCAGCGCGACGCCGCCGACCGTCCGGTGCAGCGCGAAGTCGAGCGCCACCCGCAGCGCGGTGTCGGCGCAGGCCAGGTTGCCCGCCGCGCTCATGGTGCGCACCACCTGCTGGGCGCGCAGCGCCGCGTCCAGGCCGGTGCCGACCTCGCCGACGACCGCGTCGGCCGGGACCGGGCACCGGTCGAAGCGGTAGTGCGCGAAGTCGATGCCGCGCATCCCCGGGGTCGGGACCGGCTCGGACGGCTCCGCGGTGCCCGGTGGCAGCGCCGAGCGGTCCAGCAGCACCGCGGTGAACGCGCCCGGCCCGCGCTCGCCGGTGCGCGCCACCACGAGCAGCGCGTCGCACCGGATGCCGAGCCCGACCATCCACTTGTCGCCGGTGAGCAGGTAGCCGTCGCCGTCGGGGTCGGGGTCCAGCCGGCAGGTGCCGGCCAGGACGTCGCTGCCGCTGTCCTCCTCGGTCATCGCGAACCCGATGGTGCCGCCGCGACGGACCAGGTCGGACACGGCGCGCCCCTGCTCCGGCGAGCCGCCGATCAGCACCGCGTACGCCGCGGTGATGCTGATCATCGACGCCGGCATGATCGCGACGTCGCGCCGCGCCACCGTGCGGACCACGGTCAGCGCCTCGTCGAACGCGCGCAGCGTGCCGCCGTGCCGCTCCGGCAGGTACGAGGTGTGCACGCCGGACCTGCGGGCCACGGCGCACAGCACGTCGGGGAACGCACCGCGCACGTCGCGGGCGACGGCGGCCCTGAAGCCGAACGGGTTGTGACCGTCCGTCGGGTCGCAGAAGGCCAGGTCGAGCTGCTCGGCGGCTTCGTACACAGGTCACACCTCCCCGGCGGCCGCCGGTTCCGGCCGGTACCCGGCGCAGGCGGCGGGCAGTCGCACCCCGGCGAGCCGCAGTTGGGCGACCCGCCCGGCATAGGCGGCGCCGCGCATGATGTGGAACGCGGCGTCGGCCACCCGCCGGTTGGCCGGCTCGGCCAGGTGGGTGCCCGCCGTCCAGTCGTTGAAGCTGCCCATCGCGGGGCCGCACCAGATCTGGTAGTCCGTGGCGCGGTCCTCGTCGCCGATCTTGGCCCACCGCGAGGACATGCCCAGGTACCACCGGAAGATCAGCGCCATCCGGCGTTTCGGGCTGCCCTCGGCGCGTTCGAGCTGCTCTGGGTCGCGGCGGCGGAAGTACTCGGCGCACTCGTCCCACACGTCGTCGACGGGGCGCCGCAGGATCTGCTTCTCCAGCCGGGCGCGGTCGCGCGGCGTCAGATCCTCGATGCCGTCGTGCGTGCGGTACAGCTCGTAGAGCCACGTCGCGCGCATCGGGAACATCGCGCCCCTGCGCAGCACCTGCAGGGTGACGCCGAGCTCGAACATGTCGGCGGCCGGCGCCATCTCGCAGTCCGCGACGCCCGCTGTTGCGAGCATCCGCTTGGCCGTGTCCGACGTGCCCGCCTCGACGCACGCCTGGTTCACCGAGCCGGTCACCACGTAGTCGGCGCCCATGGCGAACGCCGCCCACGCCGCGTCCGGGGTGCCGATGCCGCCGGCCGCACCCAGCCGGATGGGCCGTCCGACCTCGCGGCTCAGCGCGTCCCGCAGCCGCAGCATCACCGGGAACAGGCCGGGCAGCGGCCGCCGGTCGGTGTGCCCGCCGGAGTCGGCCTCGATCGTCACGTCGTCGGCCAGCGGCACGGTCCTGGCCAGCTCGGCCTGCTCGGCGGTGACCTGCCCGGAGTCCACCAGCTCGCCGACCATGGCGGCGGGCGGCGGCCGCATGAACCGCTCGGCCACCTCCTCCCTGGACACCTTGGCGATCACCCGGTTGGACACCGCGGTGCGGCCGTCGGCGGTGCGCGACAGCCCGGCCACCCGGTAGCGCACGATCGGCGGCGTCAGGTCCATGAACGCCGACGCCTCGACGCACCGCACGCCGTGGCGCAGGTAGAGGTCGACGGCCTCGCGTTCCAGCCGCACCTCGTGCGGGCTGTGGATGAGGTTGCAGGCGAACGGCAGGCCGGGGATCTCCTCGCCCAGCCGCACCAGCGCCTCCTCGATGCGGTCCGGCAGCAGCCCGGCGGCACCGAACGAGCCCAGGTAGCCGGCCCCGGCCAGCGCGGCAACGTGCTCCTCGGACGCGATGCCGTTGGCCATGGAGCCCGCCATGTAGGCGAAGCGGACCCCGTGGTGGCGCAGGAAGTCCGGTGAGCCGAGCCGCTCCGGCGGCAGCGGCGGCACCGCGGCCAGCACCTCGGCGTCCGGCCGGGTGTTCGGCCGGGTGTTCGTAGCGGCGATGCCGTCGTCGGTCCGCACCACGAAGCACGGCAGGTCCAGCGCCCCGAGCACCGCGCGGATGTCGCTGTCCCGGTAGGCGAGCGTGGAGCTCACTGTGCTGGTCATCGCGCTCCCTCCTTCGTGGTCGGTCCGGCCGGTACCACCCGGACCGCCACGTCGGTGACCTCGTAGATCCGCAGGCCCGGCTTCCACAGGCTCGCGTCGCCGATCACCAGCAGCCCGCCGCCCTCGCGGCGCACCTCCTTGACGGTGACCTCGAAGTCCATGTCCGGGTCGTCGCGCAGGATCTGGCCGCGGTACTTCCAGCCCATGGACACCCCGACCGGCGGGGCGAACCGCGGGTGGTCGATGTCGTCGGCGAGCCCGGCGTCGATCACGTACGCCTGCATCGCCTGGACGATCGCCTCGATGCCCAGCGACCCCGGCATCACCGGGTCACGGTGGAAGTGGCAGTCGAAGTACCAGTCGTCCTCGCGGATGCGCCGGTGGCCGCGCAGGTACGCGACGGCCTCGTCCGGTGCGTCCGGTCCGTCGACCACGTCGAGCCGGTCGGCCAGCGCCAGGTGGCCGACGCCGAGCCGCAGCCCGTCGTCCGGCCGCTCGTCGCCGTACCAGCGCGGGTCGTCCCGCAGGTCGATGCGGCGCGCCGTCGGCGGGTCGTCCTGCCGGTCCAGCCACGGCAGCGTCGACTCGCCACCGTCCAGGCCGGTCTGCCCGGCCAGCGCCTCCTCGGTGAAGTACCCGTACAGCGACTCGCCCTCGTAGAACGGCTCGCCGTCGGCGGTCAGCCGGTAGGTGAAGCTCTGCAGCACCCCGCCGCCACCGGCGGTGTGCGACACCAGCGTCGACTCCTGGCGGATGGTCCGGCCCCGCAGGTCGACGTCGGACGTGACGGTGGCCGTGCCGTCGAGGTTGCGGATGCTCAGCTCGACGTCGGGCGTCGGCAGCGTCGCGCCCAGGTAGTAGCCGAGCAGGATCGCGGCCTGCAGCGACGTCTCCATGTAGACGCAGTTCGGCATGCCCGGGTACGCGCTCTCGTTGTGGTACCAGGCTTCCGGCGGTGAGTCGTACTCGGTGACCATGACGTCGCCGGGCTTCGGGTCACCCCGTTCGCCGTCGAGCCGCATCACCCGGTCGACGAACAGGAAGTCGCCGTTGGGGATGTACGGCGCGCGGGAGTCGCGGTACACCTCGAACTCCAGGCCCATGGCGATGCCCAGGTCGCCCTTCGCGGCGTGCGCCATGTGCAGCTCGCTGAGCATGGCCGGCTCGCCGGATGCGTTGCGGCGGCCGAGGAACGCGGCCGGTCGGCCACCGGCACCCGGCCGGTACTCGGTGCCAGGCTTGGGCTTCAGCTGGATGCCGAGGTCGCTGATGGCGGTGACCGGCGTGCCGTCGCGGTACACGTACACGTCGGCGACGACGCGCGGCCACGGCAGCAGGTCCAGCTCGACGATGTCCAGCTCGTAGCGCAGCTCCTGGCACTCCGGGGTGATCTGGCCGCGCACCTGGACGTCGGTCTCCAGCCCTGGGATGGGCTGGAAGCGGGCGTCCGGCAGGCACAGGTGCATCCCGAGGTACATGGCGTAGGTCTGCAGCAGCTGCACCGCGCCCTCGGCGACGAGCGAGCCGGCGAGCACCGGGTCGTCCGGGAAGTGGCACCGGAAGTACCAGGCGTCCGGGTCGAGCCGCTTGGTGGCGGCCAGCCGGCCGAGGCCACGCGGCCCGCCGAACCGGTCCATCGGCTCGATGTGGTCGACCAGGCGCAGCCGCTCGTCGGCCAGCCGCAGCGACGGGTTGCACCCGTCCTGCTCGTACGCCGGGCCGAAGACGTCGGCGATCCGGCCCTGCGAGAGCAACGACAGGTGGCTCTCGTCCAGCTCGTCGCGGTCGCTGCGGGCCAGCGGGCGGAACGGGGTGACGGTGGCCCTGCGCTGCTCGCGCCGGCGGTCGATGTCGACGACGCCGAGCGCCTTGTCCAGCATGGCCCTGTCGAAGAACCCTGCGCAGGCCCGCTTCAGCTCCAGGATCGGCTCGCCGTCGGCGTAGCACCGATAGCTGAAGAAGAACAGCGGCGGCTGGCCGTCGCGGCCCGCCGGGTCACCGACGAAGTCGTCGATCGAGATGTCGTAGCGCAGCGTCTGGCCCTCGGTCGGCAGGTCACCGTGGAAGGTCAGCGCGGAGTCCAACAGCCGGTAGACGCGGTCGCCCTGGTTGTGGAAGTCGATGCCGAGGTAGCTCACCAGCAGCAGGTCGCACTGGCCCGCCTCGATGGTGACGGCCGGCGGCACCTGCCCGTCGCTGGCGTACCAGGCGTCGCGCGGCACGTCGTACTCGGTGGTCATGGACGACGGCTCGAACCGCCCGGTCTCGCCGTCGAGCGCGGTGACCCGGCTGACGAACAGGTACGGCGGCGCCGGCAGCCGCACCCGCTGCGGGTAGGTGTCGACCTCGGCGAAGTCGGGGCCGAACACGGCGGCGACGCTGCCGGTGGCGAACTCCAGCAGCTGCTCCTCGTCCCACACGACGTCGGGCCGCTTCTCCGGTTCTTCCGTCGGCCTTTGCGTCGGCTTTTGCGTGGGCCGACCGTTCGTCTCCAGCGCGCGCAGGGCGCGCTCGGCGAGGAGCCGCTGCGCCGACATGGCGGCGCGGTGGCCGGCCAGGAGCTGCTCGCGGGTCTCCCTGATCAGCCGGCGACTGTCCGGGCTGTAACCGCTGTGGGGGTCGAAACCGTTGTGGCCGTTGCCACTGCGGTTGCCGTTGCGGTTGACACTGCGGTTGACACGGCGGTGGTGCGGCCTGGTGGCGGGCGGCTCGGCGACGACGAGCTCCCCTGACACCGGACGGTCGGCGGTCGGACCACCGGCCAGGGCGTCGAACGGCTCACCGTCGAAGGTGATGCCGCTCTGCCCGGCCATCGCGGGCACCCGCTCGACGGCAGGCCGCGACACCGACTCGGACGCCCCTGTCACCTTTGTCTCTGACGCCGCCGTTGTTCCGGCGAGGACCGCCGTGACATTGGCGCGGACCAGCTCGGACACCGGCTCCGCGCCGCAGACGATGCGCCGCGACAGACCAGCGGCCTCGTCCGCGGCCGGTTCCTCGGTCGAGGGGAACAGCACGCCGAGGTCGACCGGCACCCCGTGGCTGACGAGCTGCGCGAGCGTCTGCCCGATGGTCGCGGTGGCGGCCATCCCCCTGCGGTCGAGGGAGGCCGCGACGTGCGGCTCGTCGGCCAGGGTGTCGGAGATCCACCTGGCGCAGGTGCCACCGGGGCCCAGCTCCAGGAAGTAGCGGTAGCCCCGGTCGTACGCCGTGCGGACCAGCCGGACGAAGTCGATGGTGTGGCACAGGGTGCGCGCGATGCGAGTGGCGATGGCGTCGGTGTCGAACTCCTCCACCGTGGCGTAGCCATCGGCGGTGAGCAGCTCGACGTCGTCGACGACGTGCGCCGGGTAGCGGTTGAGCTCGGCGAGCTCGTCGGCCTCACCGTCGACGACGGAGCAGTGCATGACGTGGTTGGCGGGGGCGCGGGCCGCCTGGCAGTCGACGGCCTCGATGAGCGCGGCGCACTGGTCGGGCGCGCCGGCCACGACCACCTCGCGCGGGGTGTTGACGTGGGTGAGGAAGACGCGGTCGAACCCGTCCAGCGAGGCGCGCACCCGCTCCGGCTCGGCGAGCAGAACGTGCGTCGCCCACACCGAGGCGTCGGGGACGTCGTCGCCGAGGTCCCACAGCTCGCGCACGGTCCGCTTGGGGCCGCACAGCCGGTCGCGGAACAGCGGGGTGTGGTCGAGCCTGGCGTGCCCGTCGGCCGACTGTTCCCAGCCGCCCATCGCGAACATCATGCTGCTCTCGCCGAGGCTGTACCCGAAGGCGCCGTGCGGGGTGACGCCGAGCAGCTCGCGCAGCAGCACGGCGTGGATGGCCGCGAAGCTGGTGCCGGCGGCCAACATCGCGGGGATGTCCGCCAGGAGCGCGGTCTCGCGGCGCATCAGCTCGCGCCGGTCGACGGCGTCGATGCCACGCGGGTACAGCAGCCGCTCCCGCAGCAGCTCGGCCGGGCGTCCCGAGCCGTCGACGAACCGCGACAGCAGCCCGGGGAACGCGCGGAACAGGTCGGCGCCGATGCCGGGGTACGTGGTGAACGCGCCGGGGAAGACCAGCGCCACCGTGGCGTCGCCGATGGGGCTCGCGGTGAAGTAGCTGCCGGCCGGGGTGCGCCACTCGCCGCCGTCGGCGCACACGCCGGGCAGATCGCGGACGGCCTGGTCCAGCTCGCGGAGCAGCCGCTCCCGGTCGGGCGCGACCAGGACGGCGCACAGCCGGTGCCCGGCCCGCTCGGCCGCCGCGGTGGCGGCCAGGCGGCGGGGGTCGGTGGCCGGGTCCGCGAGTGCCTCGCGGTGCCGGGTGAGCGCGGCCGTCAGGTCGTCGGGGTCGTCGCCCGCGACGGTGAGCAGCAGGCCACCGCGGCCGCGGTCCCAGTCGGCCGGGCGCTCCTCGCCGATGGTCCGCCCGCCGGAGAGCACGACGTGGCCGACGGTCCCGGCCGACCCGATGACGCTGACCGCGGCGTGCCGGCGCTGGTCGGTCTCGGCGGGCACCCACGGCCGCGACTCGGCGGGCAGGTAGAACGCCGAGCCGTCCAGCGCGGCCCGCAGGTCGTCGTCCACCTCGCCGCGGCCGGGCAGGTACCCGTGTCGAAGGCACAGCGCGCCGCGGATGACCGAGGCCAGCGCGGCGACACCCCGGCCGTCGCCGATGATGGCGCGGCTGTTGCCGATCGCGCAGGCGTGGCGCCCGGCCCGGTCCGCCGAGTACACCTCGCCGAGCCCGGCGAGCTCCTCGCCAGGACCGTCGGCGGCCGACTCGACGTAGCCGATGTCCTTGGCCTCGACGCCGGCGGCGGCGAGCGCGTCGTGGGCGGCGGCGCGCACGTCGTCGGCGCTCACCAGGCCGTCGAGCGAGCCGCCCCGGCCGGCCGGGTAGCGGGCGCGGATGGCCTCGACCACGGCGTACGCGGCGTCGTCGTCCTTGCGTGAGTCGGCCCTGGTCACGACGATCGCGGCGGCGCCCTCGCCCACCGGCCCCTGGTCCGGCGACCCGGCGCGGGCCAGCATGTTCTCCGGCCCGCCGGCCAGGTCGACGGCGCCGACCAGCACGGCGTCGACGGTGTCGTCGAGCAGCAGCAGCGACGCCACCTCCAGCGCGCGGAGCGGGCTCGACGTGTCGGCCGAGACGGTGAAGCTGGGGCCGGTGAAGTTCCACAGCGACGACACCCTGGCCGCCATGACGTTGCCGATGTAGCTCATCACCGCGTTGGGCTCGATGCCGCCGTGGATGCCGCTACGGGCCGCGTCGACCAGCTCGTCCATCCGGTCCGGCGGTAGGTCGAGGCCGGCGTCGGCGCAGCGTTCGCGGATCATCCGGTCGAGTTGAAGCCGCGCCAGGTGGCCGTGCGCGCTGGGCTCCATCTCCATCGCGACCACGACCGCCACCCGTCGCGGGTCCTTGTCGCCGCGGTCGTACCCGGCGTCGGACAGCGCCTCGGTGGCGGCCCGCAACAGCAGCAGGTGCTGGGCGTTGACGTCGTCCAGCTCGGCCGGCGGGATACGCATCCCGAGCGCGTCGACGTCGAACCCGTCGACGAACGCGCCGTCCGGCACGGCGTCGCGGTCCAGTGGGTTGTCCTCAGGGGTGTACCTGGAGAGCTCGAACCCGCGCCAGCGCAGCGGCGGCACCGGGCCGGTCGCCGGCTCGCCGTCGTACCCGGCGCGCTCGAACTCCTCGACGCTCGTGAGCGGCCCGAGGTGGCAGCCCATCCCGGTGATCGCCATGCGCGGCACCGGAACCACGTCCGGGACCTCCGGTTCGCCGGCGGTGCCGGGCTCGGACAGCACGACGTGGCAGTTGGTGCCGCCGAAGCCGAACGCGGACACCCCGGCGCGCCGGGGGCCGTCGCGGTCCGGCCAGTCCCGCGTCTCGCGCACGATCCGGTCGTCCATCGCGTCGTCGATACCGGGGGTGGGCGGGATGACGCCGTGCCGCATCGACAGCACGACCTTGAGCAGGCTGGTGAAGCCCGCGACCGTCAGCAGGTGCCCGACGTTGGCCTTGACCGAGCCGAGCAGCGGGGCGCCGTCGCCGAAGAACTCCGCGACCGTGTCCAGCTCGGTCCGGTCGCCGACCGGGGTGCCGGTCGCGTGGCACTCCACGTAGTCGATGTCGGCCGGGTCGACGCCGCTGCGGTCGTAGGCGAGGCGGTACGCGGCGAGCTGCCCGGCGGGGTTGGGCACCAGCAGGTGCCGGCCGGTGCCGTCGTTGCCGAGCCCCGTGCCGTCGACGACCGCGTGGATGGGGTCGCCGTCGCGCACCGCGTCGGCCAGCCGACGGACCGCGACCATGGCGGCGCCCTGGCCGGTGACGATGCCGCGCGAGCCCGCGTCGAACGGCTGGCTCGGCCCGTCACCCGGGTAGGCGCCGAGGTCGGAGAACGACAGGTGCAGCAGCGTCGGGTCCGGCGCGCACACCGCCCCGGCGAGCATCAGGTCGACCTCGCCGGTGGCCAGGTGGTCGCACGCGAGCTGCAGCCCGTACAGGGCCGACGAGCAGGCCGCGTCCACGGCGTACTGCGGGCCGCCCAGCCCGAGCGCGGCGCCGACCACCCTGGCGGGCAGGCCGCCGGCCCACAGGTTCTCGCTGAGGTTCTCACTGGGTGAATGGCACATGTGACCGGTAGAACCGGCTGAATGTGCCATCCACCCGGAAAGGGCGGTCAGGCCGGCGGCGCGCAGGCCGTCGAACACCGCGTCGTGCCACAGCGGCAGGCAGCGGCGGCTGGACTCCACCGTGGGGAACGAGTAGTTGCCGAGCACCACGCCGGTGCGGGCGAACGCGTCGTCCGCGGCCGGCTCACGGCCCGCGTCGCGGAGCACCTCACGCGCGACGTGCAGCGACCACTGGAACACCCGGTCCAGGCCGGACAGGTGCTCCGGCGACAACCGGAAACCGGCCGGGTCGAACGCGAAACCGTCGACGAACCCGCCGCGGGTGCAGGTGATGCGGTGCTGCCCTGCGGTCTCCTCGCCCTCGTCGGTGTCGCCGGTCGGCAGGTCGGGGCCGAAGACCGCCTCCCCGCCGTCGCGGCGGCTGTCCGTGCCGGCCACCAGGTTGTCCCAGAACTCGGCCGGGGTGGCCGCGTCCGGGAACAGGCAGGCCGTGCCGACGATCGCGTACTTCGTCATGGTGCCTTCCGCTCCTCTGGTTCCTCCTGGTCGGGTGCCGGGCACCGCGCTCACGACGCGGCGAACTTCTCGGCGAGCTCGGCGCTCGGCACGACGGTCACGTCGACGAAGCGCGCCAGGACGGCGCCGTCGGGGGTGCCGGCGGTGACCGTGCTGGTCACCGTGCCGTCGTCGCACCGGATGTCGTCGACGACGACCAGGAACGGCTCGTCGTCCGGCAGCCGCTCGTACAGCTCGACACGGCCGATGCCGACCGGCAGGCTCGCCAGGTCCTTCGTCCTGCGGACCGCGACCAGCGGCGCCTGCAGCAGCAGGTCGGCCAGGACCGGGCTGAACCGGTGCCCGGCGTACGCGCCGTCAGCGAACTCGTGGTCCGGCAGCCGGCACTCGAACACCATCCGGTCACAGTCGCTCTGCAGCACGCGCCGGATGCCCTGCAACGCGGGCCCGTGGAACAGCGTGCCGACCTGGTACAGGGCCCGGCCGTCGGTCCCGTCCGCCTCGTCGGTGCCGTCGGTCTCGGTCTCCTTGGCCCCGGTCTTCTTGGCCCCGGTCTTCTTGGCCCCGGTCTTCTTGGCCCCGGTCTTCTTGGCCCCGGCCGGCAGGGTGTCGATGCGCGGCGGCGTGCCGTTGGTGTTGTCGTCGCTTGTGCTGTGGCCGTCGAGGACGGCGGTGGCCGCGTAGTGCGGCCGCGGCTGCTCACCGGTACCGGTGATCGTCACGTCGATCGTGTCGTCGTCGTCCGTCGGCCTGGCGTCCAGCCGCAGTCGGCCGTCCTCCATGGCGTCGAGCACGACACCGCCGTGCACCCGGAAGTCGCGGCACCCGACGGCGGTGCGCCCGGTGAGGCGTTCCGCCGTGTTGAGGCACCAGCCGAGCGCCACCGTGGCCGGGAGCACGATCTGCCCGCCGATGCGGTGCGCTTCCAGGACCGGCTCGTCGGCGAGGTCGGCGATGGTCCGCTCGGTCCGCCGCCCGTCCTCCGGCAGCGACCCGGCCGGCTTTGCTGCCAGCGGTCCGGCCGGGGCGATCACCGTGACCACGTCGTCGGCGCGC
>Ga0190272_10000920_pt1 | contig 14361 bp, 10 predicted proteins | sample Popmic504T_FD_133746 | JGI IMG/M metagenome (GOLD analysis project Ga0190272, IMG submission 133746) | Populus adjacent soil microbial communities from riparian zone of Shoshone River, Wyoming, USA - 504 T | ecosystem: Environmental > Terrestrial > Soil > Riparian zone | place: USA: Wyoming...
CGCGCCCCAACTGCCTAGGAATTGAGCGGCCGCGTCGGCCAGGGGCCGCTCGGACGAGGCGAGTCCGGGCATCGTGCCGATACTGACGACCTGTATAACGATGTAGAGCACCGCAACCACCCCAAGTGCGGTCAGCAGCGCCTTGGGCACATTCTTTTGCGGATCGCGTGTCTCGCCCGCCGGGATCACCGCTGCCTCAAAACCGACAAAGGCATAAATAAGCAGCAGGACCGCGCTGGACGCTGTACCGTAGGCCGGTATTTCACCAAAGGTAAAATTGGCAGGCTGGATAAAAAACAACCCGACCGACGCAAATACCAACAGCGGAACGATCTTGCCGACCGTAAAAAAATTCGTCAGGATCACCGATTCGCGCACGCCGACTATATTTACAACCGTAAGAACGAGGAGGATCAGCGAGATCAGCGCTACCCGGACCGTGCCCTGGTTGGCCGAGGGGTAGAAAAACCCGAGATAGCTTAGAAGCAGGTTGGCATTTGCAGCAAACGTCGTTACGCGCACGATCCAGTAGAGCCACCCGACCTCGAAACCGATCACCGGGCCGAACGCCTCGCGAGTATATAGATACATCCCGCCCGTGTCGCGAAAGCGGCTGCTTACCTCGGCAAAACACAACACCATAAAGCCGACGATCAGCGCGCAGATCAGGAAAGCGATCAGGCTGTAGCTGCCGATGAGCGCCGTCACCTTCGCGGGAAGCCCGAAGATTCCCGCGCCGATGACCGTATTTATCGCAATGGCCGTCAGGTCCCAGCGGCCGATAGCCCGAATCAATTTTGGTTTTTCCATAGATATTTTCAGCGCAGAGGGCGCGGAGAGCGCGCGGAGATAAATAAATCGATGCCGATATTCCCAAGTCCTTTGATCTTATTTAATACATTGGATCTGAGAAGCTTGTTTTCCTCTCTTTGCGCCCTCGGCGTACTCTGCGTTTAAAAATCACCTTTTATATGTTTCAAAACACGAGGAACGTCAACAATTCGCGCCCCACGAATGACTGGAAAATAATAATCGTTTATAATTTTGGTCAAACACTTCCCGAACATTTCCAAGAGGGTCATTGATGAAACACATAGCTATTTTAAGTATTGTGCTGTTTTGCGCAAGTTTATCTCCGCTCGCTGCTCAAGTTGCGGCGGTCAAACCGGTCGAAATAATTCCCTCGAAGGACTTCCGGGCGCTTGAATTTGAAAACTCTCCCGCCTTGCAGTCGATCCTAAACCAGGCAGTAGCAGAGGTTTTAAATACATACCCGGCGGGGAAGTTCAAAATGGAGGAACTTGCCGCTACTCTCCTGGACCTGCGCGATCCTAAGAATATCCGGGCGGCGAATATCAATGGCGACGTAAAGATCTATCCCGCAAGCGTTGTGAAGATGTTCTATATGGCGGCGCTTCACCAGCAGCTCGAGGACGGCAAGATCAAACTTACTCCGGAGCTGGAGCGCGGCCTGAAAGATATGATAGTCGATTCCTCGAACGAGGCGACCCAGTATATTCTCGACGTGCTTACCGATACCTCGAGCGGCGGCGAAATGCCGGCAAAGGAATACGAGGAATGGTCCTATAACCGGAACCGGGTCAACCGCTATTTCACGGCGATGGGATACGAGAGAATAAACGTCAATCAAAAAACATTTTGCGAGGACGCCTATGGCCGCGAGCAGCAATTTCGCAACTACAAGGGTGAAAACCGCAATATGCTGAATACCAACGCGACCGCCCGGCTGCTGGCCGAAATAGTCCTCGGCCGCGTTGTTACGCCGGCGAGAAGCAAGCTTATGATGGGCCTGATGAAACGCGATCCTTTTGCTCAAACCAAGGACGAAGACGACCAGGGGCACGGCTTCTCGGGCAAGCTGCTGGCAGACAGGAAAATGACCGATGCCAGGCTGTGGTCGAAGGCCGGCTGGACGAGCAAGTCGCGGCACGACGCGGCTTATATCGAGACGGCCGACGGGTTAAAATTCGTCCTCGTAATTTTTACCGACAACCATGCGAACGATCGTGTGCCGATCCCGACGATCGCCGGGAAAGTATTGGATGGACTGAGGAAATAAAGGAATAACCAATTATGAAAAAGAATATTTTATTGTTGATAGCGATTTTAATTTTAACCGGCAGCGTTTTTGGACAATATCAAAAGCCGCCGCAGAATGTCATGGACGTGCTGGATGCACCGAACACTCCTCAAACGGCAATCTCGCCCACCCGCGACCGCGTCGCGCTGCTCGAGCCGCTTCGTTATCCACCCATCTCCGAGCTAGCGCAGCCGATGCTTCGCCTCGCAGGCTTGCGGATCAACCCGAACACTACCTCACAGCACCGCCAGCCGTACGCTGTGAAGCTGAGATTGATGAACGTCGCGGACGGCAAGGAAACCCCGGTAACACTGCCGGCAGGCGCGCAGATCATTGCGCCGCAATGGTCGGCGGACGGTAAGTACCTGGCTGTCGGAAATGTTACGGCGGCCGGTGTCGAGCTGTGGGTTATCGATGCGGCCACCGGAAAGGGCCGCAAGGTGCCCGGTGTGTATGTAAATACGGCATTTGGCGAGTTTGACTGGATGCCGGACCAAAAGAGCCTCTTCGTTAATATGGTCCCCAAAAACAGGGGCGGGGCGCCCGGTTACCAGAACCTTACGCCGTCCGGCCCTAATATCCAGGAGACCTCGGGCCGATCGGGCGCCGTCCAAACCTTCCAGGACATGTTAAAGAGCCCGAATGATGAGAAGCTCTTTGAATACTACGCGACCTCGCAGCTCGCGGTTGTTACTCTCGACGGAAAGGTCAAAGAGATCGGCCAGCCCGGTATTTACGACACACTTTCCGCCGTTTCGCCGGACGGCCGCTACCTGCTCGTCCCGCGTATCCATCAACCGTTTTCTTACCTTTTCCCGTTTAACCGTTTCCCGAAGGAAGTCGAGGTTTGGGACATGAACGGCAAATTGGTTTACAAGGTGGCGAGCCTCCCGCTTCAGGATAAACTGCCGGTGCAGGGCGTGCCGACGGGACCGAGAGGCTATGGCTGGATCGCTACCGAACCCGCCACTTTAATGTGGGCCGAAGCGCTTGACGGCGGCGATCCGCGGGCCAAAATTACTCCGCGCGACCGGCTGGTAAAGATATCCGCGCCATTTTCGGAGCAGCCCGGCGAAGTGACCAAAATAGAACAGCGTTACCAGGGACGCGCGTTTGGGGAAAAGAACGGGATGATGTGGTTTTTCGATTACAACCGCGACACCCAGCGCCGCCGGATCTTTATGACGGATTATCGCAACCCGTCCGCCGCAAAGCTGATCTCGGACCAGAACGTGAATGAACGGTATAACGATATCGGTAATCCTGTAACTAAAATGCTGCAAAACGGTTATAACGCCGTACAGCAGAATGGCGATTATATTTTTCTAACCGGCGCCGGTTCATCGCCCGAGGGCGACCGGCCGTTTCTGCGAAGAATGGACGTGAACACGCTCAAGACGGATGAAATATTCCGTTCGGAAAAGGGCGGGTATGAGACAGTTTCGGCGGTGGCCGACGACACGGGTACAAAATTCATTACCCGAAGAGAATCTCCGCTCGATCCGCCCAATTTATACTGGCGCACGGGCTGCCCCCCAGGAGCTGTGGACTGCATATCGGCCCCCGCCCGGAAGATAACCGATTTCAAAGACCCCGCGCCCCAATTGCGCGGTATAACCAAGCAGCTCGTCAAATACAAGCGGGCGGATGGTGTCGATCTCTCGTTCACCCTCTACCTGCCGCCGGGTTATAAAGAGGGAACGCGGCTGCCTGCCATGGTCTGGGCGTACCCGCTCGAATTTACCGATTCATCTACCGCCGGACAGGTTTCGGGCTCGACCGACCGCTTTACCCAGATCGGCGGAATATCGCATCTCTTTCTCCTGCTTAACGGGTACGCGATACTCGACGACACTACCATGCCGATCGTGGGCGACCCCGAAACGGTTAACGACACATTCGTAAAGCAAATCGTCGATTCGGCGAAGGCGGCTATCGACAAGGCGGCGGAGATGGGAGTGATCGATCCGAACCGCGTCGGTGTTGGGGGACATAGTTATGGCGCGTTTATGACGGCCAACCTGCTGGCGCATTCCGACCTGTTCCGGGCCGGTATCGCGAGGAGCGGGGCCTATAACCGCACCTTGACGCCGTTCGGTTTCCAATCGGAGCGCCGCACGTTCTGGGAAGCCCCGGAGCTTTACGGAAAGGTTTCGCCGTTCTTTTACGCGAACAAGATAAACGAGCCGATCCTGCTAATGCATGGCGAAGCCGACAATAACCAGGGCACATACCCGATCCAATCAGAGCGGCTCTTCGCGGCGATCAGCGGAACGGGCGGCACGGCGAGGCTGGTTATGCTCCCGCTCGAATCGCACGGCTACTCGGCAAAGGAATCGACCGAACACACAATCTTTGAGATGGTGAATTGGTTCGATAAATATGTGAAAAACGCCAAACCGCGGTAAGTGAAGATTTAACGCAGAGACCGCCGGGAACGCAGAGAGAAAGCAGGCAGCTTTACTCCGCGTACTCGGCGGTCTCTGCGTTTAAAATGTCTTAATGAACTTCCGGGGCTTCCATCACCGGTGTTGGGTCGGGTAATTTAAGCGGATTTTCCGGGCCTTCGCGCAGTAATCGCTCGGCATCGGTGGCGCAAACGGGCCGCGAGAACAAGTAACCCTGGCCCAGGCGGCAGCCCTGATAGCGAAGCAATTCGTATTGAGACTGTGTTTCGATACCCTCGGCCACAACCTCCATATTCAGGTTCTCTCCCAGCATCAGGATCGTCTTGACGATCGCGCTGCTCTTTTCATCTTCATCCATCTTGCTGATAAAAGAGCGGTCGATCTTTAGACGGTCGAAGGGGAAATGGTGCAGATAGCTCAAGCTCGAATAACCCGTACCGAAATCATCTGTGGAAAGCGATACGCCCAGCGCATTTAATTCCGATAAAACACTGAGCGAGGTTTCACTATGCTCCATCACCGTACTTTCCGTTACCTCTAATTTTAGGCTATGCGAATTCAGCCCGGTCTTTTCCAGAATTTCGCTGACCTGCGAGATTAAGGAAGGATGCATTAACTGTTTGGCTGACAGATTAACGCTGATCGAGAGCGGGAAATCGAACTGTTCCTGCCAGACGGCGGTTTGCCGGCAGGATTCTTCAAGGATCCAACGGCCGATGGGAATGATCAAACCCGTTTCCTCGGCCACACTTATAAATTCATTTGGGGCGACCAGGCCGTGTTTCGGGTGCCGCCAGCGGATAAGGGCCTCGAATTCGCGAGTATTGCCGGTCTCGAGCTGGACGATCGGCTGGTAGAAGACCTCGAATTCGCCGCGCTCGACCGCATGTCTCAGGTCGGTTTCGACCTGGAGAAGGTTCATATTCCGGACATGCATTTCGCGGTCGAATATTTCATAGCGCGCTTTGCCGGATTCCTTTGCCCGGTACATCGCGGCATCCGCATCGCGCAGGAAATCTTCCGGGTTGCGGGGCACTTCGTCCGATATAACTATTCCTATACTCGCGGTGGTGAAAACCTCATAATTTCCCAGCTGGAACGGTGCGGAAAGTTTCGCCTGGAGACGCTCGGCCACACGGGCTACATCCTTGAGGGGACCGGTGCGGTTCAAAAGGATCGTAAACTCGTCGCCGCCGAGCCGGGCTACCACGTCTCCGGGGCGCACGCAGGCCTTCAGGCGGTCGGCTATGGCTATCAGAAGTTTGTCACCAACGGCATGGCCCAGACTGTCATTGACCACCTTGAAACGGTCCAGATCGAGGAAGAGCACGGCAAACCGCGCATAATCATTGCCGGTCGCGCGTTCAACGGCCTGGGTAAGGTGATTCATGAATTCGACCCGGTTCGGTAGATTTGTCAGCGGATCGTGGCGTGCGTAGTGGTTAAGTTTCGCTTCGACTGCTTTCTCGGCGTCGATATCGGTACAGGTCCCGAACCATTTGATAACTTTTCCCTCGGCGTCGAGGCCGGCGGTCGCCCTGCCCACGTGCCACCGGTATTGCCCGTCATGCCGCCGCAGCCTGTATTCAATCTCGTAATCCCCCCCGGTGCGGAGCGAGCGTGTCCATTGTTCCACACAGTTCGATAGATCTTCAGGGTGAACTACGTTCTGCCAAGCCTCGCCGATCACTTCTTCAATCGTGCCGCCAAAATAGTCCACAGTACGCTTGTTCACATAATCGAGCTTACCGCACGGGTGTGCCGTCCAGACCAGGTGGATCAAACCCTCCCCGAGCATGCGATACTGCCGCTCGCTGGCCCGCAAGGCTTCCTCTGAGCGTTTTCGCTCGGTGATATCGCGGCCGAGGCCCTGTACGCCGACCGGTTTTTCGCCTTGCAGGATAAGCCGCGTGCTGAGTTCGAGCGATACGCGGTGCCCATCTTTTGCGATGATCTCGAGCTCATAGGTGGTAGGCGCTTCGCCCTCCACCTTTCGCGTCGTCATTGTCCGGGCAGCTTGCAGAAATTCAGGCGCCACGATCTCCGATATATTGGTCTTCATCGCTTCTTCGCGGCTGTATCCCGTAATACGCTCACCCGCACGGTTCAGGGAGGTGAAATTTCCCTGGAGGTCGTGCGTGTAGATCAGGTCGTTGGCATTTTCGAAAAGCTCGCGGTATTGTTGTTCGCTTCTTCTAAGGGCTTCTTCGGTTTGTTTACGCTCGGTGACGTCGCGCGCGATACCTTGGATCGCTATTGGGGTTTTACCTTGATAAATGGTGCCGCTATTGACTTCCAGCGTCAGCCGTTTCCCATTCTTCGTAATGCAGTCGACCTCATAAGCGGTCTGTTTCGTTCCCCCTCGGATCTTCTTTGCCATTTTCCGCTTGGCGATTTTTAGATGTTCGGGTACGACGATCTGCTTGATATTCATCGAAAGAATTTCGTCGTGCGAATATCCGAATACGCGCTCGGCTTCATGGTTGAGCGAAATGTAATTACCGTCGAGGTCGTGGATATATATGATATCGTTGGCGTTTTCGAAGAGGTTACGATAGCGCAGCTCGCTTTCCAGCAGGTCGCTCTCGGCTTTTTTTCTTTGGGTGATGTCCTGCCACATCACCATCCCGGCAAAGATCTCGTCATTTTCATCTCTTACCGGAACAACACTTATTTGAAGAATACCGAGAGGGGTTTCCTGTTCCACCGACACGTCCTCGCCGGCAAGGGCCCGCCTGTAGCATTCTTCCCACTCCCCGGAGATCTCGGGCGGAAACACCTCCCAGATCGTTTTGTTTTCAAACATCTCCCGGGTGAAATTATGTTTCTTTAGCTGCTCGCCGTCGGCCAGCGTGTAGCGAAGATCCTGGTCGAACAACAGCACCGCCGTGCGAGGAGTATTGCGGACCAGGGTACGATATTGCTTTTCGCGCTTTTGCAACTCCTGCTCGGCCAGCTTTTGCTCGGTAATATTGAGAATGATCCCTTGCCAGCAGGTCTTTCGCCCGTTCTTGTCCCGGATGAAACACCCGCGATCGCGTAACCAATAAAGTTTTCCGGTCCGGGTAGTTACACGATATTCACAATCGAGATCCCCACCGGAGCGCATAGCCTTCCGGGTCTTATTCATTACCCATTCCCGGTCGTCTTCGTGGATCACCCGCTGCCAGATATCGGTATTGGTCATCCATTCTTCCAAAGGGTAGCCGAATACCTCGAACGCGGGGCTAATATAGATGGGGACATAAGGTGGTTTGGGTCCTACGGCATAGAACAATACGGGCAGATTTTCAATAAAACTGCGGTATTGATCTTCTGCTCTCGGGAGGTCTTCCGGTATTTTTTTAATGCTACGGTTTTTCACGGATTTGCGCCTCGCGGCCGGCGAGGTATTGTTTCTTTGGGTCATTGGGAGTGTCCTTCGAGAAAAAAATGCCGAAATTTGTCACCTTGGAATAACGTAAAATGATATTCTTACGTGAATTCAGGCCTGGCAAATCTTCGCATACTTTCAGTAACTTGTTGACAATGATGGGCTTATCATGAACGCGTGATGATAATGCCACATTTAGAAGAGCAATTAGCATACCGCTGTTGTATTTTAGATTTTGGATTTTGGATTTCTTTAGCGTCCTTTATCATATATCTTTACTCTTTTCTTCTTCCCGGAAAGCGGGAGCAAGAAAATTCACCAAAATGTTAGCGACTAACAAAGGTGAACGAAATCCAAAATCTAAAATCTAAAATCCGAAATGGAAAAGGACCTCTCAATTTATCACGCACCGCTGACCGGGACCTTTTCGGGTCCGGCGGCCGGCCATTCGCTAACCGCCGGGCAGGTCGAATTCTTTCACGAATTCGGCTATCTCAAAGGCGTTAAAATATTGGACGACCCGCAGATCGAGGCGCTTCGTGACGCCCTGACCGGCCTGATGAAACCCGGCCAAAGCGAGAATCCGCTCTTTTACGAGTATCATCACAACGAATCCGCGGAGCCGGGTAAGGCGCTTTTTCACGCGCTGGGCGCCTGGCGCGTTTCGCCCGCCTTTCACGATCTGCTTTTTCACCCTGCTTTTACAGGCCCTGCTTCGCAGCTGCTCGGCGGCCCGGTCCGCTTCTGGCACGACCAGCTCTTTGTAAAACCGGCCCGGGATGGCGGAGTGGTGGCCTGGCACCAGGATTATTCCTACTGGACCCGCACGCGTCCGGTGGCGCACCTTACCTGCTGGATCGGGCTCGACGATTCTACCCGCGAAAACGGCTGCGTTCATTATGTGCCCGGCAGCCACCGTTGGGACCTATTGCCTGGGGGAGATCTGGCAAACAATATGGAGTCGGTTTTTGACGTTCTGAGCGAGGAACAAAAGCATCAATTCGCGCCGGTTGCGATCGAGCTGAAAAAAGGCGAAGCCAGTTTTCACCACCCGATGATGCTGCACGGCTCGTACGAAAACACGTCCGCTTATCCGCGCAGGGCATGTGTAATAAACGTCTTTCGCGATGGCGTAATATCGGATTCGGATGAGCCTTTGCTGGAGGGAATTCCGCCTATTTCCCGGGGCGAAAAGATCGAAGGCCGCTTTTTCCCGCTCCTCACCCCGTAAAAAGCCGGCAACCCGACTTTGTGTGAATTCATCCCTTTTATATAGCAATAGCTATAAAATTAACCGAAAAGGGGGAGAGAATAATGAATTTACTTAGGAAATTAACTCTGGCGGCCGTGGCCGTTGTTTTCTGTTTAGGACTGTTTACGGTAACTACAAGTGCCCAGGGCCGCCACCGCGGATGGTCAAGGCATAACAACCAGGTATATATCCAGTATGGCAACCCGATATGGTACCAACGCGGGCGCCTTTCGCCGCAGGAATACAGGCGGCTTCAGCGTCAAAGGTACCATTTCTACCAGAGCCGGAACCGCGCATATCGTGACGGTTACATAAACTATAACGAACGCCGCCGGCTATCGCGGCAGTATTCCAAATACCGCCGCAACGTCTATCGCGACCGCCGCGATTGAAACTAAAATTAATATCTCTCCTCGACGAAGCGAAAAGGGAATGGTATGAAAATGCCGTTCCCTTTTTCTCGCCAAATGAACGCAAAAACGGTAAGATTTATCTACACGTTTTCCACCTATAAAACCTATGAAAAAAGTATTCTCTTTTGCCATCATATTTGCGTTTTGTCTCTCGTCCGTCTTCGCCCAGACCATGCCGACCGGGGCCGACCCGGGCCTCTGGGCCAGGGCGTTGAAAATTCATCGGAAGGCCATCGTCATCGACGGCCATAACGACATCACTTCGCCGATGGTCGATGAAGACCTCGATCTCGCGACCGATACGGTCGGCAAATTCCATAAAGACGGCGACCCCTTTCATACCGATCTTGCGCGTCTGAAGGCAAGCGGTATCACGGGCGAGTTTTTCTCGATCTATGTTTCGGGCAGTTCGCTCCAGACCGGCGGGGCGATGCGCCGGGCGATGGACCTAATCGACGCCACCTACCGCGAGGCCGAAAAACATCCGCAGGCGCTGACGATGTGCACGACGGCCGCCGAGATCCGCCGGGCGAAAAAGGCCAGAAAGACCTGTGCCCTGATGGGTATCGAGGGCGGTTACGTGATCGAGAACTCGCTCTTCGCGCTGCGCAATTTCTACCGGCTCGGGATCCGATATATGACCCTGACGCACAACGTCTCGCACGATTGGGCCGATGCGCACCGCGGGGAAGTAAAAAACAACGGCCTGTCGGATTTCGGTAAAGAGGTCGTCAGGGAAATGAACCGCTTGGGGATGTTCATCGATATCTCGCATGTTTCGGAAAAGGTGATGGACGACGTGCTGGACGTGTCTACCGCGCCGATCATGGCGTCGCATTCGAACGCCCGGGCGGTAAACGACCACACCCGGAACGTGTCCGACGCCGTGCTCAAGCGCGTCGCGAAAAACGGCGGCGTGATAATGATCAATTTCTACCCGTCCTTCCTGGATGCGCGGACCAACAAGGAAGAGAATGAACGCGCCGCCCGGCTCAAACCCGAGCTTGATAAACTGCGTGAGCAGTATAAAAACGATCGCGAAGGTTTCAACGCCGCCGAGCGGAAGCTCTTTGCCGCCAACCCGATCTATGTCCCCGATTACACCCGCATCGTCGATCACATCGACCACATCAAGCAGGTTGCGGGCATCGACTATGTCGGCCTGGGCTCCGATTATGACGGCGTACCGTTCCTGCCGGCCGGGATGAACGGCGCCGAGGACCTGGCGCTGGTGACCTATGAGATGCTCAAGCGGGGCTATAGCGAGACGGATGTCCGAAAGGTGCTGGGCGAGAACTTTTTAAGGGCCATGACCCAGATGGAAAAGGCAGCGGGCAGCCGGCAGATCAGCGGGCAGGGAAGTCTGAAGAAACTCCCGCCGCCAACGCCGCCTGTTCGTCAGTAACCAAGCCGCTGGGCGGGAGACACAGGTGAAAAATGAATAATCCGGATGAACCGAACAATGAGGGTTTTTCCCCGCCGGGACAGGTAGAAAAGAGGATCTGTCATAATCCACGCTGTGAATACTCAACTTTCGAGTCTCTGACGAAATGTCCGAAATGCGGGCGTCCGATCTGGACGACTGTACAATTCAGACTTATTTCGTCGGTCCTGATACTCTGCGGGGGGGGGTTATCGTTCTCGGCGGGGGGTTGGTTTACCTGTTCACCAGCGGCAAATTTTTGGGCGGCGAAGCGTTACGGCTGCTCTTTCTTGCCGTTTCAGGGCTTATTCTGTCGCTGGGCCTGTCGGTTTTCGCGGCCGGTTTGTGGCAGGTAATATTTGGCAGGGCCAACATGAAGATCATCAAGACCCTGCTATATTTAATGTGCGCTTTCTTCGCGATCGTAATTTTCGGGCGGGTAATCATTCGAATATTTGAGTAAAGGGCACATCCGATCGACTGTCCCGGATTTATTTGAGCTTCGGCGTGAACCTCATTAGAACACATTCGGATAACGCGGACTTTCGCGCGCTTGTTGTGTTGCTTGACGCTGAACTCGCGGTGCGCGACGGCGCGGACCATTCGTTTTACGCCCAGTTTAATAAGGTGGATGCCATTCGAAACGTCGTGGTCGCTTACGCGGGAGGCGATGAGCCGGTCGGGTGCGGAGCGTTTAAGGAATACTCGCCTGACACCGTTGAGATAAAGCGCATGTTCGTTAGGCCTGAGCATCGGGGGCGCGGTATAGCGGGCGCCGTCCTGTCCGAACTGGAAGAATGGGCGGCGAAACTGGGCTACAGGGAGTGCATTCTCGAAACCGGCTTCAAACAGCCCGAAGCCATCCGTCTTTATGAAAAAAGCGGCTACACACGCATCCCTAACTATGGCCAGTACGAAGGCGTTGAGAACAGCGTCTGCATGAAGAAGGTGTTGGGTTAGCAGTACCGGCGAACTTCTACAGGCCCTTCTTCGTTATACTAACCGTAAGCATTTTGATCGAAAAGGGAGGCTTATATGGCAGCAGAGACTTTACTCGCGATCGACAACGAGCTGCAGATCCAGCAGCTTATGGATAACCTGGCGGAGGCCGTCCGAACAAAGGACGCCGAGAGGCTTATCGCCAACTACGCGCCTGACGTCGTGGCTTTCGACGTGATAAATCCGCTTCAATACGTGGGCGCGGACGAGGTAAAGGCGCGTGCCGAGCAATGGCTGGCGACTTTCGAGGACGGCCTTGTCGGCTATGAGATCAGCGACCTGCGGATAACCGCCGGCGACGACACCGCTTTCTGCCACAGTCTTAACCATATCTATGCCATGAGGACCGACGGGAACAAGATCGATATGTGGTGGCGGGCGACGGTTTGTTTAAGCAAGACGAGCGGCGATTGGCTGATCACCCATATTCACAGCTCGGTGCCCTTCGATATGGAAACCGGTAAGGCCTCGCTCGATCTGCAGCCGTAACGCCGGCTGAGGTACCGGCCGGAGTAGCGGGCAGGAAGAAGCGGGTGAAGCAGCGTTCCGTGGCGTTTAAGGTGTTTCAGTGCTCCGGGTGTCCCTGTCGTTAAGTTTGTTTCAGGTGTTTCAGCTGTTTCAGGTGTTTCAAAAGAGGGTGTTTCACGAAGTAAACACCAAGCTAAATATTGTAAATATAAAGGTTAGAAAACCGGGGCATAGGCAGACCGGGACGGAAAGTGTGTGAAAAGGGTGGTTTTTGGGCAAAAAGTGGTGATTTTGTCTAAAATCGATACTTTTTGTTCAAAAAAGAGTTTTTGCCTTATACGGCTCCGCCCTCTGTGATTCCCGTGAATATAGGTTAACTCAATAAACTCTACGAACTCTTTAACTTTTTCCGGCAGTTTTTCAAGTATAACTTAAGTTTCTTTGTATCGGGGTGATCTTTCCCGAGAAAATGGACAAATTGCCTGTATGCTTCATCAAACATTGGCAAAGCTTCGGCATACCTTTCCTGCTCTGCGCGCAGGACGCCCAGCCACCAATAACCAGAGGCTGTATCGGGGTGCATCTTCCCCAGTATTCGCTCGCGAATTTCCATTGCCTCTAAATACAATCCTTCGGCCCGTTTCAGGTCGCCCTGGATCTGATAAATATTGGCCAGATTATTAAGGTGTATGGCATATTCGGGATGCTCCTTTCCGAGAGTCTTTTCGTCGATGCGCAGTGCCTCGTCTAACCTTTTTATTGCTTCATCGCTCCTACCTTGCGCCTGATAAGCCATAGCCAGATTATTTAGACGCTTAGCATAGTTCGGATGGTCGCGACCGATGGTTTTTTCACCGATCCGTAGTGCTTCTTCGTATTTTTCTATCGCTTCATTATATTTGCCTTGGGATTGATAAGCATTAGCGAGGTTGTTAACGCCAGTGGCATAATCGCGATGTTCTCGACCGGTAGTCTTTTCATAGATTTGGAGCGCTTCCTTGAACTTTTCTATAGCATCATCATATTTACCTTGCCTTTGGTAGACTGAAGCTAGGTTATTTAAAGCGGCCGCATAATTTATATGGTCGTGACCAAATATTTTTTCGGCAATTTCCAAGGCCTTCTCATATTTTTCAGTTGCTTCATTGTATTTGCCTTCCGATCTATACACTTCGCCTAATAGATTTAGATCGCGGCCATATGTCTCACTATTATTGCCTAAGACAACTGCCGAGATTTGTGCTGCATAAGACAGAAATCTCTCGGCTGCCTCGTAATTTCCCAAATAATACTGATACCGGCCTAATTTGAAATATAAGTCATTAGTGTCCTCCGTTTCGGTCCCAAACCTGTCCGCATTCTCAACGAGGACAAGGACGTGCTCGTAATATTTCTCGCATATCTCACGGTTAGAATAATCATAGGCCGGGAATACTTCCCCAAGAATAGCGGCGAGCGAGGCGCAAATATCTCGCTCTTTTCCCTTGAGCCGGCTTTGGATAACACGCTGAATAGCGCGATGAGTGGTAAAAGTTTTTTTATACTCGTCGTATCTCAACAGATCATAGGTAGTAATCTTTTCACGAACATCGTCCCAAAAATTATCAGGTCTTACCTCATCTGCGAACCGGGGATATAGCTTCGCTAATATTGTTTGAAGCAGTTCTTCCGGGATTTCATCGGGCGAAATAAAACTAACCGAATCAAGTATGATTCTAACAGCCTCGCCCGAGTCCTTAGCTCCGCATAATTCGTCATACGCAAGAGAAAACACGAGTCCGGCCGAACGTCGCTGGTAGACGTCATAGTCGTCCTCACTTTCCCATGCTATCTCAGGAACCGCCTGATATTTTTCCCAGAACCTTCTAAATGTCAGATTCTTTTGAAATATAAGTCATTAGTGTCCTCCGTTTCGGTCCCAAAC
>Ga0190272_10000921_pt1 | contig 14359 bp, 9 predicted proteins | sample Popmic504T_FD_133746 | JGI IMG/M metagenome (GOLD analysis project Ga0190272, IMG submission 133746) | Populus adjacent soil microbial communities from riparian zone of Shoshone River, Wyoming, USA - 504 T | ecosystem: Environmental > Terrestrial > Soil > Riparian zone | place: USA: Wyoming...
CTCTACAACCACATCGACATGCAGAAGTTTGTTGCCGACGGGGTCGGGGGGTTCTCTGACGAGGTTAAGCAGGTCGTTCGCCTGGCGGACGGACGCTACATCTCAGTATTGCGCAGGCCAATGCCAGGTGGCGGATTGGTGAGTACCCATGAAGATGTGACTGAACGCGAGACCCTGAACGAGCAGCTGGACGTCGCGCTCAATAACATGTCCCAAGGCTTAGCGATGTTCGACGACGATCAGCGGCTGCTGATCTGCAACAACCTCTACACAGAAATGTACGGCCTTACCCAGGAACAGGCGAAGCCGGGGACAACGGTGCGGCAAATCCTGGAATACCGTCTTGCCAACGGCTGCTACGCAGAGGGCAATGCCAAGGCATTTCTGGACGAGCAGACCGGCCAGTTTGCCAAGATCGATAGTTACATACAGAAGCTGGCCGACGGCAGGATCATCAACGTTTCGTACCGCAAGACCGCCGGCGGTTCCCATGTGATCACGCATCAGGACATCACGGAGCGCGAAAATCTCAACGCTCAGCTCGAGGAGAACAACAACCTGTTGAGCGAGCGGACTTCGCGGCTGCAGACGATCATCGACAACTTCCCGGGGGGTATCTCGTTTCTCGATCGGCACTTGCGTATTGTCGTCTGCAACGAGAAAGCCAAGGAACTCCTCGATCTGCCCGAGTCGCTGTTCTCGGCGGGTTCACCGCGGGTCGAAGACATTCTCCGGTTTAATGCGCGCCGTGGCGAGTATGGACCCGGCAACGAAGACGAGCAGGTCGCCGTGCGCCTGGCCTCAATCAAGGAGCGGACGGGGCAATTCTTTGAGCGAGACCGGCTTGATGGTACGTCGCTAGAGGTTAGAGGCGTTCCGCTGGAGGACGGCGGCTACGTCACCACGTATGTGGACGTCACCGAGCGACGCCGCTCGGAGGCGAAGATCGCCCACATGGCGCTGCACGATGCGCTGACAGGACTCGCAAATCGTGTCCTCCTGAACGAGCACCTGGAGCAGGCCCTGAGCCGTGTGAAGCGCGGCGAGATGGTCGCGGTGCATCTGCTCGACCTCGATCACTTCAAGCATGTGAATGACACGCTTGGCCATCCGGCGGGTGACAAGCTGCTCAAGGATGTGGCCGAAAGATTGCGTGCGCTCGTGCGGGAGACGGATACGATTGCGCGCATGGGTGGCGACGAGTTCGCGGTTCTGCAGGTTGCGATCGCGCAACCGGCCGATGCAACGTCCCTGGCACGGCGCATCATCGAGTCGGTAGCGGAGCCTTATGAACTGGAAGGACGGCAGGTCGTCGTCGGTACGAGCATCGGCATTGCCGTCGGTCCTTCGGACGGGCTCGCGACGGATCAATTGATGCGCAACGCCGACCTTGCGCTCTATCGCGCAAAGGACGACGGGCGCGGAACCTACCGCTTCTTCGAAGCCAACATGGACGCGGAGATGCAGAAGCGGCGCGCGCTGGAATATGATCTGCGTAAAGCTCTGCCCGCAGGAGAGTTCGAGCTTCACTATCAGCCGGTGGTCAACCTCGAAACCAACAGGATCACGGGTTTTGAGGCTCTGCTGCGCTGGCATCACCCCGAGCGGGGACTGATCGCGCCCGGTGAGTTCATCGGACTTGCCGAGGAAATCGGCTTCATTGTCCCGCTGGGAGAATGGGTGATCAGGGACGCCTGCGCGACCGCCGCCCAATGGCCGCCCCATGTTCGCGTTTCGGTCAATCTGTCGCCGGTTCAGTTCAGGAACCCAGGACTGGTTAAGGTTGTGGTCGGGGCGCTTGCTGCATCGGGACTTGCCGCTGATCGGTTGGAATTGGAGATCACCGAAACAGCACTGATGGAAGACAGCGAAACGACACTTGCCACGCTCTACAGATTGCGCGAGATCGGTGTTCGCATCGCTATGGACGACTTCGGGACCGGCTACTCCTCGCTAGGCTACCTGCAGAGCTTCCCCTTCGATCGTATCAAGATCGATCGATCGTTCATAAAGGATATTGCCGAGGGGTTGGGGTCACTCAACATCGTCAGGGCAGTGGCGGCGCTGGGCAAGGGTCTGGGCATGGAAACCACGGCCGAAGGGGTTGAAACGAGCGAACAGCTCGACTCGGTGAAGTCCGAGGGATGCACCGAGATGCAAGGCTTTCTATTCAGTGACGCCAGGCCGGCTTCGGAACTGCGACGGCTGTTTTTCATGACCGACAGCGCCATTGCCGAAGGGCAGGATGAGGTCAGCGCCGCCTAGGCTCTGGCAATCCGATCTAGGCTCTAATTCGCACGGCAGGTATTCGGTCGCCGCGCTGCGGATCTGCAGGCGACGGGCAGGTACCGCGTGCCGCCCTTGCACAGACCTGATATAGTTTGCCCTCATCTGGAATCTTTCATGGAGCGCTTAGGATGTTGCCGGCTGCGGCCGACGTCGTTGTTTGCGCTGGCAGTGCAGCGCCATGCGTTGCGCGAGCTGCGGCAAGGATCGGGCGTTCCGTGCTCAAGCCTTCGCCGACCCGAATTTTTGACGTCCGTCAGGATTGAAAGCGCGTGGCCGATCAGCCGCACCGCATTGTAATCGTCGGCGGTGGCGCCGGCGGGCTTGAGCTGGCGACGCGGCTCGGAAACAAGCTTGGCCGGCGCCGGAAGGCCGCGGTCACGCTGATCGACCGGCGGCGGACGCATCTCTGGAAGCCGCTGCTGCATGAGATCGCTGCCGGCAGCATGGACCTCAGTACGCATGAGATCGACTATCTCGCGCAGGCGTATTGGCACGGCTTCACGTTTCGCCTTGGGGCCATGATCGGCATCGACCGCGGGCAGCGGTTGGTGAAAGTGGCGCCGGTCTATGACACCGAGGGGCGTGAGATCATGCCCATCCGTGAGTTCGGCTACGACACACTCGTTGTTGCCATCGGCAGCCTGACGAACGATTTTGGCACGCGCGGCGTGAAGTCTCATGCCATCGCGCTTGAGACGGCTGACGAGGCGGAGCGTTTCCACACGAAACTCGTCAATGCTTGCATTCGCGCCCAGTCGCAAACGGAGCCCTTGCGGCCGGAGCAACTTCAGGTGGCGATCATCGGTGCGGGCGCCACCGGAACCGAGCTTGCCGCGGAGTTGCACAAGACGACCCGCCAGCTCGTCGCCTACGGCTTCGATCGCATCAAGCCTGATCGGGACATCAAGATACATCTGATCGAGGCGGCCCCGCGAGTACTGCCGGCGCTACCCGAGCGGCTGTCAAAGTCGGCAACCAAGCTGCTCGAGGGCCTCAAGGTACGGGTGCATACGGACGCGCGCGTGATGGAGGTGGCGCCTACGGGCGTCACTCTTGCCAGCGGCGTCATTATTCCCGCCGAGCTGGTGATCTGGGCCGCAGGCATCAAGGCGCCGGACCTGTTGAAGGACATCGGGGGCTTGGAGACCAACAGGTTCAACCAGCTCATCGTGCGGCAGACACTGCAAACGACGCGCGACGACGCGATATTCGCGTTCGGAGACTGCGCAGCGTGCCCATGGCCGGGACACGAGGGCAATGTGCCTCCGCGCGGGCAAGCGGCTCACCAGCAGGCGTCGCACCTTGCCAAGCAGCTGCCACGGCGTATCGCCGGCCTGCCGCTCCGGGATTGGCATTACCGTGACTTCGGCTCGCTCGTGTCGCTGGGGGACTACTCGACGGTGGGCAGCCTGATGGGCAAGCTGATCGGCGGGAGCCTGTTCATCGAGGGTTTGATCGCGGGGTTGATGTACAAGTCGCTTTACAAGATGCACCAACTCGCTTTGCATGGGCCGACGAGGGTCGTCCTCGACACGATTGCGCGCGTGATTACGCGGCGGACAGAGCCGACCGTGAAGTTGCATTGAGGGATGCGTCCCAAGGAGAACTGAAGATGCGTGCGCTTGCTTGGATTGCGCTGGCCCTGACGGCAATTTCGTCCGCAGCACCGGCAGTGGCAGCGACGTCCACTCCCTACGCAAAGGGTGGAAGAACGGTAGAGTTCGCTCAGGACGTGGAGAAGTATCGGCGCTCGGGCGAGCAGTTCCGTATCGTCGGGCACTGCCAGTCAGCGTGCACGATGTTCCTGGCACTGCCCAACGTATGCATTGAACCCGGTGCCCGATTGCTCTTTCATGCGGGCGCGCAGCCGATTGCCACGCAGCGCATGATGAACTCGTACAATTCCAAGCTGCGCGCCTACCTCACGGCGAAGGGCGCTATGGACACGCCTGCGTTCCACACAATCTCGGGCCGCGACATGATCAGCAAGTTCGGCTATCGGCGTTGCGGCTAGCGGGATTCTCGCACGGATCGGTCGGCAGAAAGCGTGTGCAGGAAGGCGACGAGATCGGCTTTCTCCTGCGGCGAGAGACGTAGCGGTCTCAGCAGGCGCTTGTCGGGCGTGCCGTGCAGGCGCTCCTCGTCGATCTCCGAGTAGTGGCGGACGACATCGGCGAGCGTGGCGAGGCTGCCGTTGTGCATGTAGGGCGCGGTGCGAGCGACGTTGCGCAGTGAGGGAACGCGGAATTCACCCCAGTTGCGGTGGAGTTGCTCAACGTGCCGGGTCGCGAGGCCGGTTGCGGCGTCGGGGTTGTCATTGTGGCGGCCAAGCAGGTTGAAGGGGCTTGCGCGCAAGGCGGCGATGCCGCCGTGACGGCCTGGGTCGACGCGCCCTTTCTCGGCGAAGAAGGGGATGCCAACGTCCTCGAACTCACCGCTGGTGAAGTTCGGGCCCGTGTGGCAGGCGGCGCAGCGGCCCTCGCCGACGAAAATGCGCAGGCCGCGCTGGGCCGCAATGGAATAGCGGGCGGCGCGGTGGCGATCCCCGCGTGCCAAGGCATCGCGGAAATCGTCGAACGGGGTGCGCGGCGTGACGATCGTTTCCTGATATGCAGCAAGCGCCTTGGCGGCGTTCACGAGCACTGCTTCGGGTTCGCCATCCTTCGGACGATGCCCGAACAGGCGGGCGTATTCGGTGGAAAGCGGCCGATCGCGGGCCATTCGCTCCTGGAGCAGCGCCGGTGTGAGACCGAGTTCTTTTTCGTCCAGTATGGGGCGGATGCTGTGCGCCCAGAGGCTGTCGCTGGCGCCGGCCCAGCCGAACCAGCGGTTCAAGCGCAAGTTCGCGAGTGCGATGGCGTTGCGGTCGGCGAGTTGGAGCCCGATGCTGCGCGGGCGGCCGTCGGCAAAGGCGCGGTCCGGGTCGTGACAGGTTGCGCAGGAGCGGCTGCGGTCGGCGGAGAAACGCGTGTCGTGGAAGAGTTTGCGCCCCAGTGCGACGGCACGCGCATTGCCGGAGACGCGGTTGCTCGGGTCGGTAGATTTCGGCTGCGGCCAGGGACCGTGCGCCAGGATCGCGGCACGCTCGATATCAGTGAAGGGGGGCGACAGCTCTTGCGCGACGGCATCAAGGATCGTGAAGGCGGCGACGATGAAGAGCGTCGCTAGTCTCATGGCTTCAGATCGATATCGCGCGTGAGACGCTGGACGAGCCTGGTGCCATCATAAAGGTCGATGGCGACCTGCCAGCGGCCGGGCATGTGCAGCATCAGGCCGGTGAAGCGATAGTGGCCGGGGGAGATCTCCGTGGTCTTGGGGCGGTAGTTCATGCCGTGCGCGTGGGCGGGCATAGTGGCATCGATGCTAATGCGGGTCACACCAGCACTTGGGCGGCAGCTGATCACTTCGGCTGAGAAGAACTGCCCCACCTTCAAGGAAGCAGGGTCCCAGCGGTAGGCGATCTCGGCATTTGCAGCGGCGAGCCGCTCGAAGCCTTGGCCGGCGGGCGGGCAGGAATTGCTCGGCTGTGCGGCTGCTGAAAGGCCAAGAGACAGCATCGCCGCGAGCGGGAATGCGCAGCGATGATGCGACGCGTTCACTGACCCAGCGCCCAGGACGCCAGTCGCTCGGCATTGCGGAAGGCGACGTTGTCACCGATGTGGGCCGGCAGCTCGGCGATCCAGGTGCGAGAGAACTTCGCGTGTTCGACGACGTAGTACCAGCGTTCCGGCGACGGCGTGTCGGTGCCGACCATGAAGCGATCGGGGAAATCAAGAATAAGCTGCTTCCAGGGGGCGTCGAGGCGCCCGCCGGGAGCATAGTCGTTGCGGTAGGCGAGATCGGCCCACAGCATTTTGTGCTTGGCCAGCAGGGCGCGGACGTTGTCGGGGCGGTCGAAGCCCGAATGCGCCCATAGCACGCGCGCATCGGGGTCCTGCTTGAAGATGCGTTCCACGGCATCCACGTCCGAATGCGCGTGGAGGAATATCTTGCGCTCCTTCGCCAGTTCGACCATGCGGCGGACCACCGGCAGGTCGGCGTCAGCACCAAAGACGTGGAACTCGCCGATGCCGGCGTAGGTGTTGACCTTCAGCCGGCTCTCAACGTGAGGAATGATGCTGGGGTCTCGGAACCAGGTCGAAAGCTCGCCGCGCTGGCGGTAGGGGCGCAGCACCGGCACGATGAGATCGGGCGCTGCGCGATAGAGCATCTGCGTGCCGTCGTCGCTGGAGCTCGATACGAAGGCCTTCTTCACGCCGGCTTGGCGCAGGACTTTGATGGCTTCGGGCGGCGGCAGCACGGACCAAGTGTCGTGGCTGTAGTGGATATGGGCGTCAACTATAGGGCGGCTCTGATCGGCGAGGGCCGAGGCCGGCAGGGCAGCCAGGACGGCGGCAAGCAGTGCGTTACGCATGGACGAACCCTTCCCAAGGTCAGGCATGCTAGGCCATGGGGCGCTCGCGTGGCAAAGCAAGTCGCTGGCGCGGCGAGTGCTTGTAAGAAATGCGAGGATGAACAAGACGATACGGCGGCGGCGGACAGGCTGGTTAGCGGGGTTGATGGGTCCACGCAGGCGGGAACGCGACGGCATGGAACCTTGATGCCGGGATTTCGACGCTCCAGGTCACCCCGGTCGGGGCAAACGCGAGATCGACATTTGCGTCGAGGCTGTCGGCAACCGTGCGCTCGACGACGATGTGACCGAAACCCTTCCGGTTCGGCTCGGTGACGGGAGGACCATTCTCCTCGCGCCAGCTCAGGTGCAGCATCCGTTCGCCGCTCTCCGTTGTCACGAGCTTCCATTCGATGCTGACGCGGCCTTCAGGCACAGAGAGCGCGCCGTACTTGGCGGCGTTCGTGGCAAGCTCATGCAGGGCGAGGCCGATGTTCTGTGTCGCCACCTGATCGAGGATGACGTGCGGCCCTGTGATGGTGGCCTGCTTCTTCTCTCCATCGACGAATGGCTCGAGCTGGGTGTCGACCAGATCCTTCAATGACGCACCGTCCTTGTCCTTGCCGACGATGAGGTCGTGCGTGCGGGCGAGGGAGACGAGACGGGCGCTGAACCTGTCGATGAACTCATCGACGTTGTCGGTGTAGCGGGCTGTCTGATGAGCAATGGCCTGGATGACGGCGACGAGGTTCTTCGAGCGATGCGCCAACTCGCGCATCAAGAAGGTGATGTGCTCCTCCTTGTCGCGCCGCTCCGTCAGGTCGAGGGCGACCCCAAGCATGGAGGCGGGCTGGCCCATTTCATCTCCGATGATCTGGGCGCGGCGCAGCACCCAGCGTGTTTCGCCATCAGGCCGCAGAATGCGGAAGTCCTGGCCGAAACCGCTGGTCCCTCGCTGCACGTTCTCCTGGAATGCGCCGCGGAAGGCGGCACGATCATCGGGATGAACGTAGCTCAACACCTCGTCGGCGGTGCCGCCGAATTCCTCGCGGGTGCGACCGAAGATGCGATACATGCCATCCGACCACACGATACGGTTGGTGCGGAGATCCCGGTCCCACATGCCGAGTCCCGTGACGTCGAGCGCCAGCGACATGCGTTCGTGCGCCTCCCGGATGCGGCGCTCGCTGCTGCGGAGCTCCTCGCGCCGTTCGACGAGCTGGCCTGCCGCGTCACGCAGTGCCGCGCCTACCGCATTCGCCTCCTGCAGCGGATACTCGACAAGGGGGGGAATGGTTTCGCTTTGTCCGAACCGGGTGGCTGCGTTGGTCATATCCTTGATGGGGCGGGCGATCATTCGGCCGAAGGCCGTGGCCAGGAGAATGGACAGCCCGAGGAGCACCGCGCCGCCAAGCAGCAATATGCGCAACGAGCGAAGGTAGGGCGCTTCGACGACGTGTATCGGGGTCCAGACAGCCACCGTCCAGCCCGACAGCGCAGAGGTGGTATGGGCGCGAAGAACGTGCTCACCCGTCAGGATTATGGTTGTGAATACTCCTTCCGGTGTTGTCGACAGCTGCAGCGTCTCGGGCGCGATGCTCTTTCCGACGAAGCGCTCGTGGTCGACCGAGCGGGCAATGATCCGGTGCTGGCGGTCCGAAATCCCGGCGCTCCACAAAGGCGTGAAACCGGCCTCGCGGAGCATGCGGTGAAGCGACGAGGCGGGGCGCGACATGTTGAGTACTACGACGCGGCCATCGGCGAGGTTGACGGGCAGGTTGACGCTGAAGAGCGGCTCCTTCGCCAAGCTGCCCATGAACAGGTCCGATATCCAGGGCTCGCGCCTGGCGACAAGTTCGGGGTCGGGTGCGGGATCGCCACTCGTCGGCAGCTCCGTCCCCCAAGGCACGCGCGTGTTGAGCAGCTGGCGATTTTGCGGGTCGCGTACAACGATGTTGGTTTCGCCACGCGGAAGCGCGCGTTTCGCTTGCCGATAGAAAGATGCGAGATCTCCCTGCTCGAGGGCCTCGGATGTTCCCAAGGCGCGGAGGGTGGTGATCATGCCGGCGAGCTGAGCGTCCAGGTCGTTGTTGGCGCCCCGGGCGAACTCGAGCGCGACCCGGTTCTGCATGGCACGGTCGGAGGACCTGAACCAAGCTATGCCGATGGCGGCGAACAGGACACTCGGGAGCGTGAGTGTCAGGCCGAACGCAATCAGGTAGGCTCGCAAAGGCCACGGCTGTCCGAAGGCGCGTCGCGCATCCTCCAGGCGTTTCAACACGCGATTCCCCTGTATGGCCGACAATGGGGCACCCTGCGACTTCATCCCACAGCAGGCAAAGAGGACGAGAGGGGATGATTGCAGGCCCGGCCTTGGTTAAAGACAGTCGCAGAGTTACGCAACGCCGCAACGTGTCAGGTGGTCTCGTGACGGGCGCCGAAAAGTACCTTGTGCCAAGATCGGCCGAAGGCTGTGGCCGTGCCTTGCCAATTCCTGCCAGACTGCCAAGCTCACGCTGCTTGGGCGCCAAACGAGGCTTTGATGTCGCGACGGCCTGAACCGGACATTGGACCCCACCTGTCGGTGCCCTCGGCCGACGAGATCAAGACCACCACCTGCTACATGTGCGCCTGCCGGTGCGGAATCAGGGTGCACCTGAAGGACGGCAAGGTCCGCTACATCGACGGCAATCGCGACCATCCCGTGAACAAGGGCGTGCTGTGCGGCAAGGGCTCGGCCGGCATCATGCAGCACTACGCGCCCTCGCGGCTCAAGGCGCCGCTGCTGCGGGTGGGGCCGCGCGGCTCGGGTGAGTTCAAGGAGATTGCCTGGGAGGAGGCGCTGCAACTCGCCACGACATGGCTGGGCGATGTGCGGCGGAAGGACCCCAAGAAGCTCGCCTTCTTCACCGGCCGCGACCAGAGCCAGTCGCTGACAGGCTGGTGGGCGATGCAGTTCGGGACGCTCAACTATGCGGCGCACGGCGGCTTCTGCTCGGTGAACATGGCGGCGGCCGGTCTCTACACGTTCGGCGGCTCGTTCTGGGAGTTCGGCGAGACCGACTGGGACCACACGCGCTACTTCATGCTGTTCGGCGTGGCCGAGGATCATGCGTCCAACCCGCTCAAGATCGCACTCGGCAAGCTCAAGCAGCGCGGCGTGAAGGTGGTATCGGTCAATCCGGTGCGCACCGGCTACAACGCGATTGCCGACGAGTGGATCGGCATCAAGCCCGGCACCGACGGCCTGTTCGCGGGCGCGCTGGTGCACGAGCTGCTGCGCACGCAGAAGATCGACCTCGACTACCTCGTGCGCTACACCAACGCGCCCTGGCTGGTGATCCGCGATCCGGGCGCCGAGGATGATGGGCTGATCGCACGCGACGCGGACGGCAAGCCGGTGGCGTACGACACGAAGACCGGCAAGGTGACGAATGCGATAGTGCCGGACATCGTGCCGGCGCTATCGGGAAGCTACAGGCTCGCGGACAAGCGCGAGGCGGTGCCGTCATTCCAGCTGGTGGCGGAGCGCTTCCTGTCGCCGGAGTATTCGCCAGAGCGCGCGGAGAAGGAAACCGGCGTTCCAGCATCGACCATCCGGCGCATTGCCGGCGAGCTGGCGCATGCGGCGTTCGAGGAGCAGATCACATTCGACGTGCCGTGGACCGATATGCTCGGGCGCCGGCACGAGACGATGATCGGGCGACCGGTCGGTATGCATGCGATGCGGGGCATCTCGGCGCATGCGAATGGGTTCCACAGCTGCCGCATCCTGCACATCCTGCAAATCCTGCTGGGCTCGATCGATTGCCCGGGCGGCTTCCGCTACAAGGCGCCCTATCCCAAGCAGACGCCGCCGTTCCTGAAGATGCGCGGCAAGCCGGGCGACGTGCAGCCGATGAAGCCGCTGCCCGGCCCGCAGCTCGGGTTTCCGACCGGGCCGGAGGATCTGCTGGTCGACGCGCAGGGGCGGCCGCAGCGCATCGACAAGGCATTCAGCTGGGATGCGCCGTTGGCGGCGCACGGCATGATGCACATGGTGATCGCCAATGCGGCGCGCGGCGATCCGTATCACATCGACGTGCTGTTCATGTACATGGCCAACATGGGCTGGAACTCGTCGATGAACCTCGGTGCGACGCTCGCGCACCTCACGGAGAAGGATGCGGCGACCGGCGAGTACAAGATTCCGAAGGTGATCTATTCGGATGCCTATGCCTCCGAGACGGTTGCGTATGCCGATCTCGTGCTGCCGGACACCACCTATCTGGAGCGCTGGGACTGCATCTCGCTGCTCGACCGGCCGATCTCGGAGCCGGACGGGCCGGCCGATGCCATCCGTCATCCGGTGGTGAAGCCGGATCGCGACGTGCGGCCGTTCCAGGACGTGCTGCTCGACCTCGGCGTGCGCCTTGGGTTGCCGGGCATGACGACCGAGACCGGCGCGGCGAAATTTCCCGGCGGCTATCCGGACTACATCGTCAACCACGAGCGGCGGCCGGGCATCGGGCCGCTGGCCGGCTATCGCGGCGCCAACGGCGGCGAGTTCGGGCGCGGGGCGCCGAACCCGCGGCAGCTGGAGCACTACATCGCCAACGGCAGCTTCCATGTGCACCACCTGCCGCCGCACATGCGCTATTTCCGGCACGCCAACCGCGACTACACGGAGTGGTCGGTCGACAAAGGTTTCAGGCTGGCGCCGACGCCGATCTATTTCCAGCTCTACAGCGAGACGATGCAGAAGATGCGGCTGGCCGCGCGCGGGCATGGGGCCGTGCAGCCGCCCGAGCAGCATCGCAAGCGCATCGAGACGTATTTCGATCCGCTGCCGTTCTGGTATCCGCCGTTCGAGGGCGAGATGTTGGAAGGTGACTTTCCGCTGCACGCCATTACGCAGCGGCCGATGGCGATGTACCACAGCTGGGGGTCGCAGAATTCCTGGCTGCGGCAGATCCACGGGAGCAACCGGCTCTACATGAACCGGACGCGCGCTGCCCAGTACGGCATCGCCGACGACGACTGGGTGTGGATCACGAGCGCGATCGGGCGGGTAAAGGCGCAGGTCAAGCTGATGGAAGGCGTCAACGCCGACACGGTGTGGACCTGGAACGCCATCGGCAAGCGCGCGGGGGCGTGGGGGCTCGATGTGGACGCACCGGAGGCGACGCGCGGTTTCCTGCTGAATCATCTCATCAGCGAGCTGCTGCCGGAGCAGAGGGGTGGCTATCGCTTCTCCAACAGCGATCCGGTGACGGGACAGGCGGCCTGGTACGACCTCAAGGTGCGCATTGAGAAGGCGGCGCCGGACGAGGCGGGCGAGACCTGGCCACGGTTCGAGCCGATTGCCGACGTGGGGGTTGGCCGATCTTCTCCCTCTCCCCGCTCGCGGGGAGAGGGCCGGGGTGAAGGGCAACTGCACACACAAACGTCGGAGCAAGCTTCTGCCCCTCACCCTAACCCTCTCCCCATGAAGAATGGGGAGAGGGAATCTGGTGGAGCGCGCGGATGACGGCGCTGCCCGCGACGACCGCCAAGAAGCTGGGGCTGGTGATCGACCTCGACACCTGCGTCGGCTGCCAGGCGTGCGCGACGAGCTGCAAGGAATGGAATAACGGCGGCTATTCGGCGCCGCTCACCGATCAGGACCCCTATGGGGCCGACCCGCATGGCGCGTGGCTCAACCGCGTGCATGGCTACGAGGTTGGCGAGGGTGACAAGGGCCGCACGGTGCATTTCCCGCGCTCGTGCTTGCACTGCGAGACGCCGGACTGCGTGACCGTGTGCCCGACGGGGGCTTCCTACAAGCGGGCCGAGGACGGCATCGTGCTGGTGAACCCGGACACGTGCATCGGCTGCAAGCTGTGCTCGTGGGCGTGCCCGTACGGCGCGCGCGAATACGACTACGACGATGGCGTGATGAAGAAGTGCACACTGTGCGTTGACCGCATCTACAACGAGACGTTCGCACCGGAGGATCGTGTTCCCGCGTGCGTGCGCGCGTGTCCGACGGGCGCGCGGCACTTCGGCGACATCGGCGATCCCAAGAGCGCGGTGTCGCAGCTGGTGGCGGAGCGCGGCGGCTTCGATCTGCTGCCTGAGTTCGGCTACAAGCCGGTCAACAAGTACCTGCCGCCGCGGAAGCAGCGGTACGAGGTGGCCGCGGCACCATCGCGCGCGACGGAGACGGAGGTCGCGACCGGCGCGGCGATCGAGAAGCTGTTCGCGTGGGTCGACCGCGTGATGTCGCGCTAGCCCGGATCGTTCATGCATCCCGCCTATTCGGTTATCCTGTTCACGACGGCTTCGGGCGCGGGCTACGGCTTGCTCGCGTGGCTGGCGGTCGGGGCGGTATCGGGTGTGCTGCCGCTGGAGCGATGGCTCGGGCTGGTGGGATTTGGTCTCGCGCTAGGACTGATCACGGCGGGGCTGCTGTCATCGACGGCGCATCTCGGCAGGCCGGAACGGGCGTGGCGAGCGTTCTCGCAGTGGCGGACGTCGTGGCTGTCGCGGGAGGGCGTGATGGCAGTGGCAACCTACATCCCCGCCGGATTCCTGGCGCTGGGGTGGGTGGTGTTCCACCAGGTAATGGCGATTTCCGCCGTGCTGACGGTGCTGTGTGCTATTGGCACGCTCTACACGACGGGCATGATCTACGCTTCGCTGCGCACGATACGGCATTGGTATCAGCCGCTGACGGCGCCGATCTACATTGTGCTGGGACTGGCGAGCGGCGCGGTGTTGTTCAATGCGCTGTTGCACACGTTTGGATTCGTGAGTGTGGTTCTCACATGGATCGCCATCGCGCTGCTCGCGGGCGGCGCGCTCCTGAAGGTGAGCTACTGGCGCGCCGTCGACACCAGTGAGAAGCGCTACACGGTGGAGATGGCGACAGGGCTGGGGCACCTCGGCAAGGTGCGGCCGCTGGAGCCGCCGCACACGCAGCCCAACTTCGTGATGCGTGAGATGGGCTACACGATCGCGCGGAAGCATGCCGAGAAGCTGCGCGCGCTGGTGTTGATGCTTGGCTTTGCCGCGCCCGCTGCGGCGACGCTGCTGACGCTGATCCCAGCGCCGCTGGCTGGGCTGGCGGGATCGCTGCTGGCTGTTCCGGCGATGGCGGCCGGCCTGCTCGTCGAGCGCTGGTTGTTCTTCGCGGAGGCCGAGCACGTGTCGATGCTGTACTACGGGGTGGATGCGGCCTAGCGGCCTCTGTGATCCCCTCGGTCCGGGATATTGCGCTGTCGCGCCATTCCGGGATGACATCGACCCTCAACGATCAGGCGGCCATTCTAATCCATGCGCTGCCGTGATGGCGTGCCGGTATGGCCTCCGGGTGAAGGACCTCGGCGATGATCTCGGCGCTATCGGCGAGGCGGGGGCCGGGGCGGTTGAAACAGGCGTTGCCGTCGGCGAAGTACACGCGGCCTGAGCGGACGGCCTTGAGATCGGCCCAGCCGGGCTTGGCTTGCAGCAGCGGCAGTTCCTCCAGGCAGCGGTCGAGGCCGTAGCCGCAGGGGGCAACGAGAATGACGTCGGGGTCGGCGGCGGCAAGCTCCTGCCACTGCATCCAGTCGGAGTGCTTGCCGGTCGCGCCGAACAGGTTGTCGCCGCCGGCGGCTTCGATCAGCTCCGGCATCCAGTTGCCGCCGGCCATGAGCGGCTCGACCCACTCGATGA
>Ga0190272_10000922_pt1 | contig 14336 bp, 18 predicted proteins | sample Popmic504T_FD_133746 | JGI IMG/M metagenome (GOLD analysis project Ga0190272, IMG submission 133746) | Populus adjacent soil microbial communities from riparian zone of Shoshone River, Wyoming, USA - 504 T | ecosystem: Environmental > Terrestrial > Soil > Riparian zone | place: USA: Wyoming...
CTGGCCGGCCCTGGAGCGCACCTTCGAGTCGAGCAGCCAGCTGGCGGTGCGGATCACCGTCGTCCTCGTCTTCGGCCTCGTCCTGCTCGCCGGCAAGCTCGGCCTCGACGTCCTGCTGGGCGGCTTCGTCGCCGGGATGATCGTCCGGATGGCGCTGAAGGGACAGGAGCTGCAGGTCTTCGAGTCGAAGCTGACCGCGATCGGGTTCGGCTTCTTCGTCCCCTTCTTCTTCGTCACCAGCGGGATCGAGTTCGACCTCGACGCGCTCGGCTCGATCGGGGCGATCCTGAAGCTGGCGCTGTTCTTCGTGCTCTTCCTGGTCGTGCGCGGGACGCCGGCGATGCTGCTCTACCGGGGCGTGCTCAGCGTCCGCGACCGGGCCGCGCTCGCCTTCTACTCGGCCACCGAGCTGCCGCTGGTGGTGGCGATCACGACGATCGCGACCGAAAGCGGCCACATGAAGACCTCGACCGCCGCCGGGCTGGTCGGCGCGGCGATGCTCTCGACCCTGGTCTTCCCGTTCGTCGGCCTCGCCCTGCGCAAGCGGAGCGAGGCCGACGGATCGGAGCCGGCGGTGGCCGTCGCCGGCTAGCTGCCCTTCCTGACCAGCTTGAGGCGCTTGTAGACGGTCGCCTTCGCCTTGCCGGCCTTGACCGTCTGCTTAAACAGAAGGCGCTTCGACTTCGCCACCTTCTTGCGCGCCTTCGGCTTCACCTTCAGCGCGAACTTGCGCGTCTTGCCCTTCGCCACCTTGCCATTGCGCTTCGTCGTCGCGGCCTTCCTCCTGTTCAGCATCCCCTGCAGGGAGATGCGGCAGGCACGGCCGACCGTGGCGGGGCACCTGACCTTGACGGTCAGCCTGCTGCCCCTGAGCACCGCCGGCCCGATCAGGGAGGCGGCACCGCCCTGAAGCAGCGAGGCGAGCTGCCCGTTGGTGAGGCCGCCGCCGTTGCCCCCCTTACCGCCGTTGCCATTGCCGACGGACGGTTCGACCGTCAGCGCGACGTTGTCGAAGCGAACGCTGGTGGTGCCGGAGAGCAGACCGGTGCCGGCAACCGTCGAGCTGGTGTCGACGGCGATCGAGAGCGCGTAGCGGTGCCCCTGGTCAACGGTGACCGCGCGGTCTTTGCCGACGAAGCTCAGGTCGCTGCTCAGATCCTCGGTCATCACTTCGGATTTGTCGCCGCTGGTGCGGTCGAGCAGGAACACTTTGTAGGTGGCCTGCGGCGCCAGATCGACCAGCGACCCGGCCGCGAACTGCCGGTCGAGGTGCAGAGTGGCATCGCCGGCGCTGGAGACCGTGAAATCGGGCGAGCGCAGCGTCACCGTCGATTTGAACACGGTCAGCAGGTTGAGCGCGATCGTCGTGTTGGCGGCGATCGAGCCGGGTGGGTTGCCGACCGAGCCGTCGTAGCCGCCGGAGGCGGTGCACAACAGCGGCACGCTGCAACTGGCTTCGGTCGCTTCCCATCCCTGCGCTCCGCCGGTGAAGGTGCCGCCCCCGGCGGGATAGACGCTGGTCGCCGCCTGCGCCGGGCTGGCGAGGAGGGCGGCCGCGACGGCGACGCAGCAGACGGCGGGCAGGACGCCCAATCGTCTCGATGTTCGCATCAGGTGCTCCTTTCAATCGCCATCCCGCCCAGATCGGCGGGCCGAAGCGCCACCTACCCGTCCCCCTTCCACCCCAGGGGGCCCCTGGACAGATGCACGAGCCGCCGCCCGCGTATCATCAGCCCCCTCCGGGCGCGTAGCTCAGTGGGAGAGCGCTCGCTTCACACGCGAGAGGTCGCTGGTTCGAAACCAGCCGTGCCCATCCTCGAAATCCCTGAAGGAGAGCGAGTTTCCGAGTGCGACGAGGGAACCCGCCTCGTACGATCGCGGTTGACCTAGTCGGCCGCATCGACTCCAAGGACGGCGGCATCCGCACCACCTTCGAGTCGGTCCCCGACACCCCGGTCTCGCCTTCGTGCTGTGCATGTTCGGCGGCAGACGAGGCCTGCTCGAAAACAGCCGCAACCTCTGCGCCGCCGGTGACGGGCGGATGACGGTGCGCTTCGCCGCTCACAACGGCAAGCGCTTCAGCGAGCGGCCCTTGCTTCAGAACCAGTGCAAGGGGAAGTCCAAGAAGGGGAAGGGATAGGGCGGACTGACCACCGCATGCGCGCGGTTGCGCGCGTGTGAAAGCGGTCAGGTGTTGCCGAGGTGGCTCCCGGAGTGTTATGCACAGCGCATAACACTTACCTCTGGGATGGGCCCGGAGGTTCTATAGGGAGGCACTCATGACGCTCAAGAAGATCATGCTGGTTGCCGGCATGGCGATGGCTGCTGCTGCGATGTCTGCCCCGGCGGCTCAGGCTCACGCGCCGCAGTGGTATCACGAAGGAAACGTACTCGGAAACCAGGGCAACGGGAAAGCGCTCCACGTGCAAGGCGAATTGGCATCGACGGTTATCGGCGGTGGCATGATCACCGGCCCCTGCGAAGTCACATTCGAAGGCGAAGCCTGGAATGAGAACGGAATGGCCGACGGTGTGATAACTGGTGGCGAAATCCAGGAAGAATGCGAAACCAGCGTCGAAGGCTGCACGGTCAGACCGACACTTCTGAACTTCCCCTGGGATCTCACAGGGATCACAGTCACAGAACAAACAGGGCTGGAGATCACAACCGTCGAATTCGAAAACCACTACATCGGCGGCTGCCCAGTGCCGGTAACGACATTCGTGGCGACAGGCACAGTGACAGGGATCGTCGACGGAAGCGACCCTCGCTGCATCGACTTCGAAAACCACACGGACGCGGTGCAGATCCACGTCTCCGGCCTGCCGACACTGACGATCGACATCCTGGGCACAGTCTGCGACACAACACTGACGCTCAATGTGATCGCATAACTGGAGAGGGCCGCCGATGGCGGCCCTCTCAGCCACCTTCGAGACACACGCGAGAGGTCGCTGGTTCGAAACCAGCCGCGCCCATGGCCTATTTCTTCTTCGGTATCGAGATACCGGAGACCTGGAGGAGGTAGTGGTAGGCGGTGTCCCGGGTCTGGCGGGTGCTGCTCAGACTCCACCCCATCGGCTTGCCACTGTTCTGGTCGAACTGCTGGATCAGGATCTTGCCCTGCCAGTCAGGGTTGCCAGGGACCGAGTCGCCGGCTTCGTCCTGGTGATCGCGAGCCATGACCTGGACGGTGACGGACTTGCCTTTCCCGTCTTGCGCGGTCACGTCCCCGGCCAGCTTGGCCAGGCCGTCCCTCCACTCCTGCTCGGCGTGCCAGGCGATGCCGGCCTTGGCGTACTTCTGCCATAACTCGAAGGCGAGCCGGAACATCGGGAAGAACATGATGTTCGACATCGCGAACGACTCCTGGCGTAGTTCCTGACGAAGCTTGCCGGAGGCGGTCGGCAAGAAGGCGGTGTAGTGACTGGCCCACTCCGTGTAGAAGGCGCAGAAGAAGCCGAGCAGGTCCTCGTACTTCGGCTTGTCCTTCTGGATCTGCAGCAACTCCTTCTGAAACGGCTTGATCGCCGAGTCGAGCGTCGCCAGGGTGGTGATCTTGCGCGAGCCTTTGGCGATCGTCGAGCGCCGGATCTCGATCTCACCGCGCTCGAAGATGGGGCACTTCTTCATCAGGTCCCTGACGAAGCGGCGCGAGGAGGTCTTGGTCGGGTGCATGTCGATCGCCGCACCGGCGGTCGGCCTTTTGCCCTCGACGTTGTACTCGTCGAACAGCCGCCCCTCGTACTCCGGGTCGAGGTTGTAGATGGTGATGAAGACGCTGCTCTTCTCCTTGTCGAAGGGGTCCCAGGAGTCGAGCAGCTTGCGCAAGCTGAGCGCGTCGAGGCTGCGGCCGTCGGGAGCGATCTGGACCTCGTCCGGGATGTCGGCGACGTCCTGCTTCCACTTGTGGAGCAGGTAACACATGTAGTGACGGTGGGCGCTGTCGGGAACCGTGATGGTGCTGTGCACGGTCAGCGTCCGGCGCGCCTCGTCGTACTCGAGCTCCTTGCGATGGTTGCGGCGGACGTTCCAGATCACCTCGACGTTGAAGAACTCCCGGGCTTCCTCGCGCTCGGTGCCCTCGTGGTCGAAGCCCATCAGGAACTTGGCGGCCATCTCTTCGGCCCGACGGGCGTCGATGTCGAGCTTCTCGTCGGTGACCTGGAAGAGCGTCGTCTCGTCGTACTCCTCGTTGCCGGCGCCGCGCTGGTATTTGGGGGCGTACTTCAGATCGCCTTCCTCGAGCCCGACGGCGAGATCGCCGATCGTGAAGACACCCTTGAAGACGGGGCCGACCCCTTCGCGGAAGATGCGGTCGACATTCGGGATCTGGATGTTTTTCGTGAACATTTCTTTCTCCTGGATAGCGATGGGTCAGGCGGCCTGACGGCCGAGCGGGTGGGCAAGGGCGCCACCGACGATCAGTCGGTGGCGGTTGGCGAGTTCGGCGTAGTCCCAGACCTGAAAGCGTTGCTGGTGGCGGCCAGTCCGGTCACGGGCAGACTCGATGCGGTCGCGAATGCGCCGCTCGATCGCCTCCGGGGCGGTCCCCTTGCGGATCGCGCTGCGCCGGATCTCGACGTCGTTCACGACTAGGACCCCGAGGGCGGGGCTGACCTCGGCCAGCGTGTCGATGCTGCCCTTGATCGCCTTCGGGCCCTCGCTCACCGCGACCTCGAGCGCGACCGCCGGCAACTCGGGAAGCACGTACTCATCCGCCGGGGAGAGCCAAACCCCGTCGGTCGGCAACTGCCGCGACCAGGTCAGGCGGGTCGAGAACCCGAGGCTACGCCCCATCTCGAGGAACATGGACTGAGCTTCGGCGTGGCCCGGCTTCATCGTGATTTGCTGCCTTTCTGTAGGAAGTACACCAGATTCAACTTTTCATTTCGTAGCGAAATTTCTACGAAGGAAGGTAGCAATCCTGCCAGATTAACCGGACGCGGTAGGTGCCCGACAGAAAAGAGCGTCCGAGGTGGCGCCTAGGTTGACAGCGGATGACTGACGCTGAAAGCAGCATGGCTCCCCTTCCGGCGCTCGAGCCGCTGCTTTCAATTGAGGAGGTCTGCAAGCTGCTGCGGATCTCCGAGAGCGGGGTCTACCGGCTTCTGCGGGGTGGCAAGCTGGTCAGCGTCAAGGTCGGCGGGCGCACCCTCTTCGAGCCGGGGGAGATTCGCGAGTTCATCGCGGCCAGCCGCCGCGACTCGCTGGACGAAGCCGCCTCGCCGGTCCCCGACGACGAGGAGGCGGCGGCGTGAGCGGCTCGCCGAAAGCGGTCGTGCTGGTCAGTGGCGGCCTCGACTCCGCCACCGCGCTGGCGATCGCCCGCGAGGAAGGCTTCGAGCCCTACGCGATCACCTTCCGGTACGGCCAGCGGCACGGGGTCGAGCTGGAGGCCGCCAAGCGGGTCGTCGCGGCGGGCGGGGTCGCCGAGCACATCGAGGTCGAGATCGACCTGCGGCTGATCGGCGGCTCGGCGCTGACCGCCGACATCGACGTGCCCAAGGGCCGCGACCTGGAGCAGATGTCGGACGGAATCCCGGTCACCTACGTGCCGGCCCGCAACACCGTCTTCCTCTCCTTCGGGCTGGCCTGGGCCGAGGTGCTCGAAGCGGACCACCTCTTCATCGGGGTCAACGCGCTCGACTACAGCGGCTACCCCGACTGCCGGCCCGAGTACGTCGCCGCCTACGAGGCGATGGCGAACCTGGCGACCAAGCGCGGCGTGGAGGGCTCCCGGCTGCGGATCCACACCCCCCTGATCGACCTGACCAAGGGCGAGATCGTCCGCCGCGGGACCGAGCTCGGCGTCGACTACTCGGTGACGCGCAGCTGCTACGACCCCTCGCCGGCGGGCGAGGCATGCGGGCAGTGCGACTCCTGCCTGCTGCGGCTCAAGGGCTTCGCCGAGAACGAGCTCGCCGATCCCGCGCCCTACCAGTCGCGAGCGGCGGCCTGAGGCGGGCATGGCGACGCTGACCGAGACGCCGCCCCAGCTCAAGTCCTTCCCCGTGATCGAGATCTTCGGGCCGACGATCCAGGGCGAGGGCGCCGAGGCCGGGCTCCCCTGCCACTTCGTCCGGCTCGGCGGCTGCGACTACCGCTGCTCCTGGTGCGACACGATGTACGCGGTCGACCCCGGCGAGGTGCGCCGCAACTCGGAGCCGCTGAGCTCGGGGCAGATCGTCGAGCGGGTCGAGGCCCTCGGCGGCGCCCCCGAATGGGTGGTACTGAGCGGCGGCAACCCCGCCCTGCACGAACTCGGCGAGCTCGTCGACGGCCTGCGGGCGGGCGGGCGCAAGGTCGCGGTCGAGACCCAGGGCTCGGTCTGGCGCGAGTGGCTGGGCGCCGTCGACCGCCTCACGGTCTCCCCTAAGCCACCCTCGTCGGGGATGGCGAGCGAGGCGCATCGCCACCAGTTCGAGCAGTTCATGGCACGGGCCTCGGCGGGCGGGGCCGACCGCCTCGCCCTGAAGATCGTCTGCTTCGACGAGATCGACCTGCGCTGGGCGAAGGAGATCGCCGCCGCCTGGCCCGGGCCGCGGCTCTTCCTCTCCGCCGGCACCCCGGTCCCCTCCCCACCCGACCTCCGCGAGGCGGTCGCGGCCCGGTTCCGCTGGCTCTGCGAGCGGGTCGCCGCCGATCCGGACCTGGCTGGCGCGCGAGTACTGCCCCAACTGCACGTGATCGCCTGGGGAGACGCGAGAGAAGTATGAGCGAGATCACGATCACCGCCGTGCGCGAGCCGCGCGAGGAGCGGATCGCCACCCGGGCCGAGATATTCCGCGAGTTCACCTTCGAGGCCGCCCACCGCCTGCCCCACGTCCCGGAGGGGCACAAGTGCGCCCGGCTGCACGGCCACTCCTACCGGATCGAGGTTAGGGTCGGCGGCGAGGTCGGCGAGCAGACCGGCTGGGTGGTCGACTTCGCCGAGATCAGCGCCGCCTTCAAGCCCCTCCACGCCGTTCTCGACCACCACTACCTGAACGAGGTGCCGGGGCTCGAGAACCCGACCAGCGAGGTGCTCGCCAAGTGGATCTGGGACCGGCTCGCGCCGAGCCTGCCGGGGCTGAGCGAGATCGTCGTGCGGGAGACCTGCACCTCGGGCTGCTCCTACCAGGGGGTGGGGCAGTGAACGCCGCCGAGCAGCTAATCGCGCTCGGGGTCGAGGACGTGCAGGGAACCGGCGACGAGCGCGGGGTGAGGATCGACGAGGTCGGGATCGACGAGCTCTCCTACCCGATCGGGGTCGAGGCGCGGGACGGGACGATCCAGCAGACCGTCGCCGAGGCCGCGATGACGGTCGAGTTGGCGCACGACCTGCGCGGCGTCCACATGAGCCGCTTCGTCGAAGTGCTCGACGCCCACGCCGGCGCGATCGGGCCGGCGGGGTTCCGGGCGATGGCGGCGGAGACCAGGTCGCGGCTGGAATCGGAGCGCTCGCGGGTCTCCCTGCAGTTCCCCTACTTCCTCTCGCGCCGGGCGCCGGCCAGCGAGAAGGCCTCGATGGTCCGCTACGAGTGCCGCCTGGTCGGCGAGTCGTCCCCGCGGGCGACCTCGGTCGAGGTCGGCGTGCGCGTGCCGGTCACCAGCCTCTGCCCCTGCAGCAAGGAGATCAGCGACTACGGCGCCCACAACCAGCGCGGCCACATCGAGATCGCCGTGACCAGCCCGTGGTCGGACGGGACGGCCTCGGGGATCTGGTTCGAGGACCTGATCGAGATCGCCGAGGCCGCCGCCTCCGCTCCGGTCTACCCGCTGCTGAAGCGCAGCGACGAGCGCCACGTGACGATGCAGGCCTACGACAACCCGGCCTTCGTCGAGGACATCGTCCGCGACGTCGTCGTCGCCCTGCGCGAGGACGTGCGGGTGGCGAGGGCGCGGGTGCGGGCCCGCAACCAGGAGAGCATCCACGACCACAGCGCCGTCGCCCAGCTGCGATGGGAGAGAACCGGTGGCTGAGCGTGACTCGATCCTCATCGTCACCTCTTGCACGGGCCTCAAGGCGGCCGGCGAGGACGACGCGCCGCTGCCGGCGGAGCGTCTCTATGCCGGCGAGCAGCACCGGCGCCTGATGCGCGGCGCGAACGCCTTCCGGGCCGCCCCGAACGGCCTCGAGCTCGACCTCCGGATCCTCTCGGCCGGCTATGGCCTGGTCCGCAGCGAGCGCCGGCTGCGATCCTACGACACCTCCTTCGCCGGCCTCCGCAAGAGTGAGATGGAGCGGCGCTCCGAGGCGCTCGGCATCCCCGGCGATCTCGGCCGGCTGCTCGCCAGGCCCTATTGCCTGATCGTGCTGCTGCTCGGCGAGGACTACATGCGCGCCGCCGCCCTGGGCCCGGAGACGCGGCTGGGCGGCCCCGCGATCGCCTTCGGCGGTGCCGGCCTGGCGCGCCGGCTGCACGGCCTGCCCGCGCTGAAGATCGTCCCGGCGGGAAAGCGCGAGGCGCGGCGGTTCTCCTGCGGCCTGGTCGGACTCAAGGGCGAGCTCGGCGGGCGGCTGCTGCATCTGCTCGCCGGCCGCCCCGAGCTGATCCCGCGAGTCGCCGACCCGGCGGTGGACGTCCTGCCCCTGCTCGAGACCGGCTCCCAGCGCTCGCTGCCGGTGGCCGCGTGAGGTTCTACTTCCCCGACAGCCAGGACCAGGTCGACCCGAGCTTCAACTTCGTGACCGAAGAGCACTCGCAGCTGCGGGTCCGCCAGCGCGACGACCGCTACGCCCACGAGATCCTCGAGCCGCCGCCCTACGAAGGGCTGCTCGTCTCCAAGGCGATGATCGACCGCCACCGCGGCGCCGGCCGCTACAGCGCTCAGCAGCGCCAGCGCTTCTACCGGGTCGGCGTCCGGGAGTTCTTCCGCCTCGACAGCGCCCCCGGAGGGCGGATCGAGACGCTGGGCGACTGCGGCGCCTTCAGCTATAGGGACGATCCGGCGCCGCCCTACGGCACCGACGAGGTGATCAACTTCTACGAGAGCACCGGCTTCGACGCCGGCGTCTCGGTCGACCACCTGATCCCCGACTTCGAGGACGGTGCCCAGACCCGGCTCATCGACTCGCCCTGGCGGGAGCGCTACGAGCTGACCCTGAGGCTGGCCGAGGAGTTCATCGAGCGCCACCGCGAGCGCGGCTGCGGCTTTGAGCCGGTCGGGGTCGCCCAGGGTTGGAGCGCCGCCAGCTACGCCGAGGCGGTCGCGCAGCTGTGCAGGATGGGCTACGAGCGGATCGCGCTGGGCGGGCTGGTGACACTGAAAACCCCGGAGATCCTCGCCGTCCTGGAGGCGGTCGACGAGGTCCGCGCGCCCGGCACTCAGCTGCACCTGTTCGGCGTCACCCGCTTCGAGCAGGTCCCGCGGTTCACGGCCTACGGGGTGACGAGCTTCGACAGCACCTCGCCGTTCCGCCGCGCCTTCAAAGACGGGACCGACAACTACTACGGGCCCAAGGGCGCCTTCGTCGCCCTGCGCGTGCCCCAGGTCGAAGGCAACCCCAAGCTGGGAGCGAGGATCCGCTCCGGGCAGGTGGACCAGGACGTCGCGCGCGAACGCGAGCAGGCGGCGCTGGCGGCGCTGCGCGGCTTCGACCGGGGCAAGGTGGACCTCGAGCAGGCGCTGGCGGCGCTCTGCAAATACCAGGACCTCCACGATGACGGCCACGCCCGCAGCGACCAGTACCGGGCGACCCTCGAAGCGGCACCTTGGAAGAAATGCGGCTGCAGGGTCTGCAAGGAGGCCGGCATCGAGGTCGTGCTGTTCCGCGGCTCGGAGCGCAACAAGCGCCGCGGCTTCCACAACCTTCACGTGTTCGCCCAGCGCCTCGAGGCAGCGATCGAGGCATCCGACGAAGTGCTGCTCGCCGCAGCGTAGAAAGGGGTTCCGGTGGCCAAATACGAGATCCGCGTGCCGGCCCTGGCTGTGCGCCAGGGAGAGAGGCGGCTCTACAGCTTCGCCGTCGACGGCAAGAAGCTGCCGCTGTTCGCGACGGTCTCCCGCATCCACCGCGACGAGGACCAGCAGCTCGGCGGCTACCAGCGGCCCGAGGCACTGGCGCACATCGCGGCGATCAAGCGCTACCTGGAGTCCTCCGACCCGGTCCTGCCCAATGCCCTGGTGATCGCCTTCGACGAGCGCGTCAAGTTCGAGGAGACCGGCAGCTCCGAGGCGGGTGCTTGCTTCGGGGAAGTCGTGATCCCGGTCGACGAGGAGCTCCCCGACGAGGAGAAGCCGGGCTGGATCGTCGACGGGCAGCAGCGTTCGGCGGCGATCCGGGAAGCCCGGATCGAGGACTTCCCGGTCTTCGTGACCGCCTTCGTCACCGACAGCGTCGCCGAGCAGCGCTCCCAGTTCATCCTCGTCAACTCGACCAAACCCCTTCCCAAGGGGCTGATCTACGAGCTGCTCCCCTCCACCCCGGCCGGTGACCTACCGGTTGCCCTGCTGCGGCGCCGCTACCCGGCGCTGCTGCTGGAGCGCCTCAACTTCGACGAGGACTCGCCCCTGCAGTTCCGGATCCGCACCCCGACCGCGGCCGAGGGCACGATCAAGGACAACTCGATCCTGAAGATGCTCTCCGCCAGCATCGAGGACGGGGCTCTCTACCGCTACTTCGACTCTGAGACCGGCGAGGGCGACACCGAGTCGATGCTGACCCTGGTCAAGAACTACTGGGAAGCCGTGGCGACCTGCTTCCCGGACGCCTGGGACCAGCCACCACGCAAATCCCGCCTCGCCCACGGCGCGGGGATCGCCGCCCTCGGCTCCCTGATGGATGAGATCGCCTACACCCTCGGTGAGGAGCGGATACCGAGCAGCGAGGAGTTCGCCACCGAGCTCGGCCTGATCGCCGACGAGTGCCACTGGACGAAGGGCACCTGGAAGTTCGGCCCGGGCGAAACCTGCACTTGGAACGAACTCCAGAACACTCCCGGTGACATCCTCCGCCTCACCGACCACCTGCTCAATCTCTACCGAGCGGCCAGGCAGCCGGTCGGCCTCGAGCGCGAAGCCGCCTAAGCGGCTTCGCTGGCCAGTGGACGAGATCCAGGCGAAGCAGGCGCTGCGCGCCCTGCGCAGCCGGGCCCACCACGAGCTACAGCGACTGGACGGCGAACGTCAGCGGGTCCAGACGCTGATCGAGTTCATCGACGAGTACGCCTCCGACGCCCCGGCGCCCACGCCAAAACCCCGGCGCCCTCGGCGACAGCGCCCGCTCTCCCTTCTCGACACGATCCGCGAGCGCCCCGGCATCCGCACCAGCATGCTCGCGATGATCGCCGACCGCCCCTCCGGGCAGATCGCCGAAGAGCTTGCCGGGCACGAACGTAGCGGCAAGATCCAGCGCCAGGGCCTGGGCTGGATCGTGGCCAACGCAGACGAAGAGCGGCCGCCCTAGGGCGGCCGCTCTTCGTGTCATGCGACTTGGCTTCGTACCTATTTGAGTTCCAGTGTTGTGTCGCAGATTGTGCCCAATGTATCGACGGTTATTGTCGGCAGCGGAGCATGGGTGACCATCGCGTCCGTGTGGTTTTCGAAGCTGAGGCATTTGGGATTTGCCTCGACCGTCGTTGTCGTAGTTCCTGTCGCCATGATTGTCGAGACCGGGACCGGGCAGGCCGCGCCACCGATATAGTGGTATTCAAACTGGACGCCGCTGATTTCAACCCCTGTCGTGTCTGTCACTGTCACGCCTGTCAGGCTCCAGGGGAACGCTTGCAGTGTCGTTATGACCGTGCATCCTTCCACGTTGGTTTCACATTCTGGCGAGATGGTGCCACCGGTGATCGAACCCGAGGCCATCCCGTTCACGTTCGAGGCGGTGCCTTCGAATGTGACTTCGCAGGGGCCGGTGATGAAGCCACCTCCGCCGATTACCGTATTCGACAGGTTGCCGGTGATATGGAGTGCCTGGGTGCCGGTGATCGGATTCGCGCCACCGTGATACCACTGCGGAGCCATCGCCTGAGCTGCCGGCGCGGCGAAGGCCACTGCGGCCACCGCCATGCTAGCGAGCAGCATGATCTTCTTGAACGTCATCAGTACCCTCCTGTGAGTACCCCCGGGTTTATGCCGGAGGTGAGTGTGTATGCAGCTAATGCATACACACTCAGGAGGCCACCACGCGGTGACCCGCTGCTTTCACACGCGCGCAACCGCGCGTGTGAAGCGGCCACATCTATACCTCCGAGCATCGACGCGACTAGCCGAGCGTCAGTGTTGTGTCGCAGAGGCCACCCAGTGTGTCCACGGGTATTGTCGGCAGCGTAACGTGGGTGAGCAGGTCGTCCTGGTGTTCTTCGAACGAGAGGCACCCGCTTTCATCGACGATGCTTGTCGCGGTGCCATCGACGGTGATTGTCGAAACCGGGATTGGGCATTGACCCTGATAATGATTGATGAATTTCATGCCGCTGATTTCAAGGCCCGGTGCGTCTGTCACCGTCGTTCCTGTCAGGCCCCAGGGGAACCTTTCAACTGTCGGCAATGCAACGCAGCCTTCGGTGCTGGTTTCGCAGGGGCCCTGAATGGAGATGCTGGTAATCGTGCCCGATGCCATCCCAGCCACGTTCGAGGCAGTTCCCTCGTATGTGACCGGACAGGGGCCGGTGACGAAGCTCCCGCCCGTGGTCGATCCCAGTTCCCCCACCAGGTGCAGTTCTTCCGGAGCCGAGCGTGTATACAACTAGTGCATACACACTCAGGAGGCCACAACGGGCTGACCCATTACTCACACGCGCGCCGAAGCGCGCGTGTGAGATCCGGTTCTGCTTCCTCCCCTCCGGGAAAGGCCGAAGCTACTTGAGTTCCAATGTTGTCTCGCAGATTGTGCCTTTGAGGTTGACCGTCAGTGTGGGCAGAGGAGCATGGGTTTGCAAGGCGTCCGTGTGGTTTTCGAACGTGATGCATTTCGGGTTGTCCTCAACGATCCCTGTCGCCGTCCCTGTCGCCATGATTGTCGAGACTGGAACCGGACAAGCCACCCCGCCTACGTAATGTGTTTCGGACTGATAGCCATTGATTTCGATCCCTGTGTCATCTGTCACTGTGACGCCTGTCAGGGTCCAGGGGAAGTTCTGCAGTGTCGGTGTGACCGTGCAGCCTTCGACGTTGGTTTCACAGATATGCTGAATGGTGCCACCGGTAATCGTGCCCGAGGCCATCCCGTTCACGTTCGAGGCGGTACCTTCGAATGTGACGGTGCAGGGTCCACTGGCAAAGCCGCTGCCGACAACTGTATTCGCCAGTTCGCCGGTCAGGTGGAGTGCCTGAGTGCCAGTGATCGGATTTGCGTCGCCGTGATACCACTGCGGAGCCATCGCCTGAGCCGTCGGGACAGACATCACGGTGGCGACCATCGCCATCGCGCTGAGCAGCATGATCTTCTTGAACGTCATTAGTGCCTTCCTATAAGTACCTCCGGGTTTATCCCAGAGATGAGTAAATATGCAATCAGTGCATAACACTCAAGAGGACGCCACGTCGTTGCCGGTCGCTCACACGCGCGCCGAAGCGCGCGTGTGAGTCCCGGTTCTACTCTTCCCGCACCCTGAAGAGTCCCGAAACTAGTTGAGCGCCAGTGTTGTGTCGCAGAGTGTACCTAGGACGTCGCCGGTCAGTGTCGGCAGCGGGGCATGAGTGACCAAGCTGTCCGTGTGGTTTTCAAACGTAATGCATTTTAGGTTAGTGCTCTCGACCTGTCCTGTCATAGTGCCTGTTTTCAAAATTGTTGACACGGGGACTGGACAGTCGCCTGGTTCTTTGGAAATATAGTGCGTAGTAAACTGGACTTTGCTGATTTCAACCCCTGTGGTTTCTGTCACTGTGATGCCTGTCAGCGTCCAGGGGAATCCTTCCATTGTCGGTTTAATCGTGCAGCCTTCGACGTTGGTTTCGCATACTGGCGAGATGATGCCGTCGTTGATCGTGCCCGTGGCCATCCCGTTCACGTTCGAGGCTTCGCCTGCAAATGTAACTTCGCAGGGACCGCTGATCAGGCCGCCGCCGCCGATAATCGTTGTCGACAGTTTGCCAGTTATGTGGAGCGCCGCTTGGCCTTCTAGTATCGCACCGTTGTGATACCACTGCGGAGTCATCGCCTGAGCAGTCGGCGCAGACATCGCAACAGCCGCCATCGCCATCGCGCCGAGCGCCATGATCTTCTTGAACGTCATCAGTACCTCCCCATAGGACCTCCGGGCCAGTCCCAGAGGTGGTGTTATGCACCAACCTGCATAACACCCCGAGGCACCCTCAACAAGACCCAACAGCCCCGCACACGCGCGTAACCGCGCGCCTCCGGCACTCCCGCCCTACCTCTTCCCGCCCTTCCCCTTCTTGGA